>Ga0194125_10006037_pt1 | contig 18114 bp, 17 predicted proteins | sample TA2KigC250mmetaG_FD_148626 | JGI IMG/M metagenome (GOLD analysis project Ga0194125, IMG submission 148626) | Freshwater microbial communities from Lake Tanganyika, Tanzania - TA2015034 Kigoma Deep Cast 250m | ecosystem: Environmental > Aquatic > Freshwater > Lake | place: Tanzania: Lake...
CGCGAAGATTTTGCCTGTAACACCTTGATTTAATTAATGTAATTAGGTCATTTTTTAGTTTGGTTGCGGCCTTTAGGCCGCGATGTGCTACCGGATATTTCTTTAAGCAACATTGGGAAAATCGCAGCCTCAAAATGAATTTTGCAAGAGCCTCAAGTGGAACAAGCTTAATTGTAACTTATTGATAATACGTAATTATATTTACCGAAAACCGAAAACCGAAAACCGTATAAATGGGTTGGGGGAGAGGGTTTGGGAGCGGGGAGTAGGGGCCCCGGCCCCTGGCCCCCTCTCCCAAAGACTAATTGCAACAGCCTCGACTCAATGGCTTTTAAAAATCCACGTAGGGGCCGCGTTCCATCTCCCGGAGGTGGCAGGTGTCGTTCACCGCGACAATGTGCCAGACGCCGTTCACCAGGTGGAAGCGGTTGACGGCGGTGGTATCCTGGCCGATGCGCCAGAAATGGGAATTGTCCAGCCCGATGAACGCCGCGATGAGCACCTTGTTCACCACCCGGTGGGCCGCCAGGACCACGGTCTGCCCGGGGTGGCGCTGGACTACCTCCTCCACCGCGGCCCAGGCCCGGGCCCGGCATTCCTCCAGGGTCTCGCCATGGGGAAAGCGCACCGTGTGGGGCGCGGCCTCCCACTGGCGGTAAAGATCGGCCCACCTCACCTTGACCTCCGCCAGGGGGACCCCCTGCCAGGCCCCATAATTCAAATCAATTAACCCCGGCAACGCCTGAACCGGGATGCCGTGGTGGCCGGCGATGGCCTGGGCGGTGTCCATGGCCCGGGAGAGGGGCGACGCGTAGGCCGCGTGGATGTTCTCCCCTTTGAGCCATTCCCCCACCCATCGGGCTTCTTCGGCGCCCACCTCGTCATGGGGGATATCAATGGCGCCCCGGAAAATCTTGTCCTTGTTCCAGGGGGTGCGGCCGTGGCGTACCAGGATTATCTGGGTTATGGCAGTCATAGCGCCATACTAAATGAGAGAATTTAGCATGTCAATCAAACAAAAAAATAGAGGCGGGGAGGCGCCCCGCCCCTTAAGCGATATTGCCAATGGCCGGCGGGAAGATTCCCCCCGGCGATTCTAATGGCTAAGGTTATATTTTAGACCGCAACTTGAACAGGATCGACCTGGAACCAGACTAGCGGCGGCCGCGGCCGGGGCCTCCGAAGCCCCCTCCTCTCCGTTCCTGGGGTCTGGCCTCGTTAACCTTAAGGGTCCGCCCTTCCACGTTTTTGCCATTGATACTGGAAATGGCCCTCTGGCCCTCGGCTTTAGTGGCCATCTCCACGAAGCCGAAACCCCGGGGTTCGCCGGTCATGCGATCGGTGATGATCTTGGCCGAGACCACTTCCCCGGCTTCGGCGAACAACTCTTTCAACTGATCTTCGGTCAACTGGTGCGGCAAATTGCCCACATAGAGCTTCATCTCTTATCTCCCTGTCAAACGTTCCTTGGTCTTGTCAGCACAGGCCGCCAGCCTCTGGTTATCCGGTTGCCAGGCTATTCATCCTCTTTGCGGTCTTCCGATGGCTTTTCGGCTGATTCGGGCTGGGACTTGCCCTGGCGGCGTTTCATCTTTTCTTCTGCCTTGGCCTTCCGGGCCAACTCCTTGGCCCGTTTTTCCCAGCTATGACGGTTTCGCGCCACGGGTCACCTCCTATCCTAGCGCCGGACAGAACCCGCGAGAGGTGCCCGGTGCGCCAGGCGCGCCAAACCCGAACCGGCGGGTTCTGCCGGTGGAACACCGATGGCCTAAAGCTTGACGACGTTCTGAGCCTGGAGGCCCTTATGACCCTGGACGACCTCGAATTCCACTTCCTGGTTTTCCGCCAGGGACTTGAAGCCCTGGCCTAAAATGGCGCTGTGGTGCACAAAAACATCCGGACCGTTTTCCCGGGAAATAAACCCGAATCCTTTGGAGTCATTAAACCACTTAACTTTGCCGGTTTCCTTCATTTAATGTCCATCCTCCTGAAAAATTGAAGAGAAAATATTTCCGCCCTTGGGGTGGAAATTTCGAGAACAGCCGGTCAAATAAAAATCGGAAGGGCCTTCAGCATCCCCTTCCGATTCGTTCAGGGCCAGTTGGTTTCCCGGCCTGCCTTTCAGTCTGACATGCTGTCCTAAATTCGAAAGTTAACCCATAGACCCCTTGGTGTCAAGGAATAAATGGACCAGGTCGAGTGGAGCGCAGGGTGCGCCCTAAATCCCATCTAATACGGTTTTCGGGTTTCGGTCTTCGGTTTTCGGTAAAGATAATTACGGATTATCAATAAGTTACAGATTAAGTTTGTTGCATTTGAAAACGAAAATGGTATAAATCACTTCTTGCCTTTGCCTCGCACCGGCGTTAGGAATTCGTCCAGGGTAATAACCCCGTCGCCGTTGACATCTTTTTCATAAAAACCTTGGTCAGAGGTAATCCCGGCACGCCTGATTCCGGCAATCATTGAGGTCAAAGATACTCCTGCAAGGTGATCTTGCCGTCTTTGTTGCGGTCGTAGGTGCGGAACAGGGCAGTTTGGGAAGCTGGGGAAGTCGGGCGCAGCCCGCCTTCCCCGGCTCCCCTTATGGGGTTGGGTGGGGGGGCTGGGGGGAGGGCAGGGGCCGTTGGCCCCTGGCCCTCCCCCCAGATATCCTTTACAGCGCCTTCGACCTTATGGCCACGCCTTTCTTTTCCTTAATCATGGCGTGGGCCGCGGCCATGCGGGCAATGGGGATGCGCATGGGGGAGCAGGACACGTAGTTCAGGCCGATGCGGTGGCAGAACTCGATGGCCTGGGGCTGGCCGCCGTGTTCCCCGCAGATGCCGATCTTCAGGTCGGGGCGGACCTTGCGCCCCTCGGCCACCGCATGCTGCATGAGCCACCCCACCCCCAGTTCGTCCAGGATTTCAAAGGGGTTGTGCCTTAAGATACCCACGGTGTTATAGATGGGCAGGAATTTGTTCTCCGCGTCTTCCCGGGAGAAGGAGAAGGTGCCCTGGGTGAGGTCGTTGGTGCCGAAGGAGAAGAACTCCGCGGTTTCCGCCAGCCGGGCGGCCCGGACGCAGGCCCGGGCGATTTCCACCATGGTGCCGAACTTGTATTTGATTTTGACGTGGTAGCGCTTTTCTACCTCTTTATGGATTTTCTCCACCCGGGGCTTGACCCACACCAGTTCCTGGCGGGTGCAGACGTTGGGAATCATAATCTCCGGCCGGGCGTCGATCTTTTCCCGCAGCGCGATGGCGGTGGCCTCAAAGATGGCCTGGATCTGCATGTCATAGATTTCCGGGAAGGAGATGCCGCAGCGCACCCCCCGGTTGCCCAGCATGGGGTTGTATTCGGTGAGCACCCGCACCCGGCGCAGCACCCTTTCTCTTTCTTTCAGGAGTTTCTGGTCCAGGCCCTTGACCTTGAACTCGCTGAGTTCCCGGGTCACCGCCTCGATGGAAGGCACGTGCTGGTAAAGATCCGGCCCCAGCAGGGTCACGGTGCCGGGGAGCTGCTCCAGGGCGGTGATGATCATGCTGAACTCTTTGAGCCGGCTGGTTTCATTGATCAGCTCTTCGATGCTGGGGAGGAACTCGTGGAGCGGCGGGTCCAGCAGCCGGATGGTGACCGGCAGCCCTTCCATGGCCCGAAAGATCTCCACGAAATCGGCGCGCTGCATGGGCATGAGCTTGTCGGCCCATTTTTTGCGCTCTTCCGGAGAGTCCGCCAGGATCATGTTGCGCATGAAGGGCAGGCGGTCGGCTTCGTTGAACATGCGCTCGGTGCGGCACAGCCCGATGCCCTTGGCGCCGTGATGCCTGGCCTTGGCGGCCATGTCCGGGGTGTCGGCGTTGGCCCAAACTTCCAGGTGGGCGAATTTGTCGGCCCAGTCCATCAGGACCGCCAGGTCCTTGGGGAGCTCCGGGTCCAGCATGGGCACCGTGCCCAGGTACATGCTGCCGGCGGTGCCGTCGATGGTGACAATGTCCCCTTCCTTGATGACCACGTCGCCTACCCGGGCTTCCTTGAGGTCATAATTGATGTCCAGGCCCTCGACCCCGGACACGCAGGGTTTGCCCATGCCCCGGGCCACCACCGCGGCGTGGGAGGTCTTGCCGCCCCGGCTGGTGAGGATGCCCTGGGCCGCAAAGAAACCGTGGATGTCTTCGGGCTTGGTCTCGACGCGGGTGAGGATGACCTTTTCCCCCTCATTGGCCAGGCGTTCGGCCCGGTCGGCGTCAAAAACCACTTTGCCGATGGCCGCGCCGGGGGAGGCGGAGATTCCCACGGCCAGCGGCTCCATCTTGGCATCCGGGTCAATGCGCCGGTGCAGGAACTGCTCCAGCATGTCCGGCTCAATGCGCAACAGGGCCTCTTCCTGGTTGATTAGGCCCTCTTTCTCCATGTCCACCGAGGTTTTCACCAGGGCCCAGGCGTTCATCTTGCCGTTGCGGGTCTGGAGCATGTAGAGCTTGCCCTGCTCAATGGTGAACTCGAAGTCCTGCACTTCCCGGTAGTGCTTTTCCAGGATGTCATGCATTTGCACCAGTTCTTTGTAAATGGCAGGCATGTCGGTCCGCAGTTCTTTCAGGGGGCGAGGGGTGCGGATGCCCGCCACCACGTCCTCGCCCTGGGCGTTGATCAGATAATCGCCATAAAGGATATTCTCGCCGGTGCCCGGATCCCGGGTGAATCCCACGCCGGTGGCCGAATCGGTGCCCATATTGCCGAAAACCATGGTGCAGATGTTCACCGCGGTGCCGTAGGCCATGTCCGGGGTGATGTTGAACTGGCGGCGGTAGTCCACCGCCCTCTTCCCCATCCAGGACTTAAAGACGCCTTCGGTAGCCAGGAAGAGCTGGGCCCACGGGTCCTGGGGGAAGGGCCGCCCGGTTACGCGCTTGATGAGGTCTTTGAACTTCTGCACCACCTCCGCCATGGCCTCCGCGGAAAGCTCGGTGTCCACGTGGGCGTGATACTTTTCTTTGACCTCCTCAAAAATCTTATCGAATTTATCTTCTTTAGTTATGGGGTCTGGCTCAACCCCCAGGCCGATTTTCCCGAAAAGCTGGAGGAAGCGCCGGTAGGCGTCCTGGACGAAGCGCTCGTTCTGGGTGAGGGCGATCATGCCTTTGACGGTGTCGTCATTGAGCCCCAGGTTGAGGATGGTGTCCATCATCCCCGGCATGGACAGGGCCGACCCGGACCGCACCGACACCAATAAAGGTTTGGCGGGATCGCCGAAGCCTTTGCCGGTCTTTTTCTCCAGGGCCTCCATGTATTCGTGGACTTCATCCATGAGGCCCTCGGGAAATCTATCCTCATCCAAATATTCGATGTTGGCCTCGGTGGTGATGACAAACCCGGGAGGTACGGGTAGGCCGATCTGGGTCATGGAGCACAGACCCGCGCCCTTCCCGCCTAAAAGTTTTTTATTGGTGCCGTCGCCTTCTTCAAAGGCAAAGCAGTAACGCTTTTTTTTGGCTTCTTTCACCGCTTGTTTCGCCATATCGCCCTTCTCCTTAAATTTTATTCTGAATTTTTTAATATTTTTATCCTGGCGGCGGATTTTGCCTCACCCCATTTTTTAGCCTGATATGTGAAAAATATCAAAGGGAAAATTTCGTTTTTGTTAGCAATTAGCTATCAGCTTTCAGCGGTCAGCTTTCCGTTTTTATACTTGATTCCCTTTCAAATGCAACAAATACAATTTGTAACTTATTGGTATTCCAGGTTTTCCTAACCGAAAACCGGAAACCGGAAACCGAAAACGGTATTAGGGGTCAGCGATCATCGTCTATCGATGCCCCCCAGTGTTTGCAATCTTTATGGCAGGTAAAATGAGTTAGGTTTCGCCCGGTCCTATATTTTTTAGCTGAAAGCTGACAGCTGATAGCTGACAGCTACTTCAAAAAATCCTTCTCCTCTCCCAGTCCCCTTTCCTTTGCCCGCTTGTAAACCGCAAAGCCCAACGCCAGGTCCTGGATAATGAGGCCGGTGGAGTCAAAAACGGTGATCTCTTCCCGGTTCTCCCGCCCCGGTTTCTTCCCGGCCGCCACCTCCCCCAGGGAGCCATAAACTTGTTCGGGCTTCAGCTCCCCCCGGGCCAGGGGCACGTTGATTTCGCCGGAGTGGGACGCCTGGGCCCAATCGTCCACCACGATTTTGGCTGCCCGGAGGATGGCCGGGTCCAGCTCCTGCTTCCCTTCGGCGTCGGCGCCGATGGCGTTGAAGTGAGTTCCGGGAGAGACCCATTCCTGAAAAACTATGGGATTTTCCGAGGGGGTGGTGGTGACCACGATGTCCTGGTGCTCCACCGCCTCCCGGAGGTCCTCTACGGCTCTGGCCTTAAGGCCGTAAGTTTGGGCCATTTTTCCGGCAAAGGATTGGCTGTGGTGCAGGTGCCGGTCGAATACGGTTATCTCCCCAATGGCCCGCACCTTAACGATGGCCGCCACCTGGGTTAGGGCCTGCTGGCCGCAGCCGATAACTCCCAGACGGGTGGAGTCTTCCCGGGACAACAATCTGGCCGCCAGGCCGCCGGCCGCGCCGGTGCGGTGGTTGGTGATATGGGTGCCGTCCAGGTCGGCGAATTCCAGGCCGGTCTCCGGGTCATTGAGCAGAATCTTGGCCATTACCGTGAGCAGGCCCTTGGGGGGATTTTCCGGATGGACATTGACCCATTTCATGCCGCAGATGTGGCCCGCGGGCAGAAAAATTTCGCCGTACATGGCCCGGAAATCGCCTTTGGCCAGGGTCAGGTATGACTTGGGGGGCATGTTCACCCGGCCTTCGCCGTAGGCCCGGAACGCCTCATCCGCCGCGGCCAACGCCAGGTCCATGTCCATCACTTGCAGTATTTCCGACGCCGTCAGGATTAGACTCATGTTACCCCTCTAAACCGGTTCCCGGTTTTCGGTTTTCGGAAAAAACCTGAAGGAGCGTTTATGGCGCAGTGGGTAGTTGCACTTGCTATTTTGCCCATAACGGATATTTAATAAAGGAAAAAATGCCTTAATTGCCGCGATTCTTTAACCGAAAACCGAAGACCGAAAACCGCTTTAACATGGCCTCCGTAGTCGGTCACGCCCTGGGCGCCGTCATTATCTGGGAAGCCGGGAAAAGGCTCCCCGGCGGCTGGGTTCCCCCGGGTCCGGCCTGGTATTTGCTACCCTTAATGGTAGCAGTGCTTCCCGATCTGGACATCTTTGCGCACAAAATTACCGCGGCCGGACCGGCTATGGCCCACCGGGGCCCCACCCATTCGTTGCTGGCGGTCCTGGTTATTGCCGGAGCCGCGGCGCTGGCGGCTTACCTGATAGATTCATCGGTCAAACTGCCCCGGGTCTTTATCGTCCTGTTCGGCTGCGCCCTGATGCACCCCTTGCTGGACTTCCTCATGGCCTGCGGCCCCCCGGTGCCGTTCCTGTGGCCCTGGAACTCCCAGGGCTGGCTCAGCCCGGTGCAGCTTATTCCCACGGCCTATTACTCCCGTAGCGTCCGGGGCCTGCTTTCTCTGCTGCGCTATCCCGAAACCTGGATAGGCATTGGCCTGGAGGCGCTTTCCCTGGGCTCCTTATGGGCTGCCCTGCTCATCTGGAACCGCGTGGGGTCCGCGATTTTTCTGGCCTTATCGGGAACCGGGTTTTACTTGACCTGGAAGATTTTTCGTTAACCCGTCGGTGCGCGAAACGCACCCTGCACAATGGGAGCAGCGCGCCGTGCCCCTCCCAAAATAGCCGGGCCGGGTCTCCACCTTCCCTAGCTTTCTCCTTTCCCCTTTTGCCCCTTTTACCCTTTTCCCCTCGGTAAGAAGGAGGCCCATTGAGTTTCTAGTTTTGAGTTGATTTCTCAGTCCGTTAACTGCTTACTGCTTACAGCTTACTGCTCACTGCTTACTGCTTACTCCCCCCACAGCGGCACCACCTGAAAGCGGTTCACGTCCACCAGGCCCTGGTCGGTGAGCTTTAATTCCGGAATAACCGGCAGGGCCAGGAAGGACAGAGCCATAAAGGGGTCGGGAAGGCGGCCCCCCAACTCCCGGTAGGCCTCCTGGAGGCGGCCATAAGCGGCGGCCACCTCTTCCAAGGGCGCGGGACTGATAAGCCCGGCGATGGGAAGGGGCAAATCCGCCAGCACCCGGCCCCCCGCCGCCACCGCCAGGCCGCCCTGGAGCCGGATCAGGCGCTCCGCGGCCGTCAGCATGTCCGCTTCGTTGGCCCCCACCACGATGAGGTTGTGGGAGTCGTGGGCCACGGTGGCCGCCAGGGCGCCCCGCTTTAAGCCGAAACCCTTGACCAGTCCCAGCCCCAGGTTCCCGGTGCCGTGGTGGCGTTCGATCACCGCCAGCTTAAGCAGGTCCCGGTCGACGTCCACGACCAGCCGCCCCCCCCTGATCGGCGCCGGCGCCATTAGCTTGCGGGTGAGTAACTGGCCCGGAACCAGCCCGATGACCTTGGCCAGGACCCCGGCCACCGGTGGCGATAGTGCTTCCAAATCCGGCATTTTCACCTGAAAGGGACGCACCGGCGCCGGGGTTTGGGGAAGTTCCAATCCCGGGGCCAAACGGCCCCCTTCGGCCGTGAGGCGCCCGTTTTTCCAGACTTTATCCACCCGAAATTCCTTAATGTCCTCCACCGCCACCAGGTCCGCGGCCAGTCCCGGGGCAATGGCCCCCCGGTCCCGGAGGCCGAAATATTCCGCCGGGTTCAGGGTGGCCAGGGTCACCGCGGCCACCGGGTCCAGTCCCAGACTTACGGCTTTCGCCAGCACCCGGTTCAGATGCCCCTGCTCCAGCAGATCTTGAGGATGGCTGTCGTCGGTTACCAGCATGGCCCGACGCCGGGTTTGGGGCGTCACCGCCGGCAGGAGGTCGGCCAGGTTCTTGGCCAGGCTGCCTTCCCGCAGCATGAGGTAAAAACCCAGTTCTAGCTTCTCTTGGGCTTCGGCCAGGATGGTGCATTCATGGTCGGAGCCGACGCCTGCCAGGCGATAGGCATTGAGAGCTTTGCCGGATAACAGGGGCGCATGGCCGTCTATCGGCCCGTGGGGAAACAGGGAGATTTTTTCCAGCAAAGCTTTATCCCCGGAAACCACGCCGGGGAAATTCATCACTTCCGCCAGTCCCAGGATTCCCGCCCGATGCCGGTAGGGTTCCAGGTCCGCGGCTTCCAGCCGGGCCCCCGAAGTCTCCAGGGGAGAAGCCGGGACACAGGGAGGGAGGAGATAAAAAATGTCCAGGGGCAGGCCTTGGCTGGCATGGAGCAAATAATCCAGGCCGCAGGTTCCCCAAACATTGGCGATCTCGTGGGGATCGGCCACCACCGTGGTGGTTCCCAGGGGGAGGAGCGCCCGGGCCAATTCCCGGGGTGTGAGCATGCTGCTTTCCAGGTGGAGGTGGCCGTCGATGAGGCCAGGGAGAAGGTAGCGGCCCCGGAGGTCTAACTTTGGCCCGGAATAGTCCCCCAGACCCACGATGACGCCGTCAAACAGGGCCACATCCCGGGGGAGCCACTGGCCGGTATAGACATTGGCCACCTTGGCGCCGGTGAGGACCAGGTCCGCGGGCCGCTCGCCCCGGGCCGCCTGGAGCCGGGCTTCAATCTTTTCCCAGGTCATGTCAATACCGTGAGAATCTGTTTTATGTTTTCTGTTTTCGATTTTCCACACGGCAATATCCCACTTTAACAAGATCGAAATGCCGCCAGTTTAGAACAAAAATTCGTTGGATGCAATGAAGCAGCGGACTCGGGGGCGCCGCCTGCCTCCAAGGTTGCCGGTCTGGCTAAATTATGCTAAAAGGGCTTTGATAACCTCAAGTTCGGAGATTCCCATGACTGACTTTCAAACCATTTCCCAAGAATTGATGAGCCGCTTGGAGCTGAAATATGAACCCGTGGGGGTCACATTATACCGGGAAACGGACCCTCTGCCATCGGATATTCCCCTGGCCCAGGAGAATTTGAAAAGCTACTGCCAGGCCCTGACTTTGGCCGGGCAAGGGAGGGCGCTGCTCCTGGAAAAGGAGCGCATGGGCTGCAAGCTGGGCACCTCGGTACTGGGGTTTGAGAAGGACATGGAAGCCTTCATCGATGACGGCGTCCTGGAGAAATACGGGGTGGGTCTTTACGGCAGCGAGGAGGCCTCCGCGGCCACCATCCGCCAAGCGCCATACCTGGAGCAAGGCCGCACCCGAGCCGCCCTCATCGCCCCTTTGTCCTTTTTTAACGAGAATCCCCAGGTGGTGGTCTTCACCGCGGACAGCGAACAGGTCATGTGGTTGCTGTACGCGGTGAACTATGACCGGGGCGGGCGGATGGATTTGCCCCAGTCCGGGGGGGCCTTGGGGGGATGCGCCGATATCACCGCGCTGCCGCTGCTGCAAGGCGTGCCCAATATCACTTTTTTGGGGCTGGGTTGCCGCATCAAGGCCGCGGTGGACCCCTGCCACCTCATGATGGGCCTTCCGGCCCGGTCCCTGGAAATGGTGCACGCCCATATCCTGGACATGGCCAAACCCATCGCCATGCTGAGGAATGCCCGGACAGCGGGGCATTAGTTTTCTGTTTTCTGCAAAAAAACCAGGAGGTAATTTCTCATGGCCGTTTATACTTGTGAAAAATGCGGGGGCCAGGTGGACACCCGCTGTAAACCCAAGAAATGCCCGGCCTGCGGGGAAGCGGACTGCATGTGCAAGGAAGCCGCGGCCCCGGCGCCCCCGAAAAAAGGCGGCAAGTAGGGGCCAGGGGCCAGGTTTTAGGGGTCAGGTTTTTTGAACAGGGTTCAGGATGAACACCAAGGATAAGACCAACCGGCTGCCTTTTTGGCAAAACTGCCTATGGTCTTTTCACCGGAAACCGAAGACCGAAGACCGAAGACCATGATCTACGGCCTGGGAGTGGACCTGGTGCGGGTGGACCGCATTGACAAGGCGCTTAAACGCTATGGGGACCGGTTCCTCCGCCGCGTTTTCACTCCCCGGGAAATCGAATACTGCTCGGGAAAGGTCTGGGCGGTCTCCGGCTTCGCCATGCGCTTCGCGGCCAAGGAAGCCTTCTCCAAGGCCCTGGGAGTGGGGCTGCGCCAGGGCGGCATCCGCTGGCGGGAAGTGGAAGTGGTCCCCGACCTTAGGGGCAAACCGGATATTTTGGTAAGCGGCCGGGCCGCCCAACTCTGTGCCGAGGCGGGAATTACCGGCATGCACCTGACCTTGACCGACGAAGACAACCACGCCATCGCGGTGGTGGTGCTGGAGAAATGATGGGAGGTTATTGGGGGGAGGGGGCTAAGGGCGCCCGCCCTTACCCCCTCCCCCAAACCCCCACCCCCAATCCCATAAGTTTTTAAAATGTGGAACAACCGCCCTCGGCTGTTCTGCTAACAGCCAACAGCTAACTGCTATGCGCGTTCTAGTCACCGGCGCCACGGGGTTCGTGGGCAACGAAGTGGTGAAGGAACTGCTGGCCCGGGGCCACCGGGTCCGGGCCTTGGTGCGCCCCGGCTCCCAGGACAAACTCCAGGTGCGGGACCGGGTGGGGGAAGCCATGGGCGACATCCTGGACCGCCCGGCGGTGTTCCAGGCGGCCCAGGGGTGCGACGCGGTGATTAACCTGGTGGGCATCATCCGGGAATTCCCCCGCCAGGGCGTCACCTTTGAACGCCTCCACCTGGAGGCCGCGAGGAACGCGGTGGACGCGGCCCGGGCCGCGGGGGCGCGGCGCTTTCTCCAGATGAGCGCCCTGGGCGCCCGCCCGGAACCGGCGGACCCCTACCACACCACCAACTACCGGGCCGATGAGTGCGTCATGGCCTCGGGGCCGGCCTGGACCATTTTCCGGCCTTCGGTAATCTACGGGCAGGGTGACCAATCCATCAATCTCTTTGCCCAGATCATCAAATCCTCCCCGGTTTATCCCATCATCGGCGACGGCAATTACCGGATGCAGCCGGCGCCGGTGTGGAAAGTGGCCAAAGCCTTCGCCCAGGCCCTGGAACTTCCTGATGCCATCGGTAAAATTTATGACGTGGGCGGCCCCGAGCCTTTGACCTTCAACCAGATAATTGACACCATTGCGGCGGTTTTGGGAAAGAAGGTTTATAAACTCCACCTACCCGTATGGCCCATGCGCCTGGCGGCGGGGCTGTTGGGGGGATTTTCCTCGTTTCCGGTGACGACCGGGCAGATAAGGATGCTGCTGGAAGGCAACACCTGCGACCCCGCGGCTTTTTATCAGGATTTTGGGCTGAAGCCTGTTTCTTTTAAAGACGGGTTAAGCCAATATCTGGCCTCATAGATTGCCGCCAATGGCCGTGGACTTTTTCGAACCCCCCGAGCACCGCCTTATCGTTTACGGCAGTCTGGCGCCGGGGGAGGTCAACAACTTTTTGCTGGCCGGGCTGGAGGGGGACTGGGAGCGGTGCGTCATCCGGGGGCACATGGGGCGGCATAAAGGGTTCAAGGTCTTTAAGTACGATCCCCAGGGGGATGCCTACCAGGTGTGGCTTTTCTCCTCCTCCCTCCTGCCCCAGAAGTTCCGGGAGTTGGACGATTTCGAAGGGGAGGAATACCAGCGGGTCATCATCCCGGCCCAGGTGGCTGAGCGGGTAATTTTGGCCTATGTTTACCAGGGGAAGTCCGTCGATTAAAGCAAATATTATTAATACCGAGGCTCTTGCAAAAGTTTGCAAATTCGAGGCCTGTCATTCTGAGCGTAGCGAAGAATCTCGTATTTCCACTGGGTTGAGACCCTTCGCTTCGCTCAGGGTGACAAAAAAAGCGAATTTTGCAAAAGGCTCTACCGTTTTCGGTTTTCGGTTAAAATAAATAAGATTTATCAATAATTTACAGGTTGAGTTTGTTGCACCTGAAAGCGGACACGGAATAAACCGCAGATTAACGCAAGATGGACACGGATTAATCAATGATCATCTGTTTTTATCTGTGTTAATCTGTGGTTCTATAAAAAGCCCCCAGGAGGGGTTGTTAATGGACCAAGAAGCCGCGTTAGAGACGGTTCGCACCCTGACCAAAGAAGCAATCGCGCAGCTTAACCCCGCCGGCCTGGACCATTTCGCCGACGACTTTGCCGGATGGGCCGTCACCCGGAATGCCCCCCGGGCCGCGGAAAGCTCTCCGCCGCCCCGGGGAGAGGCCCTGGACACCACCCTGGTGGCCGGCATGTTCTTCCGGGTGCTCCTGGAGGCCCACAGTCTTCCCGCCACCCTTCCCGAACGGGTATCTTTCGTGCGCAAGGAAGCCAAGAATTACCTGGTGCGGCACCTTTCCGGGCAGATCACCCTGTCCCGGTTTTACCGCCTGATAAACCTCATCGAGGAAAACGTCCTCCAATATTTTCAGCGCCAGCGAACCGGCTGGCTGGCCCCCGAGCCGGGACCAGGGGAAAAGACCCACCTCCCCGCCCCTCCAGGGGCATCGGCCGAGGAATTGCACCGGGGCCTGGCCCGGGTGGAACTGCCTCCCAAGGGACGCAAACTCACCCGGGAAGGATTGGCAGATTTTTTGCTGGCTACCGGGGGTGAATGGTTCCGGGTGCTGGACCTGGAAACCCGCTTCCGGGTTAACAAAAAGACCGCCTGGAGCTGCCTCCATCTTTTGCTCCAGTCCGGCATTTTAGAGCACAACGGCGAAAAGGCCAACCGGGCCCGCTATGCTCTGGGCCGGCAGTTCCAGGCCAAATCATAGCTTCCCCTGTCCAAGAATTATATTTAGATTTTAGATTACAAAAATATGGCGAAAAGTTCCGGGAACGGTTATTAATTATGTAGAGACGAGCAGTAAACCTGCCGGCAGAATATTATCAGTCAAATCAAGGATTTTTATTGAATGTCCCGAACCAAAGAGCGCCCCAACCGGGGGTTAAAATTAGAAGTGACGGTAATTCCGGCAAAATACCTGGACTGGCCCTTGGCAGAAATCATCCACCACTTGGGAAATGGCCCCCTCCTGTGGGCCGGGGGGGCCGGCCGGGCCCAGGGCCTCAAGTTTGTTCCTTATGAAATCAAGAAGAAACGGGGCCGGAAACCCAAGGCCCAGAAAAAACCGGTACGGTCCTCCTCCACCGGCGAGTCTGGTTAGCTTACCTGTAACCTTTCCCCACAGCTTTTAGCCGTCCGCATGAATTCTCTCAATTCCATTGTCATCCGGGGCGCTCGGGAGCACAACCTCAAGAACATTGACCTGGAGCTTCCCCGGAACCGCCTCATCGTGATCACCGGGGTGAGCGGCTCCGGCAAATCCACCCTGGCCTTCGACATCCTGTACGCCGAAGGCCAGCGCCGCTACGTGGAGTCCCTGTCGGCTTACGCCCGCCAGTTTCTGGAGCTCATGGACAAGCCCGACGTGGAGTACATCGAGGGCCTGTCTCCAGCCATCGCCATCGAACAGCGCAGCGCCTCCAAGAATCCCCGCTCCACCGTGGCCACCGCCACGGAAATCTACGACTACCTCCGGGTGCTTTTCGCCCGGGTGGGAACCCCCCACTGCTACCAGTGCGGCCGGCCCATCTCCAGTCTGAGCGTCCCCCAAATGGCGGATCAGATCATGGCCTTGCCGCCGGCCAGCCGCATCACCCTCCTGGCCCCGGTGGTGGTGAACCGCAAAGGCGAACACCAGAAGCTGCTGGAGCGCCTGCAAAGGGAGGGTTACAGCCGTATCCGCCTGAACGGCGAAATCATGGATCTGGAAGAGATTCCGACGCTGGATAAAAATAAGCGCCACACCATCGACGCGGTGGTGGACCGCCTGGTGATTAAGCCGGACCTGGGGCCGCGCCTCACCGACTCCCTGGAACTGGCACTGCGTTTGGCCGACGGAGTGGTGCGGGTGGACGTCCAGGGAGGCGAAGAACTGTTGTTCAGCGAAAGGTTCGCCTGCGACCATTGCGGCGTAAGCCTCCCGGAGTTGACCCCCCGGCTCTTTTCTTTCAATAGTCCCCAGGGCGCCTGCCCCTCCTGCAGCGGCTTGGGAACCCGTATGGTCATCGACCCTGACCTGGTGGTGCCCAATGACGACCTGAGTCTGCGGGAAGGGGCCATCCGTCCCTGGGCGCACCGCCACACCTTGCGCCATCAGCAGATGCTGGAGGCCCTGGAGCGCCACTACCACTTTTCCATCCAAACCCCCTTCCGGGAACTGCCTCCGGAAGTGCAGCAGGCGCTGCTGCACGGCTCCGGCGGCCAGCCGGTCCACTTCTTTCACGAGCAGGGAGGGCGCCGGTATTTTGCCCACCGGCCCTATCCCGGGGTCATCCAACTCCTCCAGGAGCGCTACCGGGAAACGGATTCCCCTCTCATCCGGGAGGAAATCGAGCAATATATGAGCATTCGGCCCTGCCCCGACTGCGGCGGGGCCAGGCTCCGGCGGGAGGCCCTGGCGGTAAAAGTCAACGGCTCCGACATCAGCCGGGTTACCGGCCTCTCCGTGGACCGCGCCCTGGCCTGGTTCGCCAATCTGGAGCTATCCCCCCGGCAGCAGGAGATCGCCCGCCGGGTCTTGAAGGAAATCACCGAAAGGTTGGGCTTTCTGGAGGAGGTGGGTCTAAGCTATCTCACCCTGGACCGGGCCACCGGCACCCTGGCGGGAGGCGAAGCCCAGCGCATCCGGCTGGCTACCCAGATCGGCTCCAAGCTGAGCGGGGTGCTATATATCCTGGATGAACCCTCCATCGGCCTCCACCCCCGGGACACCATGAAGCTGCTCACCACCCTCAAGCTGCTCCGGGACCTGGGCAACACGGTGATCGTGGTGGAGCACGACCCGCAGACCATCCTCCAGGCCGACTACGTAGTGGACATGGGGCCGGGAGCGGGACGCCACGGCGGAGACCTCGTCTTTCACGGAACGCCGGCCCAACTCCTGAAGCACCGCACCTCCCTCACCGGTCTTTATCTTTCCGGCAAACGGAAAATCCCGGCTCCTCCCCAACGACGGCAAGCGCAAGATTATTTAGTCCTCTCCGGCGCCCGGGGCCACAACCTCAAGAACCTGGAGGTTGCCATTCCCCTGGGTGTCCTCACCTGCGTCACCGGGGTATCCGGGTCGGGGAAAAGCACCCTGATCATGGACACCCTGTACCCGGCCCTGCGCCAGAAGCTCTATCGAGCCAAGATTGCCGCGGCGCCCTATACCTGTCTCACCGGGGTGGAGCACCTGGATAAGGTCGTAAACATCGACCAGAGCTCCATCGGCCGCACCCCCCGGTCAAACCCGGCAACTTACTCCGGAGTGTTTACCATTATCCGGGAACTCTTCTCTCAAGTGCCCGAGTCCCGGATGCGGGGCTATAAGCCGGGGCGCTTCAGCTTCAACGTCAAGGGGGGGCGCTGCGAAGCCTGCCGGGGCGAGGGCATCAACAAGATCGAGATGCACTTCCTGCCCGACGTGTACGTGCGCTGCGAAGTCTGCCGGGGCCAGCGCTATAACGCCGGCAGCCTGGAAATAAGGTATAAAGGGAAAAACATCGCCGAGGTGCTGGAGATGACCGTGGATCAGGCCCTGGAATTCTTCGCTTCGGTGCCGGCTTTGCGGGATAAATTTCAGACAATGGCGGACGTGGGTCTGGGCTATATCCAGTTGGGTCAGTCGGCCACCACCCTGTCCGGCGGCGAAGCCCAGCGCCTAAAGCTTTCCCGGGAACTGAGCAAGCGGGCCACGGGGCGGACCCTCTACATCCTGGACGAACCCACCACGGGGCTCCACCTGGCGGACATCGAGAAGCTGCTCCTGGTCCTTAGCCGCCTGGTGAACGCGGGCAACACCGTGATCATCATTGAGCACAACCTGGAGGTCATTAAAACCGCGGACTATTTGATTGACCTGGGGCCGGAAGGCGGGGACCGCGGCGGGGAACTGGTGGCCGCGGGGACCCCGGAAGAACTGGCCCGGCATCGGGAGTCTCATACCGGGCGGTTTTTGCGGGAGATATTGGGATAGTTTGGCGCTATCATATTTTTCTCGCCACCCCCCACATATGGGACGACATATGGTTTTGCACCAGGAATTCCTGGAAGCGGCGGCCCACCACCTCATCTTCCTCAATTAATATATGCTTCAGGAAGGGGCACCCCGAAATGTCAAACTCCCCTTTCAGTATTTTGTTGCGCACAATGTCAACATCAAGCTGGCCGGGGGTGGACAATTCCACCACTTCAAAACCGCAAGTCTGCAAAAGGGAAGTTAAGGACCGGGGGTGGAAGTAATTGAGGTGATCGGGGGCGCCAATATTATCCGAGACCAGGCCCAGGGTCTGCAAGTCGAACCCCTGGATATTGGGCGTGGTCAGGATTAACAGCCCTCCCGGCTCCAGGGCCTTCATACAAGCCGTTAAAAAATCCTTTGGACTGAAAAGATGTTCCAGGAGTTCAAAACAGGTGATAACCGAAATTCCCGAAATCCGGACCCGCTCGATGAGTTCTTCAATTACTTCTATGCCTTTGCGCCGGCAGGTTTCCGCCTGGCTTTTTGCCGGTTCCACCGCGATCACCCGAGAAAACCGCGCCAGCCTCTTGATTTCTTCACAGAAAGTCCCGAACCCTGCTCCCACATCCACGAGAATTTCCGTTTTCAGGGCATATTTTTTTACCAATTCCATGACCCGGTTTACCCGGGGCAGGAAAATCTTTTCCCTTCGAACCTGTGCGCTTGACGGGAAAATCTTTTCATTAAAATATCTTATGCTTTCAGCCCCGGCATAATATTCCGCCAGGATCTCAGAAGTGGGCCGGGGATTGACAAAAACGGTCCGGCAGTCCCGGCAGGAGACAAAATGGTATCCCTTTTTTTCGAAGAAATGCCGGTGGCTGGGCGAGTCGCAGGCGGGACAGGCGACCTGGACAAATTTTTCTTTCAGAGCCAGCACCCGCAGGGCGTCTTCATCAGTCAGCCTGGCGCTTTCGGCCATCAGGTCTTCCGGCCTGATATCGCTCTCTTTCACGAGGATCCCATCCTTAAGCCTCAAGCTGAGATTCCCGACCCTCACATCAGTCGGTTTACTGCCTGGTGTTAAAAGATAACCGGGTTTAGGTCTCTCAGTCAATTTGTACTTGATTCCCTTTCAAATGCAACAAATACAATTTGTAACTTATTGGTATTCCAGGTTTCCCTAA
>Ga0194125_10006041_pt1 | contig 18106 bp, 15 predicted proteins | sample TA2KigC250mmetaG_FD_148626 | JGI IMG/M metagenome (GOLD analysis project Ga0194125, IMG submission 148626) | Freshwater microbial communities from Lake Tanganyika, Tanzania - TA2015034 Kigoma Deep Cast 250m | ecosystem: Environmental > Aquatic > Freshwater > Lake | place: Tanzania: Lake...
GTACCTTGCGCTGCTGCTCGGCGAGCATGCCGAGCCCATGCTTGCGCCGCGCGGACTGATCTCCGAATGCATCGAAGCGTGCTATTACAGTCGCAGCGAATCCGCGGACGACTGGATAAAGACTCATGGCGATGCCGGCCCGGCGGCCGGATCGAGGGAGAGGCAGTCATCCGACCTGCTTCAGGCCACGGAACAGGCGCCTGTGACGAACCTGGTGAACCTCGTTCTTCTCGGCGCCCTGCGGCAGGGCGCATCGGACGTTCACATAGAGCCGTTCGATGACCGGCTGCGTGTTCGTTACAGGATAGACGGCGTCTTGTTTGAGCAGGCGTCTCCGCCGAAGCAGGTGGAGGACGCGCTGGTATCGCGGCTGAAGGTGATGGCGCACCTGGATATCGCCGAGCGCCGGCTGCCGCAGGACGGCACTGCGCGCGTGCGTGTGGGCGAACGCGAGATAGACGTGCGTGTGTCCACCGTGCCGGTGGCGGAGGGGGAGCGGGTGGTGTTGAGGCTGCTGGACCGGGAATCGGCGCTGCTTCCTCTCTCGAAGCTGGGGATGGGAAACGGTATTCTCGGCGCGTACCGTGGGCTTCTCGATCGCCCGAACGGGATTGTCGTGGTCTCGGGGCCGACCGGGTCAGGGAAGACCACGACCCTCTACGCGTCGCTCCGTGAGCTGGATTCCGCCAGCCGTAACATAATGACCGTCGAGGACCCCATAGAATACCAGCTTCGCGACATAGGGCAGATGCAGGTCAAGCCGAAGATAGGGCTCACCTTCTCAACGGGGCTCAGGCACATACTGAGGCAGGATCCTGACGTGATACTTGTCGGCGAGACGCGCGACCTTGAGACGGCCGAGATAGCCGTGCGCGCGTCCCTCACCGGCCACCTTGTGTTCACGACGCTGCACACGAACGACGCCGTGAGTTCGGTGTTGAGGCTGGTTGACATGGGGGTTGAGCCGTACCTGCTTGCGTCAAGCCTGCGCGGGGTGCTTGCCCAGCGGCTCGTGCGGCGCATCTGCCCGACCTGCAGCCGCCTGGGGGCGGCGGACCCTGCCGCCCTGGCGCGGCTCGGGGCGGAAGCCGCCCCGCTGTGTTCCGCGAGGGTGCGGACGCCGGTCGGGTGTTCCGCCTGCCTGGACGGGTACCGCGGAAGGACGGGGCTGTTCGAGTTGCTGGTTCTCAACGAGCCGCTCGCGGCTGAGGTCCGCAAGGGCGGGGCGGGCGTGGCGAATCTGCGGGCGCTGGCGATAGAGGGCGGAATGGTTCCGCTTGTGCGCGACGGCGTTGCGCGGGTGTTGGACGGGTTGACCAGCCTCGAGGAGTTGCTTGCGGTGGCCGAGTAGATGCAACCCGCGCAGCAGTGAAGACCTACGAATACAGGGGCTTGGACGCGCAGGGCCGCTCCGTGCGCGGAATGATTGAAGCCGCGGGCGCAAAGCAGGCGCGGGAGAGCCTGGCCGCCGCCGGCATTCTCGCCGAGCGCGTGGCGCCGGCAGGCCGGCAGATGCGAGTGAATGCCGAGGCGCGCGCCTCGCTGTACAGGGAGCTTGGATCCCTGCTTCGCGCCGGGATGCCGCTCGTTCAGTCCATAGGCGTGCTGATGGATTCGCCCGGTTCATCGTCACGCGCGTTACTTGCGGGAGTGCGCGACCGTGTTCAGGAAGGTGTGTCGCTTGCCGCGGCGCTCAAGGCCGGAACATCGTCGGTCAGCGACTTCGAGGAGGCGATCATAGCTGCCGCCGAACGCGCCGCCGCGGTGCCGGACGCCCTGGAGAGTCTGGCTGATCTGCTGGAGCAGGGCGAGAAGGTGCGACACAGGCTGCGCAGCGCGATGGTTTACCCTGCGATAGTGACGGTGGCCGGCGTGCTCGTCGCCGGGCTGATGCTCGGCTTCCTTGTTCCGCGCGCGCAGGACGTACTGGCGCAGTCGCGCGGCTCTCTGCCGGGTTTGACGGTATTCATGATGGGGTTCGGAAGGTGGGTGGTGAGATGGGGACTGGCCGTTCCCCTGGCAGGGCTGCTTGCCGGGTTATGGCACTACGAGCGCCGAAGACGCGACCGGGCGTACCGTGTCCGGGCCGACCGGGTGCTGTTCAGGCTGCCTGTCTTCGGGTACGGCTACGTTCTGCTTGCCCAATTGCGCTTTGCCCGCACGCTTGCGGTGCTTGTGCGCAGCGGCGTTGGCCTGGTTGAGGGGGTCGCTCTCGCAGGGCGGGCCACGGGCAGCCCGTGGCTTGCGGACCTGGCGGATGAGCAGGCTGAGGCGCTGCGGCACGGCAGCAGGCTTTCCGAGGCGGTGAGGAGGATGGGGCCGCTGGGCCGCGATCTGCCGGCGTGGATACAGGTGGGCGAAATGGGCGGAGAGCTGGCGAGACTCCTCGATCACGCCGCGCAGCGCTGTCTTGAACGATGGGAGCGGTCCACCACCCGGTCGCTCAGCATTCTCGAGCCCATGCTGATCCTGTGCGTCGGCGGGTTTGTTCTGCTTGTGACGCTGTCCGTTCTGCTGCCGGTGCTGAATCTGTCGAAGGGGCTGGGGGTTCCCGCCGGCTGATCAGCCGGGGATCGTCTCCATGCTGCGTTTCCGGCCGCGGTGGACAGCGTACTGCGTGTAGCCTGTTTCGCGCGCGAGGGCGACCGCCTTGTCGAAGTCCATGCCCACCTGTTCCGTCATGTGCGCGTCGGAGCCGAATGTGACGGGGATGCCGCGCTCGAACGCCATGCGCAGCAGCATTGGGGACGGGTACATCTCGCGGACCGGCCTGCGCAAACCGGACGTATTGATTTCCACGGCCATGCCTGCTTCGGCAACCGCGTCGAGCGCCGGCGCGGCCATCTCGCACACCGCCATGTCGGACGGCCTGTGACCGAATTTCTTCGGCAAGTCGAGGTGGCCGACAACGTCGTAAAGCCGCGTCGCCGCCATCTGTGCGACAAGAGTGAAGTAAGAGCGCCATGCGCCCTCGACATCAGTGCCGTCCCACCTGTGCGCCTCTGTCGGGTTGTCGAAGCCCCAGCCTGCGATGTAATGGATCGAGCCCAGCACGACGTCCAGGCGCCTGGGCGGGAGCCATTCGGTGAGGAATGCGGTTGATCCCGGGTAGAAATCCGCCTCGATTCCCATGCCGACCGGCAGCGGCGAATCATCCCGCGCGGCGGACACGATGCGGACGTACTCCTGGAACTCCGCCTCTTCCATCCGGTTCTTCGGATCGTAGCCGTCGCGCGCGGGTGCATGGTCGGTGAAAACCATGCCGGCAAGCCCAAGCTTCTCCGCGCGGCGGACGTACTCCCGCGGCTCTCCGCCGGCGTGCTTGCAGAGATATGTGTGGGTATGGGTATCTTCAGGCAGTCTTGGATTCATGGGCGTCAAGCGTATCCGAGCCGCGCGCGGCAGTCAAACCGGCGCGGGGCCTGAAATGTGTGCAGAATGGCGGCGGTCGCGTGCGGCGCGGCCCGGTTGCCACCTCGTTGTCCCCTCATTTCGAGACATACTCGCGAAGCCATGTCAAAGCCGGTCTTTCCGTGCCGTCGGCGCGCAACAGGTAGCCGTTCTTGCGCCACATGCCGCCCTGGACGTGGCCCCAGAAAGTGACGCCGATGACGGAGGGATGTTCCCAGAACACGGTAAAGAGCTCCTTGAACTTCGCCGCATGCGCGTCGTCGTCGGCGATATTCAGCTCAAACTCGGTGATCCACAACGGAAGGCCGGTCTCGGCCATGAAATCCAACCCCTTTCGGACATCCCCGGCGATGGCGTCCTCAAGGAAATGGGCCTGCAGACCGATGACATCCGCCAGTTGGCGGTCGCGCAGAAGTTCCGCTATTGCGCGGTACCGGACGGCCTTTCCCCCGCCTCTCTCGACGCCCCATTCGTTCAGCATCAGCTTCGCGGGGCTTCCGGTTCTATCCGCGTGGAAACGGGCGCGCTCGAAAGTCCATACCACCCAGTCCCATCCGGTCCCGCCGTCGCCTCCGAGCGCGTTCCTGTATGCCGCCGGCTGCGAGATGGGTTCGTTCACCACCTCGGCGTACTTCAGGACATTTGTGCGGCCGCCGTACCGTGTGAAGAAGTCGCCGATGAACCTGTCGCATTCATTCTTCATGTTCTTCAGGTTGCGCGGTTCGGTGCTCCAATCCGGCTGTTGCAGGCCCCACACGAAGACGTGGTGTTTTGCAGTGAGGCCTTTCCCGGCAGCGTAGTCCATCATCCTGTCGTAGTTCTGCCAGGTGTAGCTGCCTTTGTCCCGTTCCAGCATTCGCCACTTGCCGGCGTTTTCGGGTGTAATCTGCGTGAGCATTGTCCCGAACAGCGGGTCATTCGCGTGGCTCACCTGTTTGCCGTCATGCCCGCGCCATGTGGACCCGAGGAACTTCGATCCCGGCTCCGCCGCGAACGGTTCGGCGGCGCCGGATGCGAACGCTGTCGCGGGGCCCAATGCAAGAATGACGGCGGCAAATGTATTGCGCATTGTGGCGGCTTCCTTTCGCTCCGGACTCGTTAACACACGGCGGCGCCGAAGGCGAGGCGCAAGAGAAGTGCGGGAGATCGCGTATGCGGACCGGCCTCGAAAGACGGGCATTGCGCCCCGCCCCGCGAAGCGTCGTCTTGACTTGGAAAGCGTGGGACTGCAACCTGCTCGCGCCCGGCGGGAGCAGCCGGGCCTGATCGCGCGGGAACCAATCACAATGAAGATACTGTTTGCCCAGGCCCCGGCCAGGAAGCTTGCGAAGGAAGCGCTTATCGTTCCTCCGCTGGGCATCGCGTACCTTGCCGCCGTGGCGCGCAAGGCGGGCCACGACGTGTCAGTCCTGGATGCGTTTGCCGAGGGGCTGACGCTCCAGCAGTTCGCCTCGCGCGTGGCGGAGGCGGGCGCCGACATGGTGGGCATCACCGGCATGACGCCGGTGTTTGACACCGTTCGGGATGCGATTGTCGCTGCGCGGCCCCATGCCCGCTGGCTTGTGCTCGGAGGTCCCCATGCGACTTCCATGCGCGAGAAGGTGATGCAGGAAAACCCGGAACTGGACTTTGCCGTATGCGGGGAAGGCGAGGTCTCGTTCATGGATCTGATCGCGGCGCTGGAGGACGGGCGTTCTCCGACCGGCATACCGGGCGTCGTCACGAAGGATGGAGTCGGCCCGATCCGGCCGATGCTGAACGCGCTGGATGAGCTGCCGTTTCCCGCGCGGGACCTGCTGCCGAACGCCAGGTACCGCTATCCGCTCTGCCTCGGGCGGCGTGTGACGACGATGATCACGTCACGCGGGTGCCCTTACACCTGCATATTCTGCGACAAGAGCGTTTTCGGGTCCCGCTGGCGCGCCCGTTCGGCGGAGAATGTCCTTGCCGAGATAGACGAGGTGGTCAAGCGTTACGGCGTGAACACGATCATCTTCTATGACGACCTTTTCACGCTGAAGACGGACCGGCTGAAGGCAATCTGCAGAGGGTTGATCGAGAGAAAGTACAACCTTACGTGGAAAGCGGAGGGGCGCGTTGACCTCGCCGATGAGTTTGTGCTGCACCTGATGCGCAAGGCAGGCTGCGACACGATAGCCTATGGTGTCGAGACGGTGAATCAGCACGGGTTGGACTACCTGGGCAAACGCACGCGTCCGGACCAGGTCCGCAAGGCGTTCAAACTCACGCGCGCGGCAGGGATCAAGACGATGGGGTACTATATTCTCGGCATCCCGGTTGAAACCTACGCCGACGCGGTCGCGACGGTGCGCTTTGCCATCGAACTGAAGACGGACTACGCGCAGTTCAGCGTTCTTTCACCGTTGCCGGGCACGAGGCTCTACCAAGACGCGGTTGAGCGCGGCTGGTACAGGGAGATAGCGGCGCACAACATAGCGGACAAGGACCGGTTGCGTCCCGTGGTGATGTCCGACAACTGGGACGAGGCGGCGTTGATCTCGATTGTCCGGCAGGCCCACAGAATGTTCTACATGCGGCCGTCCTACGCGCTGCGGCGCGTGTTCGGGGCGCGGTCATTCGGAGAAATCGCCGGGCTGACCGCGCTGGGCTGCGACATGGCGCGGTACCTTTTGCGCAGTCCGGGCAGCAGGTAGGCTGTCCGCATTCTGCAATCTCCGTCGTGCTGCTTTTTTCCGGGAGGGTTGAAATGATGAAGAGCCAGGTTGTCGTTCTGTTTGCCGCAATGTTGAGCAGTCCATGCGCGGGCGCGGCTGACTGGCCGCAGTGGCGGGGGCCGCTGGCATCGGGGGCTTCGCCCGATGCGGATCCTCCCGTCGTGTGGCACGAGGGAAGCGAGGGAGTTCTTTCGACAAATATCCGCTGGAAAGCCGAAATCCCCGGATCGGGAGCGTCGTCGCCTGTTGTTTGCGGAGGGCGGGTGTATGTGACCTCCGCGGTTGACACCGGCAGGGCCGGAGATGGCGAAGCGCCAGCCGAGCAGCAGGGGCTGGCGGGCTGGCAGCGGCGGATGCTGCGCAACCCCTCCACGCTGCATGCGTTCGCGGTGTTTGCGGTCGACCGGGAAACCGGGGTTATCGTCTGGCGGACCGACGTGCGTGAGGAAGTGCCGCACGAAGGAACGCACACTGACGGAACGTGGGCATCCGCCTCGCCGATATGTGACGGGGATCGGGTTTACGCGTTCTTCGGATCGCGCGGGCTGTATGCCCTGGACCTCGCCGGCGCCGTGCTCTGGAGCAGGGACTTCGGGCGCATGAAGGTTCGCAACAGGTTCGGGGAAGGGGCGTCACCGTGCCTTTACGGCGACACGCTGATCGTGAACTGGGATCACGAGGGCGGCAGCTTTGTCGAAGCCGTGAAAGCCGCGACCGGCGCGACCGTATGGCGCAGGGAACGCGACGAGTTCACGGCGTGGTCGACGCCAGTTGTCGTCGAGTCCGGCGGCAGGACACAGGTTCTTGTTTCCGCCACGCAAAGAATACGGTCCTACGATCTTGCCGACGGAAGTCCGTTGTGGGAATGCGGCGGCCTCACCACCAACGTGGTTCCGTCGCCCGTGTGCTCGGACGAGATGGCGTTCTTCGCGTCCGGTTTCCGCGGCAGTTCGCTGGTCGCAGTCAGGTTCCGCGGCGCGGCGGGCGACATAACGGGCGATTCCGCCTTCGTTCCGTGGACGTTCCGGCGCAACACGCCATACGTCCCGTCGCCCCTGCTTTCGGGGGGGCGCCTGTACTTCCTCAGGGTCAACGACGCGAAGCTCACGTGCCTTGAAGCGGCCGACGGTTCGGTCTGTTACGAGGCCGAGGATCTGGGCGATATCGGGCGCATCTATGCCTCGCCGGTTGCCGCAGGGGGCAGGATATACGTTGCCGGCCGTGACGGGGCGACGGCGGTTGTGAAGGAAGGGGCAAGGTTCCGCATTCTTGCGGTCAACAGGCTGGGGGACTCCTTCTCCGCGTCACCGGCGGCGGCCGGGAGAGAGCTTTACATGCGCGGGGCCCGGCGGCTGTACTGTCTCTCGGAAACGGGGCATGGCGCGGAGTAGGGGAAGACCGGCAGCCGGCCTGTCATTGCGACTTCGTAACGCCTGTCCGTGCGCAGTGGGCGCGAACGACGCAGCGGGAGCAGGCCGGACGGACAGGGAAGCAGAGCGTCTGGCCGTAGGAAACAAGGTACGCGTTCCAGCTTTTCCAGTAGCGTTTCGGCAGTAGTTTGCGCAGCGCCATCTCCGTCTCGAACGGATTGCGGGTTTTCACTATCCCCATCCGGTTGCAGATGCGGTGGACGTGGACGTCCACGCAGATCGCGGGTCGGTCAAAAGCGACGGCAACGACGAGGTTGGCTGTCTTTCTCCCGACACCCGGAAGGCGGCACAGCTCCTCGACGGTGTGCGGTATTTTCCCTCCGAACCCCTTCTCAAGCTCGGCCGGCAGTTGCTTCAGGTGACGCGCCTTCGTGCGGAAGAAGCCGACGGGATGGAGCAGGCGCGCGAGCTTGTCTTCGGGAATCCGGCGCAGCGCCTCGATGTCCGGCACAACAGGAAACAAGCGCGCCACGACGGCCGTCGTTGTCTGATCCCTGGTTCTGGCGCTCAGGATGGTGGCCACGAGAACCTTGAACGGGTCACGCGTCTGTGCGTGGACGAACTCGACGACCGGCGCGCGTTGCCGTGCGTATTCGCGTTTCAGCAGGCTGTTGATTGCGGCGAAGTCGGGCGTCTTCATCTGGTCCGGTACGGTCTGTGAGCGGGTCAGGACTGGTTCCCGATCTTCTCCCTGACTGCCGCGAACGCCATGTTCTGCCACAGGAAGAAGTGCCAGCGCGGGCGGCCGGTGAGAAGGATGCCCACCCGCCGCGCGCCCTGTGTGCCGGGCGGCGTGCGCCAGCGGACTTCGCCTTTGAGCCTGTAGCGTTTGGATCCGCGGCCTTCGCCCATCTCCACCCTCATCGTGACGAGCGTCCCGTCCGGCAGGTCGGTCTCCGTCATGATCCCGATCCCCATCGCGCTGACATCAACGATTGTTCCCTCGAAAACCTCGCCGCGGCGTTCCGGGTTGTCCTCGCACTTCGTCATCTTCCCGCTGACCCGGCCGCTGAGGTTGATGCGCTCGTTCTTGCGCGAATCCTCTCTGCGCACCGGATCGCGGAACCGCAAGCGCTGTGGCGCCGGCTTGCCGGATATTTGTTCGTCGCCGTCTGTCATTTGAGAGAGAAGAATGTGCCCTCGGGGACGCTGATGCAAGCCCGGTTTTGCCCGGGTCAGCCGCATGAGCCGCCTCGGCACCGCACCACGTCGGGGCCGTAGGACGGGTTAATGCCGGCGCCCGGTTCTATCACGAGGAAGTCGTCGTTCCAGTCGCCGTCGAGAAGGCGTCGAAGCAGGTCGAGCGAACCTTCGAGCAGCGAGAATTCCCATCCGCGCCGTTCCGCCTCCGCGCGGGCCTGCTGCTCGAACCGGGCTTCGTCCGGAATGCCCATCCGTATGAAAGCCAATCGGGAGTAGTTCTCGACGCCCGTGCCCATGGTTTCGGCGATGTACTTCGCATTTTCTTCGCCGTACTTCTCAACCAGCTCCGTGTAGCCCTGGAACATGCCGAGGCGTTGGGGCACGGTCGGTTCCCCCGCGCCGGAGGCGTCGTCCCTTTCCAGCCACCCTGAAGTGCGGAAGTAGGTGCCGGGGTTTGCGTTGAAGACCTCTTCGTACCGGGCGCGACTGCCGAGGAAGACCGTCATGCAATCGTGCGCGCGCGGCATCACCAGTCTCGTGTGGCAGGCCTTCAGCCCGGCAACACCGTTATTGCACAGGCCGTACACAAGGAGTGTCGCTTCGTACCGGTCCGGCGGTACGGCATCCACCCGCTCCTGCAGGCGGGCGAGCATGCGCTCGTGGCCGAGGTCGTGGAGTCCCTTGGGAAGGAATTCCATGTCCAGTGTGTTTCGCGAGCGCGAGGCCAGAAGGCACGCTTCACGGAAGAACACCTCGCAGCACAGGACTCTGTATCGGTCGCGTTCCGGCATGCGGCGCTTATATCAGAACACGATTCCGGTGGTGCAGCACATTCCGTCCGGGCGCGAACGGGCCGGCGTCGCGCCTGGAGAGTCGGAGGATGCGGCTCACTGGCCATGGCTCCGGCATAGCGATACTGGTTGAACGGGCCGCGCCGTGCCGGTATACCTTGACCGGTCATCCCGGGGTATCTTCAGCGTGACCAGGCGAACCAGAACAGTTGATTCACGAAAACAAGCGAGCTCTGCTCCTGCGCCGCTGCAGCGCGAGTTGGAGGCGGTGTTTGAGTCCGGTCGCGGCCAGCTTGAACGCCTCCCGCGCGTCCTCGGCCGTCTTTCGGCCGGGGTGACCGCACTTCCCGCGCGGCGCGTCACCGACCAGTACCTCGACACGGCGTCCTTCTTTTTCATGCGGGCCGGAGCGGCGTGCCGCCTGCGGCGGCGCGGACGGCATGCCGTGTTGACGCTCAAGTCGCTTGCGCCGCTGGAAGGCGGGCTGGCCGATCGGCGCGAGATGTCGGAAATTGTTGAGGCCGCGATTCAATGGCCGGCTGTCTTGCCGGGGAAGGAAATACGCTCGGCTGTGCCCGCTTCCGCCCGACGCGGCAAGGTGCGGTGTCTGTTCGAGGTGAAGCAGGACAGGGCGCGGTACGGGGTCAGGACCCGGGAAGGCGCGTTGCTTGAGGTATCCGCCGACCGTTTCGGTTTTGGCGGGAAGAAGGAACGCTTCCACCGGATCGAGGTGGAACTGAAGTCGGGTTCGGCGCGTGCGCTGGCCGGCTTTGCCTCCCGGCTCGCGCGTGAGCTGGAACTCGAGCCGGCAGGACGGTCCAAGTTTGAACTGGGCCTTGAGGCCGAAGGGATCGAGATCCCGGCCGATGATGAGAAGGCGATGCGCATCGCCCGGCGCGACTCGGCCCGCGTGGCTGCTTCGCTCACGATGAGGCGTCACTACCAGCACATGCTGCGTCATGAAAGCGGCGCGATGCTGGGGCTTAACCCGGACAGCATTCACCAGATGAGAGTCGGTATCCGCCGTTTCCGCGCGGTCATGCGTTTCTTCAGGAGTATCCTGCCTGAAGGGTCGGATGCGGTGGACAGCGGTCTCCGGCGGGTTGGCCGGGCGCTTGGCGCGGTACGGGACATGGATGTTCACATGGGTGAATGCGACGCGGTGTGCGGCGCGGATGGAGGAATGACTGCGGTGGCGGCGGAATCGTGCCTCTCCGGGATGAACACATTGCGCGGCAGCGCCCTGGCGGCCTTGAGGAGAGAACTGGCCGGCAGACGGTATGCCGCGTTGAAGAGGCGGTGCGGGGAACTGATCCGGGCGCTCGAAGATCCCGCGCCGGGTGACACGCCTGTTGCCCGGTACAGCTCATCGCGGTTGATGCGTGAGTACCGGCGGGTGTTCACGGCCGGCACGGCAATCACGGCTGCTTCGCCCGACGCCGAACTCCACGGGCTTCGCGTCCGGAGCAAGAGGTTGCGCTACGCGTGCGAAATGCTTGAGGACGTCCACTCCCGGCCGATGAGGAAGATGGCAAAGCGCCTGACGGCGCTGCAGGACGTTCTTGGAGAGCACAGCGATGCGGTCGCGGCGGTGCGCTTGATCCGGCGGATGGCGGAGGAAGACTTCGCCGCGGACCGGAGCGGAATGGGACGGTGTGCCCGTCTGTGGGAGTCAAGGGCGCGGGCGCGTCGGGCGGCCTTCCCGAAGGCATGGAAGGGTTTCCTCCGCGGCGGCGCGGGCAAAAGGTTCTTGAAGTGTCTTCGTTCAGATGGGAAGAAGTAGCCGGTGGCGGGTCAGGCAAGCGTGAGGCGTCCGGCCGGGACTCCGTCGGACGCCGCCGGGAAAGGAGATGCCGTGAACAAGGGACGTCGGCAGGCCTGGGTTGTTATGTGCGTGCTGGCTGCTTCGAGCTTGAGCAGCGCAGGGGATCCGGCGTTCCCGATGTTCAGGGAGTTGGCCGGAGATGCTGAACTGCCTCCGCCGTATGGCGTTACGGCAACATACTACAGGCAGACGCAGGGCTACAGGCTGACCGACCTCAGCCTCGTTCCTCTGAACGACGTCGCGAGGAACACGCTGCCCGGACTCAGCATGCCCGGCTTGAAGGGGTTTGCGCTTCCCCCGCTGCCAACCATGCCCACGCTGCCGGCCCTGCCGTCGCTGCCCGGCGGCCTGCCACTGCTTGGGCTCGACGACCTGGGTATAAGGAACCGCGTGGAGCAGGTGAACGTTCAACTGGACATATGGCTGTTTCCGTTCCTGAACCTATATGGCCTGGTTGGCACGATAGACGGGCGGACACGGGTGGAGACGGCGCAGATAGTCGGCGGCGACCTGATGGTCGAGTATGACGGCGTGGTTTACGGGTTCGGCGCGGTTGCGAGCTACGCGGTAGGGCCTTTTTTCGGTGCGGTGAATGCGGTCCTGACCCAGACAGAGCTTGATGCAAGCCGTTCCAGAGTAGCGGCGTGTGTCGTGATGCCGCAGGTCGGCTACTCGTGCAAGTGGGGCGCGGCATGGGTTGGCGCCATGTATCAGCAGGCTGACGAGAGTCACGAAGGATTGATCGCGGAACCGGGCTTTGGGGCGGCCTACTACTTTGCCGATCTCGAGGAAGAGGAACCGTGGAGCTGCCTGCTCGGGGCCAGGGCGGGACTGCCTGCCGGCTGGAGTCTGGACATGCAGGTCGGCGGCGGGTCGCGCGAGTTTTTCCAGACATCCCTGGCATACCGGTTCTAAGGCCCGGCCCGTCAGAACGGCTGGTTGGAACAGTGGAGGAGAAGGATGAAGCGACAGGCTTGGATCGTGGTTTGCGCTCTTGTTCTTGCTTCTTCAGCGGAAGCACGATTGGGAGAAACCGTGGAGGAGTGTCAACGTCGCTATGGTGCAGCAGTTACAAACTACCCTGGTCATGGCAACGTTGATACAGTTGCCGTCTATGTCAAGGACGGCATCTGCGTGGTGGCCATCTTCACCAAGAGGGCTGGCGTGGACACACGCGCAAGCATGGTAATCTACTCGCGGCTTCACCCGGATGCACGGGGATTGCTGGCCCCGCCACCCGAAATCACCGAGAAGGAACAAGCTGCACTGCTCGATACGGTTTCGGGGCGGTGGAAAGACTACGACGATACACCACCCAGGCTTGCCGCAAGGCCAAGCAAGGTGGTGCCACTTCTGCCACAGCCGACCATAACCGTCAGGCACCGTGACGCAACGGCGGAGGCTCTCAATAAAGCCGTTGAAGCCCTCTATGCGCCGCCCGCGCTCAGCTGGATACGCACGCCGCCGAAGAACATCGCCCACAATGGCCCAAAGCTGTTCGCCTTCCGCATTTTGCGAGGTGTCGCGATATGTTCGCAAGACGGAGCAGAGGCAGTCCGTGCTTGGGCTGAACGAGTCATCTCGGAAACAGCGGCTGCGAGAAAGCCACCGGAAGGGAAGTTGTCAGGCTTTTGACCAGATGGTCGAACAAAGCCGAGGATATCGGCGCTGGCGCGCCGAAACCTCACGTCGTTGAAACAGTGCGCGTGTAGCGGAATCGCCGCGATTTCGCTGCGATTTCGCTTGCCGTGTCCGGCCTCGATCCATACCCTGTGCGGCCACGCGAACGGGCACACACGGAGTTTGGAGCGGTTACGGCTCCGGCGACGGCGGTTTCCCGTGGTCGCAATCCCGGCGATGGGGCGGAACCGCCCATCTGTCGGCGGTCACTGCAGGATGCAGCAGCGGGGGTAACCCCAAGGAGTGACGATGAACGTACCGACCGACAACAAGAAACTGCTTGCGTGGGTGGACGAGGTGGCAAAGATGTGCCGCCCGGACAGCGTTGTGTGGTGTGACGGGTCGAAGGAAGAGTACGACAGGCTGACGAAGCAGATGGTGGCTGCCGGGGCCGCTACGCCGCTCAAGAAGCGTCCGAACAGCTTCCTCTTCCGCTCCCACCCGTCGGACGTCGCGCGTGTCGAGGACCGCACCTACATCGCCAGCCGCTCGAAGGACGAGGCCGGCCCGACGAACAACTGGATTGACCCCGAAACGCTCAAGAACACCATGCGCGGGCTGTACGCGGGCTGCATGCAGGGCCGCACGATGTACGTCATTCCGTTCAGCATGGGCGTTGTGGGCAGCCCGATCGCCAAGATCGGCGTTGAGATAACCGATTCCGCATACGTCGTGGTCAACCAGCACATCATGACCCGCGTTGGAACGAAGGTGCTCGAGGCCCTCGGCGCTGACGGCGAGTTCATCCCGTGCCTGCACTCCGTCGGCGCTCCGCTGAAGCCGGGCGAGAAGGACGTCCCGTGGCCGTGCGCTCCGATCGAGAAGAAGTACATTGCGCATTTTCCGGAAGAAAACCTCATCTGGAGTTTCGGGTCGGGTTACGGCGGCAACGCCCTGCTCGGGAAGAAGTGCCTGGCGCTGCGAATCGCCTCCTCGCTGGCGCGCCGCGAGGGCTGGATGGCGGAGCATATGCTGATCCTGCGGTTCACGTCGCCGCGGGGCCGCAAGTTCCACATCGCAGCCGCGTTCCCGTCGGCCTGCGGCAAGACCAACCTCGCCATGCTGCAGCCCACGATCGAAGGCTGGAAGTGCGAGTGCATCGGCGACGACATCGCATGGATGAAGATCGGGCCGGACGGCCGTCTGCGCGCGATCAACCCGGAAGCCGGCTTCTTCGGCGTCGCGCCGGGGACGAGCTACAGCTCCAACCCGAAGGCCATGGATACGATCAAGGAGAACTGCATATTCACGAACTGCGTTCTCACGGACGACGGCGACATCTGGTGGGAGGGCATGGACAAGCCCTGCGCGCACGGGATTGACTGGAAGGGGCAGGACTGGACCCCGGCCAAGGGCGAGAAGGGCGCGCATCCGAACGCGCGTTTCACTGCCCCGGCCCGCCAGTGCCCGGTGATCTGTCCGGACTGGGAGGATCCCGCCGGCGTGCCGATAGACATATTCGTGTTCGGCGGCAGGCGCGCGCACGTCATGCCTCTGGTGCATGAGGCGTTCGACTGGGACCATGGCGTGTTCATGGGCGCGACGGCGGCAAGCGAACCCACCGCCGCGGCGCTCGACGTGAAACACCACCTCCGCCGCGACCCGATGGCGATGCTGCCGTTCTGCGGCTACAACGTTGCCGACTACTGGGCGCACTGGTTCAAGATGGGCGACAAGCTCGGGAAGAACGCGCCGCACATCTTTTACATCAACTGGTTCCGCAAGAGCGAGGACGGGCGCTGGCTGTGGCCGGGCTTCGGCGACAACAGCCGCGTGCTGAAGTGGATGTGCGAGCGTGTCGAGGGCAAGGCGAAGGGAGTGGAGACGCCGCTCGGGCGCATGCCCGCGGACGGAGAGCTCGACCTTACCGGCCTGAAGATCGCGAAGGCGGACATGGACGAGCTCCTGCGCGTTGACAAGGCTGCGTTCAGGGCCGAGTTCGAGGACCTCGACGAGTACATGGCCCAATTCGGCGCCCGCGTGCCGGAGCGCATGAAGAAGCAGGTTGTGGCCTACAAGAAGCGCATGGGGTGAAACGCCGGGGTCGTTCTCAGCGCTGTTTTGCAGCGTCTCAACTGTCCGCTGAACTGAGACAGTGACAGAGGCAGCCGCCCAGCCGTTAACGGTATGGCGGCTGTCCTCTTTAACGGTCAAGCGGTTGCAATACACGGTTTTGCAGGACTTTTCCTTCATCGCGAAGTTGTGCCGCTGTGAAGAGATTGTGAAGCCCTGCGCGATTGCGCCGGGTGGCACGTGCAGTGCTATTTACTGGCTCGGCCTGAGGCTGGTAGGAGACAGCCGGGACGCCAACAGAAAATGATGGATCAGTCCTTCGGTCCTACTGGCCAATTGGCAACTGGTCAAAAGGCCAGCGGAGAAAGCCACGTCTTCGGACGTGGCTTTCTCATTTCGGTGCCTGCACAGAACGGGGTTGCATTCAACGTTGGGCATGACAGGGTCGGACCCTGATCGCCGCTGCTCGTTATAGTCTCACCTCCACTCCTCAATGAGCTGGCGTGACCTTCCCGGCCGTTTCAGTTCGGTCTTGCACGCGTGTGGCGTTGAAAGCATGCTCGGCGGCATATGAACGGCGATCCGCAACCTCTTCTGCTTGAGCCGGCCTATGTCTCGTATCTCTGGGGCGGATCGCGTCTGCGCGAGGAGCTGGGCCGGAAGCGTGCGCCGGCCCGGTGTGCCGAGTCATGGGAGGTGTCCGACCGTGATGAAGGCATGAGCACGGTCGCCGACGGGCCGCTTGCCGGAACAACTTTGAGAGAGCTTGTCGAGAGATGGGGCGCCGGCCTCGTCGGAAGCGCGGCACCGGACAGCGGGAGGTTCCCGCTGCTGGTGAAGCTGATAGACGCGCGCCTGCGGCTCAGCGTGCAGGTGCATCCGGATGACGCCTCCGCCGTCGCCTGTGGCGGAGAGGCGAAGACCGAATGCTGGCATGTTCTCGACTCGGCAAAAGGCTCGAGCATTTTCGCCGGCCTCAGACCAGGGGTGGACGAGGCTGAGTTCCGCGCAGCGCTGGATGAGAAGCGTGTCGGCGAACTTCTGAATGTGATACCCGCAGGACGGGGAACAACGATCTTTGTGCCCGGCGGGCTCGTGCATGCGATCGGAGAAGGCTGCCTGATCCTTGAGGTGCAGCAGAACTCGAACACCACCTACCGCGTGTATGACTGGGATCGCGTCGGCGCCGACGGCAAGCCGCGCGAACTGCATGTGGAAAAGGCGATGTCGGTGATCGGGTGGAAACTGCCGCAGCCGGCGCCGGTTCCCTCTCCGCCCGCTGGCGAAGGCAACTCGACCGTGCGGCTGGTGTCATGCCCGCACTTCACGCTGGAGGCGGTGTCGCTGGCGGACCGGATGCCGGCCGGGCAGAGGGGAACCACGTTCGCCGCGTACTTCGTTTCGAGCGGGCGTGTCGGGATACGCGCCCGGGACTGCGAGGATCTGGTCGCCGAACGCGGCGCGACATTCCTTCTGCCCGCCGCGCTGGATGACTGCACGCTCGTGCCATTTGGAGGCCCGGCGCGCCTGCTGCGCGCTGCTCTGCCGGGTTGATGGCGCCGCGCGCCGGGGCGCGGGAACGGGTGCCAGGCACTACGCCGCGGCAAGCGGGGAGGCGTGGAGGATGGTGTACTCCGGGCCTTCCGGACGCAGCGTGCTGCGCATCAGGACGATTCTGCTGATCAGGCTTTCGCCGAACACGTCCTCGCGATGCTTTTCCAGAGCTTCCACGACTGACCTGATGCCGGTGGATGAGCGGCTGCGGCCGATGGTGATGTGCGGCGTCCATGCCCGTTCCTCCGGCGGGAATCCGAGCGCCTCGCATGCCGCGGCGACGCGCCGCTGAAGCCGCGCGAGCGCGCCGGCGCCTTCGCCGATACCGGCCCATATGACGCGGGGCGAGTCAAGTCTGCCGAAAGCGCCCAACCCGCACACGGTGCAGCGCAGCGGAGGTGCAAGCACAGCGGCGGCGTCGAGCGCAGGCGCCAGGTCGGCCACGCGCGCGGCAAAAACGTCGCCAAGAAAGAACAGCGTGATGTGAATGGCGTCCGGCTGCACCCATTTCATCCGAGCGGGCAGTCTGGCCAGTTGAGAGACAAGCCGCGCGAGCGCGGCCCGCGGCTGAACACCCAGTTCCGCCGCAACGAACAGCCGGAATACGCGCTGGTCAGAGTTCATACAACTTCGGGTCCCTGCTCGGGCCGGGGGGGCGTCTGCGCTGTCTGCGCCGGGGAGCGCCATCAGACACCTGGAACGGCTCTTCGCTCTCCATGACGTCGCCGAGGTCTGCCTCGACCGATTCCGGGTCTTCGCCTGCTTCCATGCGGCTTATGGCCTCATCCATCCCGGCGCCGAACTCCATGCCGGTCATCCTGGAGAACTTCCGCATGAGGTCGGCGGCCTGCTTCGGGTTGTTCTCGTCAATCCTCTCTGCCTCGCCCGCGAGCGCTTCGATGGCGCGCTCCATCCTGGCGTCGTCAATCGGCAGGTCGCCGTCGCCGCCTTCCTGCGCGTGGCCGGTCATGGCGAAAGCGGATATCTGTTTCTCCATGCTTCCGCCGCAATGCGGGCAGGCTGGTTTGCGGGATGTTCCCGCGCTCCGGGCGAAGAAACTGCACAGAACATTGCAGCGCGCGCAGAGGAATTCATAGATCGGCATGGTCTGGACTCTCCTTCTGGATCAAGTTGTCTTTGCCGGCGCGCAGTCTTCCACGAGCCCGGCTATCCGTGCTGCGGCGTCGGCCGGGCCTGACGCCAGACGCGCCTTCATATTGGCCAGTCGCGGCCTGTCGTGCAAGACCGCGGTCAGGAGCGCGGCAAGTGACGCGGCGGTGAGGTCGGCCTGGTTCTGCAGCAGCATTCCGCCGTTCGCGGCGGCGGCACGGGCATTTGCCGTCTGGTGATCGCGCGGGGCGCCGGGCAGCGGCACAAGAAGGGCGGGGAGGCCGGCGGCGGCCAGTTCCGCGCACGACGCGGCGCCGGCGCGGCAGACGGCGAAGTCGGCTGAAGCGTAGGCGAGCCCCATATCCGAGAGAAACTCGAACACGCGCGCTTCCACGCCGGAAGCGGCGTAGCCTGCGCGCACCGTCTCTCCGTCCTTCGCGCCGGCAAGGTGGA
>Ga0194125_10006045_pt1 | contig 18096 bp, 6 predicted proteins | sample TA2KigC250mmetaG_FD_148626 | JGI IMG/M metagenome (GOLD analysis project Ga0194125, IMG submission 148626) | Freshwater microbial communities from Lake Tanganyika, Tanzania - TA2015034 Kigoma Deep Cast 250m | ecosystem: Environmental > Aquatic > Freshwater > Lake | place: Tanzania: Lake...
ACGGTGCGGCGGGCCTATCCTTCGCCGATGGCCATTCGGAGATTCACCGTTGGGTTGGCAGTAAGATCAAGACCTTCGGCAAAGCCGGCAACACGGGACTGAATGTGCCGGCCGGCGATTCCTTGATTGATGCGAAATGGTGGTCGAAGGTCACCACGGTCGGCCCGAATTTTCCGTGATTCGAGGATCTGCAAATCGGTCAACCTCATCTACGCAGTCCGCCGTGGCATGAGCGTGCCACGGCGCTTTTCGTTTAGGGCGTCAACTGGTAATTGAGCCAGGCGGTGCCGTTGAGGCCGTCGAAGCCGTCAACCACGATGTAGTAGGTCTTGGCGAGGTCCGGCACGAAGGAGACGCGGCAAGCGGTGTGGCCATCGTAGTTGACCACGCCACAGACCACCGGGACCAGGCTGGCGTAGCCCTTGCCCAGGCCGTCGTCGTAGTAGACCGCCAGGACGGTGGGGAAATTGCTCCCGATGGTGTCCAGGGTGACCGTGCCCGCGGCTGGCGCCGTATAGGCGAACCAGTAGGACGAACCTCCGAGCTCGCCGCAGTGGTTGGGTTCGCCAATGTCCTTGCCGGGGAGGTTCTGAAAGACCTGGTTGCCTGTGTAGCCGCTATTGGGGTCGCCAGCGAGCGGTCGAACGCGCCGCCCCAAGGCGCTCAGTTCCGGCGCGGCCGCGCGGACCAACGAGATCCGGCGGGTCAGCCCGTTACCCCCTCGAGCCTGTGCGTCAGCGAGTTTGCCGTAGACCGCGGCGGTAGTGTCCCCCTGGGTGTTGAGCTGGAGATCGACCCAAGGGCTGCGGACCGTGCCCGCGGCCGTCCTGAGCTCGAAGTAGTACGGCCCCACGTCGTCGGCTGAGAGCCGGGGGATCGGGTAGGGCCGGGGAACGGTCGAGAGCTGGACGTGAGTGTTGTGTACGATGCGGTACCAGGTGACGGCTGGCGCGCCGCTGAGCTCGGCGGGCAACGGGATGCGGACCGTGTCGCCGACGTTGGCCACGATGACCTCGGGAAGCAGGGCGGTACGGATCTCGGGCAGAGCCGTGCGGGGAGCTTGGTCCCAGACCAAGGAGACGCTGCCGGTGATCCCTTCGTCTTGGCCGGGAGGTCTGTCCGCGCGAGCGGCGCCGGTGCCGTCTACGGCGATAGCGTATTCGACGCCCGCGCGGGCGTTGAAGGTGACGGCGCTGGTGGCATAACCGCTGCCGTCGTCGTCGGAGGCAACCAAGGCCAACTTCTTGACCTGCTTGCCCGTGTAGACGGCTAGCACTGTGTCGAAAGAAGAACCCGCCGTACTGAAGCTCACCGGTCCATCCGCCGGGGCGACCCAGGCCAGCCAGATGGACTTGCCCTTGCCCTTGCCGGCGTGCGTGGGTTCGGACTTCTCCCGCGTGGCGTCCGCATTACTCGAGGCGCCGTAACCCCACGAACCGCTAACGCGGCCACGCCGGTTGAAATCGTCCGCGAAGGGCAGTTCGTCCACGGCGACGATGACGGGAAAGAAGGTCTCGGTGACGTTGCCCTTGCTCTGGATGACGAGCGAGAACAGCCCGCCGTCGGCGGGGCCGATCTGCTTGAGTTCGAGCTGAGGTTTACGGGCGCCGGGGATCAACTGACCGTTGAGTTTCCAGGCATATTGGACCTGTGGGGGGGGGAGCGTTTCGATTTGGAGCGTCACGTCACTGCCCACGGCCACCAGGCGAGTCGGGAAGGTTGCCGTTCGGGCGTAGCCGTGTGCTGGGGGCCGGTCGTCGTCGGCGTGGCCCGGTAGGGCAGGGAGGGGCACGCCCGCCAGAGCCGCCATCAGCAGGCCAACTCTCCACGGTCTGAGTTTCTGGGCATCATAGCGAGGCTCATCGGTTATCGGCATGGCAGGGCAGGGCTAGAGATCGATTGTTGGCTTCAGGTTCGTGACGTTGCGCCACAGTAGATCGCTCCGCGGGAAGTTGACAAGGCGTTTTCGGCTTGTCGCCGCACCCGCAGGGACGGGTCCAGAACCATCCGACACCTGGCGGCTGGGATGGACCCGCGACTGTCAACGATTATAAACACGGCAAATATGAGCAGACGGACGCAAGGTAGCGGGCGAGACGCCCGCTCTCCGTCTTGGGTTGGGGGGGGGTGGCCCGCACTGGGCGGGATGGGCGGGATTGGGGATTGGGTGGGTTTTGGCGGGTGGGGGCGCTGCCATCTTGGCCGCGGGGTTGGACTGTCAATGACTAAAAAGACGGCAGAATAAGGCAGTGGCAAGAGTGGCTGCGGTGGCTGCGGGGTAGCGGGCGAGACGCCCGCTCTCCGTCTCGGGATGGGAGCGCGGCTTCGTGAGGTGGCCGCGGTGGACTGGACGGCGCGCAGCGGCGCGCGCGCCCTGCTACCTGGAGAAACCGCTTTCGATGCCGAATCCTCGGGAGGGGAGGAACGTGTCGGAGACGGAGTTGGGGTCGGGCTTGGGGGGCAGGGTATGACCGGGGTGGGGTGGGGTGAGCGGCGCGCGCGTGTGTGGGTGTGAGTGTGAGTGTGAAGGGAGGGGGTGGATAGTAGGGGACTGTGAAAACGCAAAAAGCCGCAGCGGGGGGAACAACCGCTGCGGCTGGGTTATGAGCGAGAAACGCCTAGGCGGTTTGGACCGCCCAGGCGCTTCGGGTTACTGAGTCAACTTGTAATTAAGCCAGGCGGTGCCGTTGAGGCCGTCGAACCCGTCCACGACGATGTAGTAGGTCTTGGTCAGGTTCGGGATAAAATTGACGGCGGAGGCTTCGAAACCGTCGTAGTTGACCACACCGCAGGTGACGGGGACGAGGCTGGCATAGCCGTTGCCGAGGCCGTCGTCGTAGTAGACGGAGAGGATGGTGGGGAAGTTGCTGCCGATGGTATCGAGGTTGACTCGGCCAGCGGCAGGTGCGTTGTAGGCGAACCAGAATGAGGAGCCGCCCAGTTCACCGCAATGGTCGGGTTCACCGATGTCTTTGCCGGGGAGATTCTGGAAGATCTGGGCGCCGCTGTAGCCTGGGTTGGGGTCGCCAGCCAGGCGGCGCACGCGCCCGCCCAGGCCCGCGGTCTGGACGGAGGGGCTCTTCAGAGAGGGGCTCTTCAGAGTGACGGCGGCGGTGGTACCGGCAGGGGCGTTGAGTTGGGAATCGGCGAGTTTGGCGTAGGCGGCCACGGTCGAGTCGCCCTTGGTATTGATTTGGACGTCGACCAGCGGGCTGCGCGACACGCCGAAGGGGTTGCGGGCCTCGAAGTAGTATTGGCCCACGTCCTCGGCGGAGATGCGGGGGATGGAGAAGGGCGCGGCCGAGTTTGAAAGCAGCCGGTTCGAGTTGCGCACGAGGCGGAACCACTGGACGGTGGTGTCGGCGGCGACGGCGATGGGGAGAGGGATCTGGACGGCCTGCCCGACGTTGGCGACGATGAGCTGAGGCAGAAGGGCCGTGTTGATTTTGGGCACAGCGCCGGTGGTTTGTTGTTCCCAGACGACCATGACGCTGCCGGCCATGCCGGCGGTATTGAGGCTGGTGACGGTGGCAGCGCTGACGCCGTCTACGGCGATAGCGTAGGTGGCGTTCTTTTTGGCGTTGAAGGTGACCTCGCTGGTGGCGTAGCCGCTGCTGTCGTCGTCATCGGCCACGCGCGCGAGTTTGTTGACTGCGCTGCCGGTGTAGACGGCTAACACGGTGTCGATGGCGGAGCCTGCGGTCGTAAAGGTCACCGGGCCATCGGCCGGGGCGCGCCAGGACAACCAGATGGACTTGCCTTTGCCTTTGCGGCCGTGGGTGGGTTCACCGGACTCGCGCGTGGCGGTCACGTTGTTTGCGATGCCGTAGCCGGATGACCCCGTGACCGTGCCGCGACCAATGAAGGAGTCGGCGAAGGGGAGTAGATCGGCGGCGATTTCGATGGGGAAGACGACTTCAGTGGTCGCCGTGCCGCTTTTGACCGCGGCGGAGAAGAGGCCGCCGTCGGCGGGGCCGACGGATCGAAGCTGGAGGACTTCGCCGCTGGCGCCCGGGATGGGTTCGCCGTTGAGTTTCCAGGTGTACTTGGGTTGGGCGGAGCCGAGGTTGACGATCTGCACTTTGAGTTTCACGTCGGCACCCACGTTGGCGATTTGTTTCGCGAATGGGACCACCCCCGCGCCAAGTGAGACGTTAGCCACGACATCGACGCCGCCCTTGGCATAGACGGTGTCAGTTGCGGTCAGGCCGATCCCCAGGCCAACTCCCACGATCCAGCTTCCCCACTGCTTGTTCTTCATACTCATCAACGGTTTTGGCAGGCCGTTCATGTCCTCTTGACCTTCACTTTCACTGACTACTGCGGCGCAACCGGGGCAACCTACGTCGCTTTGGGCGACCGCCACTATGCGGCGGTTGGCCTGCCGGGTTAACTGCCGGCCAGCGTGATGGCCTCGCTGGAGCTCCTTTGCGGATCAGCCTCCTCGAGGGGTCTTACCCGTCACGCCGCTCAAGGTGGCACACCCGCTGCCGCTTTTCCAGTGGCATCTTTGCTGGCCTTCCTTTGCCCGCGGGCTTTAAGTAGAGCAACCGGCGTGCCGATTTAGTTTGCGGATCAGTGAACCTCGGGATAACCATGCCGCTGGATGCGTCGTGAGCTGGATGCCTGCGCGCTGGGCCTAGCAAGCCGGCGTGGCGTGGTCCAGGCTTGGACCACGGAGTGGACCGCTTGGTCCAGGATGGACCAGTGGGCGTGCGGGCATCTGTGGGGTGGCGGGATGGGTATGGCGGGGTTGACGGTTTGGCAACGAGGAGGTTGGAACCGCTGCGCGGTGTTGTGGAGGGGTAAGGTTCGCAGGCGGTGAAGCCGAAGTTCCTCAGCCTGGTTTTGGAGGACGACCCGTTGTGCGCGGAGATCTTGCGCGAGGTGGTGCGGGCGGAGGGGGGCGAGGCGGTGGTTTGCGCCACGGTGCGAGCGGCGGAGGAGGCGGTCGAGCGGCTGTGCTTCGATGTCCTGATCCTGGACAACATGCTTCCGGATGGGACAGGGGCGGACTTTTTTCGCGCGCTGCAGGAGCGGGGGGGCACGCCGCGGGCGATTATGTTGACGGGGATGCCGAATTTGGAGGGGGCGGTCGAGCTGACGCGGGGCGGTTTATTCGATTACCTGGCCAAGCCGGTCGAGGTGAGCGAGTTCACGCAGCGGTTGCGGCGGGTGTTAGGTTCGTTACCGCATTTGGATGTCGAGGATGCGCTTTCGGACTTGGTGGCGCAGTCGGTGGCGATGCGGGATGTGCGGCGATTGGTGCAGCAGGCGGCGCAGAACCGCGGGGCCACCGTGTTGCTGACGGGCGAGACCGGCTCGGGCAAGGACCTGGTGGCGCGCAGCATTCATCGATTGAGCTTTCCGGCGGTCCAACCTGCGCCGGCGTTCCTGGCGATCAATTGTTCGGCGTTGCCTGGCGAGATGTTCGAGGCGGAGCTGTTTGGGGCGGAGAAGGGCGCTTACACGGGGGCGCACCAGGTGCGGTTGGGGTTAGTGGAGGCGGCGAGCGAAGGGACGTTGTTTTTGGACGAGATTGCCGAGGTGCCGCTGGGTTTGCAGGCGAAGTTGCTGCAATTCCTCGAGACGCGGGAGCATCGGCGGCTGGGGAGCGCTCAGGTACGGCGGTTTGGCGGTCGGATTATTGCGGCCACGAACCGGGTATTGGCCGAGGAGGTCGAGGCGGGGCGGTTTCGGGCGGATCTGTGGTATCGGTTGGACGTCTTTTCGATCTGCGTGCCGCCGCTGCGTGAAAGGCGGGCGGACCTGAGCGGGCTGATCGAGATGTTGTTGGTGGCGCTTTGCGAGCGGTACGAACGCCGCCGGCCGAACGTGCGCCCGGAGGATGCGGCGGCGCTGCAGGGTTATGATTTTCCGGGGAACGTGCGGGAGTTACGCAACCTGTTGGAGCGTGCGCTGCTGCGGACGGCGGTCGAGTCGTCCTGGCTGGAGTTCGATCGGGGTTGGCTGAGCGGGAAGGCTGGGGCGCGGGTTGCTCCGAAAGGGGAGGGGGTTGCGGTGAGTGAGACCGGGGGCGGGGGCGGATTGAGTCCGCTCGAGACGGTCGAGCGCGAGCTCATTCAGCGGGTGTTGGCGGAGGAAGGCGGGGTGATTCGGCGCGCGGCGAGCCGGTTGGGGATCAGCCATCAGACGCTGCTGCGGCGGTTGGAGCGCTGGCGGGAGCTACGACCGCCGGAGGCGCCGCGGTAGGGGCTGCGGCAGGTTGGGTCGAGGTTGGCCTTGGCATTTGGCACGCCGGCAGCTTACTCTGGCCGCGGTTCGGACGACATCGGTGTCAAAAGGCTTAAGGTCCCGCAGGGAGCTGCCGCTATGTTTGCATGGGCAGGGGCCCCGGGCGAGTGAGTGGCCTGCCGGAGGAAAGACTATGGTGCATTTCTGGTGCGCTGGGCGAGGTGTCAAGCTGCGGGCGAAGCGCTCGTGGTGGGTGGGGCTCCTGGTTTTGGCTTGTGGACTTCTGCCGCTGGGGCTGCGCGGGGCGGAACCGGCGGTGGCAGTTACGGGGGCGGGCGGGCTGACACGCCTGTTGAGCGCCGATAACGCGGAGGTCTGGGTCATGGGCGCCACGACCAACCAATGGCGGCGGGCGCAGGCGGGAGAGGAACTACGGCTGGGGGACCGGCTCAAGACGGGACCGGGTTGTCGCGCGCTGCTGCAGCTCTCGGATCAGAGCGTGATTCGGGTCAACGAATTGACCACCATCCAGGTTCAGCCGCCGCGCCAGCAGGAACAGCGCAAGCCGTGGTTGGATCTGCGCGGCGGTTCAGCCAGCTTCTTCAGTCGGGAGCGACCGCGCGAGATCCAATTCAGCACGCCGGTGGCGACGGGGGCCATTCGCGGGACGGAGTTTCATCTGTTGGTGAAGGAGGACGGCGAGACGCAACTGGCCTTGCTGGAGGGGGCGGTCGAGCTGAGCAACGAGCAGGGCAGTCTGGAGATGACCGGTGGCGAATTGGCGACGGTGTTGCCCGGGCGTGCGCCGAGCAAGACCGCCCTGATCGAGGCCACGCGGATCATTCAGTGGGCGTTCTACTATCCGGGGGTATTGGATCTGGAGGAGCTGAGCCTCAGCGCGGAAGCGCAGACGGCGCTGGGCGCGGCACTGGCTGCGTATCGAAGCGGGGATCTGCCCCAGGCGGTGCGTAGCTACCCGGCCGAGCGCCGGCCGGCGACGGACGAAGAACGCGTATTCTTGGCGGCGTTGCTGTTGGCGGTGGGGCAGGTCGACCAGGCTCAGGCCCAGTTGGGCGACGTGGCGACGAGTTCGCCTTTGGCTGAGGCCCTCCGGCAGATGATTGCCGCGGTGCAGTTCCAGTCGTGGACGCGACCGGCGGCGCCGGAGTTGGCCACGGCGTGGCTGGCAGAATCGTATTACCAGCAGTCGCATTACCGGTTGGGGCCGGCCCTCGAGGCGGCGCGCGCGGCGGTGGCCAAATCGCCGCGATTCGGGTTTGGCTGGATCCGGGTGGCGGAGCTGGAGTTTGGGATGGGGCGGACGGATCGGGCGCTAGCGGCGTTGGAGCGAGGGTTGGCGGAGTCGCCGCGCAACGCTCAGGGTTTGGCTCTGCGGGGGTTCATGTGGGCGGCGCGGAATCGGTTGGCGGAGGCGATGGCGAGTTTCGACGAGGCGATTGCGGTGGACGGCGCGTTGGGCAACGCTTGGTTGGGGCGCGGCTTGTGCAAGATCCGCCAGCGACGCGTCGAGGAGGGGCGCCAGGATTTGCAGGCGGCGGCGGCGCTCGAGGCGCAACGCTCCATCTTGCGCAGTTACCTGGGGAAAGCCTTTGCGCAAGCGGGTCAGGACGAGCTGGCGCGGAAGGAGTTGGGGTTGGGGCAGAAGTTGGATCCGAACGATCCGACGCCTTGGTTGTACTCGGCGCTGCTGGCGCAGAGCGACAACCGCATCAACGAGGCCATCCATGACCTCGAACGGTCCCAGGAACTGAACGATCACCGGATGCTCTTTCGGTCGCGGTTGCTTTTGGACCGGGACCAGGCGGTGCGCAGTGCCAACTTAGCGTTGGCGTATCGGGATGCGGGGCTGGTGGACTGGTCGATGCGGGAGGCGACGGCGGCCGTGGGGTACGATTACGCCAATTTCGACGCCCACAGGTTTTTGGCTAACAGCTACAATGCGTTGCGGGGCCCGACGCGGTTTTTCAACCTGCGCTACGAAGCGCCTTGGACCCGGGAGGAGTTGTTGGCGAACTTATTGGCGCCGGCTGGGGTGGGGGTGCTATCGGCGAGCGTGTCGCAACAAGACTATGGGGCGTTGTTCGAGCAGAACCGGCTCAAGTTGGCGACGCACACACAGTACTTCAGCAGCGGGGATTGGGCGCATGAAGGTTCGCTCTATGGGATGCTCGGCGGCGGCAGTTACCTGGTCGACAGCCTGTACGACAGCATGGTGGGCCAACGTCCGAACAACGATCTCGAGCGGTTGAGCGTCGGGGCACGGATGAAGCAGCAGTTGACGGGCAAGGATGCGGTCTATTTCGATGCCTTCTACCGGCGGCTCGAGAGCGGCGACGTGGCGCAGTACTACGATCAGGGGAGGGCGAGTGCCACGTTGCGGGCGAAGGACACGTTCGAGCCGGTGGCGTTGGCGGGGTACACCCGGGAATGGCAGCCGGGTGTGCGGACGTTGTTTCTGGCGCACTGGATGGCGAACGAGTTGGCCTTGACCGATCCCTTGGCGCGCTCGATCCGTTTCTTGAAGTATAGCGGTGCCACGGTCACGAGCATGCCGGCTGCGAACTTCACGCTGGATTATCTGCGGGAGACGGAGTTCTACGGTTTCGAGGCACAGCAGATGTATCAAACCGAGGCGAACACGCTGGTGGCTGGGGCGCACTATGAAGGCGGCACGATCGAAGCCGCGACCACGCTCAATCAGACGCTCAGCGGGGCGGGGTTACCACCGCGGCCCTTCGGGTCGACCCAGGCGCACGATCTCGATCGGGTGAGCGTGTACGCTTACGACACGTGGCGGCCGGTGCGGCCGCTGAAGCTGACGGCTGGGGTGGTGTTCGATCACTTGCGGTACCCGCTCAACGCGGACACGCCTCCCACCAGCAGCCTGGAGCGCGAGCGTGACAAGGTCTCGCCCAAGGCGGGATTAGAGCTGACACCCTGGGCGGGCGGGACGTTGCGCGGGGCGTACACGCGGTCGTTGGGGGGAGTGTTTCACGAGGTGGACTACCGGCTCGAGCCGAGCCAGGTAGCTGGGTTTGTGCAATCGTACCGCAGCCTGGCGCCGGAGTCGGCGGCGGGGTTGGTGCCGGGGGCGGAGTTCGAGACTTGGGGGGCGGGATTGAGCCAGAGCTTCAAGAGTGGCACCTATGTGGATGTGCAAGCGGAACTGTTGCGGAGCGAGGGCGATCGCGTGGTGGGCGTGGTGACCAACGCCACATTCTTCCCGGTGCCGGATCGGGCCTCGGGCGCGCGCGAGACGCTTGACTTCGAGGAGCGGACTTTGGCGGTGGCGGTGAATCAACTGGTGGGGCGCGAATGGTCGGTGGGGGCGAGCTACCGGCTGAGCCACGCCGAGTTGGACACGCGGTTTCCGGACGTGAACGCGGTGCCGGCGGTGGTGGCGGTGCTGCCGCGGGATGAAGAGGGGCTGCTGCAGCACTTGAACCTCATGGCGATTTTCCAGCATCGGTGTGGATTCTTCAGCGAGTTCCGGTCGTCGTGGACGCAGCAGAACAACCTGGGCCGTGTCCCGGACCGGCCGGGCGACGATTTCTGGCAGCACCACTTTTTTGTGGGCTATCGTTTTGCCCGGCGGTTAGCGGAGGTGCGGCTGGGGGTGCTGAATCTGACGGACCAAGACTATCGGTTGGACCCGCTCAACTACTACGTCGAGCTGCCGCGCGAACGCACCTTCACCCTGAGTCTCAAGCTGAACTTTTAGCGAGCTTGCGCCTGAGGCGAACTTCGGTCTTACATACGTCCGAATGAGCTGGGCTAGCTGACCACGGGCGGTGAGACCCGCGGACGTCATGAGTTGCCGAGATGGACCACCAGTCTGCGGTAGGGCGGGCAGTCCTCTGCGCGCCGGGGTCTGCTCTGTCCCCCATGGTTTGCGGCGCGCAGCGGAGTGCGCGCCCTACCTGCAGGCCGTTCATCGTCCCGAGGTCTGGTCCATAGCATCGAGGTGGGCAATCGGGGTCGGTAGAGCGGTTCTGGGGTCGATGGGGCCGCGGTGGGGCGGGCAGTCCGCTGGGCGGCGAGGTCTGCTCTGTGGACCATGGTTTGCGGCGCGCAGAGGACTGCGCGCCCTACCTGCAGACCGTTCGTCGTCCCGAGGTCTGGTCCATAGCATCGAGGTGGGCAATCGGGGTCGGTAGAGCGGTTCTGGGGTCGATGGGGCCGCGGTGGGGCGCGGGTGAGAAGACTGTTACTGAGTGCGAGAGTGGCTGGGGGCTTGGGCGTCATGCTGGCCCTGATGGTGGGCTTGTTGCTGCAGTTCATGCCCCGGCTGGCGCTTTCGACGCTCCTGCTCAACAATAGCTACAACCTCCTGTTCGACCTTGCAGACGTCCTGCGCTCGGCGGAGCGCCCCCCGGAGCTGGTGATGGTCTACATGGACGACGACTCGGAGCGAATCCTGGGGCAGGAGGCCAAGCCGAGGTGGGACCGCTCGTTGCACGCGCAGTTGCTCGAGCGGTTGACGCGCGCTCAGGCGCGGGCGGTGATCTTCGATGTGTTGTTCTTCGGGCCGGGAGGCGGGGGCGAGGAGGCGGAGCGTGCGGACGCGCGGTTGGCGCAAGCGATTGCGGACAGTGGCCGGGTGGTTTTGGCGGCCAACTTGGTGACGATCAAGAATGAACGTGGGGACTTAGCCGAGTTTGGGCGGGAAGCGCTGCAGTTGCCGTACGAGGGTTTTCGAATGGGCGCGGGGACGAACCTGGCGGCCTGGGGGATAGCGCAGTTGAGCGCGGAGAAGGACCTGATTGTGCGGCGTCACTTTCACGGGCCGTGGACGGGGGACCGCATCGAGGCGATTCCGAGTTTGACGTGGGCGGCGGCGGAGTTGTTGGGGGTGCCGGCGGTGCGGCCGGTAGGGGCGCAGAGTCGGGAGCGGTGGGTCAACTATTATGGCGGGCCGCGGTTTCTGGACTACTCGCCTTACTGGGAGGCGCTGGAGTCGGATGCGGTCAGCGACAGTCGGTTCCGGGGCCGGGTGGTGGTGGTGGGGGCGATGAGCCAGGCCGGGTCAAGGTCGGAGCGGCGGGACGAGTACGCGACGCCGTTTCGGTCGCGGGCCGAGGAGCGGTTCACCTTTATGCCGGCCGCCGAGGTGCACGCCACCATGCTGTTGAATTTGATTCGGGGCGACTGGCTGGAGCGGCCGGCGCCGATTGTCGAGTTGGGGGTGGTGTTGTTGGTGGCGGTGGGCTTCGGTTACGGCCTGTGTCAACTCCGGCCGTTGGCGGCGGTCGGGGTGGCGGCCGGGGGCGGCATCGCGATCGTCGGGACGGCGATTGGGTTGTTCGCCTGGGAGCGAGTCTGGTTTCCCTGGCTGGTGCCGGTGTTGGGGCAATTGCCGGTGGCGCTGGCGTGGGGGGCGTCGTTTCGCGCGGTCGAATGGTACGTGCAGCGCCGGCGGATGCAGGCGCGCATTCAGGAACAGGCCTCGCTGTTGGACAAGGCGCGGGATGCGATCATGGTCCACGACCTCGATTGGCGGGCGCAGTATTGGAATCGGAGCGCGGAAGAGCTGTATGGGTGGACGGGGGGCGAGGTGCTGGCGCAGCGGTTAGACGAGCGGTTGTTGGTCAAGGAACCGGCGAAGGTGGCCGAGGCGCGGCGCACGCTCTTGGCGAAGGGGGAGTGGCTGGGGGAGTGGCGCCAGCCGACGCGGGCGGGCAAAGAAGTGTTGGTCGAGAGCCGGTGGACGTTAGTGCGGGACGAGCACGGGGTACCGCGGTCGGTGTTGGTGATCAACACGGATGTGACGGAGCGGAAGCGGATCGAGGCGCAGTTGCTGCGCAGCCAGCGGATGGAGAGCATTGGGGCGTTGGCGGGGGGCATTGCGCACGACCTGAACAACGTGCTGACGCCCATCCTGATGGCGGTCCAACTGCTGCAGCTTCGGCGGATGGAAGACGACGTGCAGCGGATCTTGAGCACGGTCGAGCACAGCGCCAAACGCGGGGCGGACATTGTCAAACAGGTGCTGACCTTTGCGCGGGGGCAGGAGGGGCGCAAGAACGTGTTACAGTTGACGTTCTTGGTTAAGGAGATGGAGAAGATCATGCGGCAGACCTTCCCGAAGTCCATTCGGGTGGCGACCTGGTACGGCGAGAATCTCAGCCCGGTTCAGGCCGACGCCACTCAGATTCACCAGATCCTGCTCAACCTGTGTGTCAATGCACGCGATGCCATGCCCGAGGGCGGCGAGGTGACGGTGTCGGCGGAGAACCGCTCGCTGGACGAGGCCCAGGCCGCGGCGATCGTCGGAGGCCGGTCGGGTCGGTTTGTGGCGCTCGTGGTGCGGGACACCGGGTCGGGCATTCCGCCGGAGATTGTGGACCGGATCTTCGAGCCGTTTTTTACGACGAAAGAGGCGGGTAAAGGGACCGGGTTAGGCCTGTCGACGGTGGCGACGATCGTCAAGAACCACCAGGGTTTCGTCCAGCTCGAGACGGCGGTGGGCCGCGGAACGACCTTCCGCATTTACCTGCCGGCGGCCGAGAGCGGGGCGACCGATCAGGCGGGGACCGTCTTGCACGAGTTGTTGGTGGGTCACGGGGAACTGGTGTTGGTGGTGGATGACGAAGGGGCGATTCGCGAAATGACGAAGAGCACGCTCAGTGCGTGCGGGTACCGGGTGTTGCTGGCGGAGGATGGACATCGGGCAGTGTCGCTCTGCGCGGCGCACAAGCATGACATCGCCGTGGCGGTCATCGACATGCTGATGCCCGGGATGGACGGCGCCGCCACCATGCGGGCGTTGCGTCGCGTGGGGCCGGAGCTGAAGTTCGTGGCGATGACGGGCGCCCTGGAGCCGGAGCGGCCGGCCAAGGCGAATGAGGTCGGCGAGGGCAACGTGACGGTCCTGCCTAAGCCGTTTACGAACGACCAACTGCTAGAGGCGTTAAGGTTGAGCTTGAACGATGGGATCCTGCCGGCGACGCGTGTGAGCGAGTTCAAGACGCTTCAGATTTGACGGCCCACGCCCCCCTGATCGAGCCCAGGATCCTTAGCGAGGATGGAGTGCGGACGGCTCCGTCCGCCGAGCGAGTCTGACAAGCGGCGCCCCCCAGGGCGCGCGCCAGCTCTCACCCATTATGGCACGCGACCTGCACCTGGCCGAGGTTTTGGGACGAGAAAAAATCTGGCAAAAAGCCTTGTGCGCCTGGCCCGGGCGGGTTTACAGCCCATCCCCCAACCCAAACACCTATGAAACGAACACCTCGTAACTCATGGGTGCTGCCGTGCCTGGTCACGGGAGCACTTTCGGTATCGCTGTCTGCGGTTTACGTGACGCAGGCGGCTATTTATAAGGAGATCGATGGCCGAGTGGTGATCGAGGCGGAGCACTTCCACGAACGCACCCCCCGATCGAACGGCGATCACTGGCACGTGGTGCCCGACGACGATTTCGTCGATCAATGGGGCGATTTTGGCGATCCCCCGTTTAGCAATGCCTGGGGCGGGAAGTATATCCAGATGTTGCCGGACAACGGCGGTGGCATCGACGGCCCGGAAGGTCAGCCCTGGGCCGATTACAGGGTCCACATCCAGACGGTAGGCACCTACCGGCTCTACCTGCGCTGGCGCGGCCATAATGGCAACAGCGACTCGATGTTCGCCTCTGTGGTCGAGCAGAAAGACGGCGCCGGTGGCTTGCTCGCCGACTGGTACGAATACGCCGGTGGCTCGAGCGCGAACTTCAACGGTTCCTGGCGCGCCAATGCGGGCTTCGAGATGAATGCCGCGTCCGCACCCGGCGATCCTATCTGGGATATCACCGAACCCGGGGTCTACACCATTCGGCTCACCTACCGCGAGGACGGCGTGGCGGTCGATGCGTTGGCGTTCCAGTTGACGAGCGTCGCGCCGCCGACCGACGCTGGGCCGGCCGAGTCGCCCATCTCGACCGATTACCCGCCCGCCATTGTGGGGCGCGTGCCGGGGTTCGGCGGGCGCGGGGTATTTCCCGACACAGGCATCGAGGTGCAGATCAAGGATGGCGGCGCGGGGCAGGTGGACGCATCGAGCGTGGCCATGCAACTGGATGGCAACGCGCTGAGTCCCGTCACCAGCAGCAAGGCCGGCGACGTCACCACCGCCAAGTGGGCTCCCACGGGGATCTTGACGGCCGGCTCGGTGCACACGGTCTTGGTGAGCTTCAAAGATAGCGCCGCCAACGAGTTCACCAGCAGTTGGCAGTTCACCGTCGAGAACTATGCCACGCTCACCCCAGACCTAGCGCGGCCGGCGGGCACTGTGGATACCGGGGCAGCAGGCTTCAACGTCTTCGTGCATCAGGCCACCACCAGCGGCGGCACCCTGGCCAACAACACCCTGCGGGGTGAAGACCAGTTGCGCGGGCGCCTGCTCGACCCGGTCACCGGCCAACCTTACCCCAACTTGGCGATCGGCGGCCCAGCCTTTACCGACGCCGATGTCATTAACTGGAATCAAGACGCCGGTTTCGGCGCTGAGATGGGGAATTTCCAGTTCGGCTCGACGCCCTCGACGCCGGACGAGCCGATCCCGGGTATCCCCGGCCTGGAAGGGTCGACCGACAATATCGCCGCGGAGATCATCGGGTTCCTGGACCTCAAGGCCGGACTGCACCGGTTCGGTGTCAACAGCGACGACGGCTTCCGCGTCACCTCTGCGGTCAATCCCCGGGACATGAACGGACTCGAGTTGGGCCTCTACAGCGGGGGGCGGGGCTCGGCAGACTCGCTCTTCTCGGTGTTGGTGGAACAGGCGGGCCTGTATCCGGTGCGGTTGATTTGGTACGGGGGCACGAGCGCCGCCAACCTCGAGTTTTTCACAGTGGATCTGCCCTCCGGGACCAAGCTCTTGGTCAACGATCGCACCCAGGCCAACGCGGTCAGATCGTATCGCGCCTCCTCGTTGGCCTTGCCTCCCATGCTCAATCAGGCACGGCCCACACCTTACGCGGCCAACGTGAATGCCACCTCGGCGATCTTCGCCGAACTGCTGGACCAAGACACCCAAGTCGATCCCAGCACGGTCCAATTGCAGGTCAATGGCGCCACCGTCAATGCCACCGCCACGAAGACCGGCGGCTCAACCACCGTCCTTTACGACCCGCCCAGGTTCTTGCCCTCGGCCGCGACCACCCAGATCCTCCTCACCGCTAAGGACAACACGGGCGCCACGCACCAGTATCCGTGGCGGTTCGGAGTCCAAGATTACGCGACCTTCCCGGTGTTGCCGCCGGGGTTCAAGGTGCCGGCGGGGAGCATCGACCTCGCCAAGGCCGGCTTCCGCGTCAAGGTCCACCAGATGGAAGTGGCCCGACCGGGTGGGAACAACCTGCCGGACCCGGAAATCCAGCTTGACCCTGGTTTCACCAAACCGGCGACCGGCCAGCCTTACGACAACCTGATCGATACTTTCGTGCGCGGGCCGGTGGACGCCCAAGGTTACTTTGCCATCGACACCGTGGTGAATTGGGAACAGGCCGCCGATGGCTTCGGGGGTGGCCCCAACGCCGGCAACTTTAACCCGAACGATCAGATCCCCGGCATCCCCGGTATTTTCGGCAGTAACGATCATATCGCGGCTGAGACCCTGACCTTCCTCGAGTTGGCCCGCGGCGTCTACCGGATGGGCGTCAACTGCGACGACGGCTTTAAGGTGACCGCCGCGCAACACGTGCGAGATCTGTTCATCACCCAGTTGGGGGTGCGCAGCCCCGGTGGCGGTGCCACCGACACCCTCTTCAACTTCGTGGTGGAAGAAGCCGGCATCTACCCGTTCCGGTTGCTGTGGTGGGAAGGCACCGGCGGCGCCAACGTCGAGTGGTTCGTCGACGACGCCGATACCGGCCAGCGCATCCTGGTCAATGACCGCAGCAACGCCCGAGCCGTCAAGGCCTACCGCGCCTACACCGGCACGGCAATTCCCTACGTGAAATCCGTCCAACCGCGCATCGGCGAGACGGTTGTGCCCGCCGACACCACCATCGAGGCGGTGTTGGCCAACCTCGGCGGCGGCACCGTCGGCCTCTACGTGGACGGCGTGCAGATCACCCCCACCATCGGCGCGGTCGGCGGCGATTCTCGCGTCGTCTACACCCCGCCCAACCCGCTGAGCCCAGGTGCCACCGTCACGGTCGGGCTCACCTACGGTTCCGTGTCCAATAGCTGGACCTTCACGGTGGCCAAGGGCCCGAAGGTGCTCTTCGTGGTAGCCAACTCCCCAACCCTAGGCGCCGGCGATGCGGCCTTCCTGGACCGGTTAACCCTGTACGGGTTCGACACGCTGATCGTAGGCGATACGCCCAGCCAGACCAGCGACGCCGACCACGCCGTGCTCGTTGTGACCTCCTCGACCGTCGGGTCCGGGAACGTGGCGACCAAGTTCCGCGACGTGGCCGTGCCAGTGTTGAACTGGGAACAAGCGCTCCAGGACGATTACCTCATGACGCTCAACGGGGACGGCGTCGACCGGGGCGGTCAGGCAGACCAGCAGCAGGTCAACATCCAGGATGCGAGTCATCCGATGGCGGCCGGCCTCGCGGCGGGCAATCACGCCGTCACTATTCAACCGACCACGTTCAGTTGGGGTGTGCCTGCCCCCACCGCCAAAGTCATCGCCACCCTGACCGATGGCGTCCTCAACACGCCGTGTATCTACGGCTACGAAAAGGGCGCTCTGCTCATCGACGGTGTCACGCCCGCCCCCGCGCGGCGCGTTCAGGTGTTCCTCGGCGACACCACCTATCCCATCCTGACGGACGCTGGCGTCGGTCTCATCGATGCTGCCCTGAGCTGGGCTATGAACCGGCCCTTGGTCCCGCAACAAGATAGTCGCTTCAACCCGCTGGTGTGGGTCGGTGGGAACGTGACCATCTCCTGGACCGGGCCCGGCACGCTGCAGGAAGCCCCGACTGTCACGGGTCCGTGGACCGACGCGGCCAACCAGAACAACCCACAAACCACCGCCGCGAGCGGTCCGGCGAAGTTCTACCGCCTCAAGCAGTAGCCCCCTTAGCCTCGACCCGCGCCCAAGAGACCGGAGGCAACTCCGGTCTCTTGCCTTTGGCGGACCGGTTCGCCGGCTTGATTACGCTAGGAAATCGTTCTCCCCGTGAACCGGTCGTACCGCCGACTTTCCAGTCGGCTCCATGCCGGTCGGAAAACCGGCGGTACAGGTTCATGGCCCCCATGCACGCGTCAAAGCGGGTGGAAGCTACCCAAGACCACGCCTCGCCGCCGGGAACCTCTCCCGAGTACCCGCCGGAAAGCGCTTGATCGCCCGATCCCATCCACGCGCAGTCGGATTCGCAGGCGCTCTCCTGTAAGCCGGAGACCGTCTCCTCACGAGATAGCCTCCACTCGCAAGTCCCGCAACGCCCTGAGCCCCGCCAACCGCACGCCCCCGCCTCGTATCGGCCGCGCTCCACTCCGCCGCTTCGACCCAAACCGCTCCCGATGCGCCAACCATACCCCGTCAACAAATCCCTTGGATCCTAGGACGACGCCGTCCGTCATATGCCGAATCCGCAACCGCAACACCTCCCCCACACTCAACTCCCCCCCCTTCTTCAACACCCGCCTGATCTGCTCTCGACTCATTGCCGCCTTGCCGCTGCTCCCAGATACCCCTGCCCGCACAAACAACCGCCGCCGATACTCCGCCCCCACCTCCTTCCATTCGTGCAACTCCCGAACCTGCACCGGCCTCGAACCCTCCGCCCCCGCTGCAACCTGCGCGCCGGCCAAGAATGGAGCGCGGGCATCTTGCCCGCGGGTCCCTGTCCCTGCCCCTGCCTCTTCCCCTGCTGCCCCCGCGGCCTGGCCCTCTCCCGCCCCAACCCCAACCCCGCTCTGAGACGCCCCCCCCCCCCCCCCCGGG
>Ga0194125_10006052_pt1 | contig 18076 bp, 17 predicted proteins | sample TA2KigC250mmetaG_FD_148626 | JGI IMG/M metagenome (GOLD analysis project Ga0194125, IMG submission 148626) | Freshwater microbial communities from Lake Tanganyika, Tanzania - TA2015034 Kigoma Deep Cast 250m | ecosystem: Environmental > Aquatic > Freshwater > Lake | place: Tanzania: Lake...
AATAACTACTTCAAAGCCTGCTTGTTCTAATGAAGCAGCAAGATACGCGGGTCCTAACGGTAAAAGTGGTGTAGCAATATTAACTGGAACCATATTGAAAGGATAAACAGGAGAACGAGCAAAGGTTATAGGGAAAGATGATGGGGACGTGACTAAGACGACTTTTTTCTTTTTAAATAAACCTCTGATGAGTGACAACCTAATTCCTTGATACAATTAATTAATTCAATAATATATGATTTCCATTTTTTTAAAAAATATAATTTTAAAAAGTGAACGGGGTTATTTTTTCCAGTTTTCTAGTTGCTTATCAATATCGGGTTGATAAGCAATTACTCCTTCTTGAACTAAGTTATTGAATTCTTCTTCATTATAGCCAAGTAATCCTTGAATAACTTCTCTTTGATGTTGGCCTAATAATGGTGCTGCTGTTAGTATTTTGCCTGGGGTTTCACTTAATTTTAATGGGAAATTGCACGCATTAATTTTACCCAATATTGGGTGATCAACTGTGACGATCATCTCTCTTGCTTCAATATGTGGATCATGCGTTGCTTCACTTGCATAATAGACAGGAGCACAAGGCATCCCCATTTCAGCGAAAAAGTGGAAAGCCTCGATTTTTGTCATGTTGCCAATGTATTCTATAACCATCTCTTTACTTGGTTCTTCAACGCCCATCTTTTCTTTCAAGGCTTCAACAGCTTTTGGTCGCATTCCACCAACCATCACATAACCATCTTTAACTTTTAGGTTTCCACTTATTGTCTGAAGTGGATCTGCTGGTGGTGGGTTCTTTTTCCTTCGTTCTTCATCTTCAACTCTTCTTTGTGTCTCATTTTTTCCACTTAACCAATAGGTAGTAACTTGTGTGTTGTATGCGAACATTGAATCAAATTGAGCTAAGTCGATTTTTTGGCCAACACCCGTTTTATCTCTGTACCTTATTGCGCCAATTATTGCCATTGACATTAAAGTTGCTGGAGCAAGATCTCCAAAGAACCCAACCATACCTTTTGGTGGGCCATTGGGGTCAATGCTATCTCCTAATTGTCTCGTATATCCTGCAATTGCTTCAGCGACTGGAGCATAGCTACTATATGGTCTATAAGGCCCTGAGTCTCCAAAACCACTTGCTACACAATATATTATATTAGGACGAATCTTTTTACATTCTTCATAACCTAATCCCATCTTCTCCATTGTTCCAGGAGCAAAATTGCTAATTATTACATCACTTTTTTTGAGTAGCTCCTGCATTAGTTTGAGTCCTGCGGGAGTTCGTGTGTTAATAGCAATGTCTTTTTTGTTAAGATTTAGGTGATGAAAGCTTGGTGCGGCGCCACCATACATGGGTCCTCTTTCTTCAATTCTACCTAAGGCACCCCAAGGTGGTTCAACCTTTATAACTTCAGCGCCCATCTCAGCAAGCATCATAGTAGAGAATGGCCCCATCCATACATGGGTGAGGTCAAGAACCCTAATGTCTTCAAGGATTGTTTTCATCTCCAATCCTCGTAAAAGATACAGTCTTAACTTAAATTCTTTAAGATTTTTTCAAAGAATTATTCAATAAAAATATAATTTTTTTATACCAAATCAGTTTAATAGTCTATATTAATGAGTTTAAAGATGAATTATGCATTTCAATCATTTGTATAAAGGTTGCTAAATTACTAAGAAGCCCTTGAACAAATTTAATATTTGATTTAAAAAAGAGGCTGTTTTGATTAGAAAATTGGGTTATAGTTGCTTTCAGGGGTTTAATATTTAAATTAAGCGTTGTCAATCGTAGTTGGACTAACTTTGATCGCGGATAGAGAACAGGGCTTCCGTAAAATGCTGGAAAAGAGTATTGTTGAAAACATCCGTATCGAACACCCAGTTGTATTAAAAGGACAGTATGAAACAGCGTATTCTCTGCTTAAAGATGCTTTAGATACAGGGATCACTCCTTGTCTTGTTGGGCCTCCTGGTGTCGGTAAATCATTACTAGCAAGAAAAGTTGCTGAAGACACCGGTCGTAGTTTCCATGAAGTGTTCTTCGATGAAAACGTTACACCAAGTAGATTAATTGGTAGTTTTGATCCTGCTTTGGTTGTTAGGAGTGGCAGGAATATCAGTAGCTTTGAGCCCGGTCCATTAATCCGTGCAATGGTGGAGGGTGGTTTGTTTGTTGCTCACGAATTAAACAGAGCCACTGAATTTTGTCAAAACAGCCTTATTGCACCCTTAGAAGAAAGACATTATCACCTTTTCCCCCTTGGAATGATTAAATCTCAAGAGAGTTTCGCTTTTGTGGCAACCCAAAACCCCATCGAAACTTCTGGAACGTACAGATTAAGTAAAGTTCTTGTTGATCGTATTGGATGCTGGATTAGATTAACTTATCCAACAAAAGAAACAGAGCTTGAAATATTAAAAGAAAACACACCAGCATTTAATTTACCACATAGCACACTTGAAAAAATATATGAAATAGTAAAAGAAACTAGAGATAGCCCGGTTCTTGAAATACCCGCTTCACCAAGATCGGGAATTTATCTTACAAGGTTAGTGAATAAATATTTTAATCGTTTCGATAAAGAGGATGCTGCAATAAGATTTTTTGCACCCGCTGTTTTAGCTAAAGAAATGAAGGTAAGAGAAGAAGGCAAAACGGTATCCATGGTTGTGGAAGAGATCTTAGCGAGGAAACTTGGGTAATGTCAAATTATGAACTAACTTACCCCTTCCATTACGCGAATTTTTTCATACCTGAATTTATTACTAGAATGAGACGAAACCGAGAGGTCCTTGAGAAACCCAGTCCACGTCAAAGTATTAACATGGGAAAAATTTTGCTTCCTATGTACATGAGAAATGGTCATTTAAAATTTGAAGACCTGATAAGAGCGGCAGTAATTACGAGCCAAGTAGATAATCAGAAAATTGCAGAAAAAACAGCTCTTGAAATAATGACACAAATTTCTGAATATGAAGATGATGAAGGGGAACCTTTCGACGGAGATCAATTATTAAGCCTGATATCAAATAAAACTAGAGAAGTTACTGTAACGCCTCATGGTAAAGGCTTGGAGCAATCATATCATAGCGAAGCAAGAACTAGTGGCCCTGACCAATTCTTAAAATTTGAGAATAAACCAGATATTGGCGTAGGTCCAGGAGAAAATAGAATAATAAAATTAGCTACAAAAACATTAAAAAGTGGTTTGGATGAAAAAATGCGTAAACTGCTTGCATATTTATTGAAAGAGCGTTTACTGAAATTAGGAAGAGAACTTGAAAGAAAAGATGATTGGAGTAAAATAGCATCTGTTAGGCCATTCCAAACTGGAGAAGATCCTGACAGTATTGATGAGGATCGAAGTCTAGAAAACATCATTGATTTGGGAAGAAAAATTGAGGAAATTAGAACCGAAGACTTTATGATGCTTAAGAGAAAGAAGAAAAATCGTAATATAGTTTACATTCAAGATATAAGTAATACAATGTTCTATGATTTTGAAGGAATAAATAGCATAAATTACAGTATTTTAAGTCTTATACCCCTAATCTGGGGCTTACGAAATGATAAATGGGGTTTAATTCTTTACGAAAGCAACAGTCATATAATTAAAGACTTGACAGATGAAAGAGACCTTGAACCAATACTCGAAGATTTAATTTCAATGATAACAATGACAACAACCCAAATGGAATATCGTTTTAAAGGTACAACTGAGGGGACTACATGGGGCGGAACAATTCCAAATAAAAGCTTTCAATGGGCTTATGACGAATTAATTGAAGCTAGTGACCGAAGCGACAGAATATGCTTCATATTCAGTGATTTCGTAATTAATGAACCAAATAAAGAATCAGAAGAGTCTAAGAAAAACTATCAAATAATTAAACGTATGGTAGATGAAAACATCAAAGTTTTTGCTGGAGTCTCTCCCCTTGCATATAGAGAAATTTTTAGGCCATATTCATTATCTGCAATTGATAAGCTAATTAAATTGGGAATACCAGTAATAGAAACCTATTATCCAAGTGTATTTTTAGATAAAGCTCATCAATGGTTAAATGAGATATCTCAATAATTTTTAATTAATGATAATAACATCAAATAAAATTTTTTTGGATAAAGATATTATTCTCATAATAAATAAATAACTAAATAATTTTAAAAATATACTTTTGAGTTATTTTCATTTTATAAGAAACTATTTTCAATTAGAATAATACCACCAAGTTTTTCTATTCTTTGACTAAAAATGATATTCGAATTGAATATTTTGATTTTTATGCCTTTGTTTTTCGATAATTGGGTTATACTTTTGTAATCTCTATCATTTTTATTAGCTAGGTCAATTTTTTCAGATATTAATAAAAAACCACTAAAATTTTCTCTGTTTTTAATTATTTTTTTAATTTCAATGATATCATAAAATATTTTGTTCTCGTTTATTGCTTTTTCAAGAAACTCGGAAATTTGAGATGTTTCCTCTTTGAGAATATCCGATAAAATTTCTTCAAATTTTTGATTCTTATGTAACAAACTAATATTTTCTTGATCCTTAAATCCAGTCTCAAAAATTTTTATAAAAATTCGCTTATTTCCTGATATAAGCCACTTATAGTGTTTATTTACATGTTCAAGAAAATTTTTAGGCATTGAATCTTTTTGTTTTTGTAAAATTATTACACTGTTTATTCCACTTTTCAATTTAATTTTTATACTATTAATTATGTTTTCAAAATTAGTATATATATTTGAATCATTTTTTAAAATTTTAAATGGTTTTATTGACTCAGTAAAAACATCCCATATTTGAGTTTCTTTCATGTCAAAATGGATTAATATTGTTAGTAAATAACCTCTTTTTTGCTTTTTTAACATAATATGTTAATACTCTAGACTTATTTTATATTTTTCTAATCAATTTTTTAATGAGAAAACTTTAAAAAATTTGATTTTATTTTATTGGTACCTTGCAGCCTCCTACTAACACTTTTTTTAAATTACTTTCAGAGAAAGCGTTCTTACAACTGTCAGATGAAGAAAAACAGCTTATCTTAAAAAGGGGGGGTCTTAAAATCGGTATTGCAGAAACAATGCGCGAAAATGTTATTAGCACATTTCAAATACCCTTAGGTTTCGTATCTGATCTTAAAGTTAATGGTAAGTCATATTTTGTTCCTTTAGCAATTGAAGAACGGGGCGTTGTTTCTCAAATTATTAAAGGTATTGAATTAATTAATTCTGGTAGTGGATTTATCGCTAAAAGTACCGAATCAATAATGATTGGGCAAATTCAAATAGTAAATATTCCTGATTTAATTAAAGCTGAACAAAATATTTTGGCTGAGAAAAAAAATCTTCTTGTTGATGCTAATTCTATATCTACAACACGTAAAGCAATAGATCTTCAAATAAAAAATATTGACACCAAATTTGGTAAGATGATGATTGTAGAACTATTTATTGATGTTAAAGACTCTATGGGTGCAAATATTGTAGACTCAATGTGTGAGTTACTAGCACCAACAATTGAACAGCTTTCAGGTGGGAGAGTGAATATCAGAATCCTCTCGAACCTAGCTACAAAAAGAATGGTTAAGGTTAAAGGCAAAATCCCCTATGAGAATTTTAATGATTCTTCAATTATTGAAAAAATTGTTAAAGCATCTATATTTGCTGATGCTGATCCATATCGTGCTGTCACTCATAATAAAGGAATAATGAATGGCGTATCCGCGGTCTTATTAGCTACTGGTAATGATACACGTGCTGTTGAAGCTGGAGCTCATGCATATGCAAGCATACAGGGTAAATATACACCACTATCAAATTGGAAGCAAGATTCAAAAGGAAATTTATATGGGTGTCTTCAACTACCTATGAGTGTTGGGGTGGTTGGAGGCATTGTCTCTGTTCATCCTTTAGCTAAATTATGTCTAAAAATCCTAGATGTTAAGTCTTCAGAAGCTTTAGGGCAAGTTGCAGGAGCTATCGGATTATCTTCAAATTTAGGAGCACTTTATACTCTTGTAACTACTGGAATAACAGCGATTTCAAAATGATTTAAACCAAAACTTCATTTTTAACATTTTATGATTTTTATTTACCTTGTTAATTGAATCAAAAACAATTGAGAAGACACTACATTCGAACATTTTTGCCATTGAAGGTACTAACGGAAATGATGAAGGTTTTAAACAATTACTTACTTTAATGAGTGAAAAAAATTTTAAATTCTTTAGAAGTTCTAAAAAAACGAAGTTTTCAGGATCAGAAGGATTAATCGATTCAGAAGATGTTATAATACTTAAAATTAACAGCCAATGGGATGAACGTGGTGGTACAAACACTGATTTAATTAAATCCCTTATAGTAGAAATCGCTGAACACCCAGACGGATTTCGTGGCGAGGTGGTGATTGCAGACAATGGGCAAGCACAATATGGAAGTACAGGTCATGGAGGAAGCTTAGATTATCAAAATAATAATGCTCAAGACTTAAACCAATCAATGAATTCTATTGTAAAACTTTTTGATAAAAGACTTCGGGTTTCATCATATTTATGGGATAGCATAACTGAGAAGATTGTAGGAGAATATTTCGATGGAAATGAGGAAGATGGATATGTAGTTAGTACCCGAGTGAATCCATTAACAAATGTCCTCGTCTCTTATCCGAAATTTAGAACCATATATGGGAGTAAAATCAGTTTTAAATACGGTGTCTGGGACCCAGAGAAAAACGAATATAATAGTAATCGGTTAAAAATAATCAATATTCCTGTATTGAAATGTCATTTTATTTTTGGTGTCACAGGGGCATTAAAACATTATATGGGCGTACCTTCAGACAAAATATCTGCAAAATTAGGTTATAGGATTCATTCCACGGTGGGTCGCGGTGGGATGGGGACTCTTATGGCAAATACCCGAGTTCCTGTACTAAACATTCTTGATGCAATTTATGTTAATGCTAAACCAGGAACCGGCCCCAAAACAACATATTCGAATGCGATAAATGCAAAAATCATTGCTGCTAGTAGTGATCCTGTTGCTCTAGATTATTGGGCATCAAAAAACATATTATGTGAATTAGCTAAAAAACATTATAATATTGATACTTCTTCAATTAACCCAGATAATTATCTTAAAGGAAGTTTTGGTTCGTGGCTAAAACTTGCTGCTAATGAATTAAATGAAAATGGAATTCCTGTAACACATAACGAGTCCAATATTCAAATAAACTATAAAAAAATTAATGATTTAAAACAGAATTAATTTCATAAATTTTTAAAACCTCACTAATATCTGTAATAATATAATCTGGAGAAACACCTTTTTGTGATTGCTCTCTTTCTTTTATCCATACAGCAAGCATTCCCCTGTTTTTTGCTCCTAAAACATCAGTCCTCAGAAGATCCCCAACATGAATGACTTCCTCTGCTTTAACATTAAGTTGTGAAAGGGCAAACTTGAAAGGTGTGTGGTGTGGTTTACAATATCCGACTTCATCTGAAAATATTGTAGATTGGAAATATTTTAAAACACCCTGGTTCTCAAGATGTTGTCTTATTACTTTTCCTGGAGTTACTCCGGTGTCACTAATTATTCCAAGTCTAAATTTTTCAGCGAGTTTTTGAATTGTTGAGATAACGTTGCTTTTAAAGTCGGGGGGATTAGCTAGAAAAACATCAGTAAAAACGTCCAACACCTCTTTTTTCTTATGGTTTGAAAGCTTAATTTCTAATAATTTTAACATAAAATCAAGACGTTCTGAATTTTGATAATGTTTACATTCATTTATCCAGTATTTTTCATATTCTTCTGTTGCTTTATCGTATACTTCTAAGATTTTTTCTTCATTAACATAAGAATTTTCTGTTAATAAAATTGATGAAAATTTTTTAATTCTATCCGCTTTATAACTTTTTTCAACATATATTGTGTTCCATAAATCGAAAGTAATTGCCTTAATTGATGGTTTCATCTATTTAAATAAATTAATCTAATTGAAAAAGGTGATTGGTGCGACCGCCGGGATTTGAACCCGGGTCTCTGGCTTGGAAGGCCAAGATCCTAACCACTAGACTACAGTCGCTCAGCAAAAAGGATATAGGACTAAAATAAAATGTTAGCCCTCTATGGGTATAATTATTTCAATTTCATATGTATCTGGTTTATCTTCGTCAACAAAATCCATTGTTGAATAATTGAATGTATCTGGTTGAAATATTGCTTCTATACTGGTACAAAATGTATTGATTTTTGGTTTAAGTCCTTTTTCTTTTATGTATTTTAATAATTCTTCGTAATAGTATTCGATTGGATTATTACTGGTTTGGAATACCAAGAACCCCGCCCTTGTTGCAGGTGTCATTTTTGTTTTTAATCCAGGGACAACTCTGTCGATTGGGACCATCACTTCTTTCCTGCAATTTGGGTCCATCATATTATCAATAAACATAACCATGCCCGGGTCTTTTGGTTTCTCTCCTAAGGTTGAAATCAAAGTTGTTAGCTTAGCTAACGCTATAGTTTCATCTTCTCCTGGTTGAATCTCTTCGTATGCAACCAGTTCTGGAAGTACGTTCTTAATACCTATCTTAGTAATCATTACCTGACCTCTACAGATCGTTGTTTTTAATGATTTCTAACTAATAGAGCATTTTTGGTTTTTTTAATTTACTGAGAAGCACTATACAACTTTGCCATTGCTCATCAATTATATCATACCCGGATAATTTTGATAATTCAGAAGCGAAACTCTTAATCTCTGAATGTCTTGCCATATCCCTATAACCAAAGCGTTTCCTTGCAGCTCCAACGCTCATAGCTGCTTTTGGTTCTAGGTAAGTTGAATTTGCCTTTAAAGCCAGTTTAGCATACCCTTCAACATCCACCATATTTAATTTTGGAATCAGTGTATGGCGTAAAACCGTTGGGCAATTAAAACTGTTCAATATTTCAAGGCTTTTCATAATTTTTTCCCACGCTCTAGACACTAGTGGTTGGCATGTTTTTTTGTATACCTCTTCATTAGGGGCACATAAACTAATATAGAGTTGACTGGGTTCAACATCAAGGTTTTGAAGCATTCTAGGTGAGGTTCCATTAGAAACTATAAACACTGTTTTAAAATGATGGTCATAAAAAGCCTGGACCAAATTATTAAGTTGAGGATATAATGTTGGTTCTCCTTCAAGACTGATGGCTGCGTGCACTGGGGTAAGAGCTTCGTTGAGGTATTGTTCAGTTACTTTTTGATTACCCCCGAAACCATAGATCAGGGATCTATGCTGTTGGATGCAATTTTCAACAATTGATTCTGGGTCATTCATTATAGTTAATGCTTCTGTTTGATTCCATCCTACTCCGAGAACCTCTGGTGTGGCTCTCCAGCAAAAAATACAACTTTGTGTACAGTGACCTAGGCTGGGAGTCATTTGTAAGCATCGGTGGCTTGGTACACCATAAAAGCGTTGTTTGTAACAGTGTTCTTTTCCTTGGGTTCGAAGTGCTTTTCCTACCCACATACATGTTTTTACGGCACTATGGTCTCCCGCTATTCTATATTTCTGTTTAATGTATTGCTGTTTTAATTCCTCTGGAACTATGGACATAGATATGGAATTTATAATCGAAATATTTAGAGGAAACGAAAAAAAGTGATTAAAAATCATAGATTTTTTTAAATTTATGCTCTAAATAGTCTATAAAGGGTTTAACTGTTAAGTTTTCTCCTGTTACAATTTTAACTAAGTCTTCTGGATCATATAAGTTAGCTTTTGAGTGTATGTTGTCGATTAACCATCTTTTGATTTGATTGAAATTTCCTAACTTTAATTCTTTTTTATAGTGCGGTATATCTCGTTTTATTTGTTTTAAAAACATACCATCATATATGTTTCCTAAGGCATAACTTGGGAAATAGCCAAATAAACCACTTGCCCAATGAGTATCTTGCATTATTCCTTCCGAATCGTTTTCAATTTTTACTCCTAAATAATCTGCATATTTTTGGTTCCATATCTCTGGAAGCTCTTCTACTTTAATTTTATCGTTAAAAATCATTTGCTCAATTTCATACCGAATGATTATATGGAGGCCATATGTAACTTCATCTGCTTCAATCCTAATTTTTGATGGTGTAACAATGTTCATGGCATTGACAAAATCTTTTAGTTTTTTTCCCTTCAATGCTTTACCAACAATAGTCTTCAATTTCGGTAACATATAACCTAGAAACTCCGGACTTCTTCCAATCATGTTTTCAATTAATCGGCTCTGACTTTCATGTATACCATAACTTGCTGCTGTTCCGATTGGTTGGTACATATATTCTTTTGGTAAATTTTGGTCATACAAAGCATGACCTCCTTCATGCAGAACACTATATAGGCTTGAGGAAAATTTGTCCTCGTGATAATGTGTTGTTATTCTGACATCATCATAATATCCTGTTGTGAATGGGTGTTCCGTTTCATCAAGTCTACCTCCTGCTTGACTACTTAAAGTGTCATATCCAAGGTATTCCATTGCCTCAAGGCTAATTTTACGCTGGGCTTCAATTGGTATTTTAATTTTTAAAATGCTTGAATCTGGTTTAATCTCGCTTGAATTTATTTTTTTTAGGATGTCGATTAGACCTGTTTTCATAACATTAAAAATTTTAGTTATTTTTTCCGCAGTCATTTTTGATTCAAAGCTATCTAATAAAGCGTCATAAGGTGTCTTAGTTCCTTTTACACGCATTAAAATCTCGGCAGCTTCTGTTTTTAATTCAATTGTTTTTTTTAGGTCATCTTTAAAAATCTTATAATCTTTAAGTGTTTTTGCTTTCTTCCAAGTCCCTATTGAGATTGTTTGTTGTTTTGCCATTTCAAAAACAAGGGATTCAGGCAGTTTTGTATTTTCATCATATGCCTTTTTAAATAAATACATGTTTCTCGTTTGTTGTTTTGTAAGCTGAGATTTATTCTGATTTTTTTCTATTGCATCAAGAATTCTACTATTCTGTGGATTTGTTAAAATTTTATGTGATATTAATTCTAGGGCAGCTAATTGCTGGCTTCTTAATTCTATTCCTTTAGGAGGCATTTTTGTCTCCATATCCCAATGAAGAATAGCAGCAGATGATTGAATAACCGCAAATTCTTTTGATTTGGCTAAAATTGAGTCATAAAGGCTCTGCAACTCAGAATTAAGAACAGACATATTATCAATAAATAGAATGTTGTTTTAGTTTATAGTTATTTAGTATTTTATTTAATAAAATAGTCATTTAAACTGTCTTTTGCCTTTTCTCGTTTCTTCTGGAAATCAATTAAAAAGGTTTTCACCATCCTTGATAACTTGGCTTTGCATTCTCCACAAGTTAAGCTACCGCTTCGACAATTTCTATCGATTTCTTGGAGTTTTTTATCGTCTTCTTCGAATAAATAGTAATAATATGCATATATGTTGCATATTCCCGGGTTACCTCCTAATTCTTTCTGAAGTTTAATTGTTTGTTGTCCCCCCGTGAATGCCGCCACCACTTTTTTTGCTGCGATATCTGGGTTGTCTGTAGTGAATATTGCTGTCTCTGGTTGGCTTGCTGACATTTTTCCTCCTTGTTGTAATCCTGGGAGGAATTTACCATGTATTTGTGCTGGTTTATAATATCCAAGTTTTTCAGCAACATCCCGAGTAATTCTCCAATATGGATCTTGATCTATTGCAGCTGGAATAAGACACGGAACATTCTTTTTTTCTCTATCTGATTGAAGGAAACACGTCATTGCTTGAAGTGCTGGATACCACGTTAAACCAATGTTGTCCGAATCAGTGAAACCAAATACCGCTTTTGCTGTGCTTAAAGTAATTTTTTTTGACACCTTTAAGCCTAATTTATAGATGTGGGAAATGTCCTCGGTGTCACTAAAGATGAATGTTTTTCCCTTATTCATTCCACAGGCGATCACATCTAATGCATTTTCATAAGTAAATTCAATTGCTTGTTCAAGTGTTAGATTTTCTTTTAAAAGAAATTTTTCATCATCGGTCATTTGGAAATATAAATCCGCATCAAACGCGTCTTGTAGATATTTTGTGAATATCCATGGTAATAAATGTCCTAAATGAACGTCTCCGCTGGGGCCTCTGCCTGTATATAATCCAACTTTATTTCCCGCTTCATATTGCGAAATCCACCAATCAAGATCTCTATGACTGAAGAATACATCTCGTTTTAACTGTGAGTGAAGGTAACCTGCATGTTTAGCAAGTTTTTGCTTAAGCTCATCAGTTAATTTGTTTGTCCCAAAATTTTCAATTAATTTATCATAATCTATTTCTCCTGAAACTTCCCAGGGAGTAACAACCATCTCTTTCTTATTATTACTCAATGCATTAACACCTTATCACTAAAAGCACTAATTTGTAAATAAGGGAATACTTGTATTTACTTAATGTTTCTAAAGATGAATACACCAGTCCAGCTGATACACAACCAACTTTGATCCCTTAGATGTTTTTTATGATTCAATTGAGTTTAAAAAGCTTTCATTTAAACACTACTAAATTTTAAATATTTATTATTTCTTAAAAAAATTAGTTATTTAATTATATCCAAAACGGTTTCCTCTAATGTTTTTCCTAATGGTGGATTTTCAATTATCTCTCCAATTTTTTCTCCTTGTTTATTTAAAATTATTATATGAGGTATTTTTTGTACATTAAATTCATCAACTTCTTGTGGGCTTGGAGGAACAGCCCATTTTTTAGATGAACCCGCAACACCTTTTTTAATATGTCCAAAAACCCTTACTTCAATACCCGTTTTCTCGGAAATTAGGTCTAAAATTGGTACATTTCTATAGCAATCTGGGCACCATTCGGCAGAGAAAACGAAAACCAGTATTTTATCTGATGATTTTTTTAGTTTTTCAATCACTACTTCATTAACTATATATTCCCTTCTTTTTTTATTAAAGGCTTCAAATCCTATTCCTGGTTCCTGAGTATAATTTTGTACAGATACTGAATTTTTTATTAATCGATTAACATCAAACTTCATTTTATTTCATGAGTGAATCGCGGTTTAAAAACTAATATATTAATTATACACATAAATTATTATCATAGTTCATAGAAAAAATAGGTAAATTATATATATTTCTTATATTTTATATTCCCAAGCCCTATATATAATATTAATCAGATTATATAAATAGAGTTGCGTGAAAATATGGTCGAAACAGCTTCTTCCGAAGAATTAAGGAAAATTCAGGTTACTGGGGGATCAACCTATATAATTTCATTACCTAAGACGTGGGTAGATCAACTGGGTCTTAAACGTGGAAGCATTGTTAGCATTGTTCAGCGAGATGATTTGTCGTTATATATTCAACCAAAAACTTCTGAGACTGGTGAAAAAGTTAAAAAAGTAATTATTAATGTGAGTGATGATGATACACCTGATAGAGTTATTCGACGTATTGTCTCATCTTATCTGCTTGGTTACACTATAATTCAAATTCGGTCTCATCAAAAAAGATTAGATTCTTCTATACGTCTTACTGTTAAGGATTTCACTAGGAAAAAGCTTGTTGGAACAGAAATTCTAAGTGATTTACCCAATGACTTAACCTTACAGATACTTCTAAGTTACACAGAACTAAGCATAATGGATGCTTTACGTCGAATGAGTATCATTGCAGCATCAATGCATAGAGATGCTATGGCTGCATTAAACACTGATAATCCAAAAATTGCTAAAGAAATAATTTCCATGGATGACGAAGTTGACCGGTTTAATCTGTACGTAATTCGATTATTGAAAGCAGCAATAACTGATGGACATATTTTAAAAGAAAGTCGCATAGACTCACCGCGTCAATGTCTTGGTTACCGTCTGATAACGAAATCTGTTGAACGTATGGCTGATCACGCTGTGAAAATTGCTGAAAACCGATTAGCACTAAATTTAACCATAATAAATGAAGATCTAATTAAGGAATTTAATAAAGCGAGCGAATCAGCTTTAAAAGTTTTTGAAGATTCAATGGATGCTCTTTTTGAAAATAACTATTCTTCAGCTGACAAAACAATTGACTTAGCCGAGAATACTCGAAACATGGAACAAGAATTGATTCAGATGATTAGTAAACGTGCTAATCCTGAAGAAGCACCTGCTCTAAGACTTATTGTTGATAGCATTTTAAGAACCGCTGAATATGGATCCGATATTGCTGAAACCGTGCTTAATATGACGATAAAAGATGCTGTAATTGAGGCCTAGTTCTCCATATCTTTAAGTTATTTAATTGAACGTCTAACCTTCATGGGATCGTGGTCTAGCCTGGTCCAAGATACGCGGCTCGGGCCCGCGTGGTCCCCGGTTCAAATCCGGGCGATCCCATTATTTTTTTTGTATAATTCTTTAAGAAAATTTACTTTACCCATATATGTTCCATCTAATAAGTAGGCTTCAAAGGAATCAAGGTCAATGGTATCATTTCTTATCATGGGGCCAAGAAGACTTTGAGGCATTTCTCCATTTATTGGTAATCCTCCTAACAAATCATTAAATGTTGGCATTAAAATTACTTCAGATTTTTTAATATCAGTTTTAAATTTATTATTGAAATTATTAACTAAACTCTCTTCCCTTAATTCATTTTTTTGTTTGAAATATGCTTTAGCTAATTTTATTGGATCTGATGATCCTTTTAACCAAACTCTTTGACTGATTCTGATTCCTAAGGGGGTGTTTAGTAAAATCGTTGGATGGTTGTGGCCAGCAATAATTATGTCTGCTTCCAACATTTTTGGTTTTAACCAAGCATGGCCATGAAATAGAGCGATTTTATAGTCGGTTCCTATTAAAAAGCCACTTGAATTATGCAGAGTTACTTCTTTTGGAATTACCTCTTGAATATTTCCATCATGGTTTCCTCTAGTTATATCAATTAATGGAACTTCTTTTAATAATACCTCAAAAAAGTAGGGCAGCTCTCTTTTTTCAAGAAAGCTTGTGATTGGGACGCCATGTTTCACATCACCAAGTATAATCAACCTATCTGGATTATTTTCCTTAATTATTTTTTTTATATTATTTAACATAGTTTCGGTTTGGTATGGAATATTTATTCCCATTTTTGATAATTCGTATTCTAAACCAACATGTAAATCTGCAATTATTATCACTTTCTCATTTATATCAGCCAGCAATGCGGGCCATGGATTAAGTAGCTTTATCAAAGATCATTGAACTTCACTATTTTGATAAATTTAAAGTAATACACCAAAACTATGAAAAATAGATGATGATAGTTACATTAGAGATAACATGGTCCATGAAGAGCTGCTTATATTAGAACGGATTTTAGATGAACTTAGATCCGAGAGAACTTTAAGTCGCTCAAACTGGGAACGCTTAAAACGTGTTTTTGATGAACGTTTCGACAAAGCTTGGAGGCTAGTCCAAGAAAAAAGAATTAAAAAATACATTTTCTCTCCCTCACTGCGTATTATTTGGATTGCTATTGGTCAAGGAGCTGAGTATGAAATATTACCGCATGCTGGCTACTGCAGCTGTGACGATTTTTATTTTCGAGTTGTTGATGGAAATACTGGCATTTGTTACCATTTATTAGCTCAAAAAATTGCTGAAGCCATGGATTCCTATGAAGAAGTGAAAGAAGAAGATGATTTTTTTGATTTATTAGTGAAAGAATGGAGAACTCAAATCTTAGAATCAGAATTTTAGTTATGTATAAATAAGTATCATTATATCATTTTGAGTAATGTCATCACCAGAATTCTTTCGGTTAATAGAAAATGCCTCACTTATTTTGATTCTTTTAACTTTTGGTTTATGTGTTTATTATATTTATTTGAAGTCAAAAAAGGAATAAAAAAGGAACCTATTTTATATCACAAAACAATTTTTGATATGTTAAATCCATGTCCAGTACTGAAGATATTATTAAAAAAATTTTAACAACTAAGCCTACCTTAAATAGAGAAGCAGTAGAGCGATTAATTGCTGAAGAAAAAAACAAAGCTTCTGGGCTATTAACAGATGAAGCAGCTGCTCATTTAGTTGCATCAAATCTTGGCTTAGATAGCGCGGGAGAAAAAATTGAAGCAAAATTGAAAATTGGTAGTTTAACCTCTGGCTTAAATGATGTATCAGTAACTGGGCTAGTGGTTCATCTTTTCCCTCCAAGAATATTCAATAGATCAGATGGTAGACAAGGCAAGGTTCTTAGATTATTATTAGGTGATTCAACTGGTGTAGTACCGGTCGTCTTTTGGGATGAAAGAGCGGATCATGTAATTGCTAGTAAAATTGTTAAAGGGAAAATTATTAGGATTCTACATGGATATAGCAGAGAGCGTCAAGTTGGTGGAGAGTTAGAATTAAACGTCAGTGGTCGTGGTCAAGTCTATTTAGAACCATTTGATGCAATTGATGTTGAATTTCCAGATGTTAGCAGTTTTTTTAAAACTCCCGCAGATGTCAATTCTTTAGGAACTGTAAATATTGAAGGCGTAATCGTTGATAAGTCACCTTCTTTAATTTTTACTCGAAAGGATGGAACTGATGGAAAAGTATCCCGAATAATAATGGAAGAAGGAGGATCCCAAATTCCCATAGTTTTATGGGATGATAAGGTTGATGAATTAGCATCTATTGAAAAAGGTACGCGAATTAGAATATTTGGTGGGACTTCACGATCAAGTCAAGGTGGAGGTTATGAAGTTCATTTATCTAGGTTATCTGAAGTTGAAATCATAGCTACTGGCGTGATGCCAATTAAATCTGCTTCTGGTTATGTTAAAATATCTGAACTTAAAGCAGGCTTAAGAAGTGTTAGTGTGAGCGGTCGTGTTATCCAAATTAATGATCCAAGAGAATTTACGCGTAGAGATGGTACAAAAGGAAAAGTTGCATCAGTGGTTTTACAAGATGAAACTGGTATTGTTAGGCTCAGTCTATGGGATGATGATATAAATATTCTACAAGATATTTCTAAAGACACAATAATTGCAGTAGAAAATGGATACACACGGGCAGGTACCGCTGGAATCGATTTAAATGTTGGTAGAACTGGTCGATTAAGAATCAACCCAGAAGAAATTAAAATCGAAATTATTAACCCAGAAGATCGAGTTACACAAATAAAGGATTTAATTGAAGGCCAAAAAAACATTACCATACAAGGACAACTACTTGATGAACCAGTTACTAGAGAAGTAAACACTCTGCGAGGGCCAACCCCTGTAGTATCCTTTAGGATTGATGATGGAACAGGAGAAGCAAGAGTTAGCCTTTGGAGAGATCAAGGCAAATTTATTGAGGGATTAACAATTGGTTCTAAAATTTTGTTAGAAAATTGTAATGTAAGAGAACCCTTCGATGGATTATTACAAGTCTCCTCAAATACTTTTACTAAAATTACTATTCTAAAAAAATAGTTATTAGATTTTAGTTACCAAATTTATTTGAATGCTAGAAATGTTTACTTTTTTTCCATCATCTCTATGAAGAATATCTGTACCTATCAAGATCTCCTCAATTATTACTCCTTTAAAAAATGTATTTTTTAAAAGTTCTGTCACATCGATAGCTTTAGAGATGTGTCTACCTCGGGCTCTAATAATGACTTTTTCAACACCTTGATTAAATAATGTTATCGAGGCAACAACATAATTCATAATGGGTTTTGAACTGATAATTACTGTATTTGAATAATCATCAATCATTATGGCCCACCGGATGAGATACAAATCATATATAAAATCTTTAAGAATTAAAAATAATAGACTTGGATAATTTTCATTGTTAAATGATTTAGTTGAGATTTTATAACATAAAGTTATTTAAGAATAATCAATAATTCTTTTAATATTATATTGAATTATTAAACAATTAAGCCTGTCAAAAAGATCTTTGCTAAAATTACAGATATTATTAATACAAATGATGCTCCCATTACATATTCTGGTCTTAGTTTTGGTCCATGACTTTCATCTTGGAAAAACCGCATTAGTCCTGCACTTGATGAAGGCATACCTGCT
>Ga0194125_10006055_pt1 | contig 18070 bp, 14 predicted proteins | sample TA2KigC250mmetaG_FD_148626 | JGI IMG/M metagenome (GOLD analysis project Ga0194125, IMG submission 148626) | Freshwater microbial communities from Lake Tanganyika, Tanzania - TA2015034 Kigoma Deep Cast 250m | ecosystem: Environmental > Aquatic > Freshwater > Lake | place: Tanzania: Lake...
CCGCCTCGCGCGGATCGAAGTCCAGCGGCTCCAGAGGCACGCGCAGGCCGCGGAAGAGCGCGCGATCGAACAGCTCGACGAGGCGCTGGGCGTTGCCCAGCGCGGCCTCGACCCCATAATTCCCGTTGTCCGAGGGGCGAACGTAGAAGACGCGCATGCTCTCGCCTCTACCCTCCCGAAGGTATTGGAACCTTCGGGAGGGGGCTTTCTGCCTCAAAGGGCCGCGGGAGGGGCGAAGTGCTCGATGGCCTCGCGGACGGCGTGGAGGAACCGCGCTGCCGCGGTGGCGTTGAGCACGCGATGGTCGAAGGCCACGGCCAGCTCGGCCACGGGGGCCGCGATGACCCGCTGGTCGCGCGGCACGGCTCGCGGACGGGGCGTGCTGAGGGCGAGGATGGCGCTCTGCCGCTCGTTGAGGATCGGCACGAAGCGGTCAATCTCCAGCCCGCTCTGGTCCGCGATGGTGAACGTGGCGTCGGCCAGCTCCGAGAGGTCGAGGTGGTGCCCCGCCGCGTGCTCGGCCAGGGTTGCCGCCTCCCGCGCGATCTCGGCCAGAGTCTTCGTGTCGGCCCCACGGAGCACCGGCACGGCCACCGTGCTGTCGGCCTCCACGTCGAAGGCCAGGCCGATGTTCACCGGCTCGTAGACCACGATGGCATCGCCGTCGAAGCACGCGTTCAGCAGTGGGTGGAACCGCAGGAGCCGAGCCGCCAGATAGACCACAACGTCCCGCGCCTGCACCGGCACGCCGGCCTCGTGGGCGAGTGTGGGCAGGGCGCGCTTGAGGGCAGTGAAATTGGCCTCGACGCTCACGAGCGCGGGCACCACCTGGTGGGCGATGCGGCTGAGGTGCGTGGCTACGGCGCGCTTGAGCGGCCCAAGGGGCAGCCGCTCCCGCACGCCGGGGCCGCGGGTCTGCGCGGCGGCGCGCCGCACATCCTCCTCGGTGATCCGCCCGTCGGCCCGGGCCGGCGCCACGGCCGCGAGGTCCACGCCCAGCTCCTTGGCGAGGCGCCGCGCGCCGAACGATGCCTTGACTGCCGCCGCTTCGGCCGGCTTGGGGGCGGCGCGGAGCGCTTCGAGGTCGGGCAGTGCCTCCTCCGCCTCCGCGATCAGGGCGATGGGCTGGCCGACGCGCACGACGCTGTTCTCCCTGGCCAGGATGATGCGCAGGATGCCGCTCCCCTCGGCCTTCACCTCGGCGGCCGCCTTGTCCGTGATCGCCTCGAACAGCGGCTCGCCCGCGGCCACGGCGTCGCCCTCGGCCTTCAGCCATTGGCCGATGGTCGCCTCCTCGATGTTGGCCGACAGCTTGGGCATGATGACTTTGGTGACCATATGTGTTCCTCAATGAGGAGGATGAATGGATGGGTGGATGATTGGATGGGTGTCAGGAGATCATCCAGCCTTCCATCCATCCATTCATCCAATCCTCCATTCATCCCCGCCTGGCAGCGGCTCGCACGCCGGGGCTATATCAGGCTCTCCACCGCCTCGACAATCTTCTCCACCGACGGCAGAATCGCCTGCTCGAGTGTCGGGCTGCACGGGATGGGCGAATCGGCGCAGGCCACGCGGCGCAGCGGGGAATCGAGCTTCCCGAACGCGCCCTCGGCGATGACCGCCGCCACCTCGGCCCCAACGCCGCCGCGGCGGGTGTCCTCCTCGACGATGACCGCCCGCGTCGTCTTGCCGACGGAGGCGAGAATGGCCTCCTCGTCGAGCGGGGCAAGGGTGCGGAGGTCGAGCACCTCGCACTGAATGCCCTGCTCATCGAGCCTTGCCGCGGCGTCGAGCGCGAGAGCCGTCATCCGCGAGTAGGCCACAAGCGTCACGTCCCCGCCCTCACGCACCACCGCCGCCCTGCCCAGCGGCAGTACTTCGTCGGGGTTGGGAACTTCGCCCTTTGCTCCGTAGAGGAGCTTATTCTCCATGAAGATCGCGGGATTGTCGTCCCGAATCGCCGCCTTGAGCAGCCCGTGGGCATCGCGAGGCGTGGAGGGGGCGACGACCTTGAGGCCGGGCGTGTGGACGAACCAGGCCTCGAGGCTCTGGGAGTGGCTCGCCCCGTAGCCGCGGCCTGCTCCCGCCGGGGCGCGGACGACCAGCGGCACCCGCGCCTGCCCGCCGTAGATGTAGTGCAGCTTCGCCGCGTGATTCACGAGCTGGTCCATCGCCAGCGCAATGAAGTCCATGAACATGATCTCGACGACCGGCCGCATGCCCACCAGCGCCGCGCCGACGGCCACGCCGACGAAGCTGTTCTCCGAAATCGGAGTGTTGATCACCCGCTCGGGCCCGAACCGGCGCACTAATCCCTGAGTGACCCGGAACGCGCCGCCATAGAGGCCGATGTCCTCGCCGAGCAAAATCACCCGCTCATCGCGCTCCATCTCCTCGATGAGCGCTCTCCGAATCGCGTCCGCATAGGTCATCTGGGCCATCCACTCGTCCTCGTCGCCGTCGAGAGCCGTCAATCTGAGTAAACGCCCTCCGCAGCCAGACTCTGGTCCAGTGGCGGGCTGGCCTCGGCAAAGGCCACTGCCGCGTCAATCTCCGCGTCCACTTCGGCGTTCAGACCCTCCAGCGCCTCGGGCGTCAGCTCGCCCGCGCCCATCAGCCGCCGCTCGGACCGCAGTATCGGGTCGAGGGCGAGCCAGCACTCCTCCTCCTCCCGCGTGCGGTATTCCCGCAGGTCGCTCTTCGAGTGGCCGTGGTGGCGATAGGTGGTGCACTCCAGCAGCGTCGGCCCGCCGCCCGACCGCGCCCGCTCGGCAGCGCGGGCAACGGCCTCGCGCACCTCCAGCACATCGTTGCCGTCAATCGTTTCACCCGGCATCCCGTAGGCCGCGGCTCGCACGGCCAGGCGCTCGACCGCCGCCGCCTCGCGGATGGGGGTGGACATCGCATACAGGTTGTTTTCGCAGACGTAGACGACGGGCAGGCGCCAGATGGCGGCCATGTTGAGCGACTCGTGAAACGTCCCCTGGTTCGTCGCCCCATCGCCGAAGAACGACAGCACGACCTGCCCCGTGCGGCGGAGCTTAGCGGCGAGGGCAGCGCCCGTGGCAATGGGGATGCCGCCGCCCGTGATGCCGTTGGTGCCCAGGAACCCGTGGGCGAGGCTGGCGACGTGCTGGGTGCCGCCCTTCCCCTGGCAGTAGCCGTCGCGGCGCCCGAGCAGCTCGGCCATCAGGCGGCCAGCCGACAGGCCCTTGGCCAGGGCCAGGCCGTGGCCGCGATGGCTCCCGCTCGCCAGATCGGTGGACTTGATCGCCGCGCAGGCCCCCACGGGCACCGCCTCCTGCCCCGTGCACAGATGGGTTGTGCCGTGGATTCGCGCTTCGACGAACAGGCGGTCCACCCACCCCTCGAACGCGCGGATGAGCTTCATCAGCCGCAGATACGCCAACTCGTCACTCGCCACCCAAAGACACTCCAGGCTGTTTGAGCGACGCCAGAGACCTTGTGAAGGAACCGCACGGACCTACACGGACAGTCACGGACGAATGTCCCCACAGGAGGGAATCCGGCCGTCCGTGCGTGTCCGTGTTTGTCCGTGTGGCCTTCTCACAACCACGGGAGCCGATTATACGCATTTGGCCGGAGGGTTCAAGGAGGGCGGGGAGACGCTCAGAAGCGGTCCTTGTTCTCCCTCCACCACTGCCGCCATCGAGCGATGGCGGCGCGGCGCTCAGCGGGGGCCGCGGCGGGGTCGAAGGGCAGGTCGGCCTTCGTCAGGCGACGCAGGCAGTCGGCGGCGGCTTGCCGCACCCACAGCGAGGAGTCGCCCAACGCCCGAATCAGCTCGGGGATGGCGACGAAGTCGTCCACCTCGGCGGCCAACTTGTCGGCAGCCGCCTTCCGCGCGGCCTCGTTCTCGTTGTCGAACTGGCGGATGTGGCCCTGTGCCTCACGCTCCAAGGCTGTAGGGAAGATGCCCCAGTGGAACACGTCGTCGCACACGGCGACGCCGAGGGCAAGGGTGTAGACCACCAGCGCCGTGAGCAGAATCTTCGCGCGGTGCCGCTGAAAGAAACCCCGCCGCCGCACGGCCGCTTGTGGTGGAACGCTCGCTTCCACGCTGCCCTCATCCAGTCACAGGCTGGAAGCCTGTGCCACCCAGCAGAACCCAAGCCGGTGGCACAGGCATCTTGCCTGTGCCCCCGGACCCTACGCCAGAGGCGGGTCACACGCGCTGGCCGGTCTCCAGGGCGCTCTTCTCCTGGTCGAGGTACTGCCGCTGACGCGACAGCAGGTTCCCGAAGTCCACCTCGTGCGCATCGAAGTCCGGCCCGTGGACGCAGGCGAACCTGGCCTTCCCGCCCACGAGCACGCGGCAGCCCCCGCACATGCCCGTGCCGTCCACCATGATCGGGTTCAGGCTCACCATCGTCTTGATGCCGTGGGGGCGCGTTGTCTCGGCGACGGCACGCATCATCACTGTAGGCCCGACGGCGAACACCTCGTGAATCTCCCTGCCGCCGTCAATCAACTCCTTGAGGCGATCGGTCACGAAGCCCTTGGCCGCGTAGGACCCGTCGTCGGTCGTCACGAGCAGTTCGTCGCTCGCCGCCCGCACCTCATCCTCCCAGAACAGCAGCGACTTGTTCCGCGCGCCGATGATCGAGATGACGTGGCTCCCCGCCTGCTTGAACGCGCGAGCCACGGGATGAACCGCGGCGATGCCAACTCCCCCGCCCACGCAGCACACGGTGCCCACCTTCCCGACGTGCGTCGGCACGCCAAGCGGCCCGGTGATGTCGAGGATGCTCTGCCCGGCCTCCGTCGTGCCAAGGAGCTTGGTGGATTTGCCGATCTCCTGGACGACGATGATCAGCTCACCCTTCTCGCGGTCGAAGTCGGCGATCGTCAGCGGGATTCGCTCCCCCTCCTCGTTTGCCCGGATGATGACGAACTGCCCGGCCCGGGCCTTCCGAGCCACCAGGGGCGTGTGGATCGCCATCATGAACACCGCGTCGGAGTAGCGCTCCTTGCGCAGAATCTCATTCACCGGCCCGTTCCCTTCACATAAGGCGCTTCTGCCGCCAACCTCATAGATCGTACTTGCAGCGGCGGGGCATGTCAAATCGAGGATGGCACGCGATAGGCGGCCTCGCGCTCAGCGGTGGGCAGGGCGAGGAAGGCGTCGAGCGAGCCGAGGAGTGCTATTCGGCCGTCGGGAAGCCGACCGTGGAGCTTCACGTAGTCGTTGTGGTGCATGCACTCCACCTCCGTCGCCAGGTTCGCATCGAGGCCGGCAAGGATCTCGCGCGTCTCCACCACCGTCCCCTCGGGCGTCTGCTCGGCGAACTCCCCGGCCCGCATCGCCTGCCGCAGCGGGCAGCGGGCGTGGATCCACAGCCGACGGAAGCGAATGAACTGCGGCCGCACGGCGTTTAGCACCTCCACCGTCCCGGCCACGTGCTCGCGCCATCGGTCCCGCCCGCCGAGGCCGAGGAGGACGTAGAGCGACAGCTCGATCCCCGCATCCACAATGGCAATGGCCCGGCAGGCATCCACCATCCGCCGCTTCGAGATGCCCTTATCGTGGAAGCGCAGGAGCGCATCGTCGCCTGTTTCGAGGCCCACGTGCAGGCGGTCCAGCCCCGCCTTCCGGAGCCGCCCCAGCTCGCGGCGCTGCCGCCAGGCCGTCGCCGCCCGGCCGTAGGCCGTGAGCCGCTCCTTGCGGGGGAAGCGGTGGACGAGGTGCTCCGCAATCGCCACGAAATCGTCGGTGGGGATAGCGATGGGATCGGCATCGCCGAAGAAGAAATGCCGCTCCTCCGGCCCATACAGCTCCGCCGCGCGGTCAATATCGCCCAGCACTTCAGCGAGGGGCCGCGTCTGAAACGCCACCCCCATCGCCCGGTAGATGCCGCAGAAGCGGCAGCGTCCCCACGGGCACCCCTTCGTCACCCGAATCACCACGCTGAACGCCTCATTGGGCGGGCGGATGTAATTCTCGCCTGGGTACAACTCGCTCATGTCCTCATTCTAGCTTATGCCAGGTGTCGTTTTCCAGGAATTGTGCTTCCCTTTCCGAAAACAAGACAGCCGCCCGCCCCGCCCGCCCGCCAAAACCGGAAAAACGTTTCCTTTCCCGAACAAACATCACATGACCAGCCGAGGGCCTCCCCCCTTCCTGACAGCCCCACGCCTTCAACCCCTCGCGGGCAAGCCCCTAGCTCCGCCTTGCCCCCCCTCCCTCCGCCCCGCTGCCGGGCCAGCGGGCGTCGGCTGCGGCGGCATGGCGCATCCCCGTCGCGGCCTTCCCTCTTGGGGGCCCAGTCTGGGAGCTGGGGTTTAGCCCCCGAATGGGGGCGTTTGAGCCGTAGCCCAGGGCGACCGAAGGGAGCCCTGGGGGAGACGCGCCCCCCACGCGGGAGCCCCGAAAGGGGGCGATTCAATGGCCACGAAGGCATGACGCGCCCCCTTCGGGGGCTTGGATGGGGGGGACGCCCGATCCCAGGGCGACCGAAGGGAGCCCTGGGCTACGGCTGGCTCGCCCGCCTTCGGGGGCTACAAGACCCCCGAGATGTGGGCAAAGATGAGGGCAACGCCCTGGGAAGGGGTGTCCGGCGTACGTCCAGCCCTGAAAGGGCGTACTACCGGGGCGCCCATAGTACGCCCTGTCAGGGCTACCCATGGGTGGCCGCCAGTTCCCAGGCCGTTGCCCTGGGCTTTGCCCACAACTCTGGGGATGAAGGCTCGCAGCCCCGTCAGGGGCGTCAGAAGGTAGCCACGGGCGTAAGCCCGTGGACTTGGCGGCCCAGGGTCCAGCCCCCGCAGGGGGCGGCAGAAGGGTCGGCCGCCAGGGCATTCTGCCGCCCCCTGCGGGGGCTGGACCTTGTATCCGCCCGGACCCACGGCTTACGCCGTGGGCTACCTCCTGCCGCCCGCCGCGGGCGGGCTGCGGAGCCCGAGATGTGGGCAAAGATCAGGCCGTTGCCCTGGGCTGCCGTAGTACGGTCCTTCGGAGCTACAGACCAATGCGGGGCGCCAGGATTGGGGGGCCATACTCCTTCAGGTGGCGGAGCTTGACGCCGCCGCATTGGCGGCCTATGATTAGGTTGGTCGGTAGGCGAGATTCCGAGGCGGGCAAGTGCGGCACAGATGAGCAAAGGGCTGCGATTCTGATGAACGCCGCCAGAGACGGAGACAACCCGATCCCTCTCCAGGGTTGGGCTGTGAGGACCTTGGCGAAGTACCCAACGGAAGCGGCCATCAAGTTCCTGCTGGAGATGCTCGAGGCCACTGGCGAGAAGGGCCGAAGCGATCTGGCGCAGGATGTGCGGGAGGCGCTCAGGCTCCTCAGCAAGCTGCCGGAGGACACGGGGCGTCGGTACAAGCCGCCACACGATTAGGCGGGCCGAGGGCCGGGGAGGAGTGGAAAGGACCCGCCACGGAGACGGAGAGCAAGCAACCGCGCAAGAGGGCCAACGAGATGGGCATAGTGCCCCGGAAGGCAGTGTCCCGACGTGTGCTGCGGGGAGTGTTCGTGCTGGCGATTGCGGGCCGAGCGGCATTCGTCAGCTCAGAGGAGACAGCGTTCCTTCCGAAGCAGAACGCCTACAATCCAATACCCAGCCCCGACGGAAGCAAGGTGGCATTCGTTCAAACCGGCTGGGGCCGGCCGGGCGGCACAGGTGGGACTACATCAAGCCATCCTGGAACCCGTGGTTCGGCGACAGTTCCGGCCTTGCGTTCGTTTCGGAGGGTTGCATTGTGGTCGCTTCCCCAGACGGGAAGCAGAAGAGAACGCTCTGCCGTCTTGACGCGCACGCAGGCCTGGCTACCCCATCGCCGGACGGCAAGCAGGTAGCCTATGTCACATTCGCAGAGAGACCGATGCGAGTTCGTCCTGACCTTACCTTCTGGGGCGACGCTCGTGTGTGGGCGGTGCCTGTCGTCCCGGCCGGCAAACCGAGGGCTGTCACGGGGGAGAACCCCGACACGATATACTGCCTGCGCTGGCTGAGCCGCAACGAGGTGGTCTTCGACCGTCTGGCAGACGAGCCGTTCTACGGCCATGCGCGGCTATGGAGGGCAACTGTGCCACAGCCACACGATGGGGAGCCCAACAAGGGGATACAGACGGGCAAGTGAAGGCCTACCGCCGGGAGCGCTTTCGGGGGCGGGGGCTGCCGCGAGAGGCCCCAGAGGGACCTCCCGAACGTATTGGAAGCCCTCGCTTCGCTCGGCCCAGGCGCTTCGGGAGGGGGACGGTCAGCGGATGCGGCGGGGGCGGAGACGGCGGAAGCGGAGGCCGACGATGCCGCCGTGGGCGGAGGTGAGCTCCTGCATGGTCTGGCGTAGGAAGGCGTGGAGCTCGGGGCGCTGGGTACGGGCGAGGTAGCGGCGGGCGATGTCGGCCATCACGGCGTTGTAGCGGTCACGGCTGCCTGTGTGGTGGGGCTTGCCGCCTGCGAAGCGGCGGAGCGTGCCGTCGAACTTGGGGCTGATGTGGTACATTTCGTGGACGACGGTGCCGAGCTTTTCGTCGAAGGGGACGAGGAGGAAGCGGGGGAGGCGGTATTCGACGACGTAGAGGATTTCGACGCCGCCGATGACGACGTGGGGCATCTCCCAGGCGGCGTTGGCGCGTTCGAGGACGCGGCCGCCGTGGGGGAAGCGGAGTGGGCGGATGGTGGCCTGGACGCCGCCGAGGCTGGAGTAGCGTGCCTGGGAGAAGGCGACGGCGACGCGGGTCATGTCCACGTGGCGCAGCTCGTCGCAGGTCGCCGCGACGTCAATCATCAATTCGCGCATGTGGGCGGTGAAGTCGAAGGGCATGCAGGCGGGTCACTTTCCCTTGGGCGCGGGGCGCTTGGCCGGCTGCCAGGCGGCGAGGAGCTCGTGGACGAGTATGGTGCCGTCGGGCGCGGCCAGGAGCGCGCGGCCCGAGGCCAGCGTGGAGTCCGTGGCAGCCAGGGTGGTGCCATCCCCCAGCTCTGCTGACAGGTTCGGCCCGACGAGGATGAAGGTGAGCTGGTGTGGGGCTGGGGGGGCGGCGCTGGCGGGGTAGGGCTTGGCGGCGAGGGCCTTGTCGCCCTTCGGGCCGCGCAGGCCGAGCGTGGCCTGGCCGTCCGCGATGGCGACGTAGTAGCAGTGGAAGACGCCCGGCTGCGGCTCGGCGAGGCGTGCGCCGAGGAGGACGCCCGAGCGGCCCTGGGGCGTCCAGCGGAGCGTGAGGGTGTAGTTGCTCCACGTGTCGAGGCCAAGCGGCTGCGGGCCGCTGCGGCACAGGGGCGCGGCGAAGTGGGCGTCGAGCGGGTTCGCCGGCGGCACGATGCCGAGGCGAGTCTCGGGCAGAAGGACGCGTGACGAGAGGCGTTCGGGCAGCTCGGCCGGCTCGGAGCGAGGCGTCGGCTGCTCGCCCAGCTTGAGCGAGCAGTCCGCGAGCGCGTTGGTGAGCTTTCGGCTTCCGAGGATGGCGGCCGAAGTGGCGCCGTAGCGGTCGAGCGCGCTTTCGAGCAGCTTGCGCGCCTCCGCCCATTGCCGCTTGTCGTAGGCGGTCAACGCCGCGGTAACCACCGCATCCGCCTCGATCTCGTCGAGCCAGGGGGCGACGTCCTCCCCGGCCTTCTGCGCCTCAAGGAGCTTCTCCTTACCCCGTGCAGCGTCCCCCACGGTGACGCACAGGGCGCCCAGCTTCAGGGCGGCCGCGGCTTCCTTGTCGCGCTCGAGTGCCCACTCTGCAAGCCGGGCCAGTTGCGGGCCTGGCAGCCTCCACACCTGCTGGGGCACCGGGGGCTGCCCGGCCGCGTCGCCTTGGCGCCGCAGGATGATGCGCGCATTGAGGCCCGAGCCGGCGAAGCCCTCGACGGTCCACTCCCGGCCGTGCAGTGAAAACGACTTGCCGATTGCGGCGGGTGGCCCCTTGAGGATCGCTTCCCAGACTTCAGCGAGGACTTCGAGGCGCCGCTGGAGCTTGGCGAGGGCAATCGCTCGGTCCCCGTGGCGCTCGGCCTCAGGCACGGCTTTGCAGACGTCGAGGGCCTTGGCGTAGTCGCCCTTCTTGATCTCCTCGTCCACGCTGGCGAAGTGCCTAGCCAGCGAGCCGAGGGCGCGTCGGCGTTCGAGGGCCGCTTTGCGGTCGGCGGCCTCCTTGAGGCGGGCGCGCTCGGCCTCCACGTAGGCCGCTGCCGCGGTGGCCAGGGGCTCGGCGGCGCGGGTGATCCAGGGGATGCCTATGTCGGCGATGGCGGCGTAGAGGGCCAGCCCCTCGTCGAGCTTGCCCGTCTCCAGGGCCGTGCGGCCGCGGCTTGCCAGCGTGAGGTACTGCTTCTGCGCCTCTTCGCCGAGCTCGGCGAAGCGCGCGGCCACCTGGTCGCCCCACTGGCCCTGGCGAATCGAGGCGGCGGCCGCCTGGCAGGCCTGGAGCGCCGCGCCGAGCCGCCCCTCCTTCTGAAGCTCTGCGAGGCGGCCGCTCACCTCGGCGTACACCCCGTCGCCATCCACGCTCAGCGCCTGCTGCCGCGTGGCCAGGCGAGCCCGCAGGCGGATGGCCCAGGACGTGTCGCCGGCGACCAGGAGGGCGCGGCGCAGGCGCAATGCCGCCTCGGCATGCGCATCGGGGTTCGCCTTATCGAAGGCCAGCGCCTCCTCGACGACCCGCAGATCGCCCTCCGCGAGCACAGGCTCGGGAAGCGGGGAGGGTGCCGTGGGGGGCCGCGGCTCCTTCGGCACTTCGACCTCGCGGCCCTTCGCCTGCTTCCCCGGCGGAGCGACGGGCGCCGGCGGCGCCTCGCGTCGCGAGCGGGATCTCGACCAGATCGCCCAGACGCTGGCCACGACGAACGCCACGGCGAGGGCAGCGAAGGCGGCAGTCCACCCGGCCTGTGCCCGCTTGCGGCGGCTCCCGGCCGCCGCCTCTCCCGCGGGCGCCGCGATGCCCGGCAGCGGGGGTGCCTCCGGCGGCGGACCCCGGTCCGGGAGCGCCACGGGGGCGATGGCAGGCGGTGCCGCGGCGCCGGGCGCCGGCAATTCGGCGGCGCCCGCCCGCAGCGCGTCGAGGGCGTGCAAGACGTCGGCCGGGCTTTGCGGCCGTTGGGCCGGGTCGGCCGCGGTCATCCGGCACACCAGGTCGCTGACCACGGCGGGCACCTCGCCCCGCACCATTGCGGGCGGCAGGACCGGCCCGAGGTCGGCGCGGCCGGGCCGGTGGCCCGTGACCGCGTGGTAGAGCGTGGCGCCGAGGGAGTAGATGTCGGAACGAATGTCCGCGTGGGCGATGGGCGCGAGCAGCTCGGGCGCGGTGTAGCCTGGCGCGCCGATGGGAATACCCGTGGCGGCCACGGAGGGGTCGCCGGCCAGCCGCGTCGCCCCCAGGTTGCACAGCCGCGCCGTCCCGTCCGCGAGGAGGAGGATGTTCGCGGGCTGCACGTCGCGGTGCGTGAGGTCCAGCTCGTGCAGGTGGGCGAGCGCGAGGGCGAGCTGGCGCGCGATGTCGAGCGCCCGTGCCACGGGCAGGGGCCCGCCGCGGAGCGCCTCGCGCAGGCTCTGGCCCTCGACCAGCTCCACGGCGTAGTAGTGGTAGGGGCCGTCCTGGCCCATGTCGAGCGCGCCGACCAAGTTCGGGTGGTCCACCCGCCCGGCGCAGCGGCCTTCGGCCAGGAAGCGGTCGAGCAGTTCGTCATCGGCCGCGGCCGCGGGGGCCAGCACCTTGAGCGCCACGGGCCGCTCCATCGAGAGCTGAAGCCCCTTGAAGATGGCCCCCAGCCCCCAGGGCTCGAGCTTGGCCCAGATGCGATAGCCGCTGATGGCCTGGAGGTATTCGGGGCGGGTCAGGTAGTCGAGGCCAAGCTCCCCCTCGAGTTCGCGGAGCTGTGCCTCGGCCAGGAAGCCCTTCTGCGCGAGCACCTGGAGCAGGTCCTGCGCCAGCTCGAGCGTGCGGGCCGCCTCGCAGATTTCCACCGCGCGGCGCAGCTTCGGCCCGTCCAGCCAGCCCCGCTTGAGCAACAGCTCGGCGACCAGCGCATCGTCTTCGGGACGCATCGCCCCTGCTCCCAGACCCCCTCCGCCCGACGCCCAGTATATGAAAGCCCCGGAGACAAGTCAATGCCGGGGACGGAGCGGAGTCCGCTCAGCGGCCGGAGAGCCTGCCCGGCCCCAATCGTCCTCGTCCTCGTCGTCGTCCTCGTCCTCGTTGGGGAGTTCGGCAGCGCTCAGTTGGGGAAGGCGTAGCGTGGCGGCAGGTTGCGCGCCCCCTCGGCCTGCCAGGGCCAGTGGCCGAACACGTCCTCGCCGTCGTCGCCACAGATGTCCAGCGTGGTCCAGCCGAGCAGGCAGTCAATCAGCTCGAGGTAGCGGATGTTGAAGACGAAGCCGTGATGGCCGAAGTGGATGAAGTGGTTGCACGCGGGGGCGTAGCCGGGCCGCCGCGGGAAGTGCTGAATCCAGCCGGCGATGCCGCCGTAGTAGCTGTAGAGCGTCTCCTGCTTCTCCACGTCGTAGTCGCCCCAGCCCAGCTCCTCATAGGTCCAGAGGCCCAGGCCGCGGCTGCGGTAGTAGCACTTGGTCGTGCCCACCCGGTTGCCGCCGATGCCCGAGAAGGTGCCCTCGATATTGCCGCCGCCGACCCCGATCAGGCTCACGCCGCACAGGAAGAAGGCGTTCGATGGCTTGGGCGTGTAGGTGACGCCGATCTCGATCATCTGCGCCGCGTCCCTGCCCCGTGCCCGCCAGTACGAGGCGCACCCCGTCACGCAGGAGAGAGCGACCACCAGGCACACGCTCACGCACACACGCCGCACAACGCCAGACACCTTCATCCAGAACTCCTCGTGCCGCGGAACAACGCGGGCCGGCGCCCCGCCGGCCCGCCGCCCGTCCTCCCCACCTTTATACCAGTTCCGGCGATCTTCCGCAAGCGCAGGAGCCTCCATGCCACAGGCAGAACAACTGAGAGTACGCATTCAGCATAGCCCAAGGAGGTAGGAGTCTGTAGTGCGGCCTTCAGGCCGTATCTTGCGCTTGAGAGTTTGTAGTGCGGCCTTCAGACCGTATCTTGCGCTTGGGGTACGGGCTGAAGCCTGCACTACGAACTCGTTGCGCTGGACTCGCGGGGGCGGCGGCGCTATGATCTTGCCCGGGACAGCCGCCAGACCGGCCACATGCTACGACTACCGCGATGGAGAAGGATGACGATGAAACGCTCAAGCCCCAAGACGCCCGCTTCCGAGCCCAAGGCCCGCAAGCTGTCCCGCACCCACAAGCCCGACGACATGTCGGTCGAGCAGTGGCAGGTGGCCCTCCGCCGCCAGTTCGGCCGCGAGCTCGCCTACGAGCTGGAGAACCTCGGCTCACACCGCGTCTTTTCGGAGTTCGCGGTGACGAATCCCGAGACGAAGCGCACCTATCGCGTGGCCATCCGCGGCCAGGCCCTGGGCGTGAACTACTGCTCCTGCCCCGACTTCGCGGTGAACACCCTCGGCACCTGCAAGCACATCGAGTTCACCCTCGACCGCCTGGAACGCACGGGGCGCGACCGCGCGCTCCTGCGCGCCGGCTATGCCCCGCCCTTCTCCGAGGTCTACGTCCGCTACGGCGCTCAGCGCCGCATCGCCCTCGCCGTCGGCACCGAGGCCCCGCCCACCTTCCGCTCCGCCGCCGCCAGCTACTTCGACCCCCACGGCGTCCTCCGCCCCGAGGCATTCGCCACATTCGAGAGCTTCCTCACCGACGCCGGCGGCCTGGGCCACGAGGTGCGCTGCTACGACGACGCGTTGGCCCTCATCGCCGAGGTGCGCGACGCCGCCTACCGCCGCGAGGCCATCGAGCGCCTCTACGGCGACGGCCGGGCCGAGGCGCGGCTCGCCGCTGTCCTCAAAGCCTCGCTCTACCCCTATCAGCGCGAGGGCGCGCTCTTCATCGCCCGCGCCGGCCGCGCCCTGCTCGCCGACGAGATGGGCCTGGGCAAGACCATTCAGGCCATCGCCGCCGTCGAAATCCTCGCACGCGACTTCGGCGCACAGCGCGCACTCGTCGTCTGCCCAGCATCCCTCAAATACCAGTGGAAGAGCGAGATCGAGAAGTTCTGCGGCCGCTCCGCCACCGTCGTCGAGGGACTCTCCCACGCGCGCCGCGAGCTCTACGCCGCCGATGCCTTCTACAAGATCGTCAACTACGACGTGGTGCACCGCGACCTGAAGGCGATTGAGGAGCTGGCCCCCGACGTGGTGATCCTGGACGAGGCGCAGCGTATCAAGAACTGGCGCACCCGCCGCGCCCAGACCGTCAAGCGCATCCCCTCCCCCTACGCCATCGTCCTCACAGGCACCCCGCTCGAAAACCGACTCGAAGAACTGCACTCCATCGTCGAGTTCGTGGACCGCTTCCGCCTCGGCCCCCTCTTCCGCTTCCTCCAGGAGCACCAGGTCACGGACGGCGAGACGAGCCGCGTCGTGGGCTACCAGAACCTCTCCTCCATCGGCACCACCCTCGCCCCCATCCTGCTCCGCCGCACGAAGAAGGACGTGTTGCTCCAACTCCCCGAGCGGATGGACAAGAACTTCCTGGTGCCGATGACGCGGGAGCAGTGGGACATTCACGACGAGAACCGGGAGATCGTGGCCAAGCTCGTCGCCAAATGGCAGCACCACGGCTTCCTCACCGAGGCCGACCAGCGCCGCCTCACCATCGCCCTCCAACGCATGCGCATGGCCTGCGACAACACCTACCTCGTGGACCACAAGACCCGCAACGGCCCCAAGGTGGACGAGTTGGCCACACTCCTCGCCGAAATCTTCGAGCGCCCCGAAAACAAGGTCGTCGTCTTCAGCCAGTGGACCCGCATGAACGACCTCGTGGCCGAGCGGCTCGAAGGCCGCGCCGTCGGTTTCGAATACCTCCACGGCGGCGTCCCCGCCCGCCAGCGCCGCGACCTCATCGCCTCCTTCCGCGAGGACCCCGACAAGCGGGTCTTCCTCTCCACCGACGCCGGCGGCACCGGCCTCAACCTCCAGGCCGCCTCCACCGTCGTCAACCTCGACCTCCCCTGGAACCCCGCCGTCCTCGAACAGCGCATCGGCCGCGTCCACCGCATCGGACAGCACCGCCCCGTCCGCGTCGTCAACTTCGTCTCCGAGGGCACCATCGAGCACGGCATGCTCAACGTCCTGGCCTTCAAGAGTTCCCTCTTCGCCGGCGTCCTCGACGGCGGCGAGGACTCCATCTTCATGGGCGAGGACCGCCTGAAACGCTTCATGAAGCAGGTCGAGAGCATCACGCAGTCGGTCCCGCCAGCCGTCCGCGAGACCCCCGAGCCGCCCGAGGAGGCCGAGGAAGAGCCCGAGGAGGAGGCACCCGTCGCCAGAGTGAAGCGAGAGCCGGCCGCAGCCCCTTCCCCTGCCGCGTCGCCCTTCCAGCCCCTCATCGAGGCAGGGGCAGCCTTCCTGCGCCAACTGGGCGACACCCTGGCCGCCGGCCGCGAGCGCGGCGCCCCCTCCCTCATCGAGACCGACCAGGCGACCGGCCGCTCCTACCTCCGCATCCCCGTCCCCGACCCCAAGCTCATCGAGTCCGCGGTCTCCGCCCTCACGCCCCTGGCCGACCTCCTCAAGGCGTTCACTCCACCCAAGGCAAGGTAGGCCAGATAGCTTTCAGCGGCTCGGCTCATTGGGGCGAAGACTGCCTGAAGGCAGGACTCCAAACGGGTCGCTGTCCTGGTTCGGAGTCCTGCCTTTAGGCAGTCTTGCCGTCGGTGACAGCGCCGCCGAATCGCTGAAAGCCATCTGGCAGGTCAGGCCCAGTCCCTCAGCGCGGGGCCGAGAAGGGGGTCGCCGGATTGCTTCTCGCAGATGTCGGCCAGGCTGGCGCTCAGCCCCTTCATCTCGGCCAAGGTCCTCTCACGCAGCACCGAGTCGAGCAGGCCCCGCTCCTCGAGGAAGCGGAGCCAGGACGGCACGGCCTCCATCGCCGCCGCTGCCTGATGAAACTGGGGTCCCATGAAGTGGAGCAAGTCCGTCAGGAAGCGGTCGAACGTCTCGCGGTCCGGGCAAAGCACGTTCTCCGGCAGCCGCAGGGGCTGTCGGGGCCTGGGCCTTCTCTCTTCCCGGCGCATCATGGACTCAAGCAGGCTCTCCCGTGGCCGCAGCTCGCCCGCCAGCCGCCTCGGCACGTAGCTGTGGAGTTCGTTCGCGCCAAGTTCCGCCCTCGTGTAGGGCACACCCCTCTGGCGGAGGTACGCGACGAACTGGTTGCAGAGGTAGTTGAGCCTCTCACTGCCGGCTCTGGTAAGCTCCCAGCCGGGCTCGCCGTCGTCGCGCCGGCGCTGGACAACCTTGAAGTGGTCCAGGGCCAATGCCCGGGCAGATCGGCCGGACAGCGCCTCCAGGGCGGGGGCCAGCCCGCTCGGATCGAAGTCCTCGTCGAACTCCAGCCGCCGCAGGAGTTCGGGGTCGCCCGGATCGGGCGACGCAGCGTGCTCGAGGTAGTCGAAGACCTCGTAGAGGCGTAGCACTCCCGCAAACTCGGGCACTGCCCAGGACACCAACCCGGGCGCCTCCTGAACCTCTGGCCACGCCCGGCGCATGAGTTCCAGGAGAATGTCCAGGTGCCCATGGTAGGCAAGAAGGTGGATGGCGTTGTACACTGCGTCAACGTCCTTCCCCGCCTTCTCTCCCAGCTCGCGCGCCCACGTGCGGACGGCGTCGAGGTCCCCCGCGGCGAGGGCCGCGGCGATCATCCGATGCAGGTAGCGCGGCGCGTCGGCCTCGTAAACGTCGGGCAGGCTCTCGCGGAGGGCCTGGGTCAGCACGGCGAGACGGGTCCAGTCCTTCCGCTCCATCGCCTCGTCGTGGATCAGCGTGAGCATCTCGAACGCCCCGCCGTCAGCCATGCAATCCTCGTCGCCAACCTTCCCGAGGAAGAGCTGAATCTGGCCCTCATAGCCTGCGCCCTCGAACTCCTCCCAGAACGGGTCCCGATCCGCGTCCTTTGGGCCTTTCAGGAACTCCTCGACGTCGTCGAGCTTGGGGCTCGTGGCCGGCGGCTGGGCGGGCCTCTCGGCAGTCGCGTCGTCGCCGGACTCCGGCGCTTCCACGGCGGGCGGCAAGCTCCTCGCCCGCTCCGCGGCATCCTTCTTCAGGCAGCACTTCTTGTACTTCTTCCCGCTCCCGCACGGGCACGGGTCGTTGCGGCCAACGGCCATCGGGCATCTCCCGCCGCCTGCTGGTCAGGACGGCTTCTCGACCTCCCGCTGAAGCGGCTCAGGCAGCCGCGCCCAGAGGTGGGGATGGGCCTCGACCAGGCGCACCACATCGTCCGCCCCCCCGCCCGTCTGCCAATCGTAGAAGCGTCGTGCGGTCATTTCTGCCCGCTTGCACAACGGAGCCTAGTGGATGGCCATGCATGAGCAATGGTGATCTGCACCAATGAGGTGCTTCAGCCCCACTCGATCGCCCGTTGGGCCCCTACGGTCTATGCGACCGAGCACTCTCTGGAGGAACGTATCATCGTTCGAGCTGAAGTATCTGCTTGCGGCAAAGGCGAGAAGATCGGCGAGTTGGAGCGGACGCGTGTGCTTCGAATCGGCGAAATACGGCACGTCAATGATGTTGCCGAGATACCCCCATCGTGTCCCACGCTGATCGAACTCGGCCATGAGTTCACGAACCCGCGGCTCACGGCCCGACTCATCCATGATGAGCAGCCCCTTGTCCGGATGGCCGGCGCTGTACTGCCTCACAAGGAAGGTATTGAACCGCTGACAGATGTCCCCAAGGCAATCACTGAGTGCTTGATGGGGACTTGTGACAGCAGAGACGTGGATTGCGCTGATGAAGCCCACGAGATTGGGAAACCCTGCGCGAGCGATGACATCGTACGCCGTATTGAGTAGCTCTGTTCTCCGCTCCTGCGACATGGCGCGGAATCGGTCCTTGCCCGAGTGAATGCGTTGCGCGTGGAACTCAAACGGGACAGCGATGCCGGGGAAGAAGGCCTTCTGAACCGCATCCAGCTCGGCACACAGGCGGCGCACCTGCCCCTCGTGGACTGCGACTCCTCCGAGCACGAAGTTGTCTTGGGACTCCCAACCGTGAGGGTCCCCTGACTCGTCCACGTA
>Ga0194125_10006056_pt1 | contig 18068 bp, 19 predicted proteins | sample TA2KigC250mmetaG_FD_148626 | JGI IMG/M metagenome (GOLD analysis project Ga0194125, IMG submission 148626) | Freshwater microbial communities from Lake Tanganyika, Tanzania - TA2015034 Kigoma Deep Cast 250m | ecosystem: Environmental > Aquatic > Freshwater > Lake | place: Tanzania: Lake...
CATCCGAGCGCCTGCCGACCGACAAATCTCACGCACGTTCCGTCTCATCTCTCTCCATCTCCGCGGAGCAATTCCCGCTGACCGTCTTACCTCTCTCAGGGGGTCACCATGTACCCAGGCCAGAACTACCAGCCGAAGTCGGAAGTCACAAACCAGAAGGCAGAAGCCGGAAATGAGTGAGCGGGGAGGGAGACCGCAGATGGCGCATCGTCCGGACTTCTGCGATCTGCGTTCTGGATTCTGACTTCTGAATTCGGCCGATTGTCTTGACTACATTCGGTCCGCGACTTCGATGCCGAGCAGAGCCAGACCGGTCGCAAGGACCTTGCCGGTCATCTCGACAAGGAAGAGGCGGGCGTCGCGGAGTTCGGCTGTCTCGGCCTTGAGGACGGGCGCCTTGTCGTAGAACGCCGAGAAGTCCCGGGCAATGCGGTAGATTCGTCCGGCAATTCGGTGCGGCTCGTACGATTCGGCCGCAGAGACAACGGCATCCGGGAACCGGGCAAGGGAGCGCAGAAGAGAGATCTCTTCGGAAAGAGCGAATAGTGAAGAGTGAAGAGTGAAATCGGCCGGGCGGAAGTCGGGTGCCTTGCGGAGGATTGAGCGGGTGCGGGTGTAGGCATACTGGAGATAGGGCGCGGAGTCGCCATCGAGCGCCAGCATCCGGTTCCAGTCGAACACGACTTCCTTGATGCGGCTCTGAGAAAGGTCGGCATACTTGATGGCGCCGATGCCGACGATGCGGCTGATTCGTGTCTTCTCTTCAACGGAGAGTTCGCGGGCCTGGACAACCGCCTCGGCACGGCGGATTGCCTCGGTAATGACATCCTCGAGGAATACTACCCTGCCCTCTCGCGTGGACATCCGGCCTTCAGGCAGTCGGACCAGGCCGAAGGTCACGTGAATGCACGGAACGCCGATGCCGAGCTTGGTCAGAGCGGCACTGAACTGGCGGAAATAGAGCTCCTGTTCCTTGCCGACCACGTAGAGCATCTTCTCGGGATGCCAACGCTCGATACGGTACTCGGCAGTGGCAAGCTCGCGGGTCGCGTAGAGGCTGGTGCCGTCCGACTTCTGGAGGATGAGCGGAGTCTCGATACCGGCGTCGTCGAGCGGTATGATGACCACGGTTTCGTCCGCCCCTACTTCGTCCCCGCCGGTCACCATCGCGGCAGCCGGCTGCTCACGTCTGGCCACGCCGTGCTGGAGCGCGCGGCAGACGACACCGGCCAACCGGTCCTCGTAGGCGCTCTCGCCGCGCATCGAGTCGAACTTCACACCCAGCAGGTCATAAATGCGGCCGAACTCGGTCGTGCTTAGCTTGACGAAACGCTGCCAGAGCGAACGGGCATTGTCGTCGCCGGTTTCGAGCCGACGGAACCAGTCCCGGGCTTCGAGTTCGAGGCCGGCATTCGCCTTCGCCTCCTCGTGGAACCGGACATACAGGCTGAGCAGGTGGGCGGTCGGGTTGCGTTCGAGTTCCTCTTCGCTGCCCCAGCGGTTGAACGCGCAGAGGAGTTTGCCGAACTGCGTCCCCCAGTCCCCAAGGTGGTTGTCGCCAATGACCTGGTAGCCGAGGAAACTCAGGATGTTGTGCAGTGCCTGGCCGATGATAGTAGAGCGGAGATGGCCGACCGAGAACGGCTTGGCGATGTTCGGAGATGAGTAGTCGATGACTATGGAGTGACCCATCCCGGCTCCGGAGCTGCCGTACCGTTCCGGGTTCCGGCTGAAGTCGGCGATGACTTCCTGCGCGAAGCGTGCCCTATTGAATCCCAGGTTCAGATAACCTTTGAGTGCGGTCGCAGAAGCAAAGCGCGTCCCCTCGAGTTGCAGCGCCCCGGCGAGGCGTTCGGCAAGTGCCTGAGGATTCTCGCCTCGTTCCTTGGCGATGCGGAACAGGGGTACCGCGAGATCGGCCTCGATGCCGCCCTCGACATCGCGCACCTCGGCCGGGGCAATGCTGACGCCCTGTGCGGCGAGCAAGCCGACCAGTTCCTCGCGGCAGCGGGTCAGGTAGTAACCAGTGTCAGGCATTGGGTTCCGGGATTGACCCAAGGGCTTCGCTGAAGTTGCCGAGTGCCGGTTCGTCGCGGAGCACGAATGTCACCGAGCTGGGCTTCAGGTTGGTTCGCCCATGGCTGAGCGCGGCAGCCACCATAAGACGCGCGCAGGCGTCGGCCGGAAAGCCGCCGACCCCGGTTCCGAGCGCGGGGAACGCAATCGAGTCGATGCCCAGCCTCGCAGCTTCACTCAAGGAGCTCCGAGTCGCCTTCGATATGAGGTTGGCGCTGGTAGCGAGGTCCTGGCCCATAGCCGCGGCGTGGATGCAGTAGCGGGCTTTGAGGCTGCCGGCCGAGGTCGTCACGGCCTGTCCCGGCTCAATCGGACCGAGCTGCATCGCCTGGCGCTCGATCACCCCGCCGCCTTTGGCCTTGATGGCCCCGGCCACGCCCGACCCCATCCAGAGGTGGTTGTTGGCGGCGTTAACGACGGCGTCGGTCTCCTGCTCGGTGATGTCCCCGAGAACTGCGGTCAGCTGCAGTCGGCCGATTTTCCTTGAATACGGGCTAGGACTCATGCTGCAAGATCACCCGCATGACGTCGTCGGGTGAGCCGGCCTTGTTCAGGCCGATGCGCACGTCGTCCTTACGCAGTAGTTTGGAGAGCCGCGCCAGGGTCATGATGTACTCGGTCTTCTGTTCCTCCGGTGCGGCAATCAGAAAGATGAGGTGCGACGGTTTGCCGTCCAGGCTGCTGAAGTCAACACCCGAGTCAGACCGGCCGAACGCGAGCACGATACTGGAGACAGCCCTGGTCCGGGCATGAGGAATCGCGACGCCCAGGCCGATGCCGGTGCTTTCCATGTTCTCGCGCCGGACAATGGCCGAAACGAACTCCGATTCCTCGGTGATGGCGCCGGCCGCCACGAGCGGGTGGACCAGTTCGTTTATCACAGCGAACTTCTCCTTCGACTGCAGGCTGAGCACAATTGCCGAGCGGGGCAGCAGCTCGGATATCTTCGCCATCAACGTACCTCCATGGGTTATTTCACGAACACGACCGGCCGGCTGCTCTGGCGAACGAGCTCGGAACAGGTAAGTCGGCAATCCGCGCTGGCGACTACCAGTTCGGCATCGTAGCTGGTGCTGAGACTGACCAGTTTCTGCAGCGGATCGCCGGTCTCGAGCAGCAGCGAGATGCGGACATCCTTCTGGAACGCGTCGTCCTCGATTTCGTACAACTGGCTCCAGGCGCGTTCTTCGGCGTCGGACGTCTGGGTGTCTCTGCGGCGTGGCGCGTCAGGGTTGATGACCGACAGCGCAAACACTCGGCACGACATGCCTTTGGCCAGGCGCAAGGCCCACGCGGCCGCAGTCGCCATGCCCGGTGTATCCTCAACATAGAGCGCGATACGTTCCATATTACTTCCCTACACAGAAGCGGGCGAAGACCCGGTCAAGTATGTCGCGGCTGGTCACTGGAGTATCAACCTGACTGAGCATATCAACCGCCGACCTGGTTTCAAGAGCGGCGGTTTCGAGGGTCTGCGCAGAGCCGGCCCGGATCAGCGCGTCGCGGCAGGCCGATAGCGCCTCAAGCTGGCGACGGTTCACCATCAGTTTCGGACCCGGACCGGCCCGCAGCATGCCGGCAAGGTGCGTTCGGAGCTCGGCAATGCCGGCTCCGGTGCGGCACGAGACCGGCATCATCCCGGCCCGGAATCTGTGGGCGAACGAACGGTCGAACCGGCGTCGCAGGTCAGCTTTGTTCAGGACGCAGATGGCGGGCCGGCTCCCGACAGCCGCAAGCACCATCCGGTCAGAGGGGCCTGCCGGCCGGGAGCCGTCAAAGAGCGCGATTACGATGTCGGCCTGTTCTACCGCCCGATTGGTATGGACGATGGCCAGCCGGCTCAGATGCGTTCCGGCCCGGCCCGTAAGCCCGGCAGTATCAACGAACCGCACCGGGACCCCAGCCAGGACAACGGTCGCGTCAATCCGGTCCCGGGTCGTGCCCGAGACCCGGCTCGTGATGGCCCGCTCGCCCTCGACCAGTTGGTTGAACAGGCTTGACTTGCCGGCGTTGGGCCGGCCAATGATGGCGACGTTTGCACCCTCAATGAGAAGCCGACTTTCCGCAGCCGATTCGACAATCTCGGTGAGATGCTTCTCAATGCGGCGTATCCGGGAAGCGGGTACAGCTCCGCAGCTGCCGCCGTGCTCATCGAATCCCAGGCTGTACTCCATCTCTGTCTGCAGTTCCTTCAGGTCCTCTGCTATCCCGGCAACGAGGCGAGACAGCTCTCCGCGGTAGCGCGCAAGCGCTCCCCGAAAGGCCGCTTCTGATCGGGCCTCGGCCATGTCGGCAACCGCCTCAGCTTGGGATAGGCTCATCTTGCCCGCCAGGACTGCACGGCGTGTGAACTCCCCCGGCTCCGCCACCCGACAGCCGGCGCGAAGCAGCATTGTCATCACCCTGTCAGCGGCAACCGTGCCGCCGTGGCAGGATATCTCGGCCGTGTCCTCGCCGGTGTAGGAGCGGGGAGCTCGGAACACGGTTACCAGCACCTGGTCGACCGGTTCCATCGCTGCGGTGCAGAGCCAGTTGAGCCGGACTGTATGCGAATGCTGGCGTGAGGGTTTGCGTTCCGGGAAGAAGCGGTCGAGAATTGCGAATGCCCCGTGGCCTGATACCCGGATTACGGCCATGCTTCCGGTCCCGGGTGGCGTGGCCACGGCGCAGATGATGTCACGGAAGTGACCGTCGGCGGGTGACAAGCGTCGAATGCCTGCCCCCGGAATCGAGCGGCGGAGCATTGACGAAGGACCATCAGATCGGGACGGAAAGATGTTGGATGGACGCGGACGCCGGCGCGGGCCGGTCATTTCTTTGCCGGGGAGAGAATGACCACTCGCGGTGAGCCTTCGCCGACCGCACGGGCCCGGACTCCTGGCGTCTTTTGCAGTTCGTCCTGGACCACTTCAAGTTCCTCAAAGGTGAGGGGCTCCAGTTCCATCTCGCGGCCGTTTTCGAGCACGATTCTGGCGATGGCCTGGGCTTTGGCACGCAGGAAGCTCGCGCGGCGCTGGCGGTAGCCGGCAATGTCAACGATAACCTTGGGCACGTTGGGATAGTGCCTGGCCACCATCAGCCGGACGACGTAGCCGATGGCTTCGAGCGTGGCGCCGTGGCGACCGATGATGATTCCGCTCGAGCGCCGGGCATGGATGTTCGCGTAGTAACCTTCAGGGTGGAGTTCCACTTCCACCCGGGCGCGGATGCCAATGTGGTGGGCGAGGAACTGCACCTCCTGCCGTATCAACTCCGGCTCAAGCGGCACCGGAGGCGGGGTCGCGGCTACTTCGGAGGGGGCGCCGTCGCCAGGGACGGCTCCCTGCGACTCTTGGGTTTGCTCCACGGCATACCTCCCTTCATGGCTATCAGGCTCTCACCGATGGACAGGACGTTGTACATGAACCAGTAGAGCTGCAGGCCACTCGGCATGTTCAGGAAGATCAAGGTAATGAACACCGGCATGATTATCGTCATGGCGAGGTTCTTCTTGTCGGCCGATGTTATCAGTGTCTGGACGATAGACGACGCGCCCATGAGTATCGGCACTAGCCCGATTGCGGCACCGCCGACCATCGGCAGGCCTTGCGGCAGGTGGCCAAAGAGCGCGTCGGGCACGGACATGTCCTTCAGCCAGAACACGAACGCAGCCCCACGGAGTTCGATCGCGTTGCTGAGAACTGCGTACAGCGCCCAGAACACCGGCATCTGGACCAGCAACGGCAGGCAGCCGGACGCCGGGTTTATCTTGTACAGCTTGTAGAGCTGCATCGTTTCGGCGTTGAGCTTCTGCGCGTCGTTCTTGTACTTCACCTTCAGCTCGCTGATCTTGGGCTGCAGCAACTGCATCTGTCGCATCTGCTTGGTCTGGGTGCGGGTCAGCGGATAGAACGCCAGCTTCATCAGTATCGCGAAGACGATGATGGCCAGGCCCCAGTTGCGCACGATGGTGTACAGCAGGCGCAGGAACCAGAGCATCGCTACGGCAAGCGGCCGGGTCCAGCCGAGGCCGATGACGTTGTCGAGCCCGAGGCCAAACGCGCGCAGCCGTGCGTGCTCAAGCGGGCCCAGGTAGACCGTGAACTGGGTCTCCGGCGAGGGGTTCTTCACTACGGCGCTGAATCCCAGGCGGCCACTGTCAACCGAAACGGCGTAGGTCGAGTCAAAGGTCCGGTCGCAGGCGATGACCGCGAGCAGGAAGTATCTCGACTTCACGCCGACCCACTCGGCGGTGTCACACTTCCCCTGCGGGTTCTTCAGCTTGCCGGCCGGCGTCTGCTGGAGTTTCTTGCCCACATGTGCGTAGAAGTGGAAGTGGATCAGTTCCGCTTTGGGGTTCTTCTCGGTCAGGGCGAGCCCGGCCATGCCGTCGACGGCGAAACCTCGGGCCGGGCCGGCGACAGAGACTCGGTGGTCGAGCGTATAGTCCTTGCCGAGACTGAAGGTCTTGGTCAGGATCAGGCTGTCGGAGCGCGCGGTGAACGTGACCGAGCTGTCGTTTCTCGTCACCTGCATCGGCGTGGAGGCGGTGCTGACCCAGCCCTGTGGCAGTTCTACAGCCGTTCCCAGCAGGTTCCTGCCTTGCGGTACGACTTCCACCTGGTACTTCTTCATCCAGACTGACCTGACCGCGCCGCCGACGCTCGTGAACTCCAGCCGCACCAGTTCGTTCTCCAGCGTGACGATGGACTCGGCCGCTGGTTCGGCCGCAAGCGGAACCAGTGATTGCGCTTGGACAGGCTGAAGCACCGGTACGTCCGATTGGCCTGCCTGAACCGGCTGAGCAGCCTGCGGCTGGGTCTGCTGAGTCGGAGCCGCAGCCTGCTGGGGTGGAGTTGCTCGCGGCCGGAGGAAAATCTGCGAGAGGATAAGGATTGCGGCCACCAGCACGAAGCCAATGATGGTGGTCGTCGTGCTGGACGTCTGTTGATCGTTTCTCATGCGGTGGTCGTTCTCCGTTTGGTGGCGAAGTCCGGGCCCTGTCCTTGGTCCTTCGCCCTTGGTCCTTCTGTCGGTACCGGGTCATCGCCGCCCGCGGCCCAGGGGTGACAACGGGCGATACGTCTCACTGCCAGCCAGGAGCCGCGGACTGCGCCGTATTCGGCAATTGCGTCCAGCGCGTACTGCGAACAGGTTGGCTGATAGCGGCAGGAGTTGGGAAGGACGATACCGAGTGTGCTGCGATACAGCCGGACGAGCAGTTGGAGAAGTGTCGCCATCAGCCTACGAAAAGACAAAGCGGAATGGACAAAGGACCAAGCCAGGAGGAAAGGACGAAACGGAAAGGTCGAGGCTTTCTTGGCCTTCGCGCCTAGCCATTGCTTTGTCCTTGCTGCTTTGTCCTCTGTACTTCCGTTGCCCGCAGCGTGTGTTCGAGCAGTACTGCGAAGGGCAGCTTCCCGGCAGCAACCGTCGGCTGTATGAGATAATCGTACCCGGCCGGAAACCACTCCTTGTTTCGGCGGAATATCTCGCGGAGACGGCGCTTCAGACGGTTGCGGGCGACCGCGTTGCCAACCCCGCGCGGTAACAGAAACGCCACGCGGCGCGTGGGCAGGTCGGGCAAGGCCGGATTGTCGGTCGGGGAATCAGGACTCGGCGCGCAGCGCAGGCTGAGGTACCGAGTACCGACCTTCATTCCCACCCGCTTCACCCGGGCAACGTCTCGTCGTCGGCGCACGATTTCCGCTCTTGCCAGCGACTCTGTCATTCATACGGCCAGGCGTTTGCGGCCTTTTGCGCGGCGGCGGCTGATGACGTTGCGGCCTCCGGGCGTCTGCATCCGGGCCCGGAACCCGTGAGTACGCTTGCGGCTGATGTTGGATGGTTGGTATGTTCTTTTGGGCATGGGTGTTCCTCAACTGCGATTATAGGCCGGACGTCCGGGTAAGTCAAGAAACGAGCCGGGCTTGGTCAGCACTATGCCGGTCGGGTTCGCGCGGGCATGGCGCTTCCACTATAGGCGGACCGCACTTGCCACCATGCCAATTCGCAGAGATTCGACGGGCAAGTCAAGTTCCCAGGGCGACCTGTGCAAAGACGACCCGTCAGTTCATTCGCGAGATCCGTGGTCCAACGGGTCCTCGCCTGCAGCTACTGCTGGGTGTACAGGCCGGACTGCTCGACGTCCGCGGGCAAGTCTGGCGCGAACGCCTTCAGATTGCGGACAAGTTCGCGAACTGCCGATGAGTCAACCGCACAGATGGACACGTCGGCTTTCGCGCAAGCCACGTTCCCCGCTATTCTCCACTGCCCGACCTCAGTCCATGTGAGAGACGAAAACCAGTCGCGATAAACCAGGGCGGTTCTCACGCCCCTCTTTTCCGCGAGACCGAGTACCATATCATCGGAATAGTCCCTCCGCAATCTCAGCCGCCCGCAGTCCAGGTCTGAAAGGCCCACCAGGTCAGTCAGTTTCGTATCGGCCAGGAACGAGACAGCGCCGATGTCGTTCACTGCAACCTGGGTGTCACGGTAGTATCGGCCGAGGAAAAGCCCCATCTGGTACTGCTGTTCGTAGATGTTCTTTGTTGACCGAGGCGTGACATACAGGAACCGTGCGGCCCGGACGAGCACCGGGCTGCAAATCAGCGTCAGGAGAAGTGCCGCAGCAGCGTGACGGGGCGATGCCAGTGGGTTGAATGTGAAGGCGGGTCCGGATTCCCACAACCCGGTGCAGATGGCTGTCAGCCCGGTCAGGACAAGGTAGGCGTCGTACCGGTAGAGCCATCCCGCCTGTGCGAAGGTAAGGTGCAGGATGGTCGTCCCGATGAAGATGGCCAGGGCGTATAGGACTGTGCTTCGGGGAGGCTTCTTCCACATGCGGAGCAGCAGCAGGAGGGAGGCGACGATGAGCAGCAACAGCAGGTGCGGGCTCCTGCCGGCGTTGGCCCAGAAGCGGTAGCCCAAAAGTGTCTCGACAATTCCTCTCACGTTGAGGTCAGGGATTGAGCCTTTCAGCAGCACGCTGTTCGGCAGGAAGTGCCAACCTCTTGAGACGGACCAGACCCCATACGTCAACGGCGCAACCAGGGCGGCGGCTCCGACAATTGCAGCTCCGGCGATGCGTCGGTTCAAGAGAAGCAGCACGCAGAGCACGAGCGCCAGGAACAGACCTTCGTACCTGACCGCGGTCAGGAGAGCGGCGAGCAGAGCGAGAAGTCCAACGTCGCGAGGCGGGAGCCGTCCGGCAGAACTGAGAACCCGGGCCGCCAGCCAGACCAGGCCCAGGGCGAGTGCCGCGTGCAGCGCGTGCTCCATTCCCGTGTATGCTACCGGTGGCAGCGGCGTCAGCAGTACTCCGAGGACGCAGGCGGCCAAGACCGCGGGTCGGCTGGTGATGTGTCTATTGAGAACGGAGTATGCGACTATCACCGCAAGCGTGCCGGAAAGCAAACTGAGGACAAACGGCGTGACCTCGTTCACCCCGAAGAGCAGATAAGAACCGGAGACCAGCAGAGTCCACAGCGGCGAAGAGGACGAGCCGGAGAATCCGTGTCGCGTCACCCCCCAGGTGCCGTGCAGCACGGCGTTCTTGGCCATGGCCATCTGGATGTAGGTATCGTCCAGTGGGTATATCAGGCGTCCCGAGGTCAGGTGCAGCGACAGCGCCAGCATTGCCATCATCGTCAGCCCGAAGACGGCCAGGGAACCGAAGAGCGGCCAATGCTTCGGGCCGGCGCCGGACGAACGAGGCGGAGGCGCGTCGGTGCTCGTTGCCAAGGTCTGTCAGATTACGCCCGGGGGGTGGCGTGTCAAGGAGTGAGCGCGGCAGCTGGTTCGTGCCTCGCGTTCGTGCTTCGAAACCGCGAGGGCCGCGGACGAGCCGCGGCCCTCTTTAGGGAGGCAGATGTCTAGCCGAGAATAGCCTTGAGGTCTTCGTCGGCGGTCTTGGTCGGCGCCAGTTGGTACTTGTCCACGAGGATCTTCACGAGATTGGGGGTGAGGAAGGCGGGGAGCGAGGGACCGATGCGTATGTTCTTGACGTCGAGCGCGAGCAGGGTGAGGAGGATGGCGACCGCTTTCTGTTCGTACCAGGAGAGGATGATGGAGAGGGGCAGTTTGTTGACTTCGGTGTTGAAGGCCTGGGCGAGCGCAAGGGCGATCTGGATCGCGGAGTAGGCGTCGTTGCACTGGCCGATGTCGAGCAGGCGCGGGATGCCTTCGATGTCGCCGAGTTGGAGGTGGTTGAACTTGAACTTGCCGCAGGCGAGGGTGAGGACGATCGTGTCCTTGGGCGTCTTTTCGACGAGCTCGGTGTAGTAGTTGCGCTCGGGCTTGGAGCCGTCGCAGCCGCCAACCAGGAAGAAGTGCTTGATCTTGCCGGCCTTGACCAGCTCGATGACCTTGGGCGCAGCGGCCAGGACGGCGTTGCGGGCGAAGCCGACCAGCGTGGTCTTCTCCGGTTCGTCAGCGGTGAACCCGGGCGCTTCGAGCGCAGCCTTGATGACCGGCGAGAAGTCCTGGTTCGGGATGTGCGCGACGCCGGGCCAGGCCACCAGGCCCGAGGTGAAGATGCGGCCGAAGTACTCGTCACGCGGCTTCTGGATGCAGTTGGTGGTCATCAGGATGGCGCCCGGAAAGTCGGCGAACTCCTTCTGCTGGTTCTGCCAGGCGGTGCCGTAGTGGCCGACGAGGTGGCCGTACTTCCTCAGGTTCGGGTAGCCGTGTGCCGGCAGCATCTCGCCGTGGGTGTAGACGTTGATGCCCTTGCCCTCGGTTTGCTTGAGCAGCGCCGCGAGGTCGCGGAGCGAGTGGCCGGAGACGAGGATCGCCTTGCCCTTGACCGGGGTCATACGCACCGGCGTGGGCGCCGGATGGCCGAAGGCGCCGGTGTTGGCCGCGTCGAGCAGTTCCATGGTACGGTAGTTGAGCCGGCCCGCGTCGAGGGCAGCGGCAAAGAGCGTGTCCGCGTCCAGCTGGTCCCGGGCCAGCAGGTCGAGGATCCGGTGGAACTCGGCATAGGCGGCGTCGTCTTCCTGGCCGAGCTTCTGGGCGTGGTCTGCATAGGCGGCCGCGCCTTTGAGCCCGTAGAGCGCGAGGTCGTGCAGGTCGGCGAGGTCGTCGCCCCAGAGCTTGTGCCGCGCGAGCACTCCCTGCTCGTGGCCCTGTGCGAAGATCTCGGAGCCGATGACAGGCGGCTGCCATGCAGCCGGTCCGGACAACTGCTCCGGCGTCTTGCCCGACTTGCGGCAGGCTTCCTCGTACATGGTCCTGGCCTTGTTGCGCATCTCGAACGCCTGCTCGAGCCAGCCGGACAGGCGTTCGGTGTCAAAGTCGACGTTGGTGATGGTGGTGAAGAGCGCCTCGACCGTAAACACGTTAACTTCTCGGTCGACCGCTCCCAAAGCGCGCGCGCGATGGGCGTACTGGGACACGCCCTTGGTCGCGTACACAAGAAGATCCTGCAAAGTCGAGCAGGTTTCATCCTTGCCGCAGACGCCGTGGGCGGTACAACCGGTGCCTCGGGCGGTCTGCTCGCATTGGTAGCAGAACATACTCACGGATTGTCTCCTTCTGGTTGGGTTTGGTTTGCGGTTGCGTCGAACCGGGGCGGGACCACCGGGCGCGGTGCCTTGATGACAAGGAACTCGAGCCGGTCCCGGGTTTCGTTCCGCACCCGGTGGAACGTCTCTTTCGGATGGGGGACAAGCGTGCCGGCCTCAGCCCGCACGCTGCCGGCATCGGACTCGACGGTCCCGATGCCGGTGATGATGTAGAAGAGCGTGTCCACCGGCGCGGCGTGGCGGACGAGTGCGTGGCCGGCCGGCAGAGCGATGTGAACCACCTCGACGTCGGGAGAGGCGAAGAGGCGGTGCGCGTCCAGGCCGTTCGGATTGGGAACGACCGGCGAATCGGCCACCGTGATGGGTCTCACTTCGCCACTTTGCCGTCGAGACCGATGGTCACCTGGGCGAATGGTATCGGCTTGCCCGAAGCGGCGATGGCCTGCTGGACGATCTGCACCAGGCCGAAGCAGCAGGGCACGGTCATATGCGCGACCATGACCGACTTGGGTTCGTTCTCCCGGAACAGCTCGGTCAACTTCTCAAGGTAGTGGTCGGTATCGTCGAGTTTGGGGCAGGCGATTATCAGCACCCGGTCCTTCAGCAGTTCGTCGTGGAAGTTGGGGTGCGACGAGCCGACGCAGTCGGCCGAGAGCAGGAGGTCAGCGTTCCTGAGATAGGGCGCGCTGACCGGGACGAGCATGAGCTGGATCGGCCAGTTGCGCAGGCGCGATGACCGCGCGGCGCCGGGGGCGGCAGTCGCAGCTTTGGCCGGCTCCGGCGACAGGTCGCGGACGGCCGAGCCGGGGCAGCCGCAGGCAAGGTTCTTCTTCTCTCTGGGCATGGGGATTCCTTTCTTCTCAAGGCAGGCCACGGCCTCATTGTAGTAGGCGGTCGCGCCGTGTTCCTTCAGGTGGTGAAGGTGGGCCGCAATCGTGTTCGGCCCGGCCTTCACGATGTTCTCCATTACGCGCGCCTCGTCGTAGGGTTCGGCCTCGCGTTCGGTGACTTCCATCGCGCCTTCCGGGCAGTTGCCGACGCAGGCGCCGAGCCCGTCGCAGAACAGGTCGGATATCAGCCGCGCCTTGCCGTCGATGACCTGCAGGGCACCTTCCGGGCAGTTGGGGATGCACTGGCCGCAGCCGGTGCACTTCTCTTCGTCGATACGGATGATCTTGCGTTTACTTCCCATTGTTTCCTCCGAATTCCTTCATCAGGTCGGTCAGACGGGTGCGCTCCAACGTGCGCATCACGTCACGGTTAAGCTTGCCGAAGTAGTCGCTCAGCGCACAGCCCTTTGCCGTGCACACCGGCTCGTCGAACAGGCACTCGCGGGCCTGCATCGGTCCCTCGATCGCCTCGTAGATCTCGCGCAGCGTTATCTGCCGCGGCGCCCGGTTGAGCCGGTACCCGCCGGCCGGGCCGCGCGCGCCGGACACGAGGCCGGCGCGCTCGAGCGCCACCATCACCTTGGCAAGGTGAGCGGCCGAGGCCTTCAGCCTGGACGCGATCTCACGCGTGCGTGTCAAAGGCTCCGGACCGGCCGCTATGACGGCTAGCGCGTGCAAGCCGAGGTTGGCCGCCTCGGAGACCCGGAAGGGAGCGGAACCGTTCTGACGCTTGGTATTAGCCATTTCGGTATAAGAATACTGAAATAGGGCCGGGTGTCAAGCGTTTTCTTTCTACGTCCGAAGTCAGGCGTCAGAATGCAGAAGCGGACCATGGAGAGGTGGGATGCCGTGTGACGATCAGGTGGGCAGGCTGGATGATCTATCAGTGTCTAGCGCGTTGATCCGTGGTTGGCTGGCGCCGGTGCCGGGTCGGCTAGGCGGCGGACAGGAGCACGCGGGCCGCGGTCTTCGCGCCGGTGATGGCGTGCCTACCCCAGCCGCTGCGGGCCATCTCGGCCAGTCGGCCGCTTCGTCGCAGTTCCGCTAGGGTGTCGCCAAGCCGGGCAGCTGCGGCCGTGCCATCGAGCGGGAGACAGACGCCCTGTTCCGAGGCGAACGCGAAGTTGTCGGGCGCAAACGGCCCGATGTGGGGCAGCAGCGCGAGCATAGGCAGCCCGAGGCCGACTGCCCAGCCGGTTCGCTCGTGCGCGGCGCAGACCATCAGGTCCAGGTCAGGAAAGACACCCGCTAATGCGCCGGTTGATGACTCGCGGTCCCGCGCCCAGATGACCCGAAAAGCCTCGTCAAGCGCTCCGGCCCGGCGGAGCGCGAACTGGGTTTTGGCAGCCTTTAGCATCCCGGTGCCCCACGAGATGACTGCTTTGTGACCGGCGCGCGTGACCGATGCCAGACCGGCGGAGATAGCGGCGGTATGGGGTCTGGGTTCGGCGCCGGAGGCGAAGAAGCCTACCGTGAGTGGTTGGTCAGAGTCGAGCCGGGCCAGCCGGGCCTGTAGCGTCGACTCGGCGATCTCGGCTAGCTGGGGTTCAACCACGAGGCCGGTCACGGAGAGCCGTTCGCTGTTCACGCCCAGCGCTTCCAGCTTCTGAGCCGTGGATTCAAGAGGCACAAACGTGCGCCAGGCGTCGGGGACCGCGGACAGCCCGGGTGCGGCAATCTCGCAGTGAAGGTACGCGGCGCGGCAGACCGGGGAGAGGATATGAGCGAGCAGCGGGTGGTCGACGATGCAGACACCCTCGTAGCCGGTGAAGGCCTTGCGCAGGCTGGAGCCGAGAAGGCTGAGTTGGAGTCCTGACGGTTTCGCGTCAGGGGATCGAAGGCGGTTGTACAACCAGGTGGCCGGGCCGCCCTGACCGCCGAGCCGATAGGCAGTGCGGGCCATGCTCCACGCGAGCCCCGAGGTCCCGGTGCAGAGATCCGGCACCGTTAGCCGCGGGACATGACCGCGAAAACGGGGACTGTACCGCGCGTCCTCCCGTTCCATAGGACTGTCCCCGCTTTCGCGCTGCAGTCGTTCGAGCGCCAGCAGGACCGAATCGAGATACGCCGGATGGCCGCGGCCGACTTCAGAGCAGACAGAGACCAGCGGAGAATGACGAATGTCGAATGACGAGTGTCGAATGTCGGAAGCCGTCGGACTCATTTCAGGAACTTGGAGAAGCGGCGGTCGGCGAGTTCGCGGCCACCGGTCTGGCAGGTCGGGCAGTAGTAGAGCGTGGACTCGCTGTAGCTCACGCGCTTGACCGGCGTTGAGCAGGCAGGGCAGGGCTGGTCGAGCCGGTCATGGACGCGCAGGAACGTGCGGTCCTTGCGCTCGGGCAGGCGGTCAAGAGCCCGGAGGTGCACTGTGGCGTCCTGCAGCACCTTCTTCACCGCCATGTAGAGGCGGATGGTCTCCTCGGGTTTTACCGCGGTCGAGAGAGTGAAGGGAGAGAGGCGTGCTTCGAGGAGTATCTCATCAGAGAAGCAGTTGCCGATGCCGGCGATAGCCGACTGGTCGGTCAGGAATCGCTTGAGCGTGCGCGAGCGGCGAGCAAGCGCCTGCTTGAAGCGGGCGAGCGTGAACTCCGGAGCCAGCGGGTCAGGGCCGAGCCGGGCAACGATGTCGATCTGGTGCGGGTCGGTGACGAGGTAGATGCTCAGACGGTGCTTGGTGCTATCCTCGACAACGCGGAGGTCCTCGTCGCGGTCGAGGCTGAGGACGAACGCGTGGAGTCGGTTGAGGGGTGCCTTGGTCGGGCCGAACGCAAACCGGCCCGAGAGCATCAGATGGATGCAGAGGTAAAGGGGAGAAGTGGAAAGGGGAAATGGCGAAGTAGATGTGGGAACCGGAGATGTGGCCGAGGGAAGGGCAGAAGTGGAAGGGGGAGATGATGAAGTGGTCGGCGGAGGCAGCGAACTCCCCGTGGAACCATCGATGGCGATGCAGATGACTTTGCCGAAGCGGCTGACCGACCGGATGTGCCTGCCGACAAGCGATTCCAGCGGCGGTGTCACCGTTTTCAGGGCGACCGGTGAGCGGACGAGTGCGCCGGCTGCGACGCGTCCGGTGAGCGCGAGCCGCAGCCGGTCCTTGGTTACTTCCAGTTCGGGCAGTTCAGGCACATCTGAAGATAGGCGACGCCGCGCCGGGCGTCAAACTCTGCAACAGGTTCGGAGCCACGCGCGTCCGAGTACGCCGAGCACGCTTGACTTGGCAGAGGTCGATACTATGCTCACTTCTTCTCCAATGAGTGGCGAGACCAAGCCCCCTGACAAGCTGCAGCAACTGCGCGCGTGCGTGCGACTCTGCATGATGCTGTCGGCCGGCAAGTAGGCTGCCTCGACGCAGGCGAGCAGCGGGCCGGTGTACATCGGCTGCGCTGGGACCGAGACGAAGAGGGCCGCGGACTGAGCGCCGGGGCCTACTTCGTGCGTATTGACATCGGCTCGGAACATGCTACACTCAAGGCAGTGGTAAGATAGTCTCGGCAACCGGAGGGGCGGGGAGACTCGCCCCTCCAGTATTGGAGCACCTATGAAGAAACTACTGCTACTGCTCGTTCCCGTGCTGCTGTCTGCCCAGGTGGAAGTGGACACGGTGATTCGCTTGCCTTCTTTCGTCATGAATGGCCACTTTGTCCCGGAACTCAACAAGCTCTACCTTGTCGGTTGTTACGAGCACGAGATACTGGACTGCTCTACCTATCAGGTGCTGGCGCGGATTCCGAGGTCCTATGACAACAGTTGGGGCTACACTTCCTGGAACTGGCGCAGACAGAAGCTCTATGTCGGTTTCAACCCGTATCCGGACAGCTTGGTGGTGATTGACATGGCTGCCGGCACGCTGGTGACCACGATCGCGGGGAGCGGAAGGGGCAGCGCCTACGTGGCCACAACCGACCGTCTTTACCGAGGTACGGACTCAAGTCTGGTGGCGTTGGACTGTGCTGCCGACACGGTAGTGCGGTCAATCCCGCTACCGATCCCCGGCTACGAGTTCTATTGCCCGGCATGGGACTCAGTCGGCAACAAGCTGTACGTGCCCCTGGGTGGCTGGGGACTCCCGCCGAAACTGGCGGTGTATGACTGCGCGACAGATTCACTGCTGACGGTTATCGCCATCCCCGCTCCGAACTACACACTCGCGATGAACTTCGACTACATCCACCGCAAGGCCTATTACTCGATCGGTTTTCTGGGTGGGCCAGGCGGAGTGGTCGACACCAAGCGAGATACGGTTGTCAAAGTGTTCCCGTTCGACGCAAACGCGAGCTTCAACATAGAGATAGCGCTCAACACCAGGGACCATAAGGCCTACATTCTTGGTACCGCTGACACACTCACCGGCGGTTCAGCCCTCTACGTGGTCGATTGCGACTCCGATTCCATCATCAAGAAGCTGGAGTTCCCCCGCAAACCCTGGCCCGTGGGGCTTGTTCGCTGGGTGCCGTGGAGCAATCGTATCTACGCTTCCTGGGCCGCACCGGAGAATCAAGATCTTGGAATGTACGTCATCGACTGCAACACCGACTCCATCATCGTGGACAACCTCGTCTTGGGCTACTACCCGCCGATCGACTTTCAGATCGACCCGATCCGCGAGCGCGTCTTTGCCATCGGCTTCGAGAGCACATCGGTTCACGTCCTGCGCGACACCGGCTACGCTGGAGTTGCAGAGTCTCCGACTGCCGGCGTCATGCCGAAAGGGAATGCCAGAGCACACGTTGTCACCTTCCGCGATGGTATCGAGGTCGAGTATCAGTTGCCCGCGATTGCGTGCGTGCGCGCTGCCCTGCATGACGCGGTCGGGAGGCAGGTTGGCGTGCTCGATGCCGGTAGGCAGCAGCCCGGCACGCACCGGATGAGCTGGAATCAGGACCGCGGAGGTGGAAAGCTCGCCTCCGGGGCCTATTTCGTACTCCTTGACATGGGTACGGAGAAAGCTACGCTCAAGGCGGTGATTCGGTAGATCCGCATTCCGGAGGGGCGGGTTCACCGCCCCTCCGATCTTGCAGGACCAATGATGAGGAGGAACGAATGAGTGCCACTCTGCTTCTCTTGCTCTCTGTCATTACGTCACGTGGCTTCGGGCCGGAAGTGCGCATCGACCACCAGTACCTGCCCAATCACATGTGCTACCGGTGCGCGATGGCCATTGGTCCGGGCGTGCCTTCGAGTCAACCGCTATACGTAGTGTACCAGGATGATTCGATGAGGGGCCCCACCATTATTCGCAGCGACATCATGTTCCAGAAGTCAACCGATGCCGGCAGGACCTGGTTGCCCGAGGACGTGCTGATTCGGCGGGGAGAACGCTACGCCATGAGTCCTGACATCACGACCGACTCGGACGGCAATGTCTATATCATGTACACAGACTTGATTAACGACCCTGACGGTGCGTCCGACCGTCATCTTCTGTGCACGCGCTCGAGTGACGGCGGCGCCACGTGGTCCGCGCTGGCCAGGATTGACGATGATACTGTCAAATATGTCGGCATGACTAGCATTGCCGCGGGCTCGGGCGGCGACCTCTTCTGCGCCTGGACCGACTGGCGGACGGGGTATAGCCACATCTGGTCGTCGGTATCAA
>Ga0194125_10006057_pt1 | contig 18067 bp, 16 predicted proteins | sample TA2KigC250mmetaG_FD_148626 | JGI IMG/M metagenome (GOLD analysis project Ga0194125, IMG submission 148626) | Freshwater microbial communities from Lake Tanganyika, Tanzania - TA2015034 Kigoma Deep Cast 250m | ecosystem: Environmental > Aquatic > Freshwater > Lake | place: Tanzania: Lake...
TGCCAGAAGGGCGATGTCCCGGCCGACGAGTGCACGCCGCTGGAGGCCTTCAAGAGCCCGCCCACCTACTACGACTACTCCAAGATGCTGGCCGAGCGGGTCTGCTGGGAGTTCCATCAGCAGGGCAGGATCGCCGTGTCCATGATCAGGATCGTCTCCGCCTACGGGCCGCGCGACAGGCTGCTGGCTGACCGGGTGTACAAGCAGACCTCCTTCCCCATTCTGTTCTGGCCCGGCGATGCCAACCCCCGCTATGCCATCACCTACGTCAGCGACATCGCCGAGTTGGCCATCCTGGCCGCCACCAGCGACCGGGCTATAGGCCAAGTGTACAACGTGGCCGGCCCCCAGGCGGTGCGGCTGAAGGAGTTCGCCGAGGCCATGATCCGCGCCCGGGGGGAGGCGAAGCTCCACGCCACCATGCCCTACGCCGTGGCCTGGATCTGGTGCTGGATCATGGAGTCCGTGGCCAGGCTGATGCGGGCAAAGAAGATGCCCTACCTCACCCTGGCCAGCCTGCGCAGCATCCACCGGGAGGGCTATGTCGATGGCTCCAAAGCCAGGAACGAGCTGGGCTGGGAGCCGAAGGTGTCCGTCGACGAGGGGACCAGGCTGTATGTGGAGTGGCTCCGGTCTCAGCAGAAGGGGAGGTAACGTGAGGGTTTCGATCCGAATCTGCCGACTAACCATTACACAGAGAGGTGTAGAGACACAGAAGACACTGAAGGAGTCCGGCAGGCGATGAGGGAGCGATGAACCGCCGCCCGTAAGTGGTCACTTGGGCGGCGGGGAGCTAGTAGTGAACCCGACCTTGAAGAGGTCGGGTTTCTGTTTTCTGGAGGGATTGGAGGGCGCTATGAACTGGGCTTTGTTCGGGGCGATCTGGTCGTTCGAAATGGTGGTCGTCTTCGGCTACCTGGCCGCTTCCGGCAAGCTCATTGTCTCCAACCCCAGGGCGGAGGACAAACCCTGTCCCGGACGGCGGACCCGCGTCGAGAGGGTCCCCGCACCCTGACCCGGATGAGCTGGCCACGGCCCACTGCCAGGAGGGGAAATGGCGAAGTTCAGCGTTTCTGAGAAGGTCAAGGTTGTAGATGTCACCAGCGGTCATCATGGTCAGGTGGGGACGGTCACCGTCATCGCCCCGAAGCAGGTCGGCACCTTCTACTGGCTGAAGTTCGGTTCCGCCGCGTCAGGGGGGCGGTTCGGCGAGGACCAGCTTCAGGCGGCAACGTAGGCAGGCAGCCCCAGGGGGGGTGTGGGCTGGTCTGCCCGGTCCTCCATTCCACAACAGGTTGAACGGCTGGCGGTCAGTCTCCAAGGGGGGAGATGGCTCCGGGAGAGAGCTGTCGAGACTGAACGGCCAGCCATTCACTTTCCGGGGGCGGACAGCGCCGTCCCGTATGATGAGGGGTCGTGCTCCATATCGTCAGCCCCGCCCCAAAGGTTACCATTGTCCTTAGTGTGATTGACAAGCGTGGATGAATGTGTCATAAATGACACCCTGTCCTGGCTGCCGCCGGACTGAAGGAGGGTACAATTGCGCGCGCTGCTAACGGGAGCTACGGGTCAACTGGGCAGGGAGGTGGTGCCTCGTCTGCTGGAAAGAGGCAATCATCTCAGTCTGCTTGCCCGCGACGTGGACAAGGCGCGGGGTATCTTCCCTGACTGCGAGGTCATCAGGGGTGACATCACCCTGGACGGTCTGGGCCTGGAGCAACCGATAGAGCTGGACGCCATCTATCACCTGGCCGCCGACATCAACCTGGGCAACCAGTCCAATGACAGGGTGTGGCTGACCAACTTCCAGGGTACCGTCAATGTGGTTCGCTTCTGCCAGAACAACTCGGTCCCTCACCTCTTCTACGCCGGGACGGCCTACACCGAGAAGGGCCGGAACGCCTACGAGAAGTCGAAGAAGGCTGCCGAGCAGTTCGTGGACTCCAGCAGCATCGAGAGGAAGACCATCTTCAAGATCGGCATCCTGGTTCCGGCCGTGAAGGATGCTGTGCGGGCATCAACGGGGGCCCTCTACCAGTTCGTCAGCGGCATCTCCACCGTTCTCAGCCGTGCGGAGGGGATGAGGGGGCGGCTGGAGGGCAGGGTGCGGCTGCCCGGCCAGCAGACCAGGTTCAGGGTCAAGGGGATCCCCGAGGCCGGGCTCAACCTGGTCCATGTCGATGTAGTGGCCGATTTCATCGTCAACACCACCGCTCCGGGCAAGTTCTGGCTGACCCACCCCCGCCCGACCAAGCTGAACGATCTGGCGGACTGGGTAGGCGATGTTCTGGAAGTGCCCATCGAGTTCCAGCCCGACTTCGAGATGTCTGAGACCGAGGATCTGTTTCACAGGGGCGCCAAGCCGTTTCTGTCCTATCTTCAGGGTGACGACTTCGTCAGCCACCTGAAGAACTGCCCCGACATCAGCGCCGAATTTGTCAAGACCAGCGTGGCCCACAGCATCACTCCCTTCAAGGGCACAGCCGGCGACAAGTGGGTCAAGTAGTCGGCTCCGCCCCGGCGCGCGCGTTCTCCTGCTGACCTCGGTCCGCGGGGTTTCACCTTCGCACCATCTCACCCTGCCAGAGTATATCGTGTGATATAATGTCCTAGGACTTCTCAGTCTGGGGCGGGGCAGGGCGGCCTTTCCACTGACCGGTGACCACGAAAGGAGGCGGCGCTATGACCTATGTTGTCCTGGCCAATTTCACGGACCAGGGGATCAAGAACATCAAGGATTCACCCAAGCGTGTTGACGCCATGGAGCAGGTGATCCAGAAAGCCGGGGGGAAGCTGATCGGCTTCTACGCCACTATGGGTCAGTACGACCTGGTGATGATTGCCGAGGGTCCCAGCGACGAGGTGGCCTTCACCCAGTTGATCACCATGGGCATGCTGGGCAACGTGAGGACGATCACCCTCAAGGCCTTCACCAGGCAGGAATACGCCAAGATACTGGGGAAGCTGTAGGAGCCCGGGTGGCCGCCCTGCCTACCCGCCATTCGCGACCTTCTTGCTGTTCTTGTCATTGCCGTTCTTCTTGCCGCCGTTGCCCCTGGCGTTCCCGCCGTTCTTGCCGTTGCCGCTCTTCTTGTCTTTGCCCTTCTTGCCGTTCTTGTGCTTGTCCTTGTCCCTATCTTTGTCCTTCTTCTTGTCCTTTTCCTTCTTCTTCTGCTGTTTGCGTTCCTCTTCCCGTCGCTTGACCAGGTCCACCAGCGCCGCGGCCGCCTCCTCGGCGGGCTTGCCCTCGTAGATCACCTTGTACACCTCGGTGACTATGGGCGCGTCGATGCCGCGTTCCTGGCAGATCTGATAGACGGCCTGAACGCTCTCCCATCCCTCGGAGGTTATCCGTCGCTTCTCGATCTCCTGCCTGATGGGCCGGAGGCCTTCGGTGATCAGCCTTCTGCCCACCAGATAGCTCCGGCTGAGGGAGCTGGATGAGGTCAGGACCAAGTCCCCCTCCCCCGAAAGGCCGTTGAGGGTTTCCCGGGTGCCGCCCAGCGCCGTGCCGATGCGCACCAGTTCGTCAATGGCCGAAGGGAGCAGCTTGCCCCTGATCTTGGGGTCCTTCTGGGTGGCCTCGGCCAGGGCGATGCCCATGGTCAGGATGTTCTTCAGGGTTCCCCCCAGTTGGACGCCGAGCAGATCGTCGCTGGACAGGATGTGGAACCTCTTGGTCTCCAGGATGTCCTTGATCTGTCTGGCCAGGGCCGGGTCGGTGGAAGCCAGGACCTCGGTGGTGGGGTTGCCTCTGGCGATCTCGCTGGCGAAGCCCAGGACGGCCAGGTGGGAGTAGGGCAGGCCGATGCTGCCGAAGATGTCCTCCACTATCTGTGAGGGCAGCTTCAGGGTCTTCTTCTCCATGCCCTTGGCCAGTCCCACCAGGAAGGGCCACTTCTCCACCTCTTCGCCCAGCAGCCCTTTGAGGAGGTTGACCACGTCGCGCATGTTGAAGGAGGGGACGGCCACGATGACCAGGTCGGCCCCCTCGATGACCTCTGACAGGTCTGGGGAGATGAAGACCGACTCCGGGATCTTGATCCCCGGGAGGTGTTTCTTGTTCTCCCGCTTCTTGGCGGTCTCTTTGGCCTGCTTCCGGTCGCGGATCCACAGGCTGACAGAGTTGTTGGAGCTCAGAACGGTGGCCAGCGCCAGTCCCATGGCCCCGCCGCCGGCAATGGCGATCTTCTTCATTATGTGGTTATGTCACCTGACCTGACCCGACTATTCTACCATGTCCCGGGGTGGGCGCGCTGGCCAGGGCCGTTTCCTTGACCTCCGCACTGCCGGCATGGTATTTTCCAGCAGACAGCCGCAGTGGACCCCGGCTGTCTGCGGTGGTGCGGCGCGCAGTGTACAGGTATCTCATGGATCTTGGAACCCGCGGTGGAGGAGCGGCAGTCGGTCCGGTCAGGGGACTGGCCCGGTTGCTGGCCGCCGTTCTGACCGCTGCCCTGATCGTGGCCGGCGGACTGGCTACTGTGGAAGCGGCGGGCACCCCGCCCGCGCCGCCGGTCAACCTGGCCCCCTCGGACAACGCCACGGAGGTCAGCCGCAACCCCACCCTGCAATGCTCGGCCTTCTCCGACAATGATACCGGCGACACCCACCGCGCCTCGCAGTGGCAGATCGCGGCTACTGCGGACACATACACCAGTCCGGTCTTCGATCTCACCACCACGGACAACACCAGTCTGCTCCAGGTGGCCGTGCCCGGTGGCAAGCTGAGCGACAACACTACCTACTTCTGGCATGTCAGGCATCAGGACAGCCAGGAAGCCTGGTCGGACTGGTCTCCTCAGACTTCATTCAGTACCCTGAACCATCAGCCCGCCCAGCCGGCCAATGTGGCCCCCTCCGATATTGCCACGGAGATCAGCCTGAACCCCACCCTGCAGTCGTCGGCCTTCTCCGACCCCGACGCCAGCGACAGCCACGCCGCCACCCAGTGGCGGATCACGGCCACCGCGGACAACTACACCAGCCCCGCCTTCGACACCACCACTACGGACAGTGCCAAGCTGACCCAGATAGCCGTGCCCGGCGGCAAGCTCGTCGACAACACCGTCTACTTCTGGCAGGTGAGGCACCGGGACAACCACGACACCTGGTCGGAGTGGTCGGCCCAGACCTCCTTCAAACCCAACAACCGCGATCCAGACCCACCTGCCGTTGTCTCCCCGCTGGGCGGCGAGAGCGTCAACACCACCGCGACCCTGAAGTCGTCGGCCTTCTCCGATCCTGATGCCAACGACACCCAGGGGGCATCGCGCTGGCAGATAACCGCCACCCCGGGCGACTACTCGGATGCCGCGCTCATTCTAGATGACATAACGCTCAAAGATTCCGAACGCACTGCGGTCACCATTTTCGCCGGCGTCCTCAAACCGGTGAGCACGTACTACTGGCGGGTGAAGCACCAGGACAACCACGGGGCCTGGTCCGACTGGTCACCGGAGTCCTCGTTCACCACGGTGAACCGCCCCCCCGACAAGCCGGCCGAGCTAAGCCCCAAGTCGGGCACGCTGGGCGTGATCACCACTCCCGATCTGCGGGCCAAGTTCTCTGATCCCGACGGCGACCCCGACTACGCCGCCAGTCAGTGGCAGATCACGGCCACCGCCGGGGACTACTCCAGTCCGGTGTGGGACCACACCTCGGACGCCCCCCGGGCCACCGTTCCGGGAGGAACGCTGAGCACCGGCACGGACTACTACTACCATGTGAGGCACCAGGACAAACAGGGGGAGTGGTCCGACTGGTGCGACGAGGCCGCCTTCACCACCTGGACGGGACTGCCGTCGGTCGGCGGTGGCGGACTGCCCTTCTGGGCCTGGCTGCTCATCGCCATGTTCGGTGCCGCCGCCGTGGTCTTCGCTGCCATGGTACTGCGGTCCCGCAGTCAGGCGCAAGCGGCGCCCCGCCAGGAACGCCGGCGCCGGGGATAGACGGCGGCCCGCCCCGCCGAGCCGTTGGAAGGACATCGTGGCAACTGCTGGGGAATCCGTCGTCATCGAGACCATGGGGCCCGCCGATCTTGCGGAGGCGACTGCCGTCGTCAATCGCGCCTTCGGCCACCGCCCCGTCCCCCGTCCTCTGCCCTCGGACAAGCGGCTCAAAAGGGAACGGCGACTGGATCCCATCCACAGGACCATGCTTGGGCGGCTGCCCGGCCAGACCCTGGTGGCCAGGAAGGAGGGCCGCATCGTGGGGGTGATGCGCGTTGTCGAATGGCCTCGGTGCCAGGTCTCGCCGCGTCAGGGCCTGGCTATGCTGCCCGCGTTGATCGGCGTGGTCAGATGGGACTGGCTGCGCTGGTTGATCTGCCGCTACGTCTGGTGGAGGCACGACCCGCGGAGGCCCCACCTGCACATCGACCCCCTGACCGTGGACACGGAACTGCAGGGCCGGGGCATCGGCAGTCAACTCCTCCGCCGCTTCTGTGAGCTGGCCGATGGGACATCCCTGCCCGGCTATCTGGAGACGGACACCCCGGACAACGTCAGGTTGTATCAGCGGTTTGGCTTCGAGGTGACCGGCAAAGCGACCATCATGGGCCGCACCGACTGGTTCATGTGGCGTCCCGCCGGCGGGCAGAAGCCCTCAACGAATACGGGCTGACCCAGCGCCCCGACCTCGATGTCATCCGCCTTGGGCGGATCCAGGGCTGGGGTGGCGTGGCACGACCATACACAGCTATATCGACGAAGCACTGCATTGGCCGGTCTGTTCGGAGTGGGTCGCTGCCACCTCGCTCCGCGGTCCTAGCGGTTGAGGAACCTGATGGGCGAGACGAACTTCTTGGCCGCCTCGTCATCCTGAGCCTGGGACTCGCTGGCCTGGCCCTCCGGCTGTCCGCCGCCGGGCGTCGCGGGTTCCCCTGCGTCGCTCCCGGTCTCAGATGAGCTGACGCCGGCGTTCTCCTGCATCACGACTGGCTCAACGTCTAGGTCTGCCGCAGGAACGCTGGCAGCGGTCTCAACTGCCGGCTCCCTGACCGGCTCGGCTTCCGGAAGTACGCTCCCTGCGGGCGCCATGGTCGGCTCCACCTGTAGTGCCGCGGCCTCGGGCACTTCGGCCACCGCCGGCGTTGCAGGGGCGGGCTTCTCCGCGTATGGCTTCCCTCTCGGTGCAGCGAATGGCGAGGGAACCGGTAGGGGCTCAATGGTCTCCGGCTTCACCGCGGCCGCTTCCGGCTTGGCCGGCTCTGTGCCGGCTGCCGGGGCCGCTGCGTGCGGTGTTGACGCTGCTCTGGCTCCGGGCACCGTTACCCTAGCGTAGCGGGCCTTCTTGGCGGGCGGTCCTTCGCGAGGCGCAGCGAACGGCGATGGCACGGCGAGCGGGTCTCTCCGTGGAGTGGCCACCGCCGCCGGTGTGGTGCTGGCTGGCGCCGCTCCCGGTGCGCCCGCAGCGTAGTCCTTCAGGGGTGACGTCTCTCCGGACTGAGCGGCTGCCGTGCCGGTGGCGGCCGGCATGGCGCTGTCAGCCTGTCTGGAGGCGATGGCTTTCTTCAGATCGGCGGCCGACTTCACATGGGCCGGTGTGGCCTGGGCAGGCTTGGGCGCTGGAGCAGCAGCCGCCTGGACCGGCTTGGCTTCCTGGGCAACAGCAGGCTGGACTGCCTCTGCCTTGGCCGCTGTGCTCGCCTGAGCCGTGGCGGCGATGGGTGGGACCGTGGTTGGCTGCGCAGCCACGCTGGCCTGGGCCGGGGCAGCCTGTGTCACTGACGGTCTCTCAGCGGCGGGCTTGGCCACGTCAATGGCAGGGGCTTCCTTGCGGGCCTGCTGGGCCTGGGCCCCTGTCGGGGCTTCCTTCTTCGCCGCGGAGTGCACCACGACCCCGGCACCTGCCGGCGCTGTCCCCTTGGCCGGCGCAGCCTGCTTCTTCGCAGCCTTGCCCTTTCTGCTGAACAGGCGCTTCAGGCCGTAGACAATCCCCCCCGCCTCTTCGCCTTCGGCCGGGCTTTCCTTCTTCTCATGCTTGCGGGCCTTCTGTGCTTTCTCAGGCTTGTCCTGCTTCTTCCGTCGTCTCAAGAACACGATAATTCCCCCTATTATCAGCCCGCCGCCCAGAGCGGCGAGAACGAAAATCCACCAGGGCAGTGCGCTTTCGCTGCCTACTCCTACCTCCAATGTCTGCTCCTGTGTGCCAGCGTAGAGCTGAACATCGACGTATAATCTAAGAGTGAAACCGTAGGTGCCACTCCTCCATCCGCTGGCCGGAATGTAGGTATAGGGAGCGCCGAAGTCGCCAAGGTTCAGCGGGCTCAGGTTCAGAATCTCCCCCTCGTCAACAAGATCACCATCGAGAGTGACAGTGAGGCTGACGGAGGCGCTGGCCATCTGCTGATACACGTTCTTCACTGTGTAGGACACCTGGACGAACCCAAGCTCACCTGTCTCATCGTTGTACGCCGGGAGTATCTCGAAATGGCTGAAGTAGATAGTGTTTACGGTCAGCGTCACCTGTTTCTCTTCGCCTGCGGCGACTTCGAATGACTGTAGCGCCAGCTCAGTCCCATTGTTGTAGGAGTAGGCGACATAGCTTCCCGGCGAGACAGTGGCCTCCAGGTGCCCCGTATTGGAGTGAGAGTACTCGTAGTTCTGTCCGTTGATGACTTTGAACAGCCGAAGCTGAGTGGCCACGGGTTGTCCGTTGGGGCCAACGCTGTCAACCAGGACACGAGCCCATTCACCGGTCACAAGGAGTGAGGCGTTCTGAGCGGCTGCCCCCAGAATCTGAATGCCCTCGCCCCCCTCTGTCCATGCCAGTGCGGTCACCTCGACGCCGTTCTCGTAGTACCCCGGTACGGCATCCTCGCTCGCTGCCACCGCTATCCAGACCTGCTGCTGACTCCCCGGTTGCAGGGTGAAGTCGTCGTGAGAAAGCGTCACAGTCACGCCTGTGGGCGCTGCCGAAGTCATGTCAACGGAGAATACCCCGCTGCTCTGATTGAAGACAGTTACGTAGACGCTGGGACCGCTGACTGAGGAACCCTGCGGTATCTCGAATACTTGGCGGTAGAAGCTGCCCGATATGGCGATGCCGCCGTCGGCCCTCGCCGGCGTTGCCCTGAAGAATGGCATCAGCGTGACCAGCAGGAGCACAAAAAAGATGAAAGGGGCAACTCGGCTGATGCCCCCCCATTTGCACCGCTTGCGCCAGCAGTTCATTTCGCTCGCCATTCTAGCACAATCCCAACCGATCCGGTTCGTGGTGGGCGGGGGCCGGATCACTCCGGCCCCCGCGTCCTCTTTCTACAGTTCCTTCACTAGTCGAAACCGCTTGGACACTAGCTACCGTTGGCTATCTTGAAGTAGATGGTGCCGCTGTAGTTGGCGTCGACGAAGGGTGAACCTAGCTTTGGCCAGAAGGTGTTGGTCACGTCGTCCCCACTCTCGGTGGTCTGGGCTCCAGTGACGTCTATCGTAGCCCAGTCAGTACTGTACAGATTAACGAGCTGAGGGTCGGTTCCATCGTATGTGGCCTCATCGTCAACCTTGATGGCGAACTGGTTGGAGCTCAGAGTCTCCGAAGCCACAAGAGTTGAACTGCCACCCCATGCCGTGTCGTCAGTGGCTACCTGTTCGTCATAGGCACCGTTGGCGATGTAGTTCACCTCGATGCCGGTTACCTCGTTGACGCCATCGCCGAAGCCGGTCCCTGCAAGGACTTGTCCCCAGGCTAGCGTGCCGTCTGTGATGGCAATCTCACCGTACCAGTTCATGGGGAGGTTCTCTGCCTCGTAAAGCGTGTCGCCGTTCGCGCTATCGTCAGCGACAGCGACGTAGAAATCCCAGTCGCTATACTCCGTGGCTATCTTGCCCACTGTGAAACAGAAGGTGAAGTCACCTGTAATGTTGGTCAAGGTGGGCTGACTGCAACTGCCTGTCACTATGTCCCAGGTGCTACCGCCATCGCTGATGGACCATGTTGAGGTGTCCACATTCAGCTGCAGGGTTGCAGCCTGAGTTGCACCATCGGCTGGTATGTCGCCGGTCGAATTGTTGGAGTTGGTGTCGTACAACACAGTCACATTGCAGGTGGCCAGGTCATCGAGGGTGTTGTCATCGGTTATGTTCACCCTCACGTAGTATGTGCTCATCGGGGTGAGAGAAGTCGCTGGGGTCAATCCGTCGGACTCCAGAATGGTCACCGTGTTTATTATGGGAGCCGCACTGCCCAGCGTGAATGTGCCTTCGATTGATGCATTGTCGACAGCCCCTACGCCGGCTGGGAAGACCAGCATCGGCGCAATAGCCACGATCATGGCTATGACCACCAACAACGCTACCGTGTTGCGTATGTCTACCTTGCTCATCTTGTTGGTTTCCTCCTTCCCTGTTGGCATTGGTTTGCTTGATCCCTGCTGTTGCCCGCAGCATGGTCTCTCCTGTCTGCGCCCCATGACCCTATACCACCTCCCCTTTCACCTCGAAGGATGGTCCTGCCGTCTGGAAGGGGCAGAGGCCGGGTCAGCTCGATCACGGCTCCCGTGTCCGTTTCACCTTCTGCGGGGAATCGAGGCATCATCCTCGAGGCACCCGCCTTGGTCGTATCGGGCCATCTGAGCACAGGATCAACCTGCCTTCCCCGGGTGGACTAGAACGGCTGGAATGGCCGTCTGGTCTCGCCCTGAGTCGTCTGGCCTGCTGAGGCCTTGCCGACCAGGTCCTGAATGCCCTTGCCGGCTGTGGTCGTCCCGCCGTTGTCAGGGGTGCGCTGGTACTTCGGCTGGTTCGACTGGAGCAGTTCCTCGGCCTTCGATTCGGCCATGGCTATCAGTGCCCGGAACTCGTTGATCTCGCGCTCCAGCGCGCCGATGCGGGCCAGGTGTTCTTCCTTGTCCCGCTCCAGCATGCTGATGCGGCCGTGACACTCATCCTTCTCTCTCTGGAGAGTGCCGAGTCGGGCAAAGAGCTCGTCCTTTTCCCGCTCCACCGTCCTGACACGGGCTACCACCTCGCTCAGTTTTTGTAGCAACGGTGACTCTTCAGCCATGATTCCTCCTTTCTTCACATACTGAAGTTCGTTCGCCCATTGACGAACGAGCGAAGTCTAGCACCCAGAACTTTCGCGCCAATCTCAATGTCTTCGCCGCCTGTCACAAATTCCTTGCAACGCGGGAGGACGCCGGCGTACCCGTCGCCGCCTTGGTTGCGCTTGACAGGTCCTCGGCAGCCATGATAGATTCGCCCATCTGTCGAACCCCTGCGAGCCATTCGACGGGGTTCGGGCGCAAGAAGGGGGGAGCCATGGCTGACCTGTCGTTCGACGCGGTCATCGTTGGCGGTGGCAACAAGGCCCTGTTCCTGGCCATGTACCTCAGCAAGTACGGCGGGATGAGCGTGGGCATCTTCGAAAGGCGGCATGAGATCGGCGGCTGCCTGGCCACCGAGGAGACCTCGGCCCCGGGCTTTCGGGGCAACACCCACGCCAACATCATCCTGCCCTGGTACTTCGCCCCGCTCTACCGGGACTTCCCGGAGTTCTGGGACTACGGTGGCCAGTTGGACCAGTACACCGTCAGCGACGGCTCCATCTTCCGCAAGGACCAGACCTGCCTGGCCATCTACAGCGAGAAGCATGATCCGGAGCAGGAGCGGACCGCGAAGGAGATCGCCCGCTTCTCCCGGAGGGACTCCGAGAAGTGGCTCAAGCTGTGGAAGCTGTGGCGGACCGACGACATGATGCGGGTGCAGTACGACCTGCTGTTCAATCCGGCGGAGGACCGCATATCCGCCGACATCATGAACCGGCAGATAGGACTCTACCCCTTGCTGATAGAGGCCGATGTGGCTCCTGACGGGCTGACCCTGACGGCCAGCCACCTGCGGGCCGCCAAGGATACCTGGGAGAGCAAGGAGCTGCAGTACTGCGTGGTCCGGTTTGCCCTCTCCGGCGCCTACGACGTCAGCGATCCGGGCATGGGGGCCCAGACCTTCGGCCTGGCGGCCACTCTGCCCACTCTCTGCTTCGCCAGGGGTGGCACTCACCAGATTGCCCACGCCGCCCACCAGGTCCTGGTTCAGAACGGCTGCAAGTTCTACACCCATGCCGAGGTGGAGAGGGTGATCATCGAGAATGGCAGCGCCACCGGCGTCCGGCTCAGCGACGGCAGCCAGGTCCGGGCCAGGAAGCTGGTGGTCAGCACCCTCAATCCCCGCCAGCTCTGCTTCGACCTGATCGGCCGGGAACACTTGGACTACAGGCTGGCCCGGCGGGTGGAGCAACTGGAGAACTCCTTCTGCTGCTTGATGTGGTACTCCTTCGCCATTCACCAGGCCCCGAAGTACCAGGCGGCGGCCTTCAACCCCGATATCGATGAGACCTTCTGGCTGGGCCTCGCGGAGGACAGCGATCCGGAGCATGTGGCCAGGGAATGCCACTACAATCGCCTGGGCCAGTTCCCGCCCCTCGAGGACTACTCGCCCACGGTATGGTGTCATAGCTTGGTGGACCCGGCATACGCGCCGCCGGGGAAGCACGTGGCCCAGAACGAGCAGTTGGGCCCGGCCGCCGGCCTGCACACGGAAGCCGAGTGGCTGGAGATCAAGAAGAAGTACGCCGAGGATCTGATGACCATCTGGCAGAGGCACGCCCCTAACATGAACTGGGACAACGTCATCGGGGTGGACACCAACAGCCCTTACGACAACCTGCGGATGAAGAACCTGGCCCCCAACGGCTCCATGGGCCTTCTCGACCGGATCGCCTACCAGGTGGAGGGCAACCGGCCCACGCCGGAACTGGCCAACCACCGGACGCCCGTCAAGAATCTCTATGCCACCGGGGCGGCCTGGCATCTGGGGGCCAACTGCGGGGCGACGGAGTCCTACAACTGCTACAAGATCATTGCCAAGGACCTGGGCCTGGGCAAGCCCTGGGGGGAGAAGGGCAGGGAGGATCCCGACTCACTGATCGCCGAGCACCGCGGCGTGGTCCGGCGGGTGAGGGATTCCCTGAAGAAGGCCTGAGGGCGCGGACGGGTTCCGCCTTTGCCGGCGTCATTCCCGGCATCCGCTTGCTCTCTCATTCCCGCAGCCCCGCCCGTATCATTACCCATCCCATTGATCCGTCATCCCGCACGAACCCCGTTATGTCATGCCGCACTTGATGCGGCATCCGCGGGGTGGTGGCAGGACGTGGGGCGGCTCGCCCTGCACTGATCACCGCCGCCGTGGCTTCTCCTGTTGAAGCATGTGATAAGATGGGAAGATGAAGGGTGGTGAGAAGCATGCCGGTCTATGAATACCACTGTCTGCGCTGCGGCCACAGGTTTGAGCTTCGTCGGAGACTGAGCGAAGTCGATGACGAGACTGCCTGCCCCAAGTGCGGCAGCAAGAGCCCCAGAAGGGTCTTCTCTAGCTTCGCCACGGGGTCGTCCTCCTCCGGCTCCGCCGGGACCTGCGCTCCCAGCGGGTCCACCTGAGGCGCTGCCTAGTGAGGCCGTTGGCCTCACCCGCCGTCTAGGACTCAGTGCGTCCTTCCCCCATCTTGTCGCTTCCGCGGCCCTGACCGTTTCATTCCCGCAGCGGCGGCTGTATGGCCTCCGCCTGCTCCCCCATTTGGTCCCCATGTGCCCTCCCGTGTCGTCCCCCTCTCCCGTCCTACGTTGTGCCGCACCCCCCCCACCTGTGTCATGCCGCACTTGATGCGGCATCCAGCCCAAATCGCCAACAAAAAGACCTCAGCCCCTGCGGGGGCTGAGGTCTCGGACCACTCCGTGCAGCGTTCCACTATGCTAGGCCATCTCGATGTAGATGGCTATGTTGACAGTACCCACGTGGTAGATGGCCTTGGCCACCACGTCGCCCGCTTCAAGGCTCCGCAGTGCGTAAAGGTTGCCATCCTTCACTATCCGGGCCCGCAGGGGGACCTGCAGGGTCACCGCGCCATCATCGGTGTCGATGACCACAGTCCTGTTGGCCAGGTTGACGCTGGCCACTGTGCCGCTGATCTCGGCCCACTCGGACCGCCACTCCTCCCAGCCGCCGGCCTGCTCAATCCGTTCCCTGATCTGGTCCCTTAGCTGCAACGCCTCGGCATACCGGGCCTCGCAGTACTGCATGGCTGTGCCCACAGCGTTGGCGGCCCTGGTGCGGTTCTGCTCCTCCAGCTTGGTCTGGATCTGCTCCATGATGGCGATGTGCCTCTCATGAGCGGCCTGCAGTTCAGCCGTCGCTTCGTCGAAGTCCTTCTGGGTAAGTGCGCCTTCCATGTAGCCCTCGAATCGCTCGATCAGCTTCTCCACTCTGTAGGAATGTATAGCCCTGATCTGTGTCTGGTTGGTCAACCGGTCGGTGACCATGATCACGAACTGCCCCACTTCCACCTCGGCCCCTTCGCCAAGCTGGACGGTGATCTGCTCACCGTTGCGCCGGGCCACGGTGGCCGTGTCGCCTTCAACGTCCGTGACCACCCCCAGGCGGTGCTGATAGCGGTGCTGGTACAGCTTCTTCGCCGGCACGATCATCACCTTCTGAGCGGTCTGGTCGGTGGCCGGCTCAGTCAGCAGTATGGCCACGCGGTCGGCATCGAGTACTATGTCCTGACTCTCCTCGGTGAGCTGGTCCCATTTCTGCCAGGCGCCGCCGGTCAGGCCCGTGGTCACCGTGGGAATATGGTACGTGGTGTTCTCCGTCAGCGTAATGCCTGCCGAGCCGTCGGCAGTGCTGTCCACCGGCTTGACGTTGCTGAGCTTGATGGTCACCGGGACGTTGTCGCTGTTCAGGACGAACTCATCCACAGTCCCGAACAGGCCCCGGCAAGCCTCGGTCTGGATCTGGCTCTGCTGGCCACCTTCGGCGGCCAGAACGCTGCCCGTGCCCAGCATCAGCCCGCAGGCCAGGGCCAGCGTCGTTGCCACTAGCAGGATCTTCTTCATCTTCGGCCTCCTTGTCTCCTTCATTCTGTTCATTTCCCCGGTTTCGTGCTTCCTATTACGTCTCGTAGACTACCGTCAGGATCTCGCTGGCCTCACGGTACTCGAAGTCGCTGGCATACACCTCGATGAGGTTGGGACCTTCTTCCAGGGTCACCATGACGCTGAAGTTGCCGTCCGCGTCAACGTCGGCCACAGTCCCGTTCACGGTCACCACTGCGTCGGGATTGGTGGTCCCCTTGACCAGGATTACAGCCGTGTTGACCACGCTCTCGTTCTGCGGTTGGGTCACCGCGAGAGGAAGCGAGGTCGCGTCGTTATCGTTCGTGTCACTCGCCTCTTTGCTGCATGCCAGTCCCAGCAATGCCCCCACAAGGGTGAGCAACACCATTCCCAGAATCAGTCGCTTCTTCAAGTGCTGTCACCTCCTTTCCGGTTTCTCCCCCCGGGACTGCTCCCAGTTACTATAACGACACCATCGGCCGGAAGGTTAGCATCCCCGGTGTTTCCTTCGTCCCGAGGCGTCGTTGCCAGTCGAGGAGGGGTGGATGGGAGGGCATGCCGGCAGAGGCATGACTGCGGAAGCGCTGGGCAGCCGATGGCTTGGTGACAGCGCCGGCGGCTAGTGTGGCATATCCAACGGTTCGCCGGTCTGGCCAACTACGCTTTGTTGTGTGGGTGTCGTCTGCCTGAGGCAGACGGACCAGACACCGACGTCATCCCGCACTTGATGCGGGATCCAGGGCTGGGGTGGCGTGGCACAGCTACACACAACGATATCTGCGAAGCACCACACTATGGGGGGCACTTGGCGCAGACGGACCGGAACAGTGTGGTGCTCAGGTAGCGGTCGCCCCGGTCGGGCAGGATGACCACGATGGTGCCCCGGTCCATGTTCTTGGCCATCCGCAGGGCGCCGCCCACGGCCGCTCCGCTGGACATGCCCAGAAAGAGCCCTTCCCTGGTGGCCAGCAGCCGGGTCATCTCGAAGGCGTACTCATCCTCAATGACCACCTTCTCATCCCATACCTTGGGCTGGTAGATCTTGGGCACGATGGACTCTGTCATGTTCTTCAGCCCCTGTATGGTGTGGCCCTCCGTCGGCTCCACAGCGACGATGATGACCCCGGGCTTCTTCTCCTTCAGATACCGCCCGGCGCCCATCAGTGTTCCTGTCGTTCCCATGCCGGCGATGAACACGTCGATCTGTCCCTTGGTCTGTGAGAACACCTCCGGGCCGGTGGTCTCGTAGTGGGCCAGGGAGTTGTTCTCATTGTCGAACTGGTTGGGCATGTAGTACTTGTCCGGATGTTTCTCCAGCGTCTGGCGGACCGCCCTGATGGCACCGTCCGTGGCTTCCTTGCCGGGGGTCAGTACCACTTCGGCGCCTAGAGCGGAGAGGACACGCTGCCTCTCGACGCTGACGCACTCGGGCATGAAGAGCATCAGGCGGTAGCCCTTGGCTGCTCCGATCGCCGCCAGGGCGATGCCCATGTTCCCGGACGTGGCTTCGATGATCACCTTGTCCTTGGTCAGTTCGCCCGACTCCTCGGCCTTCTCGATCATGTAGAGGGCCGGACGGTCTTTCACGGACCCGCTGAGGTTGGCCCCCTCGAGCTTGCCCAGTATCTTCACCTTGGGATTGCCGTTCAGGTTGCCCAGCTCAATCAATGGGGTGTTGCCGATGGCCCTGGCGAAACCTAGACTCTTTCTTCTTGGCACCGTGTCCTTCCTCGGTTGAGAGCCTGCTCCATCCCCCGCTCTCAGGCTCTGGAGTGCAGTCTACGACTCTTGGCCTCACAAATCAAGTTCACCTTGACACCCCGGCAGGGCGGGTGTAGCCTCTAGCCGATTCTGAGAGCCCATGAACATCATCGTCTCCGGTTCCCTGGCCTACGACAGGATCATGGTCTTCCCCGGCCACTTCGCCGACCACATCCTGCCCGAGAAGATCCACGTCCTGAACGTCTGCTTCCAGGTGAATGGCATGAAGGAGAGGTTCGGGGGGACGGCGGGCAACATAGCCTACGCCCTGGCCCTGATGGGCGAGAAGCCGTCCATCTCGGCCACCATCGGCAGTGACTACCAGCGTTACTTCGAGTGGCTGGGCAGAAACGGCATTCCCACCGCAGGGATCAGGATCATCGAGGATGAGTTCACCGCCAGTGCCTACATCACCACCGACAAGGCCGACAACCAGATCACCGGGTTCAACCCCGGGGCCATGAAGTACCCCGCCGCCATGAACTTCGACGGGCTCACTCCCGCCGATACCGTGGTCATCGTCGCGCCGGGGAACCTGGAGGATATGGTCAGCTATCCCTGCGACTGCAGAGAGAAGGGCATCGATTACATCTTTGACCCCGGCCAGTCGCTGCCCATGTGGGGTGCCGGCGAACTGATCCGGAGCATCGAGGGGTGCCGCATCCTGATCTCCAATGACTACGAGCTGGACCTGATCATGAGCAAGACCGGGCTGGCCCGGCGGGACCTGCTGGAGCGGGCTGGCACCATCATCACCACGCTGGGTGAATGGGGGTCCCGCGTCCTCACCCCCGGCCGTGAGTTGCGCGTTTCAGCGGTGACACCCCGGAAGGTCGTCGACCCCACAGGCGCCGGGGACGCCTACCGGGGTGGACTGATCAGCGGTCTGGTCCGGGGCGAGGATATCGAGCAGTGCGCCCGGATGGGCAGCGTCTGCGCCTCCTTCGCCGTGGAGTGCTACGGCACCCAGGACTATACCTTCAGCCCCGAGGAGTTCAACGAGCGCCTCGACCGTTGCCAATGCCAGCCGGCCGGCTGAGCGCGAAAGTGCCCTACCCACAGGAAGTTGACAAGAATCGATCCGTTGAGCTAGATTCATATTTGTGGGGGACAGCGTGTCGTCGGATTCGGCGTTGCGATGCCTCAGACTTGACTATCCACGACGCGTCAGGTTTGCAGGCGTCTTCCTGCACCGCTAGAATAGGGGATTGGCGCAACAACAGAAAGAAGCCCAGCAAAGCAGAAGGAGGTGCGCAGGATCAGGACCAATGATGCGAGTTGTGGAGTAGATAAGCCCAAGACGCTAGCTGATTCTGAGAAAGGAGGGGGGATTTGAGAATGAGTCGAACAATGTTGAAGAAGGCGTGGCTTCCGCTGGCCCTGCTGATCATCGTCTCCATGCTGGCCACGGTTGCC
>Ga0194125_10006058_pt1 | contig 18063 bp, 30 predicted proteins | sample TA2KigC250mmetaG_FD_148626 | JGI IMG/M metagenome (GOLD analysis project Ga0194125, IMG submission 148626) | Freshwater microbial communities from Lake Tanganyika, Tanzania - TA2015034 Kigoma Deep Cast 250m | ecosystem: Environmental > Aquatic > Freshwater > Lake | place: Tanzania: Lake...
GTCAGGGCTGCCTCTATTGTCTCGAGGTCACGCATCTCACCGATGAGCACGACATCAGGATCCTGCCTCAGGATATATCTCAGGGCAGCTTTAAATGAACTGGTATCAGCATTCACCTCTCTCTGGTTTATCAAGCATTTCTTGTGTTGATGAAGATATTCTATGGGATCTTCCACTGTTATGATATGGTCACTTCTCTCTGAGTTTATCTTGTCGATCATTGCAGCGAGTGTTGTAGATTTACCACTTCCCGTGGGTCCTGTAACAAGGATGAGACCACGCGGTTTTTTTACAATCTCATACATAATCTCTGGTAAACCGAGCTCTTTAAAACTTCTAATTTCGAACGGTATTGTCCTGAATGCTCCGGCTACCGCTCCTCTCTGCATAAAGATATTTGCCCTGAACCTGCTCAAACCCTTAACGCCAAAAGAAAGGTCAAGCTCATTATTTTCCTCAAATTTGTGTTTTTGTGCTTCGGTCAGTATACTGTAGCAAAGCGCCTTTGTATCTGTAGGGGTCAGGTGTGGATGATCAATAAGCATAAGTTTTCCATCAATCCTTAGCCTTGGTGGAGTTCCTGTTGTGATATGTAGATCCGAGGCACCTCTTTCTATCATGATGTTCAATAAATCATAAAGAGTAGCCATGTTTAACTCCGCCTCCTTAATCTCCGAATGTAACCCTTATTACCTCTTCAACAGAGGTAATACCATCTTTCACCTTTGTAAGCCCGCTCATTCGAAGGGTCTTCATACCAAGTCTTGCTGCGTTTTTCTTTATCTCATCAGCGGATGCACCTTCGAGAACTAATTCCTTGATCTCGGGCCTGAGCGTCATAACCTCATACAATGCAATCCTTCCTTTATATCCCGAACCATTGCACGTTGGGCACCCTCTGCCTTTATAACATTTTATTGTCTTTGCCTCTTCTTCTGAAAACCCTAAATTTACAAGGGCATTCACAGGAATCTTTTCCTCTTCTTTGCATTCTAAACATACCTTCCTTGCTAATCTCTGGGCCATAATAAGAATGACGGATGTAGACACAAGAAAGGGTTCGATACCCATGTTTAACAATCTGCTTATGCTACTCGGTGCATCATTCGTATGCAGTGTACTTAATACAAGATGGCCGGTCAATGCTGCCTTGACAGCTATCTCAGCTGTCTCAAAATCACGAACCTCTCCGACCATGATAACATCAGGATCCTGCCTCAAGAAAGCCCTCAAGGCAGAAGCAAAGGTAAGGCCAATGTCCTCTTTTATATGAACCTGATTTATTCCTAAAAAGTTATACTCAACAGGATCTTCAGCAGTCATGATGTTAACGCCTGGCTTATTCAGGTAATTCAATGCAGAATAAAGGGTTGTTGTTTTACCACTTCCTGTAGGACCTGTAACGAGAATCATGCCATAAGGCTTATCCAGTGCATCCATGAACTCCTGAAGTGCAGCTTCTTCAAATCCAAGCTTTCTAAGGTCTACCTGCAGGTTTGCCTTATCGAGGATCCTTAAAACAGTCTTCTCACCAAACAGGCATGGCACGGTAGAGACACGAAAATCTATATCTCTCTTTTTGCCGAGTTTGAGCTTGATCCTTCCATCCTGTGGTAATCTTCTCTCTGCGATATCAAGTTTCGCCATTATCTTGAGTCTCGATGTAATGGCAGCCCTTATTTTTAACGGCAGGTTCATAACCGTATACATCGTACCATCAATCCGCTGTCTTACCCTATACGAGTTTTCGTATGGTTCCATATGGACATCGCTTGCCCCTGCCTTTATTGCTGATACAAGGATACCATTCACCAGTTTCACTATAGGCGGGGCAATCTCTCTTAAAACCTCTGCATCTGTTTTTTCATCAATGACTTCGACACCATCAAGGGCTTTGCCCACTAATTTGTCAAAATCATCAGCTTCCACCATAAAGCTTTCCCCAAGAGATATATCCATCTCTTCGATATCCTCACCTAAATCAGAAATGGTAAAATCCTTTGACTGAAGCACCTGAGCAGCAGCTTTCGTTGCTATAAGGGAATCACCACGTCCCTTATAATTTGTTGATATCGCATTCAGAATTGAGGATTCACTCGATACAACAACCTCAACATTGTATCCTGTCATAAACTTTACATCATCTATTGCGAATACATTGGAAGGATCAGCCATTGCAATCGTCAGGGTAGCACCAACCCTTGCAACAGGCATGATCAGATATTTCATGGCCATATCAACAGGGATAAGCTTTAAGACAGATGGATCGATCTTATAATCATCGAGGTTAATGGTGGGGATACCGTATTGCTTACTGAGGAATGTGACAAGCTTTTCTTCGGTTATGTAACCTAATTTCACAAGGTTTGTCCCCAGCCTCCCGCCATCTCTCCTCTGAAGATTCATGGCTTCCTTCAACTGTTCCTCAGAGATAATTTTAGAGGCTACGAGGAGTTGACCCAATTTTGCAAGCATACATTTAACATATATGAAAACAGAATGAATGTCAACTTGAAGTCCTTATTTTTTCACAGTATTTTTGCTTAGTTACCCCCTCTGGTCACCATCTCCTCCTGAATCCATTTATGTTCCAAATCCAGCGATAAACAGGTCTGGCTTGAGTGATTTTCGACCCCGAACTTTTTTCGGGGTTGGAACCGTCGGAAAATATCGTAGGAAGCGAAATCTGGATTTGGGTATAGAATGCATAGGGATGGACAAACGAAAATATGGTAAGATAGAACTGCTTGAGGGTAAACAGCTTTTAAGGAATGACCATGAACAGGCAAAGGGACATCCCTTCATCGATTGATAGAGAGCGGGCTGAAAGGTTAAGAGAGATTCTTGATGCCCTTCATGAAGTAAATAAAACCATACCTGTTATTGTCGAAGGCAAAAAGGATGTATCCGCCCTCAGAAAACTGGGGCTTGTTGGTGAGATTATTACCCTTCACAGGGGTAAAAACATTTACGATTTTTGCGCAGATATTGCTGAGAGATTTCACAAAGTTATCATCCTGCTCGACTGGGATGATAAGGGAGAATGCCTTCACACTACTCTATCCAGACATCTTACAGGACATTGGGAAGAATTTCGTTCATTCAGAGGGATTTTAAAGATACTCTGTCAGAAAGAAATTAAGGATATAGAAGGGATCCCAAAGCTCTTGAAAAACCTTGAAGGATATGAAGTCACTCGGCTGTAAGGGAGAAGACCTTGCAATAACATTTCTCAAGGCAAAGGGATATACAATCATTGCAAGAAATTATAAAACCCCTATCGGCGAAATTGATATTATTGCAAAAGATGGCAGAACGATCGTATTTATTGAAGTGAAGACAAGGAGAAGCAATTCCTTCGGTCTTCCATTTGAGTCAGTAACCAAAAGAAAAAGGCAAAAACTACAAAAATTAGCCTTGCTCTTTCTGAAGAAGCAAGAGGTAGAATTTCCGGTTCGGTTTGATGTTGTAAGTATTGTTTATACGGATAACGGGAAGAAAGAGATTGAACACATACCTGATGCTTTCGAAATGTGAAATGTATGCTGCCTGACTTCTTCCGTATTATTTTTTCTCAGGTTTTTCTTTTTTCGATTTTTTTATATCTTCGTAATCAACAAATTCGAGCACAGCCATGGGCGAGGAATCTTTCACTCTATCTCTTGTCTGTATAATTGTCAGGTAACCGCCATTCCTTCCGGAAAATCTTGGTGCTATTTCACTGAAGAGTTTTGCGATAGCAGTCCTGTTGGGGAGATATGACAAGGCAAGCCGTTTTGCATGGAGATCCCCTCTGATGCCGAGGGTTATCATCCTTTCAGCAATCCTTCGTACCTCCTTTGCCTTTGCAACGGTAGTCTCTATTCTTTGATGTTCAAAGAGTGAAGCGACCAGATTCCTTAAAAGTGCCTTTCTCTGGTTCGCAGGCCTTCCAAATAATTTACCAACAACTTTGTGTCGCATCGTGCTCAACCCCTCCACTTCGTGAAATCATTTCCTTGTTCAGGGCATTCAGGTCGATTCTCATCCCAAGGCGCAACCCCATGGAGTGGAGTATTTCTTTTAACTCATTCAGGGATTTGCGTCCAAAATTTTTGGTTTTGAGCATCTCCTGTTCCGTCTTCTGGACAAGGTCAGCAATAGTTTTTATATTTGCATTCTTCAGACAGTTATATGATCGTACTGAAAGCTCCAGTTCTTCGACACTTTTGAGAAGATTGTTGTTAAATACAGGGTTTACATCAGCCATCTCCATTGCACCGTGTTGTTCTTCAGAAACAATCTCTCCTTCCTCTTCTTCACATGAGAATATGAATAAATCTAAGTGTTCAATAATAATAGAAGCAGCCTGAGAGACAGCATTTTCAGGCGTTATGCTTCCGTCAGTCCATATCTCCATGACCAGTCTGTCAAAATCTGTAGCCCTTCCTACCCTTGTTTTTTCTATAATGAAGTTGACCTTTTTTATAGGGGTAAAAACAGAATCAACAGCTATCATGCCTACAGGAAGGTCCTCCTCTTTGTTCAGTTCAGCAGGCATGTATCCTTTCCCCTTTTTGATATACATCTCACACTCAAAGAAAGCATCCTTATCTAAGGTTGTGATAATCTGTTCCGGGTTAAGTACATCAAATGAAGCATCTCCCTGGATATCGCCACCAGTCACATTTCCTGGTCCCTTTACCCTGATTGTCGCAATCTTCCTGCCATCTGAATACAACTTGAACCTTAATTTCTTTATGTTCAGGAGGATATCAATAACATCTTCCTTGACCCCATCTATGGTAGAGAATTCATGGAGTGCACCTGGTATCTTGACTGCTGTAACTGCTGTTCCTTCTATTGATGAAAGCAGAATCCTCCGCAGCGCATTCCCTATGGTAATACCAAAACCGCGCTCTAAAGGCTCAGCTATAAGTTTACCGTATGTATTTGTCATGGTCTCTTCATCAAACCTGATCTTCTCAGGTAGCTGAAAACCTCTTTTCTTTAAGTCCATAAGGCCTCCTCTGCCCCTTAAAATTAAAAATAAGAAATGGGAGTTCTTATTTTGAATAAAGTTCTATGATAAGCTGTTCTTGAATAGGAAGTTGTATTTCCTCTCTTGAAGGTATATGCAAAACCTTACCCCGCATGTTTGCACTGTCAAGCTCAATCCATGGGGGTATTCCTCTATGCTCAGCTTTTGATAAGCTATCTACTATTTCTGGAATATCTCTGCTTGACTCCTTTACCTCAACAATGTCGCCTCCCTTAACAGTATACGAAGGGATATTCACTTTTTTACCGTTTACAAGGAAATGGCCATGGCTGACAAATTGTCTCGCCTTACGCCTGTCTGCGGCGAAACCCATCCGATATACAATATTATCGAGACGAGTCTCGAGGAGCTGAAGAAGCACCTCTCCTGTAATGCCTTTCCTTCTGTCAGCTTCATAAAAATATCTTCTAAACTGCCTCTCGAGAATTCCATATATGTGTCTGACCTTTTGCTTCTCTCTGAGTTGGACTCCGTAATCTGATAACTTTCTATATCCCTGTCCATGTTGTCCTGGAGGATATTTCCTTCTCTCTACTGCGCATTTGTCGGTATAACACCTATCACCCTTCAGCAACAGTTTCTCTCCTTCTCTGCGACAAACTCTACATAACGCTTCTGTATACCGAGCCATTTATACCCTCCTTCTCTTGGGAGGCCTGCATCCATTGTGAGGAACAGGGGTTACATCTTTAATAAGATTAATTTCCATGCCTGCTGCCTGGAGTGCCCGTATTGCAGATTCCCTCCCGGCTCCAGGACCCTTTATAAAAACGTCAACCTGTTTCATGCCAACATCCATTGCTTTTTTTGCTGCTGCCGCTGCTGCCATCTGTGCGGCATAAGGAGTCCCTTTCCTCGAACCTTTAAAACCCAGATTACCGGCACTTGACCATGTAACAACATCTCCGTTCGGGTCGGTTATCGTTACAATCGTATTGTTAAAGGTAGCCTGAATATGAGCTGCCCCGTAAGCAATGTTCTTTTTTTCTTTCTTAATACCTTTCTTCCGTTGAGCCATTCAATTACGCCTCTTTCTTTTTCCCAATGACTGATTTTCTGGGCCCCCTGCGGGTTCTCGCATTGGTTTTTGTTCTCTGACCTCTTACAGGAAGTCCTAAACGATGTCTCAGTCCTCTGTAACTGCCAATATCCATAAGTCTTTTGATCCCCATAGATATGTCACGCCTGAGATCACCCTCGACCCTGTAATCCCTGTCTATCACTGTCCTTATTTTGACTATCTCTTCATCGGTAAGGTCCTTTACCCTCGTATTCGGATTGATCTTCGTTTCAGATAAAATATCTTTCGAAAGTGATTTACCGACACCAAATATTCTCGTCAGACCAATCTCTACGCGCTCATTCTTTGGTAAATCAACTCCTGCAATTCTCGCCATCTTACCTCCATATCATTTCGGAGTCATTCATTCGGAGATTTTCTCTTTTACTCATAACTCCAGACTCAAGACTCATAACTGTTTTTACCCTTGCCTCTGTTTATGTTTTGGGTTATCACAAATAACCCTTAAAACTCCTTTTCTCTTTACAAGTTTACATTTCGAACATACTGGTTTCACTGACGAACGAACCTTCATATCCACCCCTTCTCTCTCACTTGAATCTATATGTAATCCTTCCCTTCGTAAGATCATACGGGGAAAGTTCAACGGTAACTTTATCGCCTGGTAAAATCTTTATAAAATGCATCCTCATCTTTCCGGATACATAGGCAAGGACAACTTGGCCACTCTCAAGTTCAACCCTAAACATTGCATTCGGCAGGGTCTCCAACACCGTTCCCTGTACCTCTATATTATCTTCTTTTGGCATTAAATTAAAATTATACTTATTTCAATGCATCTTAGTCAAGTTAGTCAAGATTTTTGGTTCATCTGACGTAACAAGTATTGTATGTTCAAAATGGGCAGACGGTTTCCCATCTACAGTCACAACTGTCCATCCGTCATCAAGAATCTGGACATCATAACTACCTGCATTAACCATTGTCTCTATTGCTAAGGTCATGCCTTCCCTTAATCGCGGACCCCGTCCAGGGGGCCCGAAATTGGGAATCTGCGGATCCTCGTGCAAATCCCTTCCTATGCCATGACCTACAAACGACCTTACTACGGAAAACCCATTTGACTCAACATGTTTCTGAATAGAATGTGAAATATCAGAAACCCTGTTGATTGTCTTTGCATTCTCTATCCCGATATACAGGGCTTCTTCCGTTATCCTGAGTAACCTTTCTAACTCCGGCTCTACCTCACCCACAGGACATGTGAGGGCACCATCCCCATAATACCCATCCTTATATACACCAAGGTCTATCCCCAGAATATCACCTTCCTTTAAACCTCTGTTCGATGGGATACCATGGATAACTTCATTATTAACTGATGTACAGATACTTGCAGGATATCCTCTGTATCCCTTGAATGCAGGTATTGCATCCTTCTCTCTGATATAGACGTCAGCAAAAGTATCTATTTCCCTGGTGGTGATACCCGGTCTCACCATCTTCTTGATAATATCGAGTGTCATTGCCACAATTCTGCATGCAACTTCTATTTTTTTTACCTCTTCCGGAGACTTCAAAATAATCATTTATCCCATAATTGTGCATCTTTAATTTTGTTTTTTGAATCTTGAATTTTGAATTTTCAACCCTTCCTGCCCCTTATCCTTCCCTTTTTCAGAAACCCTTCATATGAACGGGTAACTAAATGTGATTCTATCTGGGAAACGGTGTCAAGTGATACACCAACTGCTATGAGAAGAGATGTGCCTCCAAAATAAAAAGGTATATTAAATCTTCCTATTAGAATCTCAGGAATAATGCATACAATCGCAAGGTAGATACCACCCACAAATGTCAGCCTCGAGAGTACCCTGTAGATATATTCAGATGTCTTCTGACCAGGCCTTATACCGGGTATATAACCACCATACTTCTTGAGATTGTCTGCAATATCAACAGGATTAAAGATAATAGCAGTATAGAAATATGCAAAGAAAAAGATCATCCCAACATAGAGAATAGTATACAGCACTGTTCCTGGAGAAAACTGTTTGGCAACTTCCTGTACCCAAGGTATTGCAATAAAACCTGCCACTGTCGCAGGGAACATGATGACTGAGGATGCAAATATTGGAGGGATAACTCCAGAGGTATTTACCTTTAGCGGCAGGTGTGTAGATTGGCCGCCGTATACTTTACGGCCCACAACCCTTTTTGCATATTGTACAGGTATCTTCCTCTGTCCCCTCTCCATATATATTATCGCACATACAACAGCTACCATCATTACGATAAGCAAGATAACAAAAAATATAGAGAGCTCTCCTGCCTGTGTCAGCCTGATTGTACTTATTACAGCATTGGGAAATCTTGCGACAATTCCAGCAAAAATTATAAGTGATATACCGTTCCCTATACCTCTTTCAGTAATCTGCTCTCCAAGCCACATGATAAAAGCGGTCCCTGATGTAAGTGTAATCATTGTCATTAATCTGAATGCCCATCCCGGGTTCTGAACGAATGCACCTCCTGCCATACCCTCAAGGCCTGCTGCAATGCCAAAAGACTGAATTGCGCTGATGACAACTGTTCCATATCGTGTATACCGTACAATCTTTTTTCTCCCTGCCTCTCCCTCCTTTGCGAGTTTCCCTATTGCTGGAATCACGACCGTGAGGAGCTGAAAAATAATAGATGCACTGATATACGGCATGATGCCAAGGGCAAAGATAGTGACCCTTGAGAGTGCACCACCGGAAAACATGTCAAAGAACCCCATAAGGGCTCCACCCTTTTCGGCAAGGAACTTGCTCAGCTCTTCTCCATTAATCCCGGGGGTAGGGATATGAGCACCAATTCTGTACACAGTGAGGAGGGCAAGCGTAAAAAAAACCCTGTTTTTTAATTCAGGGATTTTAAATATATTCTGAAAACTTGAAAGGACTCCCATAATTGTTAATTTTGAATTTTAAATTTTAGATTTTGAATGTTAGATTATTTCTGCCTTACCACCTGCTGTAGTTATTTTGGCCAATGCCGATTCACTAAAGACATCTGCCTTTATGGTAAAAGGTCTTTGAAGTTCACCTTCACCAAGAACCTTCAGGCCATCCTTGATATTTTTTATGATTCCCCTTTCAATAAGAAACTCTGGCGTTATGGTGTCCATGCCTTCGATCCTGTTGATATCTTTCAGGTTGATAATTGCATATTTTTTCGAAGAACGGTTTTTAAATCCCCTTTTCGGGAGTCTTCTCTGGAGTGGCATCTGTCCGCCCTCAAAGCCTCTTCCCTTTGGACCACCTGAACGAGCTTTCTGTCCCTTATGGCCCTTGCAAGAAGTCTCCCCATGCCCTGAGCCTATACCTCGGCCAACTCTTTTCCCTTTTCCCTTACTTCCTTCTGCAGGGCTCAAATGCTCTAATTTCATGACGCCTCCTGAGACTCTTCTTCTCCCTTGCCTCTGAGTTTCATGACAGAATGGGGATCCTTCAGCAGCATCAGCCCGTCAAGGGTTGCCTTCACAGTATTGAAAGGGTTATGACTACGGAGGGATTTTGCAACAATATTCTGAATCCCTGCAACTTCCAATAATGCTCTGACCGCACCTCCTGCGATAATGCCAGTACCTTTTTTTGCTGGGTTCATAATGACACAGCCTGACCCAAATCTTCCTATAATCCTGTGGGGAATTGTCCCATCCTTTATAGGAAACTTCGAAAGGGATTTTTTTGCCTGTTCAACTGCCTTTCTTATAGCTTCAGGAACCTCTGATGCCTTTCCTTTCCCTATGCCAACGGTTCCCTCTCCATCTCCAACAACAACAAGGGCGCTGAAGGAAAACCTTCTTCCACCCTTCACTACTTTAGCCACTCTGTTTATGTAGATAACCTTATCTTTTAGATTCAATCCGTCAGGGTAAATCCTTCCCACAATAGCCTCCTAAAATTCCAGTCCTGCTTCTCTGGCTGCATCTGCCAGTGCCTTCACTCTTCCATGATAGAGATAACCACCTCTGTCAAAAACAACCTTCTTTATACCTTTTCCTATTGCCTTTGCTGCGATCAGTTGGCCAACTTTTTTGGCAGTATGAATATTGCCTTTATGAGATTTATCGTCTCTAAATTCCTTATCAATACTCGAGGCTGAGACAATTGTATGTCCCTTCAGGTCATCGATAACCTGGGCGTATGTATTATTCAGGCTTTTATAAACAGATAATCGCAGTCTCTCGGGAGTTCCATAGACTTTTTTGCGTATTCTTACACGACGTCTCTGTCTCCCTTCTTTCTTACTCTCCATTAAAAACCCTCCAAAATTCAGTTGTTAGTTACTAAGAAGTTCATAAGTAAAGCGTCATATAGTGTCATTCCCGTTTGTCGGGAATCCCTTTTGAAGAATGATCCCGGACAAGCCGGGATGACGAAACTACTATTACCATGTCTCCTTACTTGTGGTCTTCTTAGTAACTGAAAACGATAAACTATTTCTTGCCTGCTTTCCCAACTTTCAATTTGAGCCGTTCACCTGAATACCTGACACCTTTCCCTTTATAGGCATCTGGTGGTCTCAAAGCTTTAAGATTCGCAGCTAACTGTCCCAATTGATGTTTGTCAATCCCTGTAAGGGTTATCTGTGTCTGCTTCGCATCAACTGATGCCTTCATAGTATCAGGCAAATGAACTTCAATAGGATGGGAATATCCAAGGGTAAAGAGAAGCTTGTTCCCTGTTACCTGCGCTTTATACCCCACTCCAACGATCTCAAGCACTTTCTGATAACCCTGAGAGACACCAGTAATCATGTTAAAAATAATACTCCTTGAAAGTCCATGGAGTGCCTTTTCAACCCTTGAATCGCTTATCTTTTCTACCACGATAGTGCCACCATCCACTGAGACATTCATTTTATCTGAATATTCCCAGCTCAATTCCCCTTTGGGCCCTTTGACTTTGATTGTCCGTCCCTCTAAGGATACAGATACACCTTCCGGTATTGCTATCGGTTTCTTTCCAATCCTTGACATCTTTCAAATGCTCCCTTACCAAACATAACAGATAATCTCCCCACCAACACCTTCGTTGCGACAGGCATTATCACTTAAAACCCCTCTTGGTGTTGTGAGGATTGCAATTCCAACAGAGCCCATTACCCTGGGGATCTCATCTTTTCCAACGTATATCCGTCTGCCTGGCTTACTTATTCGTTTTAATCCAGAGATGACGTTCTCATTATCCATGTATTTCAAAAATACCCGAAGGATCCCCTGCCTTTTATCTTTCAGTATTTTGTATGCCCGTATAAAGCCTTCCTCCTTTAATATCTTTGCAATCTCTAACTTCATTCTTGACAGAGGGATATCAACCTTTTCTGATTTTATACGTACTGCATTCCTTATCCTTGTAAGCATATCTGCAATAGGATCAGTTAACATTATCCACCTCCCAATGAGTCACAGGCTACCAGCTTGATTTTACTACTCCAGGAATCTGTCCTTCGAGGGAAAGTCTTCTAAAACAGATCCTGCAAAAGCCGAACTTCCGTAAATATCCCCTGGGTCTGCCACAGAGCTTACACCTGTTGTGCACCCTCACCCTGAATTTCGGTGCCCGCTTAGCCTTTTCTATCATACAAGTTTTCGCCATTACTCACTCCATGAGAATATAAAATTTAAAATTAAAAATTCGGAATAAAGGAATTCCATAATTTTTCATTTTGCATTTTGCATTTTTAATTTCTAAATGGCATCCCTAAACAACGTAAAAGGGCCTTGCCTTCTTTATCTGTCTCAGCAGTAGTACAGATTATGACATCAAGTCCGTGAACCATCTCAACCTTGTCATAATCTATTTCAGGGAAAATAAATTGCTCCTTGAGTCCCAGAGCATAATTACCCTTTCCATCAAAAGATTTTCCTGATACCCCTTTGAAATCCCTAATCCTTGGCAGGGCAATACTGATCAGTCTATCAAGGAATTCATACATCCTATTCCCTCTGAGGGTTACCTTACAGCCTATGGGCATTCCTTTCCTGAGTTTAAAGCTTGCGATTGACTTCTTCGCCTTTGTGACAACTGCCTTCTGGCCTGTTATGGATGACAGCTCCTTCTGTGCTGCATCCAAAAGTTTAATGTTCTGTATTGCCTCTCCAATCCCGACATTGAGCACAACCTTTTGTACTTTCGGCACCTCCATTATATTCTTATATGCACATTCCTTCATCATGGCAGGGATAATTTCTTTCAGATATTTCTCTTTGAGTCTGGGTATCATGATTAGTCAATTACCTCCATGCATTTCTTACACTGTCTTGCCTTTTTACCATCCGATAGAATGGTACTGCCAATTTTTGTCGGCTTGTTGCACTTTGGACACATAAGCATAACATTCGATAAATGAATCGGTGCCTCTTTCTCGATTATGCCGCCCTGCGCATACTTCCTGGTCGGTTTCATATGTTTCTTCACCATGTTCAGTCTTTCAACTAAAAGACTCTCCTTATCAGGATGAACAGAAATCACCCTTCCTTTCTTACCCTTTTCACGGCCAGTAGTTACTAATACACTATCATTTTTCTTTATCATTAAGCCCATAATGTAAAATAAATTCCTTCATTTTTCATTTTGAAATTTGAAATTTTATTTAAAGCACCTCAGGAGCTAAAGAGATTATTTTTGTAAATTCCTTCCACCTGAGCTCCCTTGCAACAGGACCAAATATTCTTGTGCCAATAGGTTCACCCTGTGCATTGATCAGAACGACTGCATTCTGGTCAAAGCGTATATACGACCCATCAGGCCTTCTCTGCTCTTTCTTTGTCCGAACGACCACACCCTTTGCAACTGTTCCTTTTTTGATGTTGCTGTCAGGTAAAGCCTCTTTTACACTAACGACAACGATATCACCGAGTCTCGCATATCTCCTGTGGAAACCTCCGAGCACCTTTATACATTGAACCCGTTTGGCACCCGAATTGTCAGCCACATCAAGCATGCTCCTGAGTTGAACCATTTTTAGTAACCTCTTGCTGCCTTCTCTACAATATCCACTACCATCCACCTCTTGTCTTTACTGAGAGGCCGGGTCTCTATGATATTGACAATATCTCCAACCTGGCACTTTTTCTCATCATGCACCTTAAACCTTGTTACCCTTTTTACTATCTTCTTATAGTGAGGGTGCTGAACAAGCCTCGTCACTGCAACAACTACTGTTTTATCCATCTTGTCGCTGACAACTTTACCCGTGTAGAGTTTCTTTGTCATTTTTACCTTCCTGCTTTTACCTTTTCACTTTTTATGGTCAATACCCGCGCAATATCTTTTTTTACCGTATTGATTCTCATCGGGTTCTGTATCTCACCTGTCGCTTGCTGAAACCTCAGGTTAAAAAGCTCTTTTCTGAGGTCCTGTTCTTTTTGTGTTAATTCGTCAACCGTTAATGCCATGAATTCTGATAGTTTCTTCACAGGATCTCCTCATTCCTCTTCATAAACTTTGTTGCTATGGACAATTTATGAGAGGCAAGACGCATAGACTCTCGTGCAACTTCTTCACTCACTCCAGACATTTCGTATAAAATTTTCCCTGGCTTTACAACCGCAACCCAGTATTCAGGGGCACCTTTTCCTTTGCCCATTCTTGTTTCCGCAGGTTTTTTGGTTATCGGTTTATCTGGAAATACCCTGATCCATACCTTACATCCTCTTTTGGCATGTCGAGTAATTGCAATCCTTGCAGCCTCTATTTGTCTGCTGGAAACCCAGCCTGGTTCGAGTGCCTTAATGCCGAATTCCCCAAAAGTGAGCGTTGAACCTCTATAGGCCTTCCCGTTCATTCTTCCTTTCTGCATCTTCCTGAATTTAACCTTCTTGGGCATCAACATACTATCACCTTTATTCTCTTAAACTCTGCTTTCTGGCAGTATATCTCCATGGTAAATCCATACCTTAACTCCGATAGCACCATATGTTGTCCTTGCCTCAGTGAAGCCATAATCTATATCAGCTCTGAATGTATGGAGAGGAACTCTCCCCTCCCTGTACCATTCTGATCTTGCTATCTCAGCTCCAGCGAGCCTACCCGAGCATGCAATCTTTACACCAAGGGCACCAAATCTCTGGGCTGAAGCAACAGCCTTTTTCATAGCCCGTCTGAATGCAACCCTTTTTTCAAGCTGGAGTGCAATATTCTCTGCAACAAGCTGGGCATCGACTTCTGGTTTCCGTATCTCTTTGATATCTATAGCGACCTCCCTGCCTGTCATCAGTTTTAGGTCTTTCCTGAGTTTTTCAACTTCGCTTCCCTTTTTCCCAATAACAATCCCGGGTCTTGCAGTATAAATGATTAATCGTAAATTCTGGCCTGCCCTTTCGATCTCTATCTTTGGCACCCCTGCGTCAAAGAGTTTCTTCTTAAGCATTTTTCTTATGGTTATATCCTCCAGAAGCTGTCCAGCATAACCCTTATTTAGATACCATCTTGAATCCCAGGTCTTAATTATTCCCAGCCTGTTTCCAATTGGATGAGTCTTGTGCCCCAAAACCTACCTCCCTAATCTTCTTCTGATAAGACCAATGTTATATGAGAAGTTCTTTTCCTGATAACGTTTGCTCTTCCCATTGCCCTCGGTTCAACCCGTTTCATTACAGGTCCTTGATCTACAAATGCTGCTTTAATCTTCATTTCTTCTGGATTTACAACCTTTTTCTGTTCTGCATTTGATAGTGCAGACTTCAGAAGTTTTTCAATAAATCGCGCCCCTCTGTATGGCATAAAGCGAAGGAAGACCAGGGAATCCCCTGCGCTTTTCCCCCGTATCAGGTCCATGACCTTTCGAGCCTTTCTTGGTGTAATCCTTGCATATCGTAATATCGCTTTTGACTCCATTCAGAACTCCCTTTATCCCTTTGCAGATACAGCTTTTTCAGACCTCGAATGCCCCTTAAATGTCCTCGTGGGGGAAAACTCACCCAGCTTATGCCCTACCATATTCTCTGTGACATACACAGGAATAAATCTCTTACCATTATGGACAGCAAAGGTATATCCGATAAATTCGGGTACTATTGTAGACCGTCTTGACCATGTCTTGATAAGTTTTTTTTCTCCGCTCTCCATCATGGACCTTACTTTTTTCATAAGCTTCTCTTCTACAAAGGGGCCTTTTTTTAACGACCTCGGCAACTTACTTCCTCCTCTTTACAATAAATTTATCTGTCCTTTTATTCTGTCTCGTCTTAACACCTTCAGGCCTTCCCCACGGTGAGCATGCTGGCCTACCACCAGACGCTTTTCCTTCACCGCCTCCCAGGGGATGATCTACCGGGTTCATTGCAACACCTCTCACATGGGGTCTTTTCCCAAGCCATCGTATTCTGCCCGCTTTCCCGTAAGAGATATTTTCGTGGTCTGGATTACTAACCTGTCCGATGGTTGCCATGCACCCTGATAGGATGAGACGTACCTCGCCAGAAGATAACTTAACCTGTACATACTTATCTTCTTTGGCGATAAGTTGTGCAGAGGAGCCTGCACTCCTGACAAGTTTTGCACCTTCTCCCGGCCTGAGCTCAATATTATGTATAAAGGTTCCTAACGGCATATCGCTCAAAGGGAGTGCATTCCCTATCTTTATCTCAGCACCTTTCCCTGAGATAATCTCATCTCCTACCTGAAGCCCTACAGGAGCGACCATATATCTCCTCTCTCCATCCCTGTATGTAAGCAGTGCAATCCTTGCAGGCCTGTTCGGATCGTATTCAATGGTCTCTACTTTTGCAGGGATTCCTGTTTTATCCCTTTTAAAATCTATGATCCTGTATGCCTTTCTGTTGCCCCCGCCTCTATGCCATACGGTAACGTGTCCAACATTATTCCTACCGCCTTTACTTCTCAGATTTACTAACAGAGGCTTATATGGTATATCTGTTGTAAGTTCAGTAAAATCGTTAGCAGTCTGAGATCTCCTGCTCGGCGATGTTGGTTTATATTTCTTTATTCCCACTATACACCCTCAATAAAATCAAGTTTTTCACCCTTTTTAAGGGTAATCACTGCCTTCTTTTTGTCAGGTCTTTTTCCAAGAAACCTTCCATATTTTTTCCATTTGCCCTGGACATTGATTGTTGTAACCTTGTCAACCTTTACCTTGAAAATCTCTTCGATAGCCTTCTTAATCTCAAGCTTATTCGCATCACTCGATACCTCAACGAGGATCTTATTCTGCGATTCCTTCAAAAAACCGCCTTTCTCGGTAAAGAGTGGCTTTTTAATTATGGTATAGAGATTTCTCATATTCTCTGCATAGACTCCATTTGATGAACCGTCTCTTTTGTCATCAGAAGCGTATTATAAGCTAAAATATCATAAGGGTGAAGATCTACAGACCTCCTTACATCTACGCCTGGTATATTCCTAACAGAAAGAAAAACTGAGTCATTCTTCTCAGGCAGTACGATCAGCACGCTCTTACCAGCAAGTCCCAGGGTTTTCAACGTATTCACCATCTCTTTTGTTCCTGGTTTTTCAAGGGTAAGATTATCGATTATCACAACTTCGTTATGGGAGAACTTCATGGAAAGGGCTGACTTCAAAGCAAGCCTTTTCAACTTTTTCGGAAGGCTATATGAATAATCCCTTGGTTGAGGACCGAAGGTCGTTCCGCCACTTCTCCAGAGAGGAGAGCGTATACTACCAGCCCGCGCCCTCCCTGTATGTTTCTGCTTGAATGGTTTCCTCCCGCCTCCGCTTACAAGACCTCTCGTCTTCGTTGCATGCGTGCCCTGTCTCTGATTTGCGAGATAATTCGTTATTGCTTCATGCACAATATCAGGCCTGTCTTCGGCAGCAAAGAATTCATCACCCAGGGTTATTGTTCCCACTGCATTATTGTTCCTGTCGCGTATCTCGATTTCTGGCATGTCAGATTTCCCTTCTGATCTCCAGATAGGTGCCCTTAGCCCCTGGAACCGCCCCTCTTATGAGGAGTAAGTTCTGGTCTGGCCTCACATCAACAATCTCAAGGTTCCTGACGGTTATTTTCACTGAGCCCATATGGCCGGGCATGCCCTTATTTTTCCATACCCTTGATGGAAATGAACTTGCACCAATAGAACCTGGGGCACGGTTAAACATAGAGCCATGAGAACCAGGTCCTCCAGAATAGTTATGCCGCTTCATTACACCCTGAAATCCTTTCCCCTTAGAGATGCCTGCAACCTTCACTTTATCTCCCTTGAGAAATCTTTCCACGGTCACAAACTCACCAACCTTGAGACCACCCATGGGAAATTCCCTTAACACTACGTAAGCCCTGGTACCTGCTTTCTTGAAACACCTGCCTAAGGGTTTTTTTACCTTTTTTTCTTCTCTCTCTAAAAAGCCGACTTTCACGGCTTCATATCCGTCATTATCGAGTGTTTTGACTTGTATGACACAACAAGGACCTGCTTCGATAACAGTAGCAGGGCATGTTTTCCCGTCTTCAGTAAATATCTGTGTCATGCCAAGTTTTTTCCCGAGAATAGCTATCATAGCTTTATCTCCACATCAACTCCTGCTGCAAGCTCCAATTTCATAAGGGCATCAACAGTCTGTGGAGTTGGGTCGTATATATCTATCAATCTTTTATGTGTCCTTATCTCAAATTGTTCCCTTGATTTTTTATCCACATGTGGAGACCGCAGAACAGTTATCTTGCTTATGCGAGTTGGCAAGGGAACAGGACCGGCTATCCGTGCCCCTGTTCTCTGTGCGGTATCCACTATCTCCTTCACAGATCTATCCAGAACCCTGTGATCATAACCCTTTAATTTTATCCTTATCTTCTGATTCACCTTATCCTCAAAAAATTACTGTTTTTTTTACTTCTCAATTCTTACTTCTCATCTTCAATTTTACTCCAGTATCTCGGTAACGACACCAGCGCCGACAGTTCTTCCGCCTTCCCTGATTGCAAACCGTAACTCCTTCTCCATTGCTATCGGTGATATCAGCTC
>Ga0194125_10006062_pt1 | contig 18048 bp, 9 predicted proteins | sample TA2KigC250mmetaG_FD_148626 | JGI IMG/M metagenome (GOLD analysis project Ga0194125, IMG submission 148626) | Freshwater microbial communities from Lake Tanganyika, Tanzania - TA2015034 Kigoma Deep Cast 250m | ecosystem: Environmental > Aquatic > Freshwater > Lake | place: Tanzania: Lake...
ACCCAGGAGAAATGGGGGCACTCGAGGTACAAACGCCCGCCGGGCTTGAGCAGGCGATAGAACTCCTCGATCACCTTTTGGGTCGGCGGCAGATGTTCGAGCACGTGCGAACAATGGACGCCGTCGGCATAATCGTCCGGAAACGGATACGGGAAGGCGAGCAGATCGTGATCGACATCGCGTTGCAGCTCCGGCCCGGCAATGCTGACCACCCGGCGATCCACGCCGATTGCGCCCGGCAACTTCCGGCGGCCGCAGCCGATGTCCAGCACGACTCGGCCGGTCATTTCCCGCACGAACTGCGCCCGGCGCCGCCAGGCATTAGGGAAGAGGCGCATGGGGGATTCGGTCAGGGGGTAGCGGTTTCAACGCGCCAGCAAGTTGGGTCTAGCCGGCGCGGAGCCACTGGGCGACGGCGACGGCGGCGTAGGTGATCAGCAGGTCCGCACCGGCGCGGCGGATGGCCAGGAGGCTTTCGAGGGTGGCGGCCCGCTCATCGAGCCAACCGCGGGCCGCAGCGGCTTGGATCATCGAGAATTCACCGCTCACCGCGTACGCGGCGGTCGGACAGCCGAACTGGGTCTTGACCCGATAGATGACATCGAGGTAAGCCAGCGCGGGTTTGACCATGACGATGTCCGCGCCTTCTTGCAGGTCCAGCGCCACCTCGCGCAGGGCCTCGCGCGCGTTGGCGGCATCCATCTGGTAGCTGCGCCGATCGCCGAACTTGGGCGCCGACTCCGCGGCCTCGCGGAAGGGGCCGTAGAAGCTCGAGGCGTACTTGGCTGCGTAGGATAGGATCGGCGTGTCGAGGAAGCCGGCCCCATCGAGCGCTGTGCGAATGGCCGCCACGCGTCCGTCCATCATGTCGCTAGGCGCCACCATATCGGCGCCGGCGTCGGCATGGCTGACTGCAGACTGGGCCAGCAACTTGAGGGACGGATCGTTGAGGATCGAGGCATGGTCCTCGAGGGCCTTGACGATGCCGCAGTGGCCGTGACTCATGTACTCGCACAGGCAGACGTCGGTGATGACCAGGAGCGTGGGGAGTTCGCGCTTGAGCAGGCGCACGGCTCGTTGGACGATGCCCTTGGCGGCATAGGCCTCCGAGGCCCGCGCGTCCTTGCGGTCGGGGATGCCGAAGAGCAGCACGGCTGGCACGCCCGCGCGGTGCGCCGCCGCCGCGTCGCGCACGAGCTCGTCCGGGGACAGTTGGCAGACCCCGGGCATCGAGCTGACCGGGTGCCGCACGCGGCGGCCCGCCCGCACAAACAAGGGCAGCACCAACTGGTCGGTCACCAGCCGATTCTCCGCCACCAAGCGACGCAGCGCTGGGGACTGGCGCAGTCGACGCGGCCGATACTCGGGAAAGCGACCCAAGGACGATGAATCCATGACCCGGGAGTCTAGTGGTCGAAAGCGGGGCGCGAAACCAAAAAACCATGGGCAGGGGCTTGGCGACCGATTCGTTTACGGCGGCAGCGTGCCCCGAGTCCTTAGCGAGGTGCTTGAGGGCTGCCCTCGCGGGTGAAACCCGGCAGGCTCCCTGTGGGGCGCGGATCGTCAGATCCGCTTGGCGGACGTGACCGTCCGCGCTCCGCCTCGCCAAGGATTCGGGGCGTGCGCGAACTTGCGGGTCTGGTTTGGGATTGGCATCGGTCTGGCTACTATGACGGCGCATGCGCTTGCGCCTGGCTCGCTGGGTCCGATTTGCCGCCCTCGGCGGCGCGCTCGTTGCCGCGCCGGAATTGGCTGCCGCCGGGCCGTCACCGGCCAGGCCACCGCGCCAATTCCTGCCCGGGACAACGCATCGGCTCGAGGACTTCCCGGAGAGTCGGCTGCGCCGGCAGCTCGAGCGTCTGACGGTCGAACGGCGCCAACGCGCCATCGAGTGGCTGGGCGCATTTCATCTTACCGAGTCGGATCTGGGGTCGCTCCATGTGGATTCGGAGGGAGGCATTTATTACGTGGACGACTCGCCGGGCGCGCTTTCCATAAACCGCCAGGTAGGGCCGGACCGCCGGGCCGGCCGCTCGGACCTAGTGACCTGGTTCGTGCGGCGCGCCCAGCGGTCGCGCCCTACCGGTTTATGGCCCCCATCCGCGCCAACCACCTTGGCGCCAGTACCTGCCATGACTCCTGACTTAGCGGCCTCGGCTGCCGGTCTGGCGTCGTTGCCGGTCGTGCCGGTCAAGCCTTTCCCGACGAATCTGGTCTTCCACAGCAAACCGGGCGCGCCCAATGTCCTGTTTCTGAACTTCAGCGGTGAAGAGGTCCGGGGCACGGTGTGGAACACGACGGTGGACCGGACCGTGATTCCGGCGGTGGCCTTCAGCACGGACGGCGATTACGAGCGCTTCAGCGCCGCGGAGCAACTGACCATCCGACGCATCTGGCAACGGGTCGCCGAGGACTACGCCCCCTTCGACATCGACGTGACGACCCAACGCCCGGCCACCTTCGGCACCCGGACCGCCCATGCCCTGATCACGCGCAGCACCGATGCGAACGGCGAACCGAATCCGTCCTCGACGGCGGGCGGGGTGGCCTATCTGGGGGTGTTTCGCACCTCGACGTACGCCACCTACCGGCCGGCGTGGATCTACTCGGACAACTTGGCCCACAACGAATCCTACCTTGCCGAGGCGGTATCGCATGAGGTTGGCCACAACCTAGGCTTGAGCCATGACGGCCAAAGCAACGGCACCGAGTATTACAATGGCCACGGCAGCGGTGAGCTCTCCTGGGGGCCGATCATGGGCTCGGCGGTCAATCGCAACCTCACGCAGTGGTCCAAAGGCGAGTATTACCTGGCCAATAACACCCAAGACGACCTGGCCACCATCGCCGGTAAACTCGCCTACCGCACCGACGATCACGGCAATACGCGTGCCACCGCCACCTTCCTGACGCTCACCGCCGCCGGCGAGATCGCCTCGACCACGCCCGAGACCGACCCAGACAACCTCCGCTCGCTCAACAAGGGCATTCTCGAGCGCAGCACGGACGTGGATGTCTTCGCCTTTGCCACAGGGGCAGGACCCGTGAGCCTGGCGGTCGAGCCTTGGCTCATGCCCACCGGGCTGACCCGCGGCGGCAATCTGGATGTGGGCGTCGAGTTATACAGCGATGAGGGCGTTCTGCTCACCACCAATAACCCACCCGACCGCGCGACCGCTCGGCTCGAACTCACCTTGCCGGCCGGTGTCTATTACCTGCACATCCGCAACTCGGGCGCCGGCGCACCCGCCAACTCGAATCCGACCGGTTACACCGCCTACGGCAGTCTGGGCCAGTACTTCATCACCGGCCGGGTGGTGCCGGCGCACTTTGTCGTGCCGCCACAGGCCGAGTTGGCCGTAGCCGATCTGATCCAACCCGGCACCGGCGCCTGGCCCCTGACGGTCACCTACGCCGATAACGTGGCGATCGACACGGGAACCATTGACGGCGCGGACCTGCGGATCCGTGGCCCGAATGGGTACGACCGTCCCGCGCGGCTCCTCTCGCTGGACCTCACCGCCCCGGGGACCCGCGCCTCGCCACCTACGCGGCCGACCCACCGACGGGCGGGGCCTGGACTCACCGGGACAACGGCGTCTACACCGTGGGTTTAGAAGCCAACCAGGTGCGCGACACCGAAGGGGCCTGGGCGGCTGGGCGTCAGCTCGGCCAATTCACCGTGAACGTGCCCCGGCCGATCTACGTGGCGGACATGGACACCGACCCTGGTTGGTCGCTGGAACCGCGGTGGGAATACGGCCTGCCGACTTACACCGGCAGCGGGCCCAAAGCCGGTTTCACCGGCACGCACATCGTCGCCTACAACCTCAGTGGCAACTACGAAAACCGGCTCACGACCAAGTACGCCACCACACCGGTCATCGACGGCTCGAGCGCGTCAACTCTGACCTTGCGGTTCCGGCGCTGGCTGCGGCTGCGGTTCGGCGACACCGCACGGACCCAGGTTAGCACCAATGGCACGGCTTGGGCCAATGTCTGGACGACGTCCAGCTCAGTCACCGATAGCGCTTGGCAAACGGTGCAGTACACGCTACCGGCCTGGGCTGCCGGCAGCCCTTCGCTGCGGCTGCGGTGGGGCTTAGCCTCGAACTCGGCCCAAACCGATCTAGGCTGGAACCTGGACGACGTCGAACTGTTGGGAGGCGGCAAGCTCGATGCCACACCGCCCACGCCGCTGTTGTTGGCGGCCGACCTGACCACCGACGGCTCGCCGAACCATTCGTTCACCGTCACGTTCACCGACGAGTCGGACGTGCGCGTCGAGACCCTCAGCTCCGCCAACCTCCTGGTCACGAGCACCAACGGCCTTCCGCTGTGGCAATCTTACCTTGCAGGTCTCGATCCCAACAACCCGAACGACCAACTGCGCCTGCGCTGGGCACTGATTAACCAGCCACCCGCGCTTCGCCTCGACTGGCACACGGTCAACGGCCGCGTCTACACCGTGCGATTCTCACCTAACCTCGCCATCCCCTCGAGCCCCCTTCCGGGCGCGGCGAATCTGCCTTGGACCGTCTCGGGCTACACCCACGCACTGGATCCGTCCTCGCCCGTCGGGTTCTACCAACTCGAGGTGCGGAGAACGGAGTGATTGGCGCTCGCCGCGCAAGCCGCCGTCGGTTTGACTGTGGAGGGTCTGATCATGGCGGTACGGGGCGCGGGGTGACTGATGAGCGTTTGGGACAGACCACAGTGTGCCGGCACGGCGCGCCGTCCGCTGCGGACAGCGGACGTGACCACGGCCTGTAGTGTGCGCTGTCCTCAGCGCTTTGTAGTGTGCACTGTCTTCAGCGCAGGTAACTCGATCACTGGCGCGGATCCGCTGGGGACAGCGGACACTACAGGGATCCGCTGGGGACAGCGGACGCTGCAGGGCCAGTCGCGCACAGCTCAGGGGGCCGCAGGCACGCCAACATCCGCAAAGTAATGGGCAAAAAAGGTGGAGACAAACTGCGTCTGAGGGATGCTGGTGCCTCATGTATAAGAGCGAACTACGCGGATCGTTACTCTCTCTGTCTCCTCTCTCTTTCTCTCTGTGTGTGTGCGCTAGCGCCATGTTGCTCGCCGGCAGCGAAGCCTTAGGGGCTTCACCGCCCGCGGCGGACGCGGAGGCGCCAGCCCCGCGCGGTCCCCCGCCAGCCATCGGCACCACCGCCACGACGGCCCCGCCTGCTCCGAGCGTTTCCAGTCGCCCCGCGGTGCCGGCTGACGCACCCGAGAGCCTCTTTCACCCGCGGCGAGTGTTGGTGAAGGTCGAGGCGGGTATCGCACTTGACCAACTCGAGGACTTCCATCGGGTCCAGGGGGCGCGGGTTTTGCGCACGTTCCCGGCCATCGGGAATCTTCAGGTCGTCGAGGTCGAGAGCGAGGCGTCCGTGGGCGCGGTGGTGCGAGCGTATCTCGAGAGCGGTTTGGTCGCGTATGCCGAGCCGGACTTTTACGTCATCCTCTATCAAGCCCCGCCTCGCATCGTGCCCGACGACCCGCGGTTTGGCGACCAATGGGCTCTGGACCACGCGAGTCGCAAGGACATCAACGCCCCGGAGGCCTGGGCCATCCGATCGAGTGCGGAGGACGTGGTTGTGGCGGTGGTGGACACGGGGGTGAAGCTCACGCACGAAGACCTGGCCGCCAACCTCTGGACCAACCCGGGAGAGATCCCCAATAACGGCCAAGATGACGATCAGAACGGCTATGTGGACGACATCCACGGCATCAACGCTGAGGACGGAAGCGGCAATCCGGAGGACGCATCGGGGCATGGGACGCACGTGGCGGGCATCATCGGCGCATGCGGCAACAACGGCTTGGGTGTTGCCGGCGTAGCATGGCAGGTGCGGCTTATGCCGCTGGCCTTCACCGCTGCGCCGGAGGTCCCCGGGACAGTCTCCCGGGTGGTTGCTTGTCTGGACTACGCCCGCGCCCAGGGGGCCCACCTCGTCAATGCCAGTTGGGGAATCCCCTGCCGCAGTCAGGCGCTCTACGACGCACTCGAGCAACTGCGGGCAGCCGGGATCATCCTGGTTGCCGCCGTCGGCAACGATGCGTGGGACACCGATCAGAGTCTGGATTTCCCCAGCGTTTATGAGCTTGACAATATCGTCTCGGTAGCCGCCGGGAATTACGAAGGCAAGCTGGCTTACTTCTCGAGTTATGGCGGTGGGCTGGTGGACTTGGTCGCACCGGGCTGGGACATTCTTTCCACGTACATCAGTCCGAGCGGGCCACAGACCAACTACACCAACCTGACTGGGACCTCAATGGCGGCACCCCATGTGAGCGGAGCATTGGCGCTGGCCCGCCAGGCGCTGCCTGCCGAGTCCGCACGGGCAGCGATCTATCGGCTCTTGGCGGGCGTGGACACCGACGCGGCGTTGGTGGGCAAGTGTCTAACCGCCGGCCGGCTCAACTTGCAGAGGCTCATCGAGGGGACGCGGCCCCTGGCCCCGGCCAACGACAACTTCGAGTCGGCGGTGGTGCTGATTGGAACCCACCCCACGGCGTTCGGGGTGAGCCTGTACGCGACCAAGCAACCGGGCGAACCCAATCACGCCGGCGACGCCGGCGGGGCCTCGGTCTGGTGGTCGTGGACAGCCCCCGGCTCTGGGCCGGTCGAGATCACCACCGGTCGCAGCATCACCGCCAGCGGTGGGGCGTTCGACACATTGCTGGCCGTTTATACCGGCTCGAGCCTGGGCAGCCTCACGTTGGTGGTTCAAGACGACAACGGCGGCTTGACCGCTGAAGGGGCTGGGAGCAGCCGGGCGTTCTTCACCGCCAGCGCCGGAACGACGTACCGCATCGCCGTGGATGGGCGGGGCGGGGCGCAGGGCTTTGTGCGGCTGAACCTGGCTTTGGCGCCCAGAAACGACAGTTTCGCCACCAGCACCCGACTCACCGGCGAGTTCATCGCCTGCGAGACCTCGAACCTTGGAGCCAGCAAGCAGAGCGGTGAGGCCGCGCATGGGGGTAACGCGGGCGGCCGGTCGCTCTGGTGGTCGTGGACGGCGCCGACCGGTGGGACGGTGTCGCTGACGACGGCCGGGAGCAACTTCGACACGCTCTTGGCGGTTTACACGGGGAGTTGGCCGCCGGCGCTGCTGGCCGGCAACGACGATGAAACCGATGCGCGGCTGCGCGACGACTACGGGGGCAAGACCAGCGGCCTCACCTTCACGGCCCAGGCAGGCCAGACCTACCATTTCGCCGTGGACGGAAAGGGCGGCGCGGCCGGACGGATTGTGCTCGCCGGTGGTTTCGCTGGGTCCTTGGTGGCCGAGGTCATGGCCAGTGGCAGCTCGGGCAAGGCAATCACCGAGGCCGGTCATGCCACTGGCAACCGGGACGCGGCCAACGCCTTTCTGTACGCGAATGGCCAGATCACGATCATCAGTTCCCCGGGCCGGAGTCTGACGGCGTACGACCTCAATGAGGCCGATGTGGTCGTTGGGCAAGCAGACCAACCAACAGGGACAGCAGCATTCCGCTGGTGGCCGGGCTTGAACGACGTGGAAATCCTGCCCGGGAACGGCGAGGCCGCCGCCAGGGACATCAACGGCCCGGGCATCGTCGCCGGTAACCTGAGCGAGTTGTGTGGCCAGGTCCGTCTCCCGAAGGCGGCATATTGGGTGGGAACCACGCCTTATGCATTACCGTCGGACGGCTTTAAGAGTGCCGTCGAGTCGGTCGGTGATGATAGCCTGATGGTCGGTTGGACATACCCCCTCACCGGTTGCAGCCCGGGCCCCATGAGCGCCACGCTCTGGCGGCTCAACGGGGAGTCGTGGGAACGAATCGATCTGGGTGTGCTAGGTGGGGTCCCCAAGAGCAAGGCGTTGTCTGTCGGCCAGGGCGGCACCATTGCGGGGATGGCTTGGTCGATCAACGCCAGCAGCCTACGGATGGCCGCCGCCGTCTGGGCCGATTGGCGGATGCGGAGCCTGGGAGCACACGGTGCCTCCAGCACCGTGGCGCACGGCATCAACTCGCGAGACCAAATCGTCGGACGGATGGACAGATGGGTGGACGATGTTCGTGGCAGCCGGGCCTTTCTCTGGGAGAACGGCGTGTTCCTGGACCTGGCGCGGCTGTTTGTGGGCACGCCGCCGTTCAGCTTTCCCGGCGCCTGGTGGTTTAGGGAGGCGCAGGACATCAACGGCCGAGGACAGGTCGTGGGGACCATCGAGTATTACGATCCGGGGCCCCCGCCTGGCTGGAAATCCACGGCCTTTCTACTGACGCCCCCTCTCGTCGTCACTCTGGGAGGGGCCGAATTTGCGGCGGGTGTTTTCCAGTTCACGGTCCGAGGCGCCCCGGGCTCAGTCTGCACGGTTGAAACCCGCGAGACCATGGAAACAGGCCAATGGACGGTCCTTGGCAACGTGACGCTGGGTCAAACCGGTAGCGGGACGTTCCAGGATACAAACTCGGGCCTGTTCGCGACCCGCTTCTACCGCGTGCGGGCTGGCAATGAGTTGTCGAGGAATGCGGTAGGGTTTTTCGTGCGGGAACCGCCGGTGGGTTACTCGATGGTCGCCAACCCATTCGGTTGCCGCGACAACCGGGTCCCCGCCTTGTTCCCGGGCGCGCCCGAAGGGCTCACGGTTTACAAATACGACAACGCGACTGGGGCCTACCGGATCAACGCGTACGAATTTGGCGCTTGGTCCGATGAACTGATGACGCTCGATCCCGGCGAAGGGATCATTCTCAGGTTGCTGGCGGGGACTGGGTACACGATCCGTTTCGCTGGCGAGGTGATGCAAAACGCTCCCCGGCGGGAGGTGCTGGCGAGTTGGCAGGTTTATGGCACCGTGGTCCCGTTCGTTGGCGCACTGGACCAACGACTCGAGTTCCCCATCGAGCACGGCGATGCGGTCTACAGAATGAGGTCGGACGGCTCGCTCACATATGACGTTTACACGTACCACAATGGCACCTGGAACCCGGCGCCACCGGTCATGGCACTGGGCGAGGCCTTCTGGGTGAACCGGTCGGCGGCGGGGATTTGGCGGCAGAATTACGCGGTGTGGTAATTGGCCCCCCTGGTGTATCGGCGCCCGTTTCCGAAGAACCATCTCGAGGACGTATGAGAACTCTTGTTGCAGGTTCAAGGGGGTTTGAGAACAAGGTCCGCTGCGCGGCGCTGGGCCGCTCGCGACCGGAGCTGTCTTGGGGGCAGAGGGTCCGGCTTGGGGCTGTGCTGCTTTGGGCCGTGACAGCTTGCGGCGGCCCCTTGGATGAATGGACGGTGCGCCAGAAGGTTGTGCCCCACGACTTTGGCGGATTGCAGATCGGGATCGCTGGACTGGCTTACGGCAATGGCCAGTTCCTAGCGGTCGGCCCTCACGGGCTGGTGCTCGCTTCCTCAGACGGAACGAGTTGGGAGACGGTTAGGAGTGACTATACAAACAGTTTCTTGGCTCTCCTTTACGGGAACGGAGCCTGGCTGGGCACCGGCGACAACTGGGAGCTTGTTCACTCGACTGACGGACAGGCTTGGACGCCGACGAGCACTATTCGACTGTACACTAGCCACCGACCGTCCCCTAGGTATTCGTTCCTTCAGCGGCAGTATTTGTTCACCTTCACCGGCGGCCAGTTCGCTTCGATCGTTAGAACGTGGGCGCCGGGCTACGGCTGGGTTTGGGGCCTAGCGGTATCGAGCGACGGCCTAGAATGGAAGCGGAACGTGACCGTGCCGCTGGACGAGGTCTTCGATATGGCCGTCGGGGACGGCTGGGCGGTCGCCCTCGGTCGGCGCTACGAGGGCCTCGCGGATACGTACCTCGCGGCTTCAGCCATTCCCACCAGGAAGTGGGAGAGGATTCGGGTCGGAGGTATGGGTGAGGATGACCTCTCTTATCCCCCGCGGGCCCGCCTCAGGTGCGCCTTCGGCAACGGTGTTTTCGTGGGGACGATGCCCTCCGCTCTTGGGTTGTGGGTGTTGAGGCCAGGTCAACCCATCGGTGGGAGTCAACCCCTGTGCGAACCCTTCTGGCAGTGTTACCCTGAGGAGCTGGGGTTTGCGGCCGGTCGCTTCATTGGGGTGGGCCGGGGCATCATTACCTCGACCGATGGGGTGCACTGGACGGTGCGGCACACGCTGCCGGAGGGCGCCCGGCCCTTGTGGCACGTGGCTTACGGCAACGGGCGGTTCGTGGCGGCCTCGGACGACACGATCCTGCAGAGCGGGCCCATTGTTTGGCTGCAGGGCCGGTGGCGGGAGGGGATGGAGATCGAGCTGACCGGCACGAAGGGCGCCACCTACCGGATCGAGTTCAAGGAACCTGGTGAAGCCGCGGACTGGCAGGGGCTCGAGACCCTCACGCTCACCAACGAAACGCAGGTGATTCGGGACCCTGGATCACTGGCTGCCCCTGGACGGATCTACCGGGCGGAGTATCTGTCGGGACCGACTCTCGGACCTGCGACCCTCAATATCCCTTAGCCTTCGCTTCGCCGCGTTCCCTTTGTCGCCCCCCTTTGTCGCCCCCCTTTGTCGTCCATCTTTGTCGCTCGCCTTTGTCGACGGGCTTTGTCGCCCCCTCCTTTGTTGCGGCCAGGCAGTCGCGCCGCCCCTGTGCAGGGAGCTGCAACCCTCGGCCTCGGCCACCGCGCAGCTAGGATCCGAAACAGGAGTCCTTCGCTTCCCTCGGGAGTGCCGGATGCCAGCAGCGCAATGGGCGCGGGAGGAGCGAGGGACCGACAAAGGTGGACGACGAAGGTGGACGACGAAGGCAGGCGACAAAGGCGAGCGACAAAGGTAGGGCGCGCAGTCCGCTGCGCGCCGCGGCCTCGTGTGGCCACAGTGGTTGGCGGCGCGGAGAGGACTGCGCGCCCTACCGCCGACTCGTAGTGTGGTGCATCTTTGGTGACTCATGAGTAAGGCTACCCACGGAGTTCTGGCGGCCAAACTCACGCTCACCAACGAAACGCAGGTGATTCGGGACCCTGGATCACTGGCTGCCCCTGGACGGATCTACCGGGCGGAGTATCTGTCGGGACCGACTCTCGGACCTGCGACCCTCAATATCCCTTAGCCTTCGCTTCGCCGCGTTCCCTTTGTCGCCCCCTCCTTTGTTGCGGCCAGGCAGTCGCGCCGCCCCGGTGCAGGGAGCTGCAACCCTCGGCCACCGCGCAGCTCGGATCCGAAACAGGAGTCCTTCGCTTCCCTCGGGAGTGCCGGGTGCCAGCAGCGCGATGGGCGCGGGAGGAGCGAGGGACCGACAAAGGTGGACGACGAAGGTGGACGACGAAGGCAGGCGACAAAGGCCAGGGACAAAGGCGGATCGACAAAGGTAGGGCGCGCAGTCCGCTGCGCGCCGCGGCCTCGTGTGGCCACAGTGGTTGGCGGCGCGCAGAGGACTGCGCGCCCTACCGCGGACTCGTAGTCTATCTGCAGGACAAGGCTATGTTACTGGCTCGGGTGGTATCGCTGTCCTGTCCGTGGCGAATGGTTCAATCCTGAGCAACCTGCGGGTTGCCGCCGAGGGTATGAATGCCGGTAAGCTGCTTGACGAGTTCACGCTCGATCTCTGGAATTGAAGATAAGGATTCCTTTCTCTGAGTGGTTCTGCCAGAGTGCAGCTATGATTCACCAGGATCGCCGGACCTTTCTGAAATCCACGGCCGTTCTGGCCGCCCTGGCCGTTTGGCCCGCGGGCTGTGCCACCACCGCTACCTCACGCACCCCCGCGAGCACCGCGCCGCGCCCGAAGAAACCCGGGACGATCCGGGGTGCGTTCTTCTACCCGCCGGCCGCGGATGTGCTGGCGGGCAAGGCCGAGGACGGCTGGGCCAGAGAGCAGTGGTTCACCTGGCCGGGCAACCAGTTCGCGCCCGAGGAACAGCAGGCGAAGTTCCTGGACCGGCTGCGGGAATTGAGCGCGGGTCTGGATTTGAAGCTGGCGCTGGACGAGCGCCCTCTGTACACCGACGCCGCCATTCGCGCCTTCATCGACGAAGTCGAGGCGACCCGGCCGGACGCGCTGCTTTTGTTCAATTTCTGGAACAGCTTCAGCCCGAAGTTGCGGCCGATCCTCGAACGCTACCCGGGGCCGGTTATCGTTTATCACCCGGTGGGGGCGAACCATCAGTTGCCGCCGGAGCTCTTTCGCACGGCGCCGCGCGTGCAGTACATTCACTCGATCGAGAACTGGGCGGCGCTCGAGCGCGGCCTGCGCGCCGTCCATGCGCGGACGCGCATGGCCCAGAGCCGGCTCTTGCGCGTGTCCGGGCAGGCCCAGGAAGAAAGCAGCGCCACCGAACCCCTCTTTGGCACTGCCATCCACACCGTGCCGGCCGACCAGTTCAACCGCCTGTTCGACGAGGTCCCGCTCACCGCCGAGGTCGAGCAGATGGCGCGGTCGGTGCGCCGGGGGGCGAGGCGCGTGAGCGACCTGAGCGAGGCGGCCTTTCGGGACGCGGCCCGGGCGCATGTGGCCGTGGGGCGGTTGATGGAGCGGCATGAGGCGGACGCGATCACCATCGAGTGTCTCTTCCTCAAACACCGCAAGCCCTGCCTCAGCTTCGCGTGGAACAACGGCAATCTCATCCCCTGCGGTTGCGAGAACCACCTCGATCCCACGCTCACGTTGCTGCTGGGCGCCGGTCTCTTCGGCAGGGGCGGCTTCCAGCATAACCCGGAATTCGACACGGAGGACAACCTCTACTTCGCCTCGCACTGTACTTGCACGACGAGGTTGCACGGGCCGCGCGGCCGCGAGACGCCTTACGACCTGCGGCCCTTCTTTCATCAACTGCCCATGACCCTGGCGCTGGATGTGCAGTGGCCGGCCGGCGAGCCTGCCACGCTCGTCAAATACCAATCCGGCAAGCGAATCCTCGACGCCTGGCGCGGCGAGATCGTCTCGTCGCCGGCCTGTCCGCCGACCGGCGGTTGCGCCACGCGCGTGCTGGTCCGGCTCGAGGGTGTCGCGGACGTCTGCAGCGTTTACTCGGGGCCGCACCCGATTCTCTACTGCGGCGACTTCGCCTGGCATGCTCAGGCCTTCGCCCAGCTCTACGAACTGGACCTGCGGACCAACGCCTGAGGGCAAGCGCGAAGCTGCCGCACGCGGACCACCCGCACGGATTCGATGCCTTCCTTCCCCAGGATCTCGACGCGCTCGTCGAAGTCCACGAGGTCTGCAACTTCCTGCAGCGTCTCCTTCTCCACCGCGGCGCGGCGGAGCCGCTCCTCCTCGCGCTTGCGCTCTCGAATGTCGCGGAGCATGGCTGTGAACACCCGCTTCCCGGGCGAGACGAACTCGCCGAGGGAGGCCTCCAAGGGGATCTCCGTCTTGCTCCTGTGCCGCCCCAGGAGCTCAACACCCTTTCGCTCGATTCGGGTCCTGCCGTTCTCGACGTATTCGCTCAGGTAGCCCATGTAGGTCGCGGACTCCGCTGCGCGCCGCATACCGCTGCCAACGCCTCAGACCCCGCTGCCGCGGGCGAGACGCCCGCGCTCCCTCCGCGAACGCTCCGCGAATGTCTGCCGGTAGGTTGCGCACTCCGCTGCGCGCCGTATACCGCTGCCAACGCCTCCGACCCCTGCTCCCGCGGGCGAGACGCCCGCGCTCCCTCCGCGAACGCTCCGCGAATGTCTGCCGGTAGGGCGCGCACTCCGCTGCGCGCCGCATACCGCTGCCAACGCCTCAGACCCCGCTGCTGCGGGCGAGACGCCCGGGCCTCGAGAGTGCGCTCTTTGGCATCGGTCACTCGATGGTCACGGCGATGAGGAACGGGGCGGAGTTGGCCATCGCCGAGCGATAATCGAGGGCACGGATCTCGACTTCGGGCCGGGGATTGGGCCAGGTCGACTTGAAGAGTCCCACGGGCGGGCCGTCCGGCGAGGCGTGGTTGGTGCCCTGCCAAACCACCTGCAACGCACTGTCGGCCGGCGCCGGCTCGCTCAGCCACCAGTCTTGCACGTCGCGCCCGTAGGTGACCGGGATCTCGCGCGACTGTCCATCGGCGTAGTGAATCACGTAGGTGGCCACCTCGGTGCCCTGAGGCGAGCTCCAGCCGCAAGCGTGGAGGACATGGAGGTTCTGACCCTTGCGGCCAACAGCAATTCCTTTGACCTGCTCGGGGAAGATCACACTCAACTCGCTCGCGGCTTGTTGACCTGCCAGTTGAACAATGCCGCGCACATCGAAGGTTACACCGCCGAACTCGTGGCACCCGCGCGGCAGATCTTTGAGGGTGTTGTTAGGCAGACCGCCTTTGTGCCACGAATCGGTCAACCCAGCGTTATAGTGGTCGCTGAGGTCCACCATGCGGCTCAGGTCCGCGGCACCCTCTGCCCTATCGATATCGTCCTGGATTTCGCGCGCCGGGATGGGGCGGTCCGGCTTCGCCACGGTCCGCGGTCGCGGCTGGGGAATGAAATGCCACTGGGGGTTCCGGGCGACGACTTCGTCGAAGACGGTGCGGTCGCCATCGCGGGCGACGCTGAGTTTCTGGTGGAGTTCGCGCTGCTGTTCGGGCGTGGCCAAGTAGTGTTTGTGCACGGCGTTGCCGAAGGTGCGCGTCAACGTGGTCAGCGCGTCCCAGCGCTGGAGGACGCTCAGTTCCCAGTATTCGGGTTCCGCCCTCGTGGACACCAAGCAGCCTCCCACCGCGTCGGCATGGGCCCGATAATCCACCAGGAGCTCCCGCAGAACCGGCACCAGGCGCGGTCGCGGGAAGACAACGGCCGCCGGGCCGCTCGGCAGCAGGGCATAGACCTGCTTGGTTTGGGGAGCGATGTTCACACTGCCGATTAACTCGGGCATTTTGAGTCCCCGCAGCTCACGCTTGGCCGTCTCGAGATCGGCACTGGCATCGACCAACTTCTGCGCCCGCGCCACGTAGGCCTCGGCATCGCCATGGAGGCGTGATTCCAGCAACTCGAGCCCATCGACCAATCGTGGCAAGCCTACCAAGACCCTCCGCACGGCAACGTAGTTTGCTCCGGCTGGCACGTCGTCCAAGAGTTGCGCCACCCCGGGCGCGAGGCCTGGCGTTGCTGCGCCTCCAAACTCCCTGAGCCAGACCGACTCCTTGGCGCCGCGGTGGTAAACGAGGTAATCGCCGATCGCCCGGGCCCAGACGATTTTGCGACTGACCAGTTCGTGCTGGTCAAAGCCAAATATGCCGCCCCGCGTGATGAGTGCGCTCTCGCGCACGAGCCGACTCACGCCACCATCGAGTTGCTCCTGCTCGAACCGGTTGAGCTGATCCCACCACGGTCGTTGTTTCTGGAACGAGTCGACAAAGGCGAGATCGAGCTGCCGGTTCCGATTTCGTATTTCCGTCTCCGACTCGAAACAGCGAGCGAGAAACGCAGGCGTCCGGCCCGGAACGACCGTCACCGACCGATGCACCGGCAACTCGATGCTCAGGAAATAGTCCTCGAGGCTGGCGGCCTCGGCCAAAGACGGCCAGGGACGCAGGGGAGCGTAGGTCTCCAGGCTCCAGGGCACTTGGCTGGCAACGGTGGGGACCGGGTCGCGATCCTCGAGGAGTTGGCGGAGGCGATCCAGCGCGGCCGACTTGAGGTTCTTGCGTGCGAAGTGACGCTCGACGCGATCGACCCAGGCGCGCAGGCACGGCGCCGACTGGGGCTGCGGCTGACGGCCGGTGGCACTGAACGACTGGAAGTTGGGACCGAGCCAAGCCAGGGCCTGGCGGATCTCGTTCAGGGGGAGCGCGGCGGTGCTCGAGTCGGTCTGGGACGTCTGGGAATAAATTCTGAGGTTGACCTGTTGGACTTGGTCTTCGAGGCGCGAGGTGAGCGTCAAGCCCTCAAACGCCGCCAACCCTCCCGTGACACCGTCCCGGATCTGCTCGAGGGTAGCGATCAGGATGCACTCGGCGTAGTCGGCGAACTGTTCGAGGTCGCGCACGCCGAACTGGGAGCGGACCTGCAGTTCGAACTGGTCGCGCGCTTCCTGCGGCAGACTGGCCAACAACTTAGCGCGCTGCTGGCCGATGACCAGGTTTCCCAGGCCACCCAACCCCTGCAGCGGAAGCGCCAGGGGTTTGATCGGCGCCGGGTTCAAGGCGAACCGAACCTGCTGGTTGTCGTTAGCTGGTAGCGCCCGACTCATGAAGGGGTCCCGGCCGAGGCGTTGCGCGACCGGGGTGTTGTGCAGCCCGATCGCCAAGGACCGGTCGCCACACAAGTATAACGTATCCTCCGACGCTACCAAGAAGAGTTCCAGGGTGCCTTTGATCCGGGCAGTGACCACGCGCAGGGCCGGTTTCTCGCCCAGGGTGACGGCCTCGACTTGTGCCGGGCGTAGCGCCCGATTCAAGAGATCCGCGAGCGGTTCCCGGTCCGCCAGCGGGACACTCACGATGAACATGCGGCGCGGATCGCCCAAGTAAAGCGTGGCACTTGCCGTGCCCCGTGGGTGCAACCCGGTCCGGGCGGCAAGCCACTCCGCCGTCAAGGGCTCGCCCAGCTTCTGTTGGCCAAGTGCGGTCAAGAGTGGATGGTCGGTCTCGAACAAGCCTTGCGCATCCGGCGGCAGAAACCTCTCTGGAAAGCCAGCCACGACGATCTTCTCGACCGCAGTCAAGACGCTGAAGAGATCGTGCAGTTGCAGGTGCAGAAGGGCGCCTGAACTCGGCAGTGCCTCCCGCGGCGGGCCTGCGGGTAGGCCATGACTGGCCAGGTGTTGCGCGGTGATCCGAGGCGGTTCCCCACTCGAGAGGGAGCCGGCCACCACCAGACAGATCAACCCAGACAGGAACGACATCTTCTTCATAGGGCTTGTTCTTGTTTCAGTTTCGGGTCCGTAGGGGCGCACCGAACGGACGGGCCGACCGGGTGGACGGCTCGCCGTGATTTGCCACCAGGCATAATACCCTCCGCTAAGCCTGGCTGTTACAACTTTCCTTCGGATTTCTCACCCCCCGAATCCTTAGCGAGGCGGAGCGCGGACGGTCACGTCCGCCAAGCGGATCTGACGGTCCGCGCCCCCCAGGGAGCCTGCCGGGTTTCACCCGCGATGGCAGCCCTCAAGCACCTCGCTAAGGTGTCGGGTCACCCTGCACTCGGGCGCGGGTCGGGCTAGGCCATTCGCCCAAAGGAGAACACCAGGCGAATGCCCGCCCCCTTCACGGCGGCTTGCACTTCGGGCCGCGCCCGGTAGCAGAAGCACACCGCAAACACCTCGCCCTGCAGATGCTGGCGCGCCTGTGCCACCACCTGTGTGAAGCGCTCCACTTGCCTGAGGGTCAGGTTATGCTTGGCTTCGCCGACAATCCAAATGGGCACACCCGGCCGGCGGGGGTCTTGGGCCGGGCCGAAGATGTCGATCTCCTGCTCCGCACCGTCCCACCGCTGCCAGCTTCGCTCCAACGGCGAGACCTCCCAGCCCAGCTCCCGCTTCAGCACGTCGTGCAGCACGATATAGGCGATGTCCTCGATGTCGCCGCCCACCGTTTCGCTCAGGCCTCCCACTTGGCGCCGCAGCGCTTCCATCCCTTGGGCCAACTCCTTGACTGCCGCCTCGGTACGTTTCTGCGCTTGGGCCAGTTCCTCGACCCGCTCTTCCGTCCGTTTCTGGGCTTGGGCCAGTTCCTCGACCCGCTCTTCCGTCCGTTTCTGGGCTTGGGCCAGTTCCTCGACCCGCTCTTCCGTCCGTTTCTGGGCTTGGGCCAATTCCTCGACCCGCTCTTCGGTGCGTTTCTGCGCTAGGGCCAGTTCCTTGACCGTCGCGTCCGTGGCTTTCTGCGCTTCGGCCAGTTCCCGCACGGTCGAGCGCAACTCGAGGACATCCTGGCGAGTCGCCGTTTGCTGCAGATCCTCGTAGACTGTGGCCAGGTGGTGGGCGATGCGCCGGGCCGCCTGCTCGTCGAGCGTCTCCCTCAGGTCTTCGTAAATTCTCAGGGTCGAGACCATAGCCTCACCCTAGGTCCGCCTGCGCAGGCGGGCAAGGCGGATCTGGGGAGCCCCCCTGGCAAGCCCGCATGTCTCACCGGTGGCAGCGTCGCGCAGACTTCCAGTCTTTCCAGTCTGCTGTATCG
>Ga0194125_10006080_pt1 | contig 18014 bp, 21 predicted proteins | sample TA2KigC250mmetaG_FD_148626 | JGI IMG/M metagenome (GOLD analysis project Ga0194125, IMG submission 148626) | Freshwater microbial communities from Lake Tanganyika, Tanzania - TA2015034 Kigoma Deep Cast 250m | ecosystem: Environmental > Aquatic > Freshwater > Lake | place: Tanzania: Lake...
CTATCTTCAGGAGGATGGCATCCTCTTCTCCTGCGATTTCTTCGGCTCCCACCTGGCCACCACGGATCTATACGTCACCGACGAGGCCCGCGTCTACGAGGCGGCCAAGCGCTACTACGCGGAGATCATGATGCCCTTCCGCAAAGTGATCCGCAAAAATCTGGAGAAAATCGGAGATCGGGCCATAGACCTGATCGCGCCCAGCCACGGTCCCATCTACGACCGCCCGGCGCTCATCGTGGACGCTTACCGGGACTGGACCTCAGAAGAACCGAAAAACGTGGTGGTCCTGCCCTACATCTCCATGCACGGCAGCACTGAGAAAATTGTGGAGTACCTGGTCAGCGCGTTGGCTGAAAGAGGGGTCACGGTGCACCAGTTCAACCTGGCGGTCACCGACATCGGCAAACTGGCCATCACCCTGGTGGATGCGGCCACGATTGTCATCGGCACGCCCACGGTACACGTCGGCCCGCATCCCAACGTCGTCTACGCCGCGTATCTGGCCAACGCCCTGCGGCCTAAGCTCAAATTCGCCTCCATCATCGGCTCCTACGGCTGGAGCAGCAAGGCCGTGGAGCAGATCGCCGCGTTGATTCCGAACCTCCAGGTGGAAATACTGAACCCCGTCCTTTGCCAGGGGTATCCCAGGGAGGCTGATTTCAAGGCGCTGGACGACTTGGCGGCGACCATCGCCGCGAAGCATCGAGAACACAGCCTCGCGTGAACTGAATGGGTAAATAAATTTACGAAAAATTCGAGGAGGAAACCATGGCTCCCACAGATATTCTCAAACACGAACACCAGATCATTCTCCTGGTTCTGGATGCAGCCGAACGGGAGGTACAGCAGATTCAGAACACCGCTGAAGTGCGCACAGAAAAACTGGACAAGATGCTCGACTTCTTCAGGAACTTCGCCGACCGCTGCCATCACGCCAAGGAAGAAGACCTGCTTTTTGTGAAAATGCAGGAACGGGGCATACCCACTGCCGGCGGTCCAATTGCCGTGATGCTGCACGAGCACGACGAGGGACGGCGGCGGGTGAAAGCCGTGGCCGAGGCACTCCCCCAGGCCGCCAGCGGCGATGCGTCGGCCATCGCCTCGGTGACGAGCAATTTATCGGCCTACGTCCAACTGTTGCGCGCCCACATCGGCAAAGAGGACAACATCCTGTACCCCATGGCCGATCGGGTCTTCACCCCGCAAGACCAGCAGGCCCTGGCCGCAGAGTTTGACAGAGTCGAGGCCGAAGAGATGGGAGCGGGAGTGCACGAGCGGTATCATCAACTGGCTCACGAGCTAGCCGGATAAGGAGGGAAGAGAATGAGCGAATACATTAACAACCGCGCCAAACGGCAGGAAATCCTGAAGAGACTGATCCGCCAACTGCACGAAGGCCAAACCGTTGAAGAGGTCAAGGGAGAATTTGCCGCCCTGTTGCGCGATGTCGGCGCCACCGAAATCGCCGAGATAGAGCAGGCCCTGATCGCTGAGGGCCTGCCGGAGACGGAGATCAAACGCCTGTGCGACGTGCACGTCGCCGTCTTCCGCGAGTCGCTGGACACGCAGGTGAAACCGGAGGCAATGCCTGGCCATCCGGTGCACACCTTCCGCGTCGAGAATACCGCCGCCGCCCGCGTGCTGGACGCGCTCCAGGAAGCACTGCAAGCGCTCCAGGCCACGCCCGGCCAGGCCCAACTGCAACAGGCACGGGAACGGCTGCGAGAACTGCGTGAGTACGAGAAACACTACCTGCGCAAAGAGAACATCCTGTTCCCCTTCCTGGAGCGGCACGGCTTCAGCGGACCATCCTCGGTGATGTGGGCCATCCACGATGACATCCGCGCCGGGTGGAAGGCGCTTGACACATTGCTGGCCGACGGCCCCGGCGACGATCCGGCTGCCTTCAACGCCCACCTCGATGAGCTTTTCCAACCGCTCAACACCGCTATCCGCGAGATGTTCTACAAAGAGGAGAACATCCTGTTCCCCACTTCTCTGGAGAAACTGAGCGAAGACGAATGGGTGGCCATTCGCTCCCAGGAGGCGGAGATCGGCTACTGCTACGTGGAACCAGGCGAGCAATGGCCGCCCATAGCCGCTGCTGAGGCTGTCGCGCCAACGCCGTCGCCGGCCGAGGGGCTGCTTCACCTGGACACCGGCGCACTGACGGCGCAAGAGATCAATCTGCTGCTGAAGCTCCTGCCGGTGGACGTCACCTACGTGGACAAGGACGACACCGTCCGCTACTTCTCGCAGACCCCGGAACGAATCTTCCCCCGCTCGCCGGCCATCATCGGGCGCGAGGTGCAAAAGTGCCACCCGCCGGCCAGCGTCCACCGCGTACAGCGCATTCTGGACGACTTCCGCGCCGGCCGTCGCGACGTGGCCGAGTTCTGGATCCAGATGCGGGGCAAGTTCATCCACATCCGCTACTTTGCCGTGCGCGACGAAAAGGGCGAGTACCAGGGCACGCTGGAGGTGTCGCAGGACGTGACCCATATCCGCGCCTTGGAAGGCGAGCGCCGCTTGCTGGAAGAGGGCGAGTGATATGCGCATCCTGGCCATCATCTCCGGCGAGTACGGCCAACGGCACGTGGAGAACATCCGCACCCACGGTCCCACAGACTGGGTAGTCGAAGTCTGGCAGGCGCCGGCGGTGCTGCCGCCGGTGATAGATTATCCTGAGGATCACCTGCCCGACACGCTCCTGCCAGCCGATCTGATCCTGTCCTTCGGCGAGCACCCCGGCGTGGCAGAGCTGCTGCCCGACATCGCGCAGATGACCGGGGCCCAGGGCGTGGTGGCGGCGGTGGACAGCGAGGCCTGGCTGCCGCGCGGACTGGCCCATCAGTTGCGGGGTTGGCTGGAGGATATGGGTGTGGTGGGTGTGACGCCCAAGCCCCTGTGTTCGCTGACCGAGACTCACTACAGCATCGGCCGCCGCCAGCGCATCGAGTACGACGATCCCCTCATCGCTGAATTTGCACGCCACTTCGGCCAGCCAGACCTGCGCCTCACCGTAGACCCCGAATCGCGATGCATCACTTCCGTGGAGGTGCTGCGTGATTCCGTCTGCGGCTGCGCCCGCCACGTGGCCCAGGGATTGATGGGCGTTTCGGCCGACGATGCCGAGCAGGAGGCCGGGCTATTGCATCACCACTATCCCTGCCTGGCCAGCATGGGGGTGGACACCGACTACGGCGACACGCTGATGCACATCTCCGGCAATCTTTTGAAAAACAACGTCCGCGCCCAGGTCAAGCCGTTCAAGGACGTGCGCTACCTGAGAACGGCGGAGCGGAGGGAGTAGTCGCCAGATGTCCAATCACTTAGCCAACGAAACCAGCCCTTACCTGCTCCAGCACGCCGACAATCCGGTGGACTGGTACCCCTGGGGCGAGGAGGCGCTGCAAAAAGCGAAAACTGAAGACAAGCCGATCTTTCTCAGCATCGGCTACTCCGCCTGCCACTGGTGCCACGTGATGGCCCACGAATCCTTCGAGGACGAAGAGGTGGCGGCGATCCTGAACCAGTATTTCGTCAGCATCAAAGTGGACCGCGAGGAGAGGCCGGATCTGGACCACATCTACATGAGCGCGGTGCAGGCCATGACCGGCCGCGGCGGCTGGCCCATGTCTGCCTTCCTCACGCCCGACGGCCAGCCCTTTTACGGTGGCACCTACTTCCCACCGAAGCCCCGTTACGGGATGCCCTCGTTCACGGACGTGCTGCTGGCGGTGGCCGACGCCTGGCAGAATCGGCGGCAGGAGCTTATCGAGGGCGGGAAGCGCTTGGTGGCCGTCATCGAGCGGCAAAGCGCGGTGCGTGAGGACGTGAAACAGGAAGACGTGAAACGTGACACGTTGAGGGTCGCTTTCGATAACCTTTGGCAGCGTTTTGACAGAAAGCACGGCGGCTGGGGTACTGCGCCCAAGTTTCCCCAGCCGATGGCCCTGGAGTTCCTGCTGCGCTATCACCATGCCACGGGAGATGCCCTGGCGTTGCGGATGGTGACCCAGACCCTGGAAGCCATGGCCCGTGGGGGCATGTACGATCAACTGGGCGGCGGATTCCACCGCTACTCTGTTGATGTGCAATGGTTGACGCCACATTTTGAAAAAATGCTGTACGACAACGCGCAGTTGGCCCGCGTCTACCTCCACGCCTGGCAGGTGAGCGGCGAGTCGTTCTACCACACCATCGCCGAAGAGATTCTCGATTACGTGGCGCGAGAGATGACCGATCCCGAGGGTGGGTTTTACAGCACCCAGGACGCCGACAGCGAGGGCGAGGAGGGCAAGTTCTTCGTCTGGACTCCGGCTGAAATCCGCAGCCTGTTAGGGCAGGAAGCCGATGCATTCATGGAAGCCTACGGCGTCACCGAAGCAGGTAATTTTGAGGGCCGGAACATCCTGGAATTCGTCGGCCACATGAGCCAGCGGGCAGAGCTGGCCGAGGCGCGGCGCAAGCTGTTTGCGGCCCGCGAGCAGCGGGTGCATCCGCAGCGCGACGAGAAGGTGCTGACTTCCTGGAACGGGTTGATTCTGGCCACCTTCGCTGAGGCCGCGCGTGTTCTCTCCCCCTCTCCGCCCCCCCTCAGTCCCCCCCAACTGTGGGGGAGAAGTGGGGGAGGGGAGTCCACTTCTCCCCTCCCCCAGGATTGGGAGAGGGGGGAACTCTACCGCCAGGTCGCCGAGCGCAACGCCGATTTTCTCCTGAGCGAGCTCAGGACACCTGATGGGCGCCTGTACCACACCTGGAAGGACGGCGAAGCCAACATCAACGGCTACCTGGAAGACTACGCCCACCTCGTCGTCGGGCTGCTGGAGCTGTACCAGACCACCTTCGAGCCGCGCTGGTACCTGGCCGCCCGCGAGCTGGCCGAGGTGATGATCGAGCACTTCAGGGCGCCCGATGGCGGCTTCTTTGACACCAGTGACGACCACGAGGCCCTGATCATCCGCCCCAGGGAGCTGCAGGATAACGCCGTTCCCTCCGGCAATGCGATGGCCGCTGTTGGGTTGTTGCGTCTGGCGGGGCTGGCCGTCGAGCCGCGCTACGCCGAGTTGGCCCGTCGCAGCCTCGTTCAGATGCAGCCGCTGCTGGCACAATATCCGCTGGGCTTCGGCCAATGGCTGATCGCCCTGGACTACGTGCTCGCGCCCCCTCACGAGATCGCCATCGTGGGCGATCCTGAAGCGGCCGACACCCGCGCCCTGCTGGATGTCTGCGCCACCGGCTACCACCCTCACCAGATCGTAGCCTTGGGTACCCCTGATCCCGAGGCATCCACCGTCCCGTTGTCGCAGGGTCGCAGCCAGATCGGGGGGCGCGCCACGGCTTACGTCTGCGCGGGCTCTACCTGCCGTCCTCCAGTGACCGACCCGGCGGCGTTACGGGCATTGCTCGAATAAGCCTTCGGGTGTATAATAACGAGCGCGAGGGAGGTTCGTCTACCAGGTTTGACCACCCTTCTTATCTTTGGTATAATTGCTACAATCCAGTAGGAGTTAGTGTAATGGGAGAAAAGACCAGCCGCAATCTTCACGAGGCCTTCGTGGGAGAGGCCAAGGCTCACTTCCGCTTGCTGGCCTACGCCGAAAAGGCGGAGGAAGAGGGGTTTCCCCAGATAGCGGCCCTCTTCAGGGCGGTGGCCGAGGCTGAACGGGTGCACACCATCCGTAACCTCAAGCTCCTGGGAGAGGTGGTGGTCAAAGACACCGAGGCCAACTTGCAGGCTTCTTTCCAGAGGGAGGAGAAGGCCAGTGGGGTGTATTATCCGCAATTCATCCGAGAAGCAGAGGAAGAGGAGGATCGGCGGGCTGTCATCTCCTTCAGCCAGGCGCGGGACGTGGAGGAGGGGCACGCAGCTCTCTACAAGCACGCCCTTCGGCACATGCTGGCGGACACTACCCCGGTCTACTACGTCTGTGAGGTGTGTGGTTACGTCGCTGAGATAGAGGCTCCTGAGCGATGCCCGGTCTGTAATGCCCCCCGTGAGCAGTTCAGGCAGGTCGCCTGACCCAGGCCCTGCTCTGGTGAGGTAGGACTGCCATGACGGAATGGAGGTGAAAGACGGAGATCAAAAGAGAAGAAGTTACAGTTCAGAACCCACTTAGACTTTCAACAACAGGAGGTGAATACCATGACAGAATTAAGCGAACGTATCCAGAAAGCTGACTGGAAGAAAGAGAAGCACGTGCCGGTCATCGAGTGTCCGGACCAGGTGAAGGCGGATGAGGTATTCGAGGTGAAGGTCGGCCTGGGGAAGGAGATCGCCCACCCCAACACCACCGAGCATCACATCAGGTGGATCACTCTCTACTTCCACCCAGAGGGAGAGAAGTTCACCTACGATGTGGGCCACTTTGAGTTCAACGCCCATGGCGAGTCCACTGCCGGCCCAAATCAGGGCCCCGTCTACACCCACCACGCGGTGACCACGTCGCTGAAGGTCAGCAAGCCCGGTACGCTGCACGCCCTGGCTTATTGCAACATCCACGGGCTGTGGGAGAGCAGCAAAGAGATTGGGCTGGTTTAGAAATTGGCAAATCGGTCCCAACGAAGAAAAAAACAGAGGAGGTAGGAAAATGCCCGAGTTTCTCAACCCATTTAGTGGAAAGGTGCCGGACCGCAAGCTCACTACCGAGGAACTGGTGCGGGCGATCCGCCTGGACCTGGCCGCTGAGCACGAGGCGGTCCACCTCTACATGGCCCACGCCGAGGCCACCGACCATCCCCTGGCCAAGAAGGTGCTCATTGACATCGCCAACGAAGAGCGGGTTCACGCCGGTGAATTCGCCCGCCTGCTTCAAATCCTGACCGGCGATGAGGATAGATGGCTGGCCGAGGGCGTGGAGGAGGTGGACGAGATGGCGGCTGAGCTCGGCGGCGCTGAGACGCCGGTAGCCAGCGGTGAGGAGGCTACCATTGGGTCGTTGAAAGAGTGATCAGTCGGATCACTCTTGACTGACAAAGAAGGAGGAAGTTAAATGGCGAACAAGTACTTGGCTCGTGAGGATGCACCCTTCGGGTCAGAAACGTGGGAGGTGTTGGACGCCGCGATGATGGAAGCGGCCAAAAGCCAACTGGTGGGCCGTCGCCTGCTACACATCGAGGGCCCCTTCGGCTTAGGGTTAAAGGTGGTGCCCTGGCGGGATGTCGAAGTAGAATCGGGCTTGAGGGTCAGCGAATTTCTCCCCGTTATGCTGATCCAGAAGACGTTTACCCTCGGTGTGCGAGATCTGGCCAGTTACGAGCGAGACGGGATAGCGCTCGACACCAGCGCTGTGAGGGAGGCCGCTATCGAGTGCGCGTGGTTGGAGGATGGTTTGATCTTCAACGGGGCGCCGCCGATACCGGGCCTGTTGACGGTGGAGGAAGCGAACGTGCTGGAACTTTCTCCCTGGGATGAGGTCGGGACAGCCGCTGAGGACATCATCAAGGCCCTGACCATCCTCGACGGCGCGGGCTTCCACGGTCCCTACACCCTGGCGCTAGCGCCCGGCCGCTACAATCTCCTGTTCCGCCGCTATCCCAGGGGGAACTACAGCGAGATGGAGCACGTGAAAGCGATGGTGGCCGAAGGCGTCTTCAAAGCGCCGATCCTCGAGAGCGGCGGGGTGTTGCTGGCTTCGGGCCGGCAATTCGCCTCCATCGTGCTGGGGCAGGACATGACCATCGGCTTCATCGGCCCCACCGGGGATAAGCTAGAGTTCTCCATCTCCGAGAGCCTGGCCCCCCTGATCCGCCGCCCCCAGGCCAGTTGCGTTCTGAAGGAGTAAATATCAGGCAATCAGTGATCAGTAATCAGTGATCAGTGATCAGCAACACTGATAACTGATCACTGATAACTCAAGAGGAAGCCTCTATGGACGTGAAGCAAGCTATACACACCAGGAGGGCATATCGCTCGTTGGAGCCTGTAGAGATAACCGAAGAACTCGTCAGGGACCTGGCCGAGAGTGCCCAACTGACCCCTTCCTGCTTCAACAATCAGCCCTGGAGGTTTGTCTTCGTTCACGACCCCGAAGTGCTGAAGAAGCTGCACGGCGCGATGTCGAAGGGCAACGAGTGGGTGCAGGCCGCCTCTATGATCATCGCCGTGTTCAGCCGCGAGGACCTGGATTGCCGCATCAGGGGCAGGAACTACTACCTCTTTGACACGGGCATGGCCACGGCGTTTATCATACTGAGGGCCACGGAATTGGGATTGGTAGCCCACCCGATAGCCGGATACGACGAAGGGGCGGTCAAGGAAATACTGGGCATCCCCGAGGACATGCAGGTGATCACCCTGGTGAACGTAGGCAAACATGCCGAAACCATTGGCCCTCTCCTCACCGAGAAACAGGCGGAGACAGAGAAACAGAGGCCGGAAAGGTTGCCACTGGAGGGATTTGCCTACGTGAATGCTTTCCCGGTTGGACATGCTGGAGGAGGCCCTCTGTAACGCGCTGGCTATTGCACTCGACGTGTACATTCCGACGTTGGTGGCCGTGGGGCATCCTGCTCAGGAACTGCCGCCCCACGGGAAACACGACCGCTTCGACCGCACCAAGGTCCACTACGGCAGGTGGAGGGAACTGAAGCTATCAGAGGAGGCTGAGAAAGGAGCACGATAGAAATAGCAATGAACAGACGCACATTCGCTGTACTCACAATCATGTTCCTCGTTCTATTGATGGGATCGCTTCTCGCAGCTTGTGGTAAAGCGAAGGACGAGGCTGCTGTGCCTACTCCGGAACAGGAGGAAGCTGCTCCGGTCGCGCTGGATGCTAAGCCCTTGCTCGAAGAACGATGCACCAGTTGCCATGACCTGGGGCGAGTGGAGCGAGCCAATAAGACAAACGAAGAGTGGAAAGCGATGGTGGAACGCATGGTGGAAAAGGGTGCCCAACTCAACCAGGCGGAACAAGAAGCGGTTATCCAGTATCTGGCGGAGACCTACGGGCCGTAAGAAGCAAAGGGTGAGCAAGTTGGGAGAACTTCAGACACCTATCTTCTGGGCTGAGGGACACCCTGGCCCGTTATCAGCCAAGGGGTGGCAGGTCGAGCTGGGCGGGCTGGTCGAGAAGCCGGTGACACTGACCTACGAAGAGATCGTCGCCTTGCCCAAATCTATCGCCGATGCGCGCCTGACCTCCGTGTCGGGCTGGAGCGTGCGGGGTAAATGGGGCGGCGTGCGCCTCAGCGATCTTCTGGACGTGGCTGGAATCAGGCCAGAGGCCACCCACGTTCAGTTCGTCTCTTACCGCCAGATCTATACGACGTGCATTCCGTTGGACGTGGCCTTGAAAGAACGCACCCTGTTGGCCTACGAGTTCGATGGCGAGCCGCTGGATGCCGACTATGGTGGCCCGGTGCGCATCTTCTGTCCCTACCTGTGGGGATACAAGTCGGCCAAGAGCGTGGTCGCCATCACGCTGGAAGACCACTCGATCCCCGGATTCTGGGAGGTGCGTGGCTATCCCGATGGTGCACAGATAAAGCCTCGTCGAATACTTGACGTCAACAGCAATCGCTGGCGACGTATCGCCGGCGGGGAGGTCACCGAGTTTTTGGATTGATGCCATTCTGTTGAGCAAAAATAATATCAATTAGGTGTATTCAAATCCAGTTGTAGGGGTGACCCCTTGCGGTCGCCCTAGGCGGGTGCAAGACCTACCCCTACAACCCATTTTGAATGCACCCATGCCAATTCAGGGAGGAGGGTAGGAATGACTGTTGTAACTGCTGCTGAAGCCCTCAGATGGGCGATGGAGATCGAAGAGAATGGGGAGGCCTTTTACAACACTGTGGCCGCGAGGAGCGCCGACCCCGAAGTGAAGGCACTCTTTGAGGACCTGGCTGTCCAGGAGCGAGGACACTACCAGGTGTTCCAGAAGATGCTGGAGGAGGTGAAACCAGCGCCTGACCTGTCTTCGGTCGGCATCCAGTATGACGAGTACCAGGCCTATCTCCAGGCGGCCCTCGATCAGGCCCTGTTCGCCGGGCCGGATAAGGGATTGACCCTGGCCAGGCAGGCCCAGGATCGAGAAACAGTCCTGCGAGCCGCCATGGGCTTCGAGAAGGACACCCTGCTGTTCTTCTACGACCTGCGCGAGATGGTGAGCGAAGTGGAACGGAGGGCTATTTCCAATGTCATCCTCGAGGAGAAATCTCACCTGCGCCGCCTGGCAAAGATGCTGTAGTGGGGAGGAATCATGCCAGCCATTGAGATCAAACCCGACATCTACTGGATTGGCGTCAACGATCGCACGACCGACCTCTTCGAGGGGCTGTGGCCCATCGAGCAGGAGGGAGTTTCGTACAACGCCTATCTGATCAACGACCAGAAGAAGGCCATCGTTGACCTGGCCAAGGCCTTCAAGACCGACGAGTTCTTCGACCAAATCGCCGAGATCGTGGACCTATCCAAGATTGACTACCTGGTCATCAACCACATGGAGCCGGACCACACCGGCGTGTTGCGCACCCTCAGGAAGCTAGCTCCAGGCGCAACCATCCTGGGCTCCGCGAAGACCAGGGAGATGCTGGAGTCTTTCTATGGGGTCACCGCAAACGTGCGGGTGGTCGAGGATGGGGAGATGCTCTCCCTGGGCCGCAGGACGCTGCAGTTCTTCTCCACACCCTTCGTGCACTGGCCGGAGACGATGATGACTTACGAGACGACGCACCGCGTCCTCTTCTCCTGCGACGCCTTCGGCGGCTACGGGGCCCTGCGCGGCGCCATCTTCGACGACGAGTACGCCGATCTGGGGTTCTACCAGAAGGAATCGCTCCGCTACTACGTCAACATCGTGGCCAAGTTCAGCAAGCCCGTGCTCAGGGCCATCGAGAAGCTGGCCGACGTGCCGGTAGACATCATCGCCCCTTCCCATGGGCTCATCTGGCGCGAGCGACCCCAGCTCATCGTCGAGCTCTACCAGAAGTGGGCCGAATACGCCACTGGTGAAACCGAAGCGGAGATCACGCTCATCTACGGCTCGATGTACGGCAACACCGAGGCCATGATGAACGCCGTGGCCCAGGGCATCTCCGGCGTGGGGGTTCCCCTGGAGATCTTCGACGCGGCCAGGACCGACGTCAGCTACATCCTCCCCTCCCTGTGGACGAGGGCCGGGGTGATGGTTGGCGCCCCCACCTACGAGGGCACCCTGTTCCCGCCGGTGGCCCAGGCACTGGAGATGGCTGCTCTCAAGCGCGTGTTGAACAAGAAAGTGGCCATGTTCGGCAGCTACGGCTGGAGCGGCGGGGCTCTGAAGCACCTCAAGGAGATCATTGAGCCTGTGAAGTGGGAATTGCTTGACTCGTTTGAGTTCACTGGACGGCCCACCGAGGGAGACCTCGAGAAGGGGGAGGAATTCGGGGCCCGGTTTGCGAAAATGATAAGGAGGGACGAGGGATAAGGAGAAAAACATGCCATCAGCAAAAGGTAGCGTCCCTGGACGCCATAACGAACACCATACCGTTTTCTACGGTCTATCCACTTGCGTCTGGTGCAAGCGGGCCCGCCAGTTCCTGGAGGATCAGGAGATCGAGTTTGATTACATCTACGTGGACCTGCTTTCAGGTCGGGAGCTAGAGGAGGTGATGTCCTGGGTTCGTCGTTGGAATCCTGGAGTGTCCTTCCCTACTTTGGTGGTGGATAGCTCCAGATGCGTGGTCGGATACAAGCCAGAGCAGATCAAGGAGGCACTGGGACTGTGAACGAGGAGATTGCCATTCCTGTCGAGGAAGTGGACGCTCTCTACGAGCAGTTGGACCGCGAGGCGGAGGCTGCCGGGTACCACCTCAACCCCGACCGGGAGTTCACCTGGGAGCTGGTAAAAGGGTTGCTCGTCAACGAACAGCGCTACGGCTACTGGGCCTGTCCCTGTCGGCTGGCCACGGGGGATAAGCAGAAAGATCTCGACATCATCTGCCCCTGCGACTACCGCGACCCCGACCTGCTCGACTGGGGGAGTTGCTACTGCGCCCTCTACGTCTCCGATGAGGTCGTGCAGGGCGAGCGAGAGGTGCAGCCCATCCCGGAGCGTCGCCCGCCGGAGGGACAGCGTCCCCAGGACCGCCCCGCCCGCGCTACAGCTCTGCCTGGCAAGGAGCCCGCTCTCCCCGTCTGGCGCTGCCGGGTGTGCGGCTACCTCTGTGCCCGCGAGCGCCCACCCGCCGTCTGCCCCATTTGCAAAGCCAAGCGGGAACGATTCGAGCGATTTTGGTGAAAGACGCAAGGTGCCAGGCACTTCCGTAGAACCGTCTGTATCAACGCCGAGGGCAATTTGAAAAGCGCTTTTGTTGTGAAAGCCTCGGTGAAAGTGCCTGGCACCTGAATGCTCAAACGCTTCGAAAGGTTCTGGTGATTCGGGAAGATGACGGGTACTATTATAAACGTGGCCACCGTGATAGCCGGCGGCACTTTGGGCACCCTGTTGGGTGAAAAGCTACCTTCCCGTATCCGCCACATCGTCATGCAGGGAGTGGGCCTGGTGACCCTGGCGGTGGGGATGAGCATGGCCATTACCACCAGGAACTTCCTGCTGGTGCTGATCAGCATCATCATCGGCGGGATGCTGGGCGAGTGGTGGGGGCTGGAAGAGCGGCTGGACACGGCCGGGAAGTGGCTGGAGGCTAAGGCTAGTCGGTTTCCCCTCCTGGCGCGGGGCGAATTCACCAAAGGCTTCGTCACCGCCAGCCTGGTGTTTTGCGTGGGGCCGATGACCATCCTGGGCTCCATCCAGGATGGCCTTGCGGGCGATTACACCCTGCTGGCCATCAAGAGCGTGCTGGATGGCTTCTCTGCACTGGCCTTCGCTGCCTCCATGGGGATGGGGGTGACCTTCTCCGCCGTCACGGTGCTCGTTTACCAGGGAGCTTTGACCCTGGGAGCCTCTCTCTTCCAGAACGTTCTCACCGATACCATCGTAACAGAGATGACCGCTACCGGTGGAGTGATGATCCTGGGGATTGGTCTTTTGCTGCTGGAGATCAAGCGGGTCAGGGTGGCCAACTTCCTGCCCGCTCTGGCCATTGCCCCGCTGCTGGTGGCCCTGTGGGAGAAGTGGGGGCCTCGTTAAGGAGAGATGAAAATGTGATTTTTGTCATAGACAGGTGGCTATCTTGATGTTATAATGTTAGAAGTGAGAAGTGGTTTTGTCTCTGTTACTATCCTCAATGGAAGAGTTAAAAGTGCAAGAGCAATCGAACAGGATTCAGTGGCTGCTGGATGAGGCAGATGAGCGGGGATATGTCACCCTCGACCAGATATTGGAAGTCTTCCCCGAAGCAGAGGAGGATCTGGCTCAGCTAGAGAATCTCTTTGCTTTCCTCTACGGGCAAGGCATTGATGTCTGCGGCAGCGAGGAAGAGGCCGAAGGGGAGAGGGCCGGGGCGGAAGAGAAGCCGGGCGGGAATGGGGGCAATGGTGCTTTTGACTTGAGCGGCATTGCTGCCGATGATACCATCAGCTTGTACCTCAAGGAGATGAGCCGCGTACCTCTCCTAAGCCGCGAGGAGGAGGTGGAACTGGCTAAGCAGATGGAAGAGGCCGAGGGCGCCCGACAACAGTTATGCCGAGATGGTCATGACCCTCAGGAGAGGAAAAGACTGAAAAGGTTAATCGAGATGGGTGAAGAAGCCCGCCAGCACCTCATCAAGGCCAATACTCGCCTCGTGGTGAGCATCGCCAAGAAACACAGGGGATATGGGATGCCTTTCCTGGACCTCATCCAGGAGGGCAACCTGGGTCTGATCAAGGCTGCGGATAAGTTCGACTACCGACGAGGTACCAGGTTCAGCACGTATGCCACCTGGTGGATCAGACAATCAATCAGCCGCGCTCTGGCTGAGCAGGGGCGCACCATCCGCATCCCCATACACATGAGCGACCGCATCAGGAAGATGTATAAGACGGCACAAAGGATGGAGCAGGAGGAGGGACGCAACCCCACTCCAGAGGAGGTCGCTGAGGAGATGGGCCTTGAACCCGGCAAGGTAGAGTGGATGATGAATGCCTCGCGTCAGCCTTTCTCCCTGGAGAGGCCGGTGGGGGAAAACGGGGACGCCGAGTTCGGGCAATTCATTGAGGACGGGGAGATTCCTGCGCCCTCGGACGTAGCCTCGCAGCACTCGTTGGCGGAGAAGATGGAAGAACTCCTCTTCACTTTGACTCCCCGGCAGGCTCGCATCCTGCGTCTCCGCTTTGGCCTGCAGGACGGTTACAGTTACACCTTGCAAGAGGTGGCCGAGAGATTCGGTCTGACGCGGGAGCGCATCCGCCAGATAGAGCAAGAGGCTCTGAATAGGCTGCGTCATCCCCGCCGCAGCCGTAAACTGCGGGATTACCTTAGCTAGTGCTCTTTCACAAAACAGACCTTGACTCTTCGTGAAACAGCACTAGCTATTGCCCCGCTGCTGATGGCCCTGTGGGAGAGGTGGGGGCCCCCCCCTCTGGTTGAGTGAGCTGCGCACCGTAAGAAGGGGGAAGGAAATGGATATGATCAAGGATCGAAACAGCCTACAGGAGCACGAGCCCTATCCTCGCAAGGTTGCCGTGGTTGGTGCTGGTAAGGTTGGCTCTACCTTTGCCTACGCATTGCTGCTTAACGGCCTGGTGGGTGAAATCGTGCTGATAGACATTGATCGCGAGCGGGCGGAGGGCGAGGCGATGGACTTGAACCACGCCATGCCGCTTTCCCATCCTACGCGCATCTGGGCCGGCGACTATCCCGATTGCGCCAAGGCCGACGTGGTGGTCGTGGCTGCCGGGACGGCCCAACGACCAGGGGAGACACGGCTCAACTTGGTAAAGCGAAACGCGGCGATTTTCAAGGACATTATCCCGCGCATCACTGCGTACAATACGACCGGCATCCTGCTCATCGCTACCAATCCGGTGGACGTGTTGAGCTATGTAGCCTGGAAGGCGTCAGAATTCCCTTCACAACGGGTGATTGGCTCCGGCACTGTGCTCGACACAGCACGTTTCCGCTATCTGTTGAGCGAGCATCTGGGCGTGGATCCACGCAACGTACATGCCCACGTCATCGGTGAACATGGTGACAGCGAGGTGCCGGTCTGGAGCCTGGCCACCGTGGCCGGGATGCGGCTGGACGACTATTGCCGCCGCGAAGATTGCGACCTGGGGCCCGAAATCCGTAAGCACATCTTTGAGCAAACCCGCAACGCGGCCTATGAGATCATCCAGCGCAAGGGTGCAACCCACTACGCCGTAGCCGTTGGGTTGCTGCGCATCGTGGAGAGTATCCTGCGCGACCAGCGCACTGTACTGGCAGTCTCCAGCCTGGTGCCTGGCTACTACGACATTGAGGACGTCTATCTCAGCTTGCCAGCGGTCGTGGATCGAGGGGGTGTGGAGCGTGTGCTGCACCTGCTTTTGAATGAGCAGGAGACAGAGGCATTGCGTAGGTCAGCGGCGGTGTTGCGCGGCGTGTTAGATGAGTTGGATGATGTCTAGAGAGGCCAGCCAGACCTGATGCACTCGTTCAAGACTGGCAAGCCCGGCACGTTGCATGCCCTGGCCTGCTGCAACATTCACGGGCTCTGGGACCCTCAGGTCGAGAGGAGAGAGGAGAGAGGAGATGAGAAGAAAGGCCGATATTCAGCGTACCGCAGAAGCGGTGTGGACAGGGAATCTGCGCGAAGGCAAGGGCCGCATCACCAGCGGCAGTGGCGTTCTCAAGGACACGCCCTATAGCTTCGGCACGCGGTTCGAGGGCGAGCCCGGCACCAATCCTGAGGAGCTCATCGCCGCCGCCCATGCGGCCTGTTACAACATGGCCTTGGCCAGCGCGCTCGGCAAATAGGACACGGATGCACACAGATTGGCACAGATAAAGAAATAAAAAAGAAATCTGTGTTTCTCTGTGTTAATCTGTGTCCCATTAGGAAGTTATGAGCCATGCTGGCGGCGTCAGAATCACCAAAATGCGCCTCGAAACCCGGGGGCAGGTTCCAGGCATTGACGAGGCCACCTTCAAAGAGATCGCCCAGGAAGCCGAAAAAAGATGCCCTGTTTCTAACGCCTTGCGCGGAGGGCTGGAGATCGAGCTGGAAGCCGCTTTGATGTAGCTTGCCCAGGGGGTAAAAGATGGATCCCCCCCTTCGTCCCCCCTGGCCCCCAAAGTTGGGGGGAGGGGGGAAAGGGGGAGGGCATTCCGACCATATTCAGGAGGTTAAAATGCCCAAGAATGACATGACCTTTAAGATTGGTGGGGAAGCCGGACAAGGGATAGAATCCAGCGGCGCCGGGTTCGCTAAAGTTCTGGCCAGGGGCGGTTGGCACGTATTCGGCTTGCAGGACTACATGTCTCGCATTCGAGGCGGCCACAACTTCTATCAAATCAGAGCTAGCGAGAGCCCCCTTTATTCCCATACCGACGACGTCCATCTGCTGATGGCCCTCGTTCCGGAGACGATCGAACGACACAAAAATGAGCTCGTAGCCGGGGGAGGGATCATCTACGATGAAGGCTTCAAACTGGATAAAGAGGACCTGGAGAAGCGGGGAATCAGGCTCTTTCCCGTGCCGCTATTCAAAATCGCCGAAGAGGGCGGCAGCAAGGTTATGGCCAATACTGCTGCCTTGAGTGCCGCTATCGGTGTGGCCGAGTATGGCTTTGAATCCATGGCCGGTGTGATCGGCGATGACTTTGCCAGGAAGGGACAGTCAGTGGTAGATACCAACCTGGCGACAGCCCGAAAAGCCTACGACTTCGCCCGGCAGCGCTACGCCGCCGGCTTCGACTACAAGCTGGAGCCAGTGGAGGCTCCACCACGGATGGTCATCAACGGCAATCAGGCCCTCTGCCTGGGAGCCGTCCTGGGTGGCTGCCGCTTCATCTCGGCCTATCCCATGACCCCGACCTCGCCCATCCTGGAGTGGATGGCGGCCCACGCTTCTCGCTATGGCCTGGTCGCCAAGCACAGCGAGGACGAGATCGCCGCTTTGGGTATGGCCATCGGAGCCAGCCACGTTGGCGCGCGGGCCATGACCGCGACCTCCGGCGGCGGCTTCTCGCTGATGGTCGAGGGTCTGGGGCTGGCGGGGATGACGGAGACGCCGGTGGTCATCTGGGAGAGGTGGGGCCCCCCCCGCCGCCCCTTCGTCAAGCCAAACGCCACGCGCACCGAGCAGGGGGATTTGCTGTTCGTCCTGCGTGCCTCTCAGGGGGAGTTCCCTCGCATCGTGTTAGCGCCGGGCACCGTCGAAGAGTGCTTCCACGCTGGCTGGCGGGCCTTCAACCTGGCTGAAAAGTACCAGTGTCCGGTGATCGTCCTCGTAGACACCTTCCTGGCCAACTCTGTGCGCTCCATCCCCAGAAGCGATTTTCACTTCGAAGCAGTGGAGATAGACCGGGGCGAATTGCTGACTGATGAGGAGCTGGAGCAACTAGCCGACGACTACGAGCGTTACGCCATCACCGCAACGGGCATCTCGCCGCGGGCCTTGCCAGGCCATCCCAAGGCCGTGTTTGTGGCCTGCAGCGATGAGCACACCGAAGACGGCCACTTCGAGGACGAGGACCCGCAGAACCGCGTTAAGATGGTCCAGAAAAGGTTGCGCAAGCTGGATGTCGCCGTGGGTGGCCCCTTCGATGCGCGCCCCCGTCCTTTACGGGCCAGAGCAGGCCGACATCACCCTCGTCGGCTGGGGCTCGAGCTATGGTCCCGTGCGAGAAGCGGCGGATCGGTTGAACCAGGAGGGTCCCTAGAGAAGGCCAACTTCCTGCACTTCACCGACATCTGGCCTTTCCCGGCGGACAAAGTCCAACCGCTGCTGGAATCGGCCAGGCGCTTGGTGGCCGTGGAAGGGAACGCTACCGGACAGTTCGCCCGCCTGCTCCGTGCCTACACAGGCATCCAGGTTGACGACCAGATCCTCAGGTACGACGGCCGGCCTTTCTCGCCGGAGTACGTTCTGGACAGGTTACAGTAGGAGGTGCTGACGATGGTTGAGCTCCAAGATTATGCCAGTCCAGTGCGGCCCA
>Ga0194125_10006083_pt1 | contig 18000 bp, 13 predicted proteins | sample TA2KigC250mmetaG_FD_148626 | JGI IMG/M metagenome (GOLD analysis project Ga0194125, IMG submission 148626) | Freshwater microbial communities from Lake Tanganyika, Tanzania - TA2015034 Kigoma Deep Cast 250m | ecosystem: Environmental > Aquatic > Freshwater > Lake | place: Tanzania: Lake...
AACAGGGCCAGACGCGGCGCAAGGCAGTCCAGAAAAACCGGTCCAGCCGATTCAGCCGGGGACGGGGTCGTTTCCGCTTGAGCACGGCGACCTGCTGCCGCAGGGCCAGGATCTCCAGGGCGGTGTCCTGACGACTGCGGAAGAAGACGCGAATGGCAGCCAGGAGAGCAAGGACGAATTGGAGCACAAGCCCTACGTTGTAACATGCGTAACACCTCGACAGAGGGCCTCAGCCGGGCGGCTGCAAGTTGTTGATTACACCGGACCACAGGGTTTTGACTACTGACAGGACGCGCGTGCGTTCCCCCAATGCCCGGCCCGGTGCTACCCTGACAGCGGGTACCCACCATGGACTTCGTGCGCGGCCTCCAATGCGTCCTGTGCGGCGCGGAGCACCCGGTCGACGTCGCATACACCTGCCCGGCCTGCGGCCCCGCCGGGCTGCTCGACGTGCGCTACGACTACCCGGCCGTCGCCCGGAGCCTGACGCGCGAGGCGCTGGCCGCCCGTCCCCACGACCACTGGCGCTACCGCGAACTGCTTCCCATCGCGGCCGGCTCCCCCCTGCCGGCCCTCACCGTAGGGTGGACCCCGATCGTGCCGGCCCCGCGGCTGGCGCGGCATGTGGGCGTGCGAGCGCTCCACCTCAAGGACGACGGGCGCAATCCCACTGGCTCGCTCAAGGACCGGGCGAGCGCGGTCGGCGTAGTGAAGGCGAGCGAGCAGGGCAAGCCGATCATCGCCTGCGCCAGCACCGGCAACGCCGCCTCGTCGCTGGCCGGGATGTCCGCGTCGCTCGGGCTGCGCAGCGTGATCTTCGTGCCGCGCCGCGCCCCCGAACCCAAGCTGGCCCAACTGCTCGTTTTCGGCGCCACCGTGCTGCGCGTCCAGGGGAGCTACGAGGACGCCTTCCAGCTCTGCCAGCGCTCCTGCGAGCGCCACGGCTGGTACAACCGCAACTGCGCCATCAATCCGTACTTGCTGGAAGGCAAGAAGACCGTCGGGATGGAGCTCTGCGAGCAGCTCGGCTGGCGCCTGCCGGACTGGGTGGCGGTCTCGGTGGGCGACGGCTGCACCATCGCGGGCGCCTGGAAGGGCATCCGCGAGTTGCAGGCCATCGGGCTCATCGACCGCACGCCGAGGATGCTGGGGGTGCAGGCCGAAGGCGCCGCCCCCGTGACGGCGGCGTTCCGCAACCGCGCCGAGCTGGCGCCGGTGGATCCCGATACCATCGCCGACAGCATCGCGGTGGGGGTGCCGCGTAACTGGCGCAAGGCGGTGGCGGCGGTGACCGAGTCCGGTGGCGAGATGATCAACGTCAGCGACCGCGAGATCCTGGACGCGATGGGCTACACCGGCCGGCTGGCGGGGGTCTTCGCCGAGCCCGCAGCTGCCGCGGCGCTGGCGGGCGTGCGCCGCGCCGTGGCGGAGGGCGTTGTCGACGCCGGCGCCTCGGTGCTGGCGGTGATCACCGGCAACGGCCTCAAGGACGTACGCTCGGCGCTGGCGGCCGTGGGCGAGCCCTACACGGTGCCGCCGGACGGCACGGGTCTCGACGATCTCCTGGCCAAGGAGGGACTGGCGGGATGAGCGCGGCTTCGCTGCTGATTCGCGACATCCACACGCTGCTGACGATGGACCCGGCTGGCACCATCCTGCGCGGCGGGTACGTCTATGCGGAGGACGGGGAGATCCGCGCGGTGGGGCAGGAGCCGCCGGAGACGCTCCGTCCCGATCGCACCATTCGCGCGCCGTATGCCGTCGCGCTGCCCGGGCTGGTCAACACCCACCATCACCTCTACCAGACGCTCACCCGCGCCTATCCGGGCGGCGTGGACGCGGAGTTGTTCGACTGGCTGCGCGCGCTCTATCCGGTGTGGGCGCGACTCGACGCGGAGGCGGTGCACATCTCCTCCACCCTCGGGATGGCGGAGCTGATGCTCTCCGGCTGCACCACCACCACCGATCACCACTACGTGTTCCCGCGCGGGCGCGAGGGGCTGATCGAGGCGCAGGTGGAGGCGGCCGCGGCGCTGTGGATGCGCTTCCATCCCACCCGCGGCAGCATGAGCGTGGGGGAGAGCCAAGGCGGCCTGCCGCCGGACTCGGTGGTGCAGAATGAGGACGTCATCCTGGCCGACTGCGAGCGCCTGGTCAACCGCTACCACGATCGGCGGCCTGGAGCGATGGTGCGGTTGGCGCTCGCGCCGTGCTCGCCTTTCTCCGTCTCTCCGGACCTGATGCGCCGCACCGCGGAGATGGCGGCTCGCCACGGCGTGCGGCTGCACACCCACCTGGCCGAGACGCGCGAGGAAGAGGCGTACTGCCTGGTCCGTTTCGGCCGCCGTCCGCTGGATCTGCTGAGCGACGTGGGCTGGGTCGGGGGCTCGACCTGGCTGGCGCACGGCATCTACTTCAACGACGAAGAGATCGCCCGCCTGGGGCGGGCCGGGGTGGGGATCGCGCACTGCCCGAGCTCGAACATGCGGCTGGGGTCGGGCATCGCGCCGGTGTTGCGGCTCCGTGCGGCGGGATGCCCGGTCGGCCTGGCGGTGGACGGCAGCGCATCGAACGACAGTTCCCACATGCTGGCGGAGGCGCGGCAGGCGCTGCTGGTGGCGCGGGTGGCCGGCGGGGCGGCGGCGATGAAGGTGCGGGACGCGCTGCGCCTGGCGACGGTGGAGGGCGCGCGCTGCCTGGGGCGGGACGACATCGGCTCGCTCGAGCCCGGCCGGCGCGCCGACCTGGCGCTGTTCGATCTGCGCGCCATCGGCTACAGCGGCGCCGGGGACGCGGTCGCGGCCCTGCTGCTGTGCGCGCCGGAGCGGGTTTCCACGCTGGTCGTCGAGGGGCGCGTGGTGGTCGAGGACGGGGTCCTGCGAACGGTGGCGATTGAGCCGGTCGTCGCGCGGCACCGCCGCACGGCAGAGCGATTGACGGGGCTGAGGGTGATTTGACGAGGCGTGGAACCGATCCCGCGGCCACCACCCCATTGAAGACGCGCCGTCCCCCTTCCCCCTCTGCTACAATTCAGGACCGGAATCGGAATATCGCGCCGTTAACTCGAACGGAGGTTTCGCGCTATGTTCGATCACATCGAGGTGTTCCACCGGCCGGCGACGGCCCACGAAGCGGTACTTCTACTGCAAGAGAACGGCCCCGCGGGCCGCTACGTGGCGGGCGGGACCGATCTCATCGTCCAGGGCGACCGTTCCATCCGGGCGCTCATCGACGTGACCCGGATGGGGCTCGACTACATCGAGCCACGCGGCGATGAGTGCGTCATCGGCGCCACCGCCACCATGAACGCGATCGCGCGCGCGCCGCTGGTGCGCGAGTGGGCCGGCGGCATCCTGGCCCGGGCCGCCGCGACTTGCGGGTCGGTGCAGATCCGCAACATGGCCACGTTGGGCGGCAGCCTGGCCAACGGATCGCCGGCGGCCGATCTCGCCACGCCGCTACTGGCGATGGAGGCGAGGGTGGGGCTGGAGGACTCCGCGGGTCGGCGGAGCGTTCCGCTGACGGAGTTCTACGCCGGCGAGCGCGCTCGCGGCGCGTTGCTCATCGAAGCGGCCATCCCGCCGCCACCGCAGGCCGGGCGCGCGGGCTGGTCTTTCCAGAAACTGGGGCGCACCTGCTGCGACATCTCGCTGGTGAACGTGGCGGCCGGGCTCGGCCTGGACGGCGACGGGCGCGTGCTGTGGGCGCGCCTCGCGCTGGGCGCGGTGGCGCCGGTGCCGATGCGGGCCGCGGGCGCCGAAGGCCTGCTGCTCGGACGGACGCTGACTCCCGAGCTGCTGGGCGAGGCCGCGGAGACGGTGGCGCGCGAGGTGCGTCCTATCGACGACGTGCGGGCCAGCGCCGATTACCGCCGCGAGATGGCGGGCGTGTTCACCCGCAGGGCGCTGCGGGAATGCGCGCGGGAAGCGGGGTGTGCGTGATGAGCGCGATCGAGATTGACGTGACGGTCAACGGCGCGGCCCGCCGCTGGCGTGTCGCACCCGGCGACCTGCTGCTGGACGTGCTGCGCCGCGAGGGCTACGGCGGGGTCAAGCGCGGCTGCGAGTCCGGCGAATGCGGGGCCTGCACCATCCTGCTGGACGGCAAGGCGGTGCTGGCCTGCCTCACCTTCGCCGCACAGGCGGATGGACGCGAGGTCGTCACCATCGAGGGGCTCAGCCCGGACGGCAAGCTCGACCCGCTGCAGGAGGCGTTTGTCGAACATGCCGCCGTGCAGTGCGGCTACTGCGCGCCCGGCATGATCCTGAGCGCCAAGGCGCTGCTCGACGAGCGGCCCGATCCGAGCGAGGCCGAAGTGCGCGAGGCGCTGGCCGGCAATCTCTGCCGCTGCACCGGGTACGTCAAGCCGGTGGAAGCGGTGCTGGCTGCGGCGCGGGCGAAAGGAGGCGCGCGATGAAGCCGGAGGACCCGATCGTCGGCCGGAGCCTCGGCAAACTGGACGGCGCCAAGCTCGCCGCGGGCCGTCCTGCGTTCACGGACGACTTCCCCGTGCCCGGAATGCTGGTGGGCAAGATCCTCGCCAGCTCGCGGGCGCACGCCCGCATCCGCTCCATCGACACCAGCCGGGCCAAGGCGCTGCCCGGGGTGCGGGCCGTGCTCACCTGGCAGGATGTGCCGCGGGTGCCCCACACCACCGCCGGACAGGCCTGGCCCGAGCCCTCGCCTTACGACACCTTCCTGCTCGATTCCAAGGTGCGGTTCGTGGGCGACCGGGTGGCCGCGGTGGCGGCCGACACGCGCGCCATCGCCGAGGAGGCGGTGCGCCTGATCGAGGTCGACTACGAGAACCTGCCCGCCGTGCTCGACATGGAGCAGGCGATGGCCGAGGGCGTGGCGGTGATCCACGACGAGCCCGACGCCAAAGGCATCCACGATGCCCGCCACAACCTGGCCGGCTACATCCTTAAGGAACTGGGCGACGTGGAGGCGGGTTTCCGCGAGGCCGACTTCGTCTGCGAGCGCGAGTTCCGCACCCACCGCCAGCAGCACTGCCCGATCGAGCCGCACGTCACCGCGAGCTGGCTCGACCCGGACGACCGGCTGACGATCCTCTCCAGCACGCAGGTGCCGTTCCACGCCCGGCGCCAGGTGGCAATGATCCTGCAAATCCCGGTGCAGCGCGTGCACGTGATCAAGCCGCGCATCGGTGGCGGCTTCGGCGGCAAGCAGGAGCTGCTGCTGGAGGACATCTGCGGCGCCCTGACTCTGGCCACGCGCCGTCCGGTAAAGATCGAGTACACGCGGGCCGAGGAGTTTTTCATGGCGCGCAGCCGCCATCCGCAGGTGCTGCGCATGAAGATGGGGGTGAAGCGTGACGGCTCCATCACCGCCAGTTCGCTGAAGGTGCTGGCCACCACCGGCGCTTACGGCAGCCACGCGCTGACCGTGCAGGGCAATACCGGCAGCAAGGTGCTGCCGCTCTACCGCACGCCCAACATGCGCTTTGAGTGCCACGTGGTTTACACCAACATGCCGGTGGCGGGAGCCTTCCGCGGCTACGGCTGCCCGCAGGGCTTCTTCGCGCAGGAGAGTGTGGTGGACGAGATCGCGCACGACCTGGGGCTCGACCCGATCGAGTTCCGCCGCCGCAATCTGATCCGGCTGGGCGACCTGGACGAGCTCTCGGCCCAACTCGGCGAGGGGCGCAAGGGACTGGCCCGCACCATCCGCAGTTGCGGGATGCCGCAATGCCTGGAGGAGGGCGCGGCGGCCATCGGCTGGCAAGAGAAGCGCCAGGCGCCGCCGGCCCGGGACGGCCATCTGCGGCGCGGCGTGGGCGTGGCGTGCTCCATGCAGGGCAGCAGCATCGCCGGCATCGACTGGGGCGCGGCGCTGATCCGGATGAATGAGGACGGCTCGTTCCACGTGATGAGCGGCGCCTCCGACGTGGGCGCCGGGGCCGACACCGTGATGGCGCAGATCGCCGCCGAGACCCTGGGCGTGACGCTGGACAAGATCCTGGTCACCTCGGGCGACACCGACACCACGCCGTTCGACGTCGGCGCTTACGCCTCCAGCACCACAATCATCTCGGGCGGCGCGGTGAAGAAGGCGGCTGAAAAGGTGCGCGCGCAGATCGTGGCGCTGGGCGCCAAGTTCCTGGAGGTGGCGCCGGAAGCGGTGGTCTGCCGCGACAACACGGTCTCGGCCGCGGATGGCAGCGGCAAGTGCATCTCGATGCAGGACCTCGCCCGGCGCGCCACCTACAAGGAGAAGATGCAGGTGATGGACCACGCCTCGCACTTCATCACCGACAGCCCGCCGCCCTTCTGCGCCCAGTTCGCCGAGGTGGAGGTGGACACGGATACCGGACAGGTCCGCGTGCTGCACCTGGCGACCGCCATCGACTGCGGGGTGGCGCTCAATCCCGCGCTGGCCGAGGGACAGGTGGAGGGCGCGGTGGCGCAGGGCATCGGCTACGGGCTCTACGAGGAGATGGCGATCGACGGCCAGGGCGTGATGCGCAACCCCAACTTCCTCGATTACAAGATCCTGGCGGCCAACGACATGCCGAAGCTGACCACCATCCTGGTGCCCACCGAGGAGCCACTGGGGCCCTACGGCGCCAAGTCGATCGGCGAGGTGGCCATCAACGGACCCACCCCCGCGGTGGCCAACGCCATCTTCCACGCAATCGGCATCCGCTTCCGCAAGTTGCCGATCCGGCCCGAGGACGTGCTGCGGGCCTGGCGCGAAAAGAACCGGCAGGAGCAGCCTGCCGCCGTGACCAGATGACGATCCCCGATCTCGCACGATTCAATTCCGCGGCCCGGGCCTGCGAAGCGGACTTGGTCGCCTTTCTGCGCGACATGGTCGCCATCCCCGGCGAGAGCTGCGGCGAGGGCGCCATCATCGCCCGCATCCGCCAGGAGATGGAGCGGGTGGGCTTCGACGAGACGCGCGTCGATCCGATGGGCAATCTGCTGGGGCGCATCGGCTCCGGCCGGACCGTCATCATGATGGACGCCCACACCGACACCGTCGGAGTGGGCGATCCGAAGGAGTGGGCCTGGGATCCGTACCGTGGCAAGGTGGAGGACGGCTACGTCTACGGGCGCGGCTCGGCCGACCAGCGCGCCGGCATGGCCAGCATGGTCTACGCCGGCAAGCTGATCAAGGAGCTTGGACTCGGCGGCGACTACACGCTCCGGATTGTTGGCTCGGTGCAGGAGGAGGACTGCGACGGGCTGAGCTGGCTCTACATCCTGAATGAAGACGGCATCCGGCCGGACTGCGTGGTGCTGACCGAGGCCACCAACCTGCGCGTCTACCGCGGGCATCGCGGGCGGGTGGAGATCAAAGTCCATCTGCGCGGCCGCTCGTGCCACGCCAGCGCGCCGGAGCGCGGCGACAACCCGGTGTACCGCGCGGCGCCGCTGATCCTCGAGATCGAGGCGCTGAACCGGCGCCTGCCCTCCGACCCCTTCCTGGGCAAGGGCACCATCGCGGTGACCGAGGTGCGGTCGCTCTCGCCCTCGCTGTGCGCGGTGCCGGGGGCCTGCTCGCTGCACCTGGACCGGCGGCTGACGGCGGGCGAGACGCGCGCGAGCGCGGTGGCCGAGGTCCGCGCGCTGCCCGGAGCGGCGGGGGCCGAAATCGAAGTGCCGCGCTACCAGGAGCCGAGCTACACCGGCCTGCGCTACGGCATGGACAAGTACTACCCGACGTGGGTGCTGGAAGAGAGCCATCCGCTGGTGCGGGCCGCGGTGGCGGCGTACGAGTCGATCAACGGCGCGGCCCCGGAGATCGGTAAGTGGACATTCAGCACCAACGGCGTCGCGTCGATGGGGCTGATGGGGGTGCCTACCATCGGGTTCGGGCCGGGCTTGGAAGAGGTGGCCCACAGCGTCAATGAGCGCGTCCCCATCCGCGACCTGGTGGAGGCGGCGCGTTTCTACGCGGCCTTCCCGCTGGTTTACCTGGCCACGGTCGAGAGGCATGGCTGAACTGATCCCCATCCCGCTGCCGGTGCTGCTGAAGCGCGCCTTCCTGGAGTACCGCCGGGAAGCCAAGCTCTTCGACCTCCCTGCCGCCCGCATCTTCCGCGGCATCGAGGGGATCGACTTCGCGGTGGAATCCAACGGCCACCGCGCCGCCACGCCGCTCGGCCCGGCGGCCGGACCGCACACGCAACTGGCGCAGAACATCGCGCTCTCTTGGCTGGCCGGCGCGCGCATCATCGAGTTGAAGACGGTGCAGGTGCTCGACGAGCTGAAGATCTCGCGCCCGTGCATCGATGTCACGGGCGTCGGGTACAACGTCGAGTGGTCGCAGGAGCTGAGGCTGGAGCAGTCGGCGCGCGAGTACGCGACGGCCGCCATGCTGATCGCGATCCTGCAACACTCCGGGCTGCTGGGCGCGCCGCTGCCGGAGCCGGCCATCTTCGACATGAGCGTGGGGTACAACCTGGAAGGGCTGCGCTCGCCGCGCGTGCGGCAGTGGATCGCGGCGATGAAGGACGCCTCGGCGATCGTGGACGAACTGCGCGGCGGCCTGGGCGGCGAGTTCCGGCGCTTCCGCGACCTGCCGTTTCCGGCGCGCCTCAGCGACACCGTGACGCTCTCCACCTTCCACGGCTGCCCGGCGGGCGAGATCGAGGGCATCGTCACGTACCTGCTGGAGGAGATGGGGCTGCACGTCTGCGTCAAGATGAACCCGACGCTGCTCGGCCAGGCCGAGGTGGAGCATCTACTCCATGACGTGCTCGGCTATCGCGAGATTCAGCTTTCGCCGCCGGCCTTCGCCAACGATCTCCAGTTCGACGAGGCACTCCACCTGATCCCGCTGCTCGACCGCAAGGCGCGGGCCTGCGGGCGGCAGCTTTCGGTGAAGTTCAGCAACACGCTGGTGGTGCGCAATCACCGCTCGTTTTTCTCCGATGAGCTAATGTACATGTCAGGCGCGCCGCTGCATGTTCTGACCCTGAACCTGCTGGGGAAGTTCCGGGCGCGGCTGGGGCACCCCGTGCCGGTCTCGTTCTCGGCGGGCCTGGATGCGAACAACGTCGCCAGCGTGGTGGCGATGAACCTGGTCCCCGTGACGACGTGCACGGACCTGCTGCGGCCGGGCGGTTACGCACGGCTGCCGCGCTACCTGGAGCGGCTGGCCGGGCGTATGCGCGACCTCGGCCTGGCGCGGATCCCGGACTATGTGCTGCGCGCCAAGGGCAACGCCGGCGCGGCCATCGAACAGGTCTTCGCCGGGCTGGGCGAGCCTGTGCCGGCGAGCCTGCGGGAGTGGGCGGCGCAGCCGCCGCAGCCGCTCGACCGGGTGTGCGCCGCCCTCCCGGTCCCCGGCCTGGAACAGAAGCTGGTGGATGCCGCCGGGCTGCTCAACACCCCGCTGGTGGTGGCCGAGGCGACCGCCCATCCGCGCTACACCTATGAGCGCAACCAGGCCGTACCGCGCAAGATCGGCTCGAAGCTCTGGCTCTACGACTGCATCGCCTGCGACAAGTGCGTGCCGGTGTGCCCGAACGACGCCAACTTCGTCTACGAGACCACTCAGGCTGGCGACGTCGCGTACGACAACGTCGAGCTTACTCCCGCGGGCGCGGGGCGGATCCCGGGCGGGGTGATCCCGGCTCGCAAAGCCCATCAGTTCGCCAACTACGCGGACGCCTGCAACGAGTGCGGCCATTGCGACAACTTCTGCCCGGAGGACGGCGGCCCGTACCTCGAGAAGCCACGCTTCTTCGGATCGCTCGAAAGCTGGCGGAGGGACGCCCGCGGCAACGGGTTCTACATGGAGTTCGAGGGCGGCAGGCGCACCATCCGCGGCGCGTTCGGCGGCGGCAGCTACGTGCTGACACTCGACGGAGGGCGCGCGCGCTTCTCGGACGGCGCCGTGGAGGTCGAGATCGAGACCGCCACCGGAGCGGTGCTCGACTGGACGCCGCGCGAGGCGGCCCGGACGGTGGACTTGCGGCCGTACGTCGAGCTGAAACTGCTGCTCGAAGCGGCGGGCGGGGCGGGACGCGTCCACTACGCGAATGTCACCGGGTTTGAGGAGGCCACAGTTGACGGCTAAAACGGCGTGGTTCAAAGGCAAGGACTACATCACCACCGAGGAGTGGACGGAAGACCAGATCGAGACCCTGCTCGCCGTCTCCGCCGACCTGAAGCGGAAGTTCCGCGGGCGCATCCCGCACCGCTATCTGCCGGACCTGACCATCTTCCTGATGTTCTTCGACAAGAGCACGCGCACGCGCAACTCCTTCGAGGCCGGCATCACGCAGCTCGGCGGGCACGCCCATTTCCTCACTGCGGAGGCGATGCAGATCTCGCACGGCGAGAGCGCGAAGGACACCGGATCGATTCTCTCCCGCTACGGGCACGCCATCGCCATCCGGCACGACCTGATCCCGGGCGAGGGCAACCGGTACATGCGCGAGGTGGCGCGGTGGGCGGACGTGCCGGTGATCAACATGCAGTGCGACGTGGATCATCCGTGCCAGACCCTGGCCGACCTGATGACCATCCGGGAGAAACTGGGCCGCAACCTGCGCGGACGCAAGGTGGCGGTGAGTTGGGCCTACGCGCCCAGCTACGCCAAGCCGCTCTCGGTGCCGCAGGGCCTGATCATGCTGCTGCCGCGCTTCGGCCTGGACGTGGTGCTGGCCCATCCGCCCGAATACAGGCTGATGCCGGAGACGATGGCCGCCGCCCGGGAGAACGCAAGCCGCGCCGGCGTGAAGTTCGAAGTCTGCGACACCATGGACGACGCCTTCCGCGACGCCGACGTAGTCATCCCCAAGAGCTGGGGATGCCTGGACACGATGGGCGCCAATCCGCAGGAGTCGCTCCGCATCGCGACCCAGTACAGACACTGGATCTGCGACGCGGAGATGATGAAGCGGGGCAAGCCCGAAGCGCTCTACATGCATCCGCTGCCCGCCGACCGCGGCAATGAGGTGACCGACGAGGTCATCGACGGGCCCAACTCCGTGGTCTACGACGAGGCCGAGAATCGCCTGCACACGTGCAAGGCGGTGATGGCCTTGACCATGGCCGGGCAGGAAATCCCGTACGAAACGGAGTAGCCGCCATGCCTGGCGCCATCGTCATCGCGCTCGGCGGCAACGCCATCACGCGCTCCGGTGAGGCGGGAACGATTCCGCAGCAGTTCGCCCACACCGCCGAGACGCTGGAGCAGTTGAAGCCGCTGCTGGCCGGCGGCCGCGCCCTCGTCATCACGCACGGCAGCGGCCCGCAGATCGGCAACGTGCTCATCCGGGTGGAGGAGGGCGGGCGGCGCGTGCCGACCCTGCCGCTCGACACCTGCGACGCCGACGTGCAGGGCGGCATGGGGTACATGATCCAGCGCCTGGCCTGCGAGCTGTTCCGCCGCGAGGGGATCCACCGCGACGTGGTCACGCTCGTCACCCAGGTGCTGGTGGACCGTCACGACCCCGGCTTCGCCGCGCCATCCAAGTACATCGGCTCGTTCTACGACGCGGAGCGGGCGGCCGAGCTGCGCGTCACCGAGCCGGCCTGGCTGCTGCGCGAGGTCTCGCCCGGACGCTTCCGGCGCGTGGTGCCGTCGCCGCGCCCCCTCGAGGTGCTGGAGGCGCGCGCTATCTCCTGCCTGATCGAAGCGGGAGTAGTGGTGATCGCTTGCGGCGGCGGCGGGATCCCGGTGGCCTGGGACGGCGGCCGGCTGGTGGGAGTGGAAGGCGTCATCGACAAGGACCCGGCGTCGAGCCTGCTGGCCACCCGCATCGGCGCCGCGAGCCTCCTCATCCTCACCTCGGTGCCGCAAGTGGCGGTGCGGTTCGGACAGCCGGAGCAGCGCTGGCTCGACCGGTTGAGCGCCGCCGAGGCCCGCGCGCTGCTCGCCGGCGGGGAGTTCCCGCCGGGCTCCATGGGGCCGAAGATCGAGGCCGCGGCCGGGTTCGTCGAGCGCGGCGGCAGCGAGTGCATCATCACTTCGCCCGAATGCGCCGGCGCGGCGCTGGCCGGCCAGGGAGGCACGCGGATCACGCTATGATCGTCGCCAACGCACGCATCCTGACCTTCGACGGCGGCAACCGCGTGCTCGATTCGGGCGCGGTGGAGATGAGGGACGACGGCAGCATCGGCGCTGTCACCGAGGGCCCGCCGCCCCCTGGGGCGGAGACCCTCGACGCGGGTGGACGGCTGCTCATGCCCGCGCTGATCAACTGCCACACCCACCTCTACAGCACGCTGGCGCGCGGCCTGGCGCTCCCCGGCCGCGCCCCGGCGAACTTCCCCGAGATCCTGCGTAAGCTGTGGTGGCGGCTCGACCGCGCGCTCGACGAAGAGGACGTCTATTACAGCGCGCTCATCGGGCTGGTCGATTCCGCCAAGTGCGGGGTGGGGACGCTCATCGACCACCACTCGAGCCCCAACGCCTGCCCGGGCAGTCTGGACCGCATCGAGCAGGCTTTCCGCGAGGCCGGGCTGCGCGGCGCCCTGTGCTACGAGACGTCCGACCGCAACGGAGCCGCCGAGGCCCGCCGCGGCATCGCGGAGAACGTCCGCTGCCTGGAGCGCGTGCGCGGCTCGGGCGGCTCGCTGGTCTCCGGCTGCTTCGGACTGCACGCCTCGTTCACGCTCTCCGATCGCACCCTGCGCCAGGCGGTGGAGGCGAACCAATCGCTGGGCGCGGGCTTCCACCTGCACGTGGCCGAGGACCGCTGCGACGGCCAGCACGCCCGCCGCCTCGGCTATCGCTCCACGGTGCGGCGGCTGCTGGAGGCGGAGATCCTGGGGCCGCGCTGCGTGGCCGCGCACTGCGTCCACGTCTCGGCCGCCGACCTGGCGCTGCTGGCGCGCGAGGGCGTCAACGTGGTCCACAATCCGCAGTCGAACTGCGGCAACGCCGTCGGGGCGGCGAAGCTGGTGGAGATGATGCGCGCCGGCGTGCTCACCGGGCTGGGCACGGACGGCTACACGCCGCGGCTGTGGGACGAGTTCAAGACCGCGCTCCATGTGCAGAGGCTGCGCCGCCGCGATCCGCGCGTGGGCGCCCCCGAGGCGTACGCCGCGTTGCTGAACAACCGCGCCATCGCGCGCAAGGTATGGGGGCTCGAGATCGGCCGCATCGAGACCGGCGCCCGCGCGGACCTGATCCTGGTGGACTACCATCCACCCACCACCCTTACCGCGGACAACCTGTTCGGACACCTGCTGTTCGGCATCGCCAACGCGACCGTCGACTCGCTGTGGGTGAACGGACGGCCGGTGGTGCGCGAGAAGCAATGCGTAACGGTGAACGAACGCGCGCTCTCCGCGAAGGCCGCCGCCCGCGCGCGGTCCTTATGGGAGAGAATCTGAGACCATGGGCAAACCGATCGCCGGCCCCACCTACGCCGAGATGCTCAACCCCGCCGCCCTGCCGGAGCTGGAGGGCGAGCTCGACCCGCGCAATCTGTTCTGCATCTCCTGGCGTGCCCCCGAGGGGCACATCCGCCACGTGGTGCTGCCGCGCGAGCTGACCGGCGTGGAAGCGAACATCGTGGTGATGACCGGCTGCTTCTTTCCCTCCGGCAGCCACAAGGTGGGACCCGCCTACGCGACCCTGATGGAGGGCGAGCTGGCCGGCGAGATCGACCCCGCGGTGAACACCGTGATCGGCCCCTCCACCGGCAACTTCGGGATCGGCACCGCGTACGTGGCCAAGCTGAAGGGCTATCCGGCGGTAGTGATCATGCCGGAGGAGATGAGCGCGGAGCGGTACGAGCGCATACGCCGCTACGGAGGCACGCTCGACCTGACGCCCGGCTCGGAGAGCGACGTCATCCTGGTGCTGGAGCGCACTGAGCAGTACAAGCGGGACCCGCGCAACAAGGTGCTGGCACAGTTCGAGCTGCTGCCCAATTACCGCTTCCATCGCTACGTCACCGGACGGAGCGCGCTGGAGGCGGCGGCCGGTTACGGCAACGGGAGGGTGGCGGCGTTCGTCTCCGCGCCCGGATCGGCCGGCACGCTGGCCGCCGGCGACGAGATCAAGGCGTGCTTCCCGGACTGCGCTATCTGCGCGCTGGAGCCGCGCGAGTGCTCCACGCTGTTCAACAACGGCCGCGGCACGCACCGCATCGAAGGCATCGGCGACAAGATGGTGACCCTGATCCACAACGTGCTCGCCACCGACTACGTGATGCGGATCCACGACGAGGATTGCGTGCTCGGCCTGGAGCTGATCGAACGCCGCCCGGCCGCGCTGGAGCGGCTTCTCGGCCTGGCGCCGGGCGCGCTCCACCGGCTGGCCGGCCTGTTCGGCGTCTCGGGACTGTGCAACATCCTCGGGGCCATCCGCACAGCGGGGCGCCTGGGGCTCGGGCGGGGCGACAACGTGGTGACCATCGCCACCGACGGCTTCGACCGCTACCGGTCGGTGCTGGCCAACCGCGAGCAGCGGCTGGGCGCGCTCGACGACGCCACGGTGGACGCCGCTTTTGCGCGGATCTTCCGCGGGTTCGATGCGGCGGACGTGCTCGACGTGCGGCCGCTGGCCGAGAAGCGGCGGCTCTTTGCCTACAAGGAGCAGGTGTGGACCGGCTTCGGGTATACGCTCCCCTACCTGGAGAAGATGAAGTCGCAGTCGTTCTGGGACACCGAGTACGAAGCCATCGCGAGGATTGACCAGAAGCTGTGCCGGGTGAGGGCCGCATGGGACTGTTGATTCGTCACGGGACGATCGTCACCGCGGATGCGCGCTACCGCGCCGACCTCTACGCAGAGGGCGAGACCGTCACACGCATCGGTGCCGGCCTCGACGCCCCGCCCGATGCCGAGGTGGTGGACGCCACGGGCAAGCTGATCTTCCCCGGCTTCATCGATCCGCACGTCCATGTTCACCTGCCGTTCATGGGGACCTGCGCCAAGGATACGCACGCCACTGCCAGCGTGGCCGCGCTGGTCGGTGGCACGACGACGTACATCGAGATGTGCTGCCCCACCCGCAACGACGACGCGCCGGCCGCCTATCAGCTTTGGAAGACCAAGGCTGCGGGGAACAGCGCCTGCGACTACGCCTTCCACATGTCCGTGACCCGCCACGACGCGGCGACCGATGCGCAACTCGGCGAGATTGTCGCCGACGGCACGGCGTCCTTCAAGATCTACCTCGCCTACCAGGGCTCGTCGGGGGTGGACGACGGCGAGTTGTACCGCATCCTGCGCCTCGCCAAGCGGCTGGGCGCGATCACGGTGGGGCACTGCGAGAACGCCGTGATCGTCGAACACCGGCAACAGGAACTGCTCGCGCTCGGCCGGACGGGGCCGGAATGGCACGAACCCAGCCGCCCGGAGGTGGTGGAGGCCGAGGGGACGAACCGCTTCGCCACCTTCCTGGAAGCGACGGGCGCGGCCGGCTGCGTTGCGCACGTGTCGTGCGAGTCGGCGCTCGAGCGCGCCGTGGCGGCCAGGTCGCGCGGGGTGCGGCTCTGGATCGAGGCGGTCGTACCGCACCTGCTGCTCGACCGCGCTTACGCCGAACGCCCGGGCGTCGACGGCATGAAGTACATCATGTCCCCGCCGCTGCGCGACCGCCGCAACCAGAAGCCGCTGTGGGACGCGCTGGCGCAGGGCCTGATCGACACCGTGGCCACCGACCACTGTCCGCTCGACACCGCGCAGAAGTTGCGCGGCGCGGATGCGTTCCCCCTGATTCCCAACGGCCTCGCCGGGATCGAGGACCGCGTCAACCTGTTGTGGACATACGGCGTCGAGCGCGGCCGGCTCGACCTCCATCGCTTCGTCGACGCCGCGAGCACCCGGCCGGCCCGGCTGTTCGGACTGTTCCCGCGCAAGGGCACGATTGCGGTGGGCTCGGACGCCGACCTGGTGGTCTACGACCCCCAGTGGCGCGGCGTCGTCAGCGCCCGCTCCCAGCTTTGCAATAGCGACTACAACCCGTTTGAAGGCTTCCCCGTCGCAGGCCGCCCGTCGGTGGTCACGGTCCGCGGCCGGGTGCAGGTGAGGGACGGCCGCTTCGTCGGCCAGCCCGGACGCGGCCGGATGCTGCGGCGCGAGCCCGCCTACTTCTGACGTGCCCGCCGGGGCTGACGTGCATGGCTGGCGCAGACGCTGTGCGTAGCCAAGACCAGATGCACAGCGTGGAGTGACGTTACGTGACGGTGAGCGCGCGGCGAGCATGATCCCGGGATGGGCAGGCGGCGGGGATAGATTCCCGCGGGGCCCACGGAAAGGGCTCGGGCTGGTTCCGGCCACAATGCTCTTGAGGTCACCTTGTGGTCGCCTCCCTGGGCCAGCACTGCGGCCAGGCAAGCGCCGCCGATCATTTTGGCCAGGGCCTTCAGGATGTGCACGACGGCTGCGGAGTGCTTCTACGCCGCCTGGGGCCAAGAATACCGATGATGGAGGCCGCCCAGACGCGGGCTCGATATCACCGTCGCCTGGGGCGACGGCTTCTGCGCCACAGGTCGTCGGTTCGGCGTGTCCTTCTCCAGAGAGTCGTGAATGCGGTCTTGGTGGTAGTAGCTCACGTAGTCCCGGATCAGCCGGCGAAGATGCTGCTCGTTCAGCGCGATGACATGGTCAAGGATCTCCCGCCGGCAACTGCCCACCCAACGCTCCGCCGTGCCATTCTGCCAGGGTGCCTGGACGCTGGTTCGTTTGGGCTTCAGACCCGTTGCCCGCAGGAAGTCGATGACGTCATCATCGAACTTCGCGTCCCGGTCGAGGATCACGTAACGATACGGAGCCGCCTCCGGAAACGCCTCCCGCAACTGCTGCACCACCCATTCCGCGGTCGGGCAGGGGGTGACGTTGAAGTGCCGGATCTGGCGGCGGCCGTGCTCGATGACGAAGAAGCAGTAGAGCAGCCTGAAGGTCACCGTGGGCACGGTGAAGAAGTCGAGGGCTACGATCACCTCGCGGTGGTTCTGGAGGAAGGTCAACCAGCGTTGGCCCGGGTCGCCACGGCGGTGGACACTCCGGAGGTACCGGGCCACGGTCCGTTCCGAGACCTCGAAGCCCAGTTTCAAGAGTTCTCCGTGGATCTTGGGAGCACCCCAACCGGCATTCTCTTCCGCCATCCGGCGGATGAGCGCCCGGATTTCAGTGGTGATCTTGGGCCGACCGCCCTGCGGTCGGGATCGCCAACGCCAGTAAAGGCGGAAACCGGCGCGATGCCAGCCGATGACGGTCTCGGGCTTCACGATGACCAGGACGTCGGACCAACGGGGCCAGACGCGGCGCAAGGCAGTCCAGAAAAACCGGTCCAGCCGATTCAGCCGGGGACGGGGTCGTTTCCGCTTGAGCACGGCGACCTGCTGCCGCAGAGCCAGGATCTCCAGGGCGGTGTCCTGGCGACTGCGGAAGAAGACGCGAATGGCAGCCAGGAGAGCAAGGACGAATTGGAGCACAAGCCCTACGTTGTAGCATGCGCAACACCCCCACAGAGGGCCTCCGCCGGGCGGCCGCAAGTTGTTGATTACACCGGACCACAGGGTTTTGACTACTGACACCCGGCAGTCTTTCACCTCGCTACGGTCTGCGCCCAGCCGCTCTTTCGCTCGGATCGGGTTCACGACAGGCACAAGCAGTTCAGCATGCCGCCCGGCCGCTGCCGCCGCCGGATCGCTCCGGGAACTCCACCTGGAGGGTTTCCGGCGTAACGATGGTGGCGACCTCCCGCAGCAAGCGGCGCCCCAGGGTTTTGGCCGGATGTGTTGCATCTGCGTCGAGCAGGACGGGCGTCTCCTTTGAGGTTCCAAAACGCGGCGGTTTACACTGCCAGTCCGAACAGCTGATCAACGAACCGATTCTGGCGGCGAACGTCGTTGCCACTCACCCACCGCGCTTGCCCTTTCCCGATCATGTGCATCGCTTCGTACCCTTGGATCGTCCGTTGTGCCGCCTGAAATTCCCGAAACCCTTGCTTCGCTTTCACCCGTCGTTTGATAGCTCGATGATCCTGTTCCAACACATTATTCAAGTACTGCACCGGTCGGTGCTCGCAGCGCCGCCTCAACGTCCCTTCCTTCTTCAT
>Ga0194125_10006084_pt1 | contig 18000 bp, 12 predicted proteins | sample TA2KigC250mmetaG_FD_148626 | JGI IMG/M metagenome (GOLD analysis project Ga0194125, IMG submission 148626) | Freshwater microbial communities from Lake Tanganyika, Tanzania - TA2015034 Kigoma Deep Cast 250m | ecosystem: Environmental > Aquatic > Freshwater > Lake | place: Tanzania: Lake...
AGGGCGGGCGAGCGTCGGGCCATCAGAGAATGAACCGCTTGAGGTCGGCGTTCTTGACGATGTCCTTGAGAGCCGCGCGGACGTAGGCTCGATCGATTGTGATCGTTTTGGGCTTGATGTGGGGGGCCTTGAACGAGATCTCCTCCATAACCTTTTCCATGATCGTGTGGAGGCGGCGGGCTCCGATATCCTCGGTCTCGCCGTTGACGTCCTCGGCGACCTGGGCGATCTCGTCGATGGCGTCGTCCGTGATGTCGACCGTGAGGCCCTCGGTGGCCATGAGCGCCCGGTACTGCTTGATCAGGGCGTTCTCGGGCTCGGTCAGGATGCGGATGAAGTCGTCCTTGCCGAGAGAGGAGAGCTCGACCCGGATCGGGAACCGGCCCTGGAGCTCGGGAATGAGGTCGGCCGGCTTGGCGACGTTGAAGGCCCCCGCCCCGACGAAGAGGATATGGTCGGTCTTGACCAAGCCGTAGCGGGTGTGGACCGTCGTCCCTTCGACGATCGGCAGGAGGTCGCGCTGGACGCCCTCCCGGCTGACCTCGGGGCCGCGGCCGGACTCCCTCCCGGCGATCTTGTCGAGCTCGTCGAGAAAGACGATTCCGGAGCTCTCGACCCGGCCGATGGCCAGGCGGGCGACCTGGTCCATGTCGACGAGCCGCCGCTCCTCCTCGTCGAGGAGGTGATCGCGGGCCTCGTGGACCTTGACCTTGCGCCTCTTCGTCTTACCGCCGAGGAAGCCGGGGATGATCTCCTGGATCTGGATCCCGATCTCCTCGACCCCGGCGTTGGAGAAAATCTCGAGCGGCGGGCTCATCCGCTCCCTGACTTCGATCTCGACCTGGCGGTCCTCGAGAAGGCCGTCCCGAAGCTGGCGGCGGAGCTTGTCCCGGGTCTCCTGATACCGCTGGATGTCCTCTTCGGGAGAATGATTGTCTTTCCGCCGGAGAGGAGGAAGGAGGAGGTCGAGGAGCTTCTCTTCGGCGTTCATCTCGGCCTTGGCCCTGACCTCCTGGGCTTTCTCCTGCCGGACCATGTCGACGGCCATCCGGACGAGATCGCGGACGATGGATTCAACGTCGCGGCCGACGTAGCCGACTTCGGTGAATTTCGAGGCCTCGATCTTGAGGAACGGCGACGAGGTCAGCTTGGCCAGGCGGCGGGAGATCTCGGTCTTGCCGACGCCGGTCGGGCCGATCATGAGGATGTTCTTCGGGGTGATCTCGTCGGCCAGCTCCGAGGGAACGCGGCGCCGGCGATAGCGGTTGCGGAGGGCGATGGCCACGGCTTTCTTGGCGGCCTTCTGTCCGATGATGTATTTGTCGAGCTCGGCGACGATTTCCTGGGGGGTCAGCTCCGCCTCGAGATCCCGGTCTCTTTCCTTGGGCGCCCCGGACGCTTCGCTCATGCTCTTGGGAAGTTGGATGGCCATCACAACTCCTCGACGATGATCTCGTCGTTTGTGTAGACGCACAAGCCGGCGGCGATGATCAGGGCTTCTCGGGCGATTTCGGAGGCCGAAAGAGCCGTGTGCTTGAGGAGCGCCCTGGCCGCGGCCAGGGCAACCGGCCCGCCCGAGCCGATGGCCAGCAGACCGTCGTCGGGCTCGATGACGTCCCCCGTCCCCGAGATGAGCAGGGAGCTCTCCTTGTCGGCGACGATCATCAAGGCTTGGAGCTGGCGAAGGGCCTTGTCCAGGCGCCAGTCCTTGGCCAGCTCGATGGCCGCCCGGCCGAGGTTGCCCTTGAATTCCTCGAGTTTGCCCTCGAACCGGGCGAAGAGGGCGAAGGCGTCCGAGGTCGACCCGGCGAAGCCGGCCAGGACCCGGTCCTGGTAAAGGCGGCGGATCTTGTTCGCCTTGCGCTTGAAAACGGTCTCGCCCATCGTGACCTGGCCGTCGGCGGCGAGGGCGGCTTTCCCCTCGCGGCGGACGCAGAGGACGGTCGTCGCATGGATCATGGTTTTCTCCGGGACATGGCCTCTCCATGATAAGGGGAAGATTCCCTCCAGTCAATTTCCGGAAAAAATCGATGGACGCGGGCCGAAGAAAAGCGATAAAGTGATCATGAGCGAGACAAAGAAAGGAGGACGGCATGGCCAGAACAATCGACCGACGGACCTTCCTCGAGCGGGGAGCGAAAATCGGAGCGGCGGCGGTCATCGCTCCGAGGGCCCTGGCCCGCCTGGCCCGGCAGACTCCGCCCGCGGCTTCGGCCCCGGTCATCGCCGTCGCCGGGGGGTCGGATTACGCGGCGATGACGGCCAAGGCCGTCGAAGCCTTGGGCGGCATGGGGCGGTTCGTCGACAAAGGGGCGAAAGTCGCCCTCCTGCCCAACGTCCAGAGCCGCCACCCGGGGACATTCACCAAGCCGGAAATCCTGCGGACGGTCATCCGGATGGCGAAAGAGGCCGGCGCGGCCGAGGTCGCCTGCTTGAGCTCCCTGACCCAGCAGCACTGGGACGGAACGGGGCTTTCCCGGGTCTGCCTCGACGAGGGCGCCGCCCTCGTCCTCGTTCCGGCCGACGAGACCCATTACCAGACGGTGGCCTTGCCCGAGGGCCGAGGCGTTCGCGAAGCCAAGCTGATGGCCGCGTTCTTCGCCTACGACGCGTTCATCAACCTGCCGATCACCAAGGACCACGCCGGCAACAAGTTCACCGGGACGATGAAGAACCTCATGGGGCTGAACTCGCGTCCGGCCAATCGGGCCTTCCACAAACCCGGTTGGACGACGGACCCCGCCGACATCGAGTATCTCGAAACGTGCATCGTCGATCTCAACTTCGCCGCCCGGCCCGCCCTGAACATCGTCGATGCGACCGAAATCATCAAAACAAACGGACCGATGGGGCCGGGAGAACTCCTCAAGCCGATGAAAATCGTCGCCGGGACCGACCGGGTCGCGATCGACGCCTACTGCGCCGGCCTGCTCGGCTTCCGGCCGGAAGAGATCATCGCCATCCGCTTGGCCGCGGAGAGAAAATTGGGCGAGATCGATCTCGGGAAAGTCAGAATCGAAGAGGTCAAAGCCTGAGGCCCCAGACGGGAAGCGCCATGATACGGCCGGGCCGCTTAATCCCAGCCCTGGCCTTGTCCTTGGCCCTCGTCGGCTGCCGTTCGGAGGGGGGAAGCGCCCCGGCGGCGGCGGGTGATGTGCCGCCCGGCCTGGCGGCCCTCGTGCCGAAAGCCGGGGAAATCCCCGACTGGACCCCGACCGGCGGGGCCCAGCATTTTCAGGGCGAAGACCTGTTCATATACATCAACGGCGGGGCGGAAATCTACCAGGAATACGGTTTTCGGCAGGTCATCGCCCAGGATTTCGTCGGGCCCGGAGGCCGGACGGCCGCCCTCGAAATTTTCGAGATGTCGGACTCCGGGGCGGCCTTCGGGATGTTCACCTTCAAATCGAGCGGAAAGGGCCGTCCGGCCGGGATCGGACAGGACTCCGAACTCGAGGATTACTACCTGAATTTCTGGAAAGGGCGATACCTCGTCACGGTGACGGGAAGCGAGGAGAGCCCGGAGGCCCTGGCCGGCGTCCTGGACATCGGCCGGGCGGCCGGCGATAAAATCGCGGAAACCGGCCTCAGGCCGGACTGGGCCTCCCTCCTCCCTCCCGAATGGGCCGGCCCTCGACTGAAGTACCTCCGGGGAGCTCTCGGCCTCTTCAACATCCATCCGTTCTTCCCTCGGGACGTCTTCAAGTTTCGGGAAGCCGCCGTCGGAGGGGACGGCGCCGCACGCGTGTTCATCCTGAGATACGCAAATCCGGCCGAGGCCGGGGAACGGATGGCCGCCGTCCGGGCCGCCTTTGCCAAAAGCCCGGCCTATCGGGAACTCCGCTTCGATTCTCCGGACGCCTTCGAGGCCGAAACGACGAACGGACTCCGGATCCGGGTCGAAACCTTTTCCGACGCCATCTTCCTGGTCCTCGGGGGGACGTCGGACAGCCCCGGCCGCGAGTTTTTCGATGGTCTCAAGAAGCGGCGGGCGGCTCTGGCTTTTTGACCGAGTTCGATTCCCTGTGCTATAGTTGAAGGGGAGTTTTTTATGCGAAAAAAAGCCCGCCAAGCGGTTTTCATCATCGCCGCCGTCGGCCTTTGGGGCCGGATTCCCGCCTCTGAAGCGCGGACGGAGTCCTTTCCCAAGACCTCGGCCGCCCCATTGAGCCGAGAGTATCTTCGCTATGTCGAAACCATCCGGACAGGGCGCTGGGGCGGAGCCGACGGCATCCTTCCGCAGAACGGAGCTCCAAGCCCGGTCGACATCGGCTCGCTCCAAGGGCTGTTTCTCCAACCTTCGACTCCGCCTCCCGCCTCCTATGATCTCCGCAAGCTGTTCAAGATGACCCCCGTCAAGGACCAGTGGCCCTTGACGGGGACGACGGTCTTCGCGGCCTTGGCCTCCCTTGAATCATTCTTGAGACCCGAGGAGACGTGGATTTTTTCGGAAAGCCATCTCGACCGAAGCGGGGCCGGGCGCGGATACCTCGAAGCCCACGTCGCCGCCATGGCCCGCTGGGCGGATCCGGTCGCCGAGGACGAAGCGCCCTGGATGGCCGCGCCTCCTCCGACCGAGCCCAGCCCGGTCAAACACGTTCAGAACGTCTACTTCATCCCGCCGCGGGCCGACCCCTTGGACAACGGCCTGATCAAACAGGCCGTCATGGAGCACGGGGCCGTTTACGCCGAAATGTTCTTTCCGACGTCCGCCTATCACCCGACGACCTCCGCGTTCTACAATCCGGACCTTCCCGAGAATCCCCAGGCCGTGGCCATCGCCGGGTGGGACGACGATTTCGACCGGACGAAATTCAACCGCCTCCCGCCGGGCAGCGGGGCCTTCCTCTGCAAGAACAGCCGCGGTTCGACCTGGGGGGAGCTCGGATACTTCTATGTCTCCTATTATGACGCCTTTTTCGCCCGCCGGCATCTCAACGCCGTCTTCACGGCCGAACCGGCCGCGGGTTTGACGGTCAACTACCAGCACGACCCCAACGGCTGCACGGCCAGGCTCGGGTTCGACGACGAAACGGCCTGGTTCGCCAATATCTTCGCCGCCTCCGGCCCAGATCCGCTCCGGGCGGTCGCCTTCCACGCCTACGTTCCGGGCGCCGTTTATGAGATCCTGATCTACCTCGACCCTCCCCCGGACCTGCCGCGGGGAGGGACCTTGGCCGCCCGGACGACGGGGACGCTCGCCGCTCCGGGATATCGGACGGTCCTTCTCCCCGAGGCCGTTCCCCTGGCCTTGAACCGGCGGTTCAGCGTCGTCGTCAAGCTTCGGACTCCGGGCGACATCTTCCCCATTCCGCTCGAACATCCCCTGCCTGAAGTCCCCGGAATCTTCTCGGCCAAATCCGGCGAAAGCTTCATCAGCCCCGACGGATCGGCCTGGCGCGACCTCGTGGCCCATGAATCCCCGGCCTATGCCCTGTCGAACGTCTGTTTGAAGGCTTTCGCCGGTTATCCCCCCATTTTTCCCCCATTGAATCTCCGGGGCGATCGGCTGGTCAATAATTTCGCTTTTTTCAAGGAATACGTCGACCGGCTCCTCTGGCTGCCTAATCCCAAGAACAACGACCCGGCCAATCCCGTGGCCGGATACCGGGTTTACCGGAAGAAGATCGGGGAGGATATCGCGGATTTTCAGTTCCTCGTCTCGACCGGAGCCCAGAATCTTGTCGCCTACTCCCGGGGGCTCAAGAGGGATGACGTTCACGCTTACCGCGTCGCCGCCGTCCTGGCCGACGGCCGCGAAGGCGATTTCGCCGAAATCCGCGTTCATTGAGAGGCGTTTTGAAAAAAAACGCCGGTCCTCTCCTCGTCGGCCTCATCGGCCTTTGCGCCGCGGCCGCGTTCTCGGCTGAAGAGGACCGCTGGCGGGCCGGCTTCTCCGCCGGATGGCGGACGATCAAGGACAAGACCCTCGAGTCGGTCTACGGGGGAGGATGGATCTTCACCCCGTCCCTGAGCTACCGGATTTCCCCCGGCCTCTGGGTCGGGGCCGAGCATGAAACCGGCTACTCCAAGGAGGCGAGGATCGGGCTTTTCGCCGAGGAATCCCGGCTCGCCGTCAGGGGGACCCATATTTTCCTTCTGTACGGCCGGGATAAGGGACGGATCAGGCCTTTTTTTAAAATCGGGGCCGGCCTGTTCGCTTTCGACATGGACATCGAAAGCCCGTATGTCCAAGCCAACAATTTTTCCTCCCGGGACGTCTCCATTCTATTCGGGGGAGGACTCAGGGTCATGCTGAGCCGGAAATTTTCGGCGGTCGCCGAGGCCAAATACGCCGCCCTCTGGGCCGATCCCTTCGACGACATGGTCGACCTCGGCGGGATCCGAATCCTGGGCGGTCTCGTTTTCGATTTCTAGATCTTGCCGGCGGCGAGGGCCCTGAGTTCGGCGGCGAATTCGTCGGGGTCGGTCGTCGGAGTCCGGCAGGCGAAGCCCGAACAGACATAAGCCGCCGCCCGGCCGCCCACGGAATTCATCTCTTCGAGAAACGGCGCCAAGCGGGCGATTTCGGCTCCTTCTTCTCCCTCGGATTTGAAGAGGACGGTTCTCCTCGGGTCATAGACCGAGCGGACGGCGGCCAGGAGGGCCTTGGCGTCGGCGGCCCCGGGGCGGCCGACAACGACGACTTCCCGCCCGGGACCCGCGGCGAAATCGATTCCCGAAAGCCAATGGGCGTGAGAGGTCGGGTAACGGACGATCGGCCCGGCGAAGGCTTCGGCCGCCCGCCGGGCGGCATCCTCGAACCGGACCTCTCCGGTCATCCGGCCGAGCCGCAGGAGGTTCAACATCATCGCCGCGTTGCCGCTCGGATAAGCTCCGTCATAGGTTTCCTTGCGGCGGATCGGCAGGTCGGATCCCCGCCCGTCCGTGAAAAAGAAGCCGCCTCGGGCCCGGTCCTCGAAGAGATCGACCGCCCGGCGGGCAAGGGAGAGGGCCTCGGCGAGCCGTCCGGGCTCGAAGGCCGCTTCGTAAAGCTCGATGAGCCCCCAGATCATGAAGGCGTAATCATCCAAGAACGCCGCCGCGGCGGCCTTGGCCAGTCCGGCGATCGCCAGGCCGTTTCCATCGGCCAGAATCTTCGTGTCCTTGAGCGGCCGAGGCCGGCGTTCCCGGGCGGCAAAGAGGCTCCGGCGAACGCGGCCCAACCGCCGCTCTTCCTCTTCCCCCGCGGCCGGCACGGCTTCGAAGAGGACGTTCCGCCCCGACCCCGGATTCTCGGCGTCCTCGAAATTCCCCGAGGCGGAGACGCCGAAATGGCGGAGGGCGAAGGCCGCGTCCCGGGGAGAGAGAATCCGCTTCATCTCGTCCTCGGTCCAGAGATAGAACGCCCCTTCTTCCCCTTCCGCGTCGGCGTCTTCGGCCGTATAGAATCCCCCTTCGGGCGAGGTCATGACGAGTCGGAGATAGTCCGCGATCTCGGCCGCCGTCGCCCGAAAAACGCCCTGTTGCGTCGCCTGGAAGGCATCGCCGCAGGCCAGGAGGAGCATCCCCTGGTCGGTGAGCATCTTTTCAAAATGTGGAACCCGCCAGCGGGCGTCGGTCGAATACCGGTGGAAGCCGAAGCCGAGATGGTCGAAGATCCCGCCCCGGCGCATTCGGACGAGCGTTTCCTCGGCCATCCGCCTAGGCCCGGGATCGCCCGTCCGCAGGGCGGCCCGAAGAAGAAAGATGAGAACGTGGGGCGAGGGGAACTTGGGGGAGCCGCCGAATCCGCCGTTCGCGGAATCATAGGCCCGGCCGAATCGGGCGGCGGCCGCGGTGATGAGGCCGACGCCGGGGAGGCCGCCCTCGTCTCCGAGCGAGTCGGAGGGCGCCGTCGCCCTGACGATCTCCCCGGCCGCCCGGAGGACATCCGCCCGGCGCGAGCGCCAGGCCTCGGCAAGACGCGGGAGGATCTCGATCAATCCCGGCCGGCCGGATCGGGCGGTCTTGGGAAAATACGTCCCGGCGAAGAAAGGCTTTCGATCCGGGGTCAGAACGACGGTCAACGGCCAGCCCCCGCCGCCCGTCAAGGCCTGGCAAACGGCCATGAAGTGATGGTCGAGGTCGGGCCGCTCTTCCCGGTCGACCTTGACGGCCACGAACGAGGCGTTGAGGAGCCCGGCCACCTCTGCGTCCCTGAAGGACTCGCCCTCCATGACGTGGCACCAATGGCAGGACGAATACCCGATCGAAAGAAAAACGGGTTTGTCCTCCTGGGAGGCCTTGGCGAAGGCTTCCGGCCCCCAGGGATGCCAGTCGACGGGATTGTCGGCATGCTGCCTCAGGTAAAGGCTCTTCGACCCGGCCAGTCGGTACATGGTTTTTTCAGAAACGGCCTTCCGATGAAAAAAAGATTGTATCACACCCCCAAAAGGCCTTGTCTCATCGTTTCCCTTTTGGCTATAATGCTTTTCCATCCCGGCATCCCAAAGGAGGAAACCATGCCCCATCCCGTCAAGACGGCGCTCCGGACCGCGTCCATTTTCATCCTGACGGCCTTTCTGGCCGGCCCCTTCAACGGCCAGGGCTCTCCTCAGGAATCCGGCCCGGCTTTCGTCCACCATCTCCAGTGGCGCAACATCGGGCCGGCCAACATGATCGGCCGGATCTCGGCCTTCGACGCCCTGGAAAGCGACTTCACCTATGTCCTCGTCGGCGGCGCGGCCGGCGGAGTGTTCAAGTCCGTGAACGCCGGCACGACCTGGAAGCCGGTTTTCGACACTTACGGCTCGGCCTCGATCGGGGACATCGCCATTTTCCAGAAAAATCCCGACATCATCTGGGTCGGGACGGGCGAGGAATGCGTCCGAAACAGCATCTCCTGGGGCGACGGGATCTACAAATCGACCGACGGAGGGAAGACGTTCGCCAGGATGGGCCTCGAGGCGACCCAGACGATCGGCAAGATCCGGACCCACCCGACCGACCCGGACATCGTCTATGTCGCCGCCTCGGGTCCTCCCTGGGGATACACGGGCGATCGCGGCCTGTTCAAGACGACCGACGGCGGCCGGACCTGGACGAAGCTCGCCGGAGGGCTCCCCAACGACGGCAAAACCGGGGCCATCGACCTCGTCATGCACCCCACCGACCCCGAGATCCTCTATGTCTCGTTCTGGCAGCGTCTCCGCCGGCCGTGGAGGTTCGACTCCGGCGGCCCGAACGGCGGGATTTTCAAGACAACCGACGGCGGGAGAACATGGGCCAAGCTCACGAGCGGCCTCCCGACGGGCGACCTCGGGCGGATCGGCCTGGCCATTTCCCGGTCGAATCCCGAGATTCTCGCGGCCGTCGTCGAGCACGGTTACCAGCCGCGCCCGACGCTCGTCGAAGGCGGGCAGACGAAACCCAACCCCGATTACGAGGACATGACCAGGCTCGGGACCGGGATCTATCGCTCCGAGGACGGCGGTCGAAGCTGGACCTTCATGAACCGGATGAACAACCGCCCGTTCTACTACAGCCACATCTGGATCAACCCCGTCGAGGACAAGTGGATCTACTTCCTGACGACGAACTTCAATTTCTCGAGCGACGGGGGAAAGACGTTCACCCAGATCGGCGGCCTCCATCCCGACTTCCACGCCATGTGGCTCGATCCGACGAACAAGAACCGGATGTACGTCGGCCAGGACGGCGGGGCTTCGCTCTCCCACGACCACGGCCGGAGCTGGATTTTCTACGACAACCTCTGCCTGTCCCAGTTCTATGCCGTCAGCGCCGACATGCGCGATCCGTACTGGGTCTACGGCGGCCTGCAGGACAACGGGACCTGGGGCGGCTCCTCCATGAGCCGGGAGGGGGCGATCCTGACCGATTTCTGGTTCAATCTCACCGGGGGCGACGGCTTCCACACCCAGAACGACCCGACGGACTGGCGGATCGTCTACTCCGAAAGCCAGGGCGGGGCGATGCAGCGGGTGAACGTCGAGACGCGGGAAAGCCGGAGCATCCGGCCCACCCCGGCCAACATCCTCAACTACAAGGATTTCTACCCCGACCCGCCGGCGGCGAAAGACCAGCCCGCGGCGGGCGCCCCGGGGGGCGGGCAGCCGCCGTCGGCGCCGGCGGCCAAGGTTCAGGCTCAAGCCCAATTCGCCGGCCGCGGCCCGACTCCGCTCCGCTTCAACTGGAGCACCCCGATCATCCTCTCCCCTCACAACTCCTCGACCCTTTTCTCCGGGAGCCAGCACCTCTTCAAGTCCGTCGACCGGGGCGACCGCTGGATGATCCTCAGCCCCGACCTGACGACGAACGACAAGAGCAAATACGCCCCCGAAAAGCCGACCGGCGGAATCACTCCCGACGTGACCGGGGCGGAAATGCACTGCACGATCGTCACGATCTCCGAATCGCCCCTCCGGCCGGGTCTCGTCTGGGTCGGGACCGACGACGGCCTTGTCCAGGTCACCCGCAACGGCGGAGGGTCCTGGACGAACGTCCGTCCAAACATCAAGGACGTTCCGGCCGGGACCTGGTGCAGCCGGGTCGAAGCCTCCCGCTTCGACGAGGGGACCTGCTATGCGACCTTCGAAGGCCACCGGAGCGACGACTTCCGCCCCTATGTCTTCAAGACGACGGACTTCGGCAAGACCTGGGCGGCGATCTCGGCCGGGATCCCCGGCCGCCATCCCGTCTACGTCATCCGGGAGGACCTCAAGAACAAGAACCTCCTCTTCCTCGGCACGGAATACGGCGTCTTCGTCAGCCGCGACGCGGGCCGGAGATGGACGAGCCTCCAGCTCAACCTCCCGACCGTCCCCGTCCACGACCTCCTCATCCACCCCCGGGACAACGACCTGATCGCCGGAACCCACGGCCGGGGAATCTGGATCATGGACGACATCAGCGGGCTGCGCCAGGCAACCGAGGCCGTCGCCGCCCAGGAAGCGGCCCTGTTCGAGCCGGGCAAAGCCGGGACGCGCTGGATTCGCCAGGCCCGCGGAGGCTACGGCCGCGGCGACCTCTTTTTCCGCGGCGAAAACCCGCCGATGGGGGCCCTGCTCCATTATTACCTCAAGGACAAGCCCGAAAAGCCGGCGACCCTGGAAATCTCGGACATCACCGGCCAGCTCAAGACGACATATCTCCTCGACCGGGCCGAGGCGGGGATCGGCCGGATCGCCTGGGATTTCGCCTTCGACCCGCCTCCGATCTCGGTCCAAAACACGGCCGGAAACCTCAAGAAGCAGATCGCAGAAGCCCTTAAACGGACGGACCTTTCCCCCGAACAGAGAGCGACCCTCGAGAGCGCCCTGAAAGAGCTCGAGGCTTTCGGCGGCTACTACCGCAAGGTCCAGGAAATCCAGGGGACCGTCCTGCCGGTCATCGGCCGGGGGATGTTCGGGGCGATGGGCGGCCAGCGGGGCGCGGCCCAGTTCGGCGGCCGGGCCGGCTTCGGCGGAGGGCCGATCGCCGAGCCGGGGGTCTATTCGCTCAAGCTGACGGTCAACGGAAAAACTTACGCCGGAAAGGTCTCGGTCCGTCCCGACCCCATCCAGGCCGCCGGACGATAAGGCGGGGACCGGCCCGCGTCCGCCGTCTCCTTCCGCCGGGGCCGCTTGACTAATGGCGGACCGGTTGTTAAGGTTGTTCCCGCTTCATCGTCCTCCAGGAGCGACCCGGCCATGGAAACGAATAACGGGCGAAAAAGCCCGCGGATTCTCTTCGGGCTGATTTTTCTAACGGCGTTTTCCGCCTTGTCCCTGGAAATCTGCTATGTCCGGATCTTCTCCGTTCTGACCTATTATCATTTCACCTCGATGATCATCAGCATCGCCCTTCTCGGCTTCGGGGCGGCCGGGGCGGCCGTCAGCCTCAAGCTCAAGAAGGGACGGCTCGACGAGGGGTTCCTCGGCCGGAATTTCCTCCTCTTCCTGGTCTCGATCCTGTTCACCTTCTACCTGATCATCAAGATCAATTTTTTTCCCCTCTCCTGGGACGCCGACTGGACGAACCAGATCGCCCTCCTCTTTTTCTACCTGGCCATGGCCCTGCCGTTCTATTTCGCGGGGCTCGTCCTCAGCGCCCTGTTCAGCCTCCATGCCGAGAAAGCGAATTCCCTCTATTTCGCCGACCTCGTCGGGGCCGGCCTGGGAAGCCTGGGCACGGTCCTCCTGTTCAATTATCTCTCCGCTCCGCTCATTCTTCACGGTCTGGCCGGGGCGGGCCTCCTCTTCATCCTCGCCTCCTCCTTCTTCCTCCCGAAGGTCAGAATCGCCGCCTTGGCCGCGCTTGTCCCGGTCCTCTATTTCTCTTATCGGATCGCCGTCGACCGGCCGCTGCTCGTTCATCCCCCGCCCTCGAAAACCCTGTTCAATTACGCCCCGCCCTGGGAGGCGAAGACCGACATCGAATATTCCAAGTGGAACATCATCGAGAGGATGGACGTCACCCGGAGCCTCCGCCAGAACGTCTGGGGCTTCGGGGGGGAGATCAGCCCCGTCTTCCAGTCCCAGGACTGCGAGTTGAGGTACATCTTCAAGGACGGCATCCTGTCCTCGGGGATCATGAAAGTCGACCGCCCTCTGTCCGGCACCGAGTTTCTCTCGGGTTATCTGATGGCCGCCCCGTACTATCTCCGCTCTTACCGGTCCGCGGTCGTCATCGGGCTGGGGGGAGGGATCGACGCCCTGATCGCCCTGCACCACAACCTGACAAGAGTCGTCGGCCTCGAACTGAATCCGGCCAAAGTCGAACTTTTGAAGTCCCGCTATGACGGCTATTCCGGAAACCTGAAGGACAAGGTCCATCTCGTGCCCTGGGAGGGCCGGCATTACTTCAGCCGCTTCCGGGGCAAGGTCGACGTCATCACGACGAGCGGCCTGGACGATTACCCGGCCCTGTCGTCGGGGTCCTACGCCATGTCCGAAAACTACATCTTCACCGTCGAGGCGATGAGGGACATGCTGGCCCGGCTCAACGACAACGGGGTCATTTCCGTGACCCGGGTCTACTTCGACCCTCCTCGGGAGACGTTCAAGCTCGTGACGACGATGAAGGAGGCTTTGAGGCGGTCCGGAGCGGCCGAGTCCTGGAGGCATTTCCTGATCGTCAAGGGCAAGACTTGGGCCAACACGATGATCAAGAACACCCCCTTCGAGGACGCGGAGGTCGCGAACGTCGGGGCCTGGGCGAGACGCATGGAGTACGATTTCATGTATCTCCCCGGGGAGCCGCGGGACAACCCGATTGACGACTATCTCCGTCTGCCTCCCGCGGAGGAGAAGGCGTATCTGGCGAATTACCCCTACCGGATCGATCCGGCGACCGACGACGCCCCGTTCTTCTTCCAGTACTACAAATGGAAGAACCTCTTCAAGGAGAAAACGCCGGAATGGGTCTACTACCGGCTTCCCCCCCTGGGATTGAAGATCCTCCTCTTCAGCCTGATCCAGGTGACGCTGCTTGGCCTCCTCGTCATCGGAGCGCCCTTGGCCTCCCACGGCCTCCGCGGGGCGAAGAACCGGCTGTTCCCGCTCCTCTATTTCGCCGCCTTGGGACTGGGCTACATCCTCATCGAGATCGTCCTCATCCAAAAGTTCAACTATTTCCTGGGCGGGGCGGCCTATGCCCTGGCCGTGACCCTGTTCGCCCTGCTCGTTTTTTCCGGCCTCGGCAGCCTGCTGGCCGGGAAACGGGAAGCGACCCGGAGGTTCATCCTGACGATCCTTCTGGCCGTCATCGGGGCGGGCGCCCTGCTCCTTTTCGGCCTGGATGGAATCTTGAAGATCCTCATGCCCTTCGGCCGTCCGCTCCGGATCCTCTCGGCCGTCCTCCTCATCGCCCCCCTCGGCCTCCTGATGGGCATCCCGTTTCCGTCCGGAATCCGGATGCTCAAGGCGCGGGATTTGGGGATCATCATCCCCTGGGCCTGGGGGATCAACTCGATTTTCACCGTCTTCGGCTCGGTGTTCTGCCTTCTCGTCAGCCTGAGCTGGGGCTTCAGCGCCGCCTTCCTGCTGGGATTGGGAGCCTACGCGGCGGCCTTGGCCTGCGCGCCGCGCCTGTTCGCCCAAGGGATCCCGGGCCGGACCTGAATCCCGCGCCCGCGGGGGACGGCCCGGCCGCCGGATATAAGGAGAAGACGCCATGAGAAAAGCCGCCGCCCTTCTGGCCGTTTTCGGCCTCACGGCCTTGTTCGTCGAGTGCGGGAGAAAGGAAAGAAATCCCGCCTCCGTCGGTCAAGCCATTCCCCACGAGACCCTGCGGCCGCTGACGGCTTTCAAGGGGGAGATCGTCTTTCAATCCGACCTCGACGGCGACAACGAAATCTACCTCTTGACCGCGGAGGGCGTCCGGAAATTGACCGACAATGCCTGGCAGGACGAGTTCCCGCGCTGGTCCCCGGACGGAACGAAGATCGCCTACTGGGCCAACCCCGGAGGCCAGTACGAGGTCCATCTCATGGAGGCCGACGGCTCAGGGCAGACGGCCTTGACCGAGAACGCCGGAAGCGACATCTCCTATGCCGGCCTGGGCTGGTTTCCCGACGGAAAGCGGATCGCCTACACCGTCGAGAAAGACCGGGCCTTCGGGCGGGACCACACGGCCATGGCCATCGACATCGAGACCCGGCGGACGGGGAGGTTCCTCCCGCAGTCCCGGGAAAAGCTGACCACCCCCCACTTCTCCCCCGCCGATCCCGTTTTCGGTTTCACCGGCAAGCGGCTGGCCGGCTGGGACGTCGCCCTCTACAATTTCGAGACCGGCCGGGCGAGCTTCGTGACCGAAGGGGGCAAGGCCTGCCGCCCCTGCTTCTCGAAGGACGGCCGAAAGATCGCGTTCGTTTCCTCGGCCGCCGACGGCAAGGGGGACATCTGGCTGGCCGACCGCGACGGAAGCGGACAGGTCCGCCTGACCGTCCGCGACGAAACCTACGATTATTTCCCGTCCTGGTCGCCCGACGGGAAATGGATCGTCTTCTGCTCGAGCACGGACCATTATCCCACCGAGGGCCGGTGGTCGCTCCTCCTAGTCAGCGTCGAGACCGGAGCCGTGGAGCCGCTCTTCGAAAGCTCGAGAAGGGACCTTTTTCCGGACTGGCGCTGAGCCGTCCGAACCGGGTCGCGACCGGTTTTTCTTGACAAACATTCCGGACTCGGGGAAAATGTCTTGTTGACCGCCGCTTTTTCCCCCCGACCATGGGTCGGGACGAAACCCCGCAGAGGAGAGGTGTCGTCCATGAGAAAGGCAATGGCCCTGAGCGCCATGTTGTTCATCCTGGCCGGAGCCGGCCGGGGACAGACGATGAGCTATCCCATCAACGTCTCCAACTCGATCCACGACTCCCGCTGGGCCCAGTGCGCCTTCGGGCCGGATTCCGTGCTCCACATCATCTGGCAGGAAGCTTACATCGACCGCAGCGGCTCGGACATCCTCTACGTCTCCTACGACGGAAAGGCCTTTTCGACCCCCTTCAAGCTCAAGGACTCGCCGGATGTCCATGCCGAAAGGCCCAACATCGCGGTCAACAGCAAGGGCGTGATCGCCGCGGTCTGGGATTCGCAAAAGGACATCTGGTGCCGCATCTTCGACCCGGTCTCGAGGACGTGGCTCCCGGCCGAGCGCGTCAGCAGCGACTGGGAAGACCGGGCCGACGAGCCGTCCGTCGCCGTCGACAGCTTCGGAAACGTCTACGTCTTCTACTACACCGGCGACGCCTGGGTCCGGTCCAGGATCAATGGTTTCTGGGATTCTTCCTATCGCCTGAACCACCCCGGAGCGAGGTCGCAGCACGGCTACATCGCCGCCGCCGCGGATGACACGATCTGGGTCATGTGGATCGAAAAAGGCGACGACGACAACTACAAGACCTGGTACAGCCGGAGGACGAAGGACACGGCCTGGAGGGCTCTCGCCGACGTGAACGCGGCCGCCGGCCAGAGCCAGGCCGTCCCCCACTTCGCCTTCGGAAAAGACAACATGCCCCGCGTCGTCTGGATGCACGAGTTCCAGAGATCCGTGGGGGCGCACTGGGAGATCGAGATCGTCATGTGCACGGTGGACGAAAGAGTCAACCCGACGGAAGTCATCACTCCCTCGGGCCTGATGCATTTTCCCCGGATCGCCATGGACAGCGACGACAGGCCCCACGTCGCCATCCAGGACGGGCCGGGAGATTGGGGATCGGGGATCCTCTACACGACCAAGAGGGGAGGGGCCTGGTCTACGCTGTACAACTTTCCGAAGTCGTTCGGATTTCCCAAGCTTCCCGGCATCTCGGCCGACGGCTTCGGCAACGTGGCCGTCATCTGGGCGGCCCACGACACGACCCCGCAGCAGGAAGTCTGGCTGAGCACGCTCTACCCCATCACCCCCAAGAACTACCTGCCGCCGACAAACGCGCGGGCGAACATCTCCCTCCAAGGCCTCCGGAGCCGGCCTCAAGTCCGCTACGACCTGAGCTGGGACCGAAACCCCGAGAACGCCGACGCCTTCCTTTCGGGCTACGACATTTATGTCAAAACGGGAAGCGGGAGCTGGACGCTTCTCCAGACCGTGTCCAACTCGACCTTCACCTTGACATTGACCTATGCCGACGTCTCCGTCAAGAGGAAATTCGGCATCCGGACCCGCTCGATGAGCGGGGCCCTAAGCGACCTCGTCGAATTCTGATCGGGGCGGCGGCCGGGGCTCAGTCGATCCGCTTGATGATGTGCCAGCCGTACTTGGAAGCGGCGGGATCATAAACGGCCAGCCCGACTTCGCCGGCCTTCAGCTTGAAGCCGACGTCGCCGAAGCCCTTGACCATCTTCGCCCGGGCGTACTCGCGCCGGCTGGGCGGGCTCTGGACGGGCTCGAGGCCGAAGTTGGCCATCTTGTAGATTCCGGGGTACCGGTCGTCGGTGTATTTCTGGACCAGCGTCTTGAAATCCTCGCCCTTCTTCGCCCGTTCGAAAAGCTGTTCGGCCAGGGCCTTGGCCTCGGCCTGCGAGCGGGTCACCTTCTCGTCGGGGATCGACCCTTTGAAGGCGATGAGGATGTGCTGGACCGTCACCCGGTCGGGCTCGCCCGCCGGCTTCACGGACGAATCCGTTTGCCCGGCCGTCCGCCCGAAAACGAGACCGGCCAGGAGAAGGACGGCCGAAGCCGCCCCGATGGTCTTGTTCATCTTTTTCTCCGTATGACTAACTCTTTGCGAAGAAACACCCAAAGAACGCTTGGGAGGCTCATTTCCGCTTTAACAGGGCCTCGATCTCGGCGATCTCCTTGGGGACGTCTTTCGTCAGGACTTCGCAGCCGTCCTTCGTGATGAGGACGGTGTCCTCGATCCGGATGCCGATCGCCTTCTCGGGATAATAGAGGGCCGGCTCGATGGCGAAGACCATCCCTTCCTCGAGCTTCGCGTAAGGCGCCGTCACGTCGTGGACGGACATGCCGACCATGTGGCCGATGCCGCCCCGCTGGCCGCGCCCGTCCAGGCCCTTCGCCTTCAAGGCCTCGGCGACATGCTTTCGGACCTCATCGGCGGTCACCCCCGGCCGGTAGGCCTCGAGGCAGGCCTTTTCGACCGTCAGGACGATCTCGTAGACCTCCCTTTGCTCCGGCGTGAACGTCCCGGAGACCGGCCAGGTCCGGGTGATGTCCATCGTCAGGTGGTCGAGGTCGGCCCCGAAGTCCATGAGGACGAGCTCGCCGGCCAGGGCCTGCCGGTCGTTCCGGTCATAGTGCTGGATGCAGGTGTTGGGCCCCGAGCCGACGATCGGCGGATAGGCCGCTCCCTTCGCCCCACCCTTGAGGATGACGTGCATCGCCGCCGCCTCGATTTCGTATTCAAACACGCCGGGTTTCGTGGCCAGCATGGCCTGTCGGACGGCCTCGGCCGAAAGCTTGCCGTTCCGGCGGAGGACGGCGATCTCCTCGGCGCTCTTGATCATCCGCAGGGCGTCGAGATGAGGGGTGACGTCCTTCCAGGCGAAGCCGGGAAACCTCTCCCGGAGCTTCTGGAGGCGGTAGGCGTCGCGGGAGATCTGGTCGTTGTAATGGAGACGGTTT
>Ga0194125_10006085_pt1 | contig 17997 bp, 19 predicted proteins | sample TA2KigC250mmetaG_FD_148626 | JGI IMG/M metagenome (GOLD analysis project Ga0194125, IMG submission 148626) | Freshwater microbial communities from Lake Tanganyika, Tanzania - TA2015034 Kigoma Deep Cast 250m | ecosystem: Environmental > Aquatic > Freshwater > Lake | place: Tanzania: Lake...
ACAGGCGTCAAGGATGAGAGGTAAAGGGTTACCGGCAATATATATTTCCGAGAAATCCTCCATGACGGGTACGTCACCCACGAACCATGAAAATGGTCTGGGTGTTTGGGTTACGGTTACGAAGCCCGTTTCGGTTACCGGTAACGGTTACGTGTAAAGAATTTAAAGACGATAACCGTAGCCTTTTATTAACGATACGGGCATCGTTGCCGTTGCCGTCACACCCTTATTTTCTGAGCAATATAGGAGGGCATAAGACAGGATATTTGACAAACCCGGCCAAAGAAGATAATTTGGGGGCGATGAAGGAAATCGTTGAAGTCGCTGTCGGGATTCCTGTTTCAAAGACTTTCCACTACCTCATCCCGGAGAAAATGAGGGGTTCTCTTCAGGTGGGGATGAGGGTCCTCGTGCCTTTCAAGGGGAGAAAGGTCACCGGTTTTTGTCTTGACCTTCTCGATCAGCCACCCAATGGGATTGAGGAGAAGTTGCGTGAGGTGGAGAAGCTTCTCGGTGAAGCGTCCCTGATCGATCCGCAGATGCTCCGTTTCTACCGGTGGATCTCCGACTATTACCTCTATCCCCTGGGCGAAGTCATCAAGACAGGACTTCCGCCGGGGCTCCATCTGAAGAGCGAGTTGATGTTAAGCCTTACAGATCGCGGATCGAAGGCCCTTGTTCAGGGGAGTTTAGGGCCGGGTGAAGAGAAAGTCCTGAGGGAGATCGAAAGGTGCGGGAAGATCCCTTTGAAGAGGGCATTGAAGGTTTTCCCGGCCGAGACTCCCAGATCACAGATCTTTTCTTTGAAGAGAAAGGGACTTCTTCATATTGAGGCAGGATTAGAAGACAAGGAAGTCAGGCCTAAGTTTGAGAAGATCGTCCGTTATGCGGGAGGAGAGGTTGTTGAAAAGGTCTCAAAAAAGCAGTCGGAGATCCTGAGATGGGTTGAGGAGAAAGGAGAGGTCTCTTATCCCGAACTGAGTAAGAGATTTAAATCTCCTTCAAAACCTGTCCAATCCCTTCAAGAAAAAGGGCTTCTCTCCATCGCCCACCGTGAAGTCTGCCGGGGTCTCTCGGTTCGATCCGAACTCAAACCCTATCCGAAACCTTCTCTCACTTCAGATCAGGAAAAAGCGTTCGGAGAAATCCTGAAGGGAATCGATTCAAAACGCTATTCCCCTTTTCTCATCCATGGGGTCACGGGAAGCGGAAAGACGGAGGTTTATCTTAGGGCGATTGAAGAAGTTTTAAAACACGGCAGGGAGGCGATCGCCCTCGTTCCCGAGATCTCTCTGACGCCTCAACTCCTTTCCCGATTCAAGGACCGCTTTGGGGAGAACCTTGCCCTGCTCCACAGCGGACTCGGAAGAGGAGAACGCTATGACCAGTGGAGGAAGATCTGGAAGGGAGAGGTGAAGATCGCCCTGGGAGCCCGCTCCGCCATCTTCGCCCCTTTTAAGAATGTGGGGATCATCATTGTGGATGAGGAGCATGATCCCTCCTATAAACAGGAGGAGAAGTTGAAGTATCATGCGAGAGATATTGCTGTGGTCAGGGCTAAGGAGGCGGAGGCCACGCTCCTGTTGGGATCAGCCACCCCGTCACTCGAATCGTTCTACAATGCTGAGAGAGGGAAGTTCCGTCTGTTAACCCTTCCGGAGAGGATCGCAAGAAAACCCCTTCCGAAAGTAGAGGTGGTGGACATGAAAAATGAGAAGGGTCTCCTCTCAGAGAAGTTGAAGGCGGCCCTTCGGAAAAATATCGAGGAGAAGAGACAGAGCCTGCTCTTCCTCAATCGAAGGGGTTTTGCCAACTTCATCCTCTGCCCGGAATGCGGCTTCACCTTCAAATGTCCCAACTGCAGCGTCACGCTGACTTACCACCTGAGAGATCGTTCCCTCCAATGCCACTATTGTGATTATCGAATCAAAGCGCCGGGAGACTGTCCAAAATGTGGAGGGCACCGGCTCCGGGGAATGGGAATCGGAACGGAGCGTTTGGAAGAGGAGATCAAAACCTTATTTCCGGGGGCAGAGGTAGGAAGGATGGATCGAGATACAACTTCACGGAAGCGTTCCCATCAACAGATCCTGAAGGGGCTGGAGTCCGGGAAGACAGACATCTTAGTGGGAACGCAGATGATTGTCAAAGGCCATGACTTTCCCAATGTGACCTTTGTGGGAGTGATCTCTGCGGATACCTCGCTCCACTTCCCTGACTTCCGGTCGAGCGAGAGGACCTTCCAGCTCCTCACACAGGTGGCAGGAAGGGCTGGCAGGGGAGAGGCGCTCGGAGAGGTGGTGATCCAGACCTTTAATCCGGATCATAACGGTGTCCTGATGGCAAAGGATCATGACTTTGATCGATTCTATCGAGAGGAGATCGGGTTCAGACGAGCCCTGGAATATCCTCCCTTCTCAAGGTTAATCAATTTCAGGCTGACCGGAAATAGCGAGAAGAGGACGAAGATGGCTGCAGAGGAGATGGAGAGGATCGGACAGTCGCTGTTGAAAAGAGGTTTTGGGAAGGGGATCGAATTATTGGGCCCCGGCGCTGCCCCATTTGTTAGATTGAAGGGAAAATTCCGTTTCCAGATGCTCGCCAAGGGGAAAAGCCCTCGATTGCTTCATCAATTCGCTAAAGAATTGGCCCAACAAATGGAGATGCAAACAACGGAGAAACGGGTCAATTTGGATATTGATGTCGATCCGGTGTTCATACTATAATGGACTCCAAAAAGATCATTGCATAACGAAAAATTAATCCCGCGAAGCGCGGGACTAATTTTTCAATGTTAATTTTGCAATGATGTTTTGATTGTTCCAATATTCCTGCTTAAAAGGAGTGAGCACGATGATCGATCGGACGCACGGTTATTTTAGCAGAGAGAAGGAGACGATGTCGAAGGAGAAGAGGGAAGCCTATCAGAGAGAGAAACTCTCCGATATCCTTCAGCATGGGTATCTTCATTCAAAAGCAATCCGTTCGGGGTTTGAGAAGGTGGGGTTGAAACCTGGAGATATCAAGGGCCTAAAGGATTTGGAGAGACTCCCTATCACAAAGAAGGCGGACCTCGTCAGCGCCCAGAAAGAGGTCCTTCCCTTTGGAGGGTTCGAGGTCATCTCCGAGGCAGGGGTGCGAAGAATCTATGTCTCGCCTGGACCGGTCTATGAACCCGGGGAATGGGATTATGCTGATATTCGCTGGGCTCAAGCCCTCTACGCCTGCGGGATCAGAGAGGGCGATATTGTTCTCAATACCTTCAACTACCATCTCACACCCCTTGCTCTCATGCTGGACGAATCCCTCGGGATGTTCAAAGCCACGGTCATCCCTGTGGGCCCCGGAAATATTTCGATGCAGATCAACCTGATGAGACAGCTCCGGGTCACCGGGTATATCGGAACCCCGAGCTTTCTCATGGCAATCATCGAGGCAGCCGAGGGCATGCATCTAGATCTCAAGAAGGATCTTCATTTGGAGGCCACCTTTGTCGGCGCAGAGATGTTTCCCGAATCGCTCCGTCACAAATTGGAGTCGAAACTTGATCTCCTGGTCCGGCAGGGTTATGGCACGGTCGATGTGGGCTGTCTTGGATATGAATGTCCGGAGATGAGGGGGATGCACATCCCCGAGGACGTGATTGTGGAGATTGTGGATACGGAGACGGGAAAGCAGATGGAGGTGGGGGCAACCGGAGAAATTGTCGCCACCAATTTCAGTAAAGTCTTTCCGATGCTTCGCTTTGCCACCGGAGACCTCTCCTACCTGATTGAAGATCCCTGTCCCTGTGGCAGGACTTCGGTGCGTCTCGGAAAGATCATGGGCCGGACGGATCAGGTGACTAAGGTCTGGGGGATCTTCATTCATCCCTGGCAAGTGGATGAGATGATGTCAAAATTTCCAGCCATTGCTAATTATCAAGTGGTGGTGACGAGAAAGGATTACCGGGATGAAATGGCGATCTATATCGAATTAAAAGAGGAGATCGCCGATAAGATCGGCCTGAAGAGGAAGCTGGAGAAGGAGGTCCAGGAAACTCTCAAAGTGGTCTCCGAAGTGATCTTTACTGTGAGAGGTGGAATTCCGGACCGGGCCAAAAAGATCGATGACCGGAGGATCTGGGAGTAGTGGGGATGGGGAACGAGGCGAAGATCAAAGTAGGAGGCATCATGGCGGCGAGCGGTCTGGCGACGGTGAGCATCCTTTCTTTACCCGATCGGCCCGATGTGCCGGGGATGATCCTCCATGCGATGGGAGGACGGAATATCAATATTGAGTTTGTCGTTCACAATGTCGACATTGAGGGCAATGGGAATATGACCTTCTGTATCGATCAGAAGAATCTGGAGACCGCCTTCGCAGTTCTCGAAGGGGTAAAGCCCCTGATCGAGGCGAGAGGGATTTCCTACCACCCCAATGTGGCGACGGTCAGCGTCTTCGGACCCCACTTCAGGGAGAGGCCGATGATCTCCGGTCTGATGTTCAATGCCCTGGGGACCGCCGGGATCAATGTGATGGCGATCAGCACCTCAATCTCCAGTTGTTCTTGTGTGATTGAGGCTGATCAGATCGAGGATGCCATGAGGGCTCTGCACCAAACCTTTGAGGCCCCTCATCAGGTCACAAAGTTCGCGCCGTGATAAAAAGGAAAAGTTGAGGTTTAGATTAAGACAATTAAGTCCTAAACCTCGACCTTAACCTAAACCTAATTTTGTATTTAACCCTATAATTGTGGGAGTATCCATGGAAAAAGGGCTTGAGAGGTTAGCTGAACAGATCCTTGCCTTTGATGAGGCCTCCCTGTCCAGACTGAGGGAGAAGTACCGGTTAAGGATTGAACAGTTTGATGGAACAAAGGATTGGGAGAGAGCAGTGATCATCTACTCCATCATCAATGCCGTCAGCCTCAAAAACAATCTTTTCAATGAGAACGTGTTGAGACGGAAGAAGGGGATGGAGAAGACCGTCTCCAAACGGCCAGGCTTGAAAAGGGTGAAGTGAGGGGTAGAAGATGGAGTTCAGAAGATTGGCAAGGCAACTGGGAGCGGTTGCAGGAGGGGTTGCCGCCGTCGAAAACCTGATCGGGCGGAAAGCCATCGATCTCGATATCCTCCCCTCAGCCAGATCAATCGTCGTCATTGCCTGCGGCCGGGTAGTCTTCGAGTTCGGCCTTCGAGGCATGACAAAATTTATAAGAGGGATGCTCAATGCCTCTTCGGGGGAACGGGCCGAGATGTTAAAGAGCGACCCTTTCCGTGAGCTCTGGCAGACTCTTGTCTCCGGAAATTACTACTACTGTTTTGAATGTCAGGCGATCTGCCCCGTTGGAAAGGGTAATAGATCGCAGGGGTAAGAATGCCTCTCCTCTCTTTCAGTTCATCTTTTTCAGGAAGAGAAGACTGGGTAGCCTCCTCTTTTCGATCTATCCTCGCTATTAGTACCCCTTGCCTCCCTTATCATCACCATATCTTGTGAAGGAATTTAATTGGAACTTGACAAAAGGAAGGTTTTCATGTTAGCCTTGTGAAAGATTGTCACAAGGAGACTGGTATATGGAACTAAATGAACCGCAGATACGGACGGGGTATCCCCCCCATCCCCCAAAATTAAAAAGGAGTGCATCTCTCTTACTGAGAATCATCCTTGTCGTCGTCATCTCCACCCTCACAATTCATCTCCCCGACTTCACAGACAAGACCCCGAACAGAGGGCAGACTATCCAGGAGATTGCGGGGATATTGGAGAGGTATTCAAAAGACCTGGATAATGTGACCAGGATCGAACTGGCAGAAGCCATCTATGAGGAGTCGGTCCGTTACAACCAGGACCCCAAGTTCATTCTGGCTCTCATTGCCATTGAGAGTTCCTTTCAGAATCAGTCTGTTTCCGAGAAGGGCGCCAAGGGGTTGATGCAACTCATGCCCTATGTGGCCGAATCCCTTGCCCAGGAGTTGGGCATTGAGTGGCATGGGGACCCCACCCTCTTCAATCCTTTTCTCAACGTAAGAATGGGAATTCACTACCTTTCTCAGCTCATCCTCGATTTTAATGATCTCAGAATAGCCATGGCGGCATACAATTATGGACCTACTTATGTTAAAAGCTTAATTCAGAGAAGACAACGAATTCCAGTTCACTACCACCGCAGGGTTCTCACCGCCTACCATACCCTTTAATTACACCCATCCATGGCATTCCCCGGGCTTTTGTGATAAGGTAGGATTAGATTGAGAATTAAAACCTTCGGTTGCAAAGGTTTGGGAGAAGATGCCTGTTTAGGCTAAGCTTAAGGGGTTAAGTTTTGGTTCTTCTACGCCTGGCCTTCTAAAACCTTACCGAAACCGGCTTCCTTACCCTCACCTCAAAACTGTTTGTTACCCACGAGTGATTTCAAGAATGGTTTTTGTCCCTTCTTATATCAGCCTTTACAAAAGAGGGGAGATCCAAAGGAGAATCGACCTCCTTATGGATATTCTGAAGGAGTGCTGTCTCTGTCCGAGGGAGTGCCGGGTCAACCGGCTAAACGGCGAAGTGGGCTATTGCAAAGCTCCCCCGGAGCTGATGCTCTCGAGTGCATTTCCCCATTTTGGCGAAGAACCACCCCTGGTCGGATATCACGGTTCAGGGACGATCTTCCTCACCCACTGCAGTCTCAGGTGCATCTTCTGCCAGAATTATGATATCAGCCACGAGGGAAGCGGTGAGCGTGTCACCCCCTCAGATATGGCCCGGGCCATGAAAAGGCTTCAGGAGGTGAGCTGCCATAACATCAACTTCGTCACCCCCACCCATTATACCCCTCAGATCATCGCCTCCCTTCCCGAGGCGATTGAGATGGGACTCCAGCTCCCCATTGTCTACAACTGCTCCGGTTATGAATCGATGGAGGTGATTCAGCTCCTTGACGGAATTGTGGACATCTATATGCCTGATGCAAAGTATATGGATGAGAAACATGCCCGGAGGTATTCCACTGCTCCGGACTACCCGGAGGTCCTCAAAAAGATTCTTAAGGAGATGCATCGCCAGGTAGGGGACCTGCGAATAAATTCCTCTGGAATTGCAGAAAGGGGGCTTCTCATCCGGCATCTGGTGATGCCCAATGGGGTCGCTTCCTCTGAAGCGGTACTGAAGTTCATCGCCGAGGAAGTCTCTGTTGACTCCTATGTAAATATCATGGCTCAGTACCGGCCTGAATACCGGGCTTTCGATTTTCCCGATATCAGCCGGGGGGTTGCCCAGAAGGAGTATGCGGAGGCAATCCAGATTGCCAAACGGTTCCATCTTTATCGGGGTTTTTAATTAACTTAAATGAATAATGCGATGAAACCGAATTTTACGAACGGTTTGGATATCCACCATTAGAAATGAGACTATCTTTCAGGCCATTAGAAAAGATTCTCCAAGAGAATCAATCCCTTAAAAAGAGAGTCCAATTCCTCACCAGAGAGATCGAATCCATCAGACGGACCTCGATAGAAGACTCGTCTCCCGTAGAGGGGCTGCTCAGAATGAGAGGGATTCGGGTCTTTAGAAAAAATCCCTTTGATCGGCTCTTCTTCCCATCCAATCTTTCCGAATCCTATCAAACCCGATTCTATGAGATGATGAAGAGATACTCTTTCCGCCTCGTGCTCCGGGATATGATCAAAAACCAGGATGGGTTTAAGGTCTGGGATTTGACCCGCTACTGCTCTTCAAAAGTAGCCCGGGGATATTGTGAGATTCTTTGTGACATGGGGGTGATCATCAAGAGCGGAAAGGCGAGTTACCAGACCGGCGTCAGGCCCCTTTACAGTTTCGGTCCGACCCTGGAGTGGTTTATTGCCGAGATGTTTAAAAGGGAGTTTGCCTCGCCTGCCCTTTATGGAGTGAGCGTGAAGAAGACCCTGTCCGGCGGAGATTATGATGTGATCGCTTCCTGGAATCAGAGACTGGTCTATGCGGAGGTGAAGTCCTCCCCTCCCAGGGGGGTTGAACAGGCTGAGATCTCCACCTTCTTTTCAAGGCTGGAAGACCTCTTGCCCGATGTGGCCATCCTCTTCAATGATACTCAATTGAGGATGAAAGATAAACTGGTCGTCATGTTTGAGGAAGAGTTGGAACGAAGATATGGAGGGGAATCAAAGAGGCTCTATCCCGTGGAGAGGCTGATTGAAGAGCTCTTCCATATCGAGCATCGTATCTTCATCATTAACAGCAAGAAGGAGGTGGCAGAGAATTTTGGAATCTGCCTCAGGAATTATCTCCGATATGGAGTCAGGCGATCATGAAGAATAAAGAACTGGCAGACCTTTTTGAAAAAATGGCGGACATCCTTGAATTCAAGGATGAGAATCCTTTTAAGATCAGCGCCTATCGAAGGGCCTCGAGGATTTTGGGGGATCTCACGCAGGATATCGAAGAAATTGCCGGGAGAGGTGAGCTGAAGAAGATTCCAGGGATTGGCGAGGGGATATCCCAGAAGATTGAGGAGTATCTGAAGACAGGAAAGGTCTCCAAATTGGAGGAGGTGAGAAAAGGGGTTTCCGATGAACTGATTGCCATGATGGATATACCGGGAATGGGACCTAAGACTTTAGCTTTGATTCACAAAGAGAGGGGGATTGGTAATCTTTCTCAATTGGAAAAGGCTGTGGAGGATGGTTCCCTCATCGGTCTTCCGGGAATGGGCGAGAAGAAGGTCGAAAACATGAAGCGGGGAATCCAGCTTCTCAAACAGAGTAAAGGGAGGATGAATCTGGGCATGGCCTTTCCTGTGGCAAAACGGATTGTTGAGACCCTGAGGAAGAGAACAGGTTCAGAGAAGATCGAATGGGCAGGTTCCCTTCGGAGGATGAAAGAAAACGTCGGAGACATCGATATCCTGGCAACGGGCCCGCAAAAGGAAAAGATTATCGATGCCTTTACACATCTGTCTGAAGTCAAAGAGGTCTTAGCCTCCGGAGAAACAAAAGCCTCTGTCACCGTTGAAGGAGGGCTTCAGGTCGATCTCCGTGTAGTGGAAGAGGGTTCCTATGGTGCAGCTCTGCAATATTTTACCGGATCAAAGGGTCATAACATCCATCTCAGAGGGATTGCCAGGGCAAGAGGGATCAAGATCAATGAGTACGGTGTTTTCAAAGGTGAGAAGAAGATCGGTGGCAAAGAAGAGAAGGATGTTTATAAGGCTCTTGGAATGGTTTGGATCGAGCCCGAACTTCGGGAAGATCGTGGAGAGATCGAAGCCGCACAGGAAAAAAGCCTCCCAAAACTGATTGAGGAGTCTGAAATTAAGGGAGACTTTCATGTCCACTCCAACTGGAGCGATGGATCTTCTTCGATCGAAGACGTGGCCAGGGCTGCTCAGAGGAGGGACTATCAGTATGTGGCGATCTGTGACCATACGAAGTCCCTGAAGATCACCCATGGTCTGGACGAAACAAGACTGATGAAGCAGATGGAGGAGATCGACCGTCTCAATGAGAAGATGAAAGGGTTTCAAGTTTTGAAAGGAACAGAAGTCGATATCCTCAGCGATGGGAAGTTAGATCTCTCCGACAAAGTTCTGGAGAAGCTTGATATTGTCATTGCAGCGATCCACAGCGGATTCAAACAGAATCGAGAGAAAATGACAAAAAGGATCATCCGGGCATTGGAGAATCCGTTAGTCCATATCATCGCCCATCCCTCCGGCAGGTTATTGGGTGGGAGGGATCCTTACGAGGTCGATATGGATGAAGTGATGGAGGCAGCAAAGAAAAATGGAAGAGCCCTGGAAATCAATGCCTACTTTGAGCGCCTCGATCTGGATGACATCCACTGCCGGAAGGCAAAAGAGATGGGCATCAGGGTGGCCATAGGAACCGATTCCCACCATTTGGACCAGATGTGGATGATGAGCCTGGGGGTGACTGTGGCCAGAAGAGGCTGGCTCGAAACGCAGGATGTTCTCAACACATTACCACTAAAAGAACTTTTGAGGTGGTGCCGTCGTCAGTGAATCAAAGAAGGGATAATTGAAGGATTCCATCATGAAAAGAGAAAAGAACGTACATCCCCTCCTTTCTCTTAGAACCAGCCAAGAGCCTTTTTGATTTCCTCAGCGAACTGAGGAAAGGGCGAAGGAGTGAAGGAGAGAAGAAAGACGAGGAACATGATGCCGCCGATCGCTTTTCTCTTTCCATCGATGGGTGTCTGATCATCGAGCGGCATGGGGTGACGGAAGCCGAAAAGGATCATCAGGATGAGCATGAGGATCCATCCAGGATTGTAAAAGATGGTAATAAAACCCATAACCGCGATAGCAATAAGGAAGATGGCACGGCTCCTTCTTCCGAAAAGGGCATAGGCGATATGTCCTCCATCCAGCTGTCCCACCGGAAAGAGGTTGAGGGCAGTGACGAAGAGGCCGACCCATCCGGCATATCCGATGGGATGAAGCATCACATCGACATTTGGTGGAACCTCTCCCATGACCAGTCGCTGGATAATGGAGAAGAGAAAAGGGTCTGCCAGGCGGATCGTCCCTTCTTTAATTTGGGAGGTCGGAATCAATGTTGAAAACTTCAAGCCAATGGCAATGGCAGGAATGCTCAAAATAAGGCTAATCAGAGGACCTGCGACCCCTGTATCGAAGATGGCTTTTCGGGATACAAGGGGACCTTCCATCCGGATAACTGCGCCCAATGTCCCGAAAGGCGAAAGGGGGAAGGGCAGAAAGAAGGGCAACGTGGCTCTCATCCCATGCCTTCGGGACATGAAATAGTGGCCCAATTCATGTCCCAGAAGGATGAGCATAATGGCGATGGAGTAACCCGGTCCTCCTGTCATCCAGGTGGAAATCACCGTCAGGATGAAGAGAGCAATATGGATGAGATGGCGGCGCATGAAAAAGGGTTATTTCTTCTTCTTGTGACGATCCCGGTCGAGCCTCTTTTTGTGCTTATGTTTAGCCATCTTCTTTCGTCTCTTCTTAACGACGCTTCCCATAAAGTCCTCTCTTCCGATGATTTAGATCAGGAACTAATCAACAATCACATTCGTCTGGGTTCTCAATACGCCTGAAAGCCCCTGGATCTTGGTAACGATGAAGTCGCCAAGAATATTGATATCCGGAGCCTCGACCAGAGCGATCACATCGTAGGGACCGGTCGTCGCATTGGCACGCTTCACCCCCTGGATCTTGCCAGCCTCTCGGGCCACATCCCTGGCAGTCCCTGCTGTGCATTCGATGAAGACATAAGCAGAGATTGGCATACGATCACCTCCTTTGAGGATTAAATTACCCTAATCTCCATCGAATTTCAAGTCGAAAATAGGAAAGGTCGAAAATAGGAAGGGAATGTCACTTGATGACCATCCCGGGAATCCAGAGAGAAAGTTCCGGGATATAGGTCACAAGGAAGAGAACAGCAATGGCAGCGATGAGAAACGGAAGAATGGCCTTAATGATCTGTTCCAAGGAAATCTTTGCGATGCTGCAGGCAATAAAGAGACAGACTCCAAGGGGAGGAGTGATAAGACCGATGACCAGATTCAGAACCATCACCAGTCCAAAATGGATGGGGTCGATCCCTACTTTGACTGCCAGAGGCAAGAGGATGGGAGTCAAAATTATCAACGAAGCGGTCGTCTCCATGAATGTCCCAATAAAGAGAAGGAAGATATTGATCAAGAGAAGAATTATCCATTTATTCGTGGAGACCGAGAGAAAGATTTCCGCCACCGCCTGGGGAATCCTTTCATTTGCCAGAATCCAGCCGAAGATGGCTGAGTTGGCAATGACAAGCATGATGATCCCGGTAGTCACCATGCTATCGATCATTATCTTTGGAAGTTGCTTCCATTTCATTTCCCGGTAGATTAAAAAATTGACTAACAGGGCATAAACTACTGCAATGACCGCGGCTTCCGTTGGAGTAAAGATGCCTCCTAAAATCCCTCCCATGATGATCACCGGCATGAGAAGAGCAAGAAGCGCATCCTTTAGCCCCAAGAAGAACGCTTTAAGGGATTGCATCTTTTCCTTCGGGAAATTCCTTTTCACAGAGATGCCATAGGCCACGGCCAGAAGTGAAGATCCCATCAATATTCCAGGAATGACTCCGGCAAGAAAGAGAGCGCCGATGGAAAGTTCACCTACCGTTCCAAGAATCACCAATGGAATGCTAGGCGGGATAATGGGACCGACCGTAGAAGAGGCCGCTGTCACAGCCGCACTGAAATCCCTGTCATACTTCCTCTTCACCATGGCAGGAATCAGGGTCGTCCCAAGGGCTGAGGTGTCGGCTACCGCCGCCCCTGTAATCCCGGCGAAAAACATACTGGCGATGACATTGACCATGGCCAGACCTCCTCTTACATAACCCACCAAGATGTTGCAGAAGTCGATCAGCCTTTTAGTCAATCCTCCCTGGTTCATCAGATTTCCGGCAAGAATAAAGAAAGGGACGGCGAGAAGAGGAAAGGAATCGGCCCCGGAAAACATCTGTTTGGGTATGATGAGAAGTGGAATGCCCCCTGAATAGAGAAGACCGACAAAGGAAGTCAAACCCAATACAAAGGCAATGGGAACGCCTAAAACAAGAAAGGATATGAAACTGACACCAAGAACCCAGAGCAATTTAAACCCCTGCCTCCAGCCTCTTTTCCTCTTCTGTTTTCTCCATCCCGAGTAATCCGCTTTTTCGTTTCCATCCTGAGATCAAATCCTCCACAAGGTGAATCCCCATGATGAGCGATCCCACAGGGATGGCTAAATAAGGGAAGCCCATAGGAATTCTCATGGCCGGAGAGGACTGTCTCATATTAAAAGAGACCATTTGAAACCCTTTGATGATGACAACGAGGAGAAAGAAGGTGATGATCGCCAGGGTGATCAGATAGATCAGGTGACTCTTCTTCTTTTTAAGTCTGACGACGAAGGCTTCGACTCCGATATGGAGCCCCCTTTTTAAGGCAACGGATGCGCCTAAGAAGGAGGCCCATACCAGCGCATATCGAGAGAATTCTTCAGACCAGGGAAGAGAGTGAACGATGACAAAGCGGAAAAAGACCTGGGCAAACGTGACCACGGTCATTGCCACAAGAAGGGCGAAACAGGTCCACTCAGCAGTCCTGTTGGAGTAATCGCTGATTTTTGAAAGCATGGGTGGTTACTTCGTACCGACGATCTTATCGATCAGGTCTTTACCGAACCTCGATTCATATTTTCTGTAAGTGGGCTCTGTTGCCTTCTGAAAAAATGTTTTATCCGGAGAGGTCACCTGCATTCCGAAACTTTTGAGCTCCTCCAGCATCTTGGCTTCATTTTCACGGATAAATTTTCTTTCAAACCTGGCCGCTTCTTTCCCTGCCTCCATGAGAGCTTTCTGAAGATCCGGGGAAAGGCTACTAAACTTCTTTTCGTTCATCAAAAGCAAAGCCGGTGAATAGACATGGCCGGTGAGGGCAAGGTTTTTGTTGACTTCGTAAATCTTATGGGTACGGATGATGTTGATCGGGTTTTCCTGACCGTCAATCACTCCCTGCTGAAGCGAAGTATAGACCTCTCCCCAGGTCATGGGGGTTGGATCCGCCCCTAAGGTTCGGAAAGCATCCATGTGCACTTCGTTCTCCATCGTTCTCAATTTCAATCCCTTCACATCCTCGGGCTTGTTCACAGGTCGTTTGTTGTTTGTCAGGTTTCTGAACCCATTTTCCCAGAAGGCAATCCCCTTGATCCCGGCTTTGGAAAGATCTTTCAGCAGTCCCTCACCAATGGGCCCGTCCAGAACCTTATCCACATGGCTGTTGTCCCTGAAGAGGAAGGGAAGGTCAACCACCAGCATTTGAGGAACAAATCCGCCCACGGGCCCTGTTGAAGTTGCAACCAGGTCAATCGTGCCGATCTGGAGTCCCTCGATACATTCCCGTTCTCCCTTTCCCAACTGTCCACCGGGATAGACCTCGATCTTGATCTGCCCCTTGGTCTTCAGATCAACCAATCTGGCAAATTCCATCGCCCCGATATGATAGGGTGCGGAGGTGGAGACGACATGAGCCAGTTTTAATGTGATGGGAGCGGCCAGGCTGATACCGACCGAACACAAAATGAGAATTGCTGAAACCATGATCGAAATAAATAAATCTTTGAACCTTTCTATATCCTTTACCTCCTTTTACAGATTTATTCGAATTTCATCACCCATAAATTACTGATTACTGATCACTAATCATTATTTCACCTTTTCCAACTCTTTTTCGTCGATGTGGAAACTGTGCTGGTCTGTCGGAAATTTTTCTGCTAACACTTCCTCCCTGTATGTTTCCAAGGCAGTGAGAATCATTTCGCTCAGGTTGATATACCGTTTGGCAAACCTGGGCGTGAAGCGATCGAAGAGGCCGAGCAGGTCGTGAACGACTAAAACTTGTCCGTCACAATGAACCCCGGCGCCGATTCCAATGGTAGGAACGGTCAGGCGCTCGGTTATCCTCTTCGCAATCGGAGCGGGAACTGCTTCGAGAAGGACAGCGAAAGCCCCGGCATTTTCCAAGAAAAGGGCATCATCGATAATCCTTTGCGCCGCCTGGGCATCCTTTCCCTGGACCTTGAATCCTCCGAGCATGGAGATCGTCTGGGGCGTCAAACCGATATGGCCCATCACCGGAATGCCAGCCTTTACAAGGGCTTTGACAATATCCTTGACGCTGGCGCCCCCTTCGAGCTTGACAGCATCCGCCCCCGCTTCTTTCATAAACCGACCGGCGTTGAGAATGGCATCCCGCTCCGAGGTATTATAAGACATGAAAGGCATATCGCCGAGGATGAGTGCATATTTTGCTCCCCGTGTCACGGCCTTCGTATGGTGGATCATCTCGTCCATGGTGACAGGAATGGTATTCTCATAGCCCAGGACTGTCATTCCCAGGGAATCTCCGACCAGAATGATTTCAATTCCTGCCCGGTCTTCGAGCAAGGCCATGGGATAGTCATAGGCAGTTAGCATCGTGATCTTCTTCCCCTCTTTCTTCATGGTCTGAATATCAACAGGTGTAATTTTTTTTCGGTCCATCTTTACCTCCATCATTCAATGTCAAATGCCAAAGCTCAAATGAGATGTCCCGCCATCGGCGGGATTCGGCATGACCATACTGTCATTCTGAACTCGTTTCAGAATCCAGTTTTGAATTTTGACATTCATTTGGCATTTGAACTTTGATATTTGAATTTAAAAAGTCTTTTCAATTACCTTAATCAGGTCTGTGATCATCCGGTTATAGGGCACAGAGATCCCAAGACGTTCTGCCTCTCTCACCACCGCTCCATTAATGGCATCGATTTCAGTCCTCCGTTTACGATCCAGGTCCTGCCCCATGGAACAGCGGTTTTCCCTGGTCGCCTCAATGACAACCTTCACTCGATCCATAGGATTTCCCTGAACCTGGATTCCTTTTCTTTTAGCCACTTCAATGGCTTCAGAAACAAGGGATTCCAATAATCTCAGTGTTTCGGGGTAATCGAGAAGCTGTCCATTCTTTAATCCGAGAAGGGCAGCTAAAGCATTAATGCCGACATTGACAAAGAGTTTCTCCCAGACAAGGTCGTGGATACGGGAAGAGACCTCGGTTTCGATCCCGGCGTTGTTTAACATCCTGGCGATTTGATCAGTTCGATCCGTGATCTTCCCGTCCAGTTCCCCCACATAGGTCTTACCCCATCCCGCATGGCGAATTTGACCAGGTCCCAGCAAGGTCGCTCCCTGTCCCGTAACTCCCAGAATCACCTTTTTTCGGTCCACCTGTTTACAGATCATCTCCTCATTTCCAAGACCGTTCTGGAGGGTGAGGAAGAGGGTATCCTCTTTTTGGAGCACTAAAGAGTCGTTGATGGCCTTTTCCGTGTGATAGGTTTTTACGAAATAGAGGATGAGGTCCGCTTTTCCTACGGAAGTAACACCTGAAGTGGCGTTGATTGAAACGGTCTCGGCTTTTCCCTTCTCTTCGATGGCAAGACCATTTGAGCGAATGGCATCGACATGTTCTTCCCAGACATCAACAAGCCAGACTTCCTTTCCGGAAAGGGAGAGGAGCCCCCCGAAGAGGCTTCCCATGGCTCCGGCGCCGATGATTACTGTCTTCATTCGTGGTTTTCAGAAAAATCAAAAAATTGAATATACCTGCAACTAACACAAGCCCTAACAAAAATCAAGACACCTTCTGCCTCGTGGAAAGAATTTGTCCGGAGGCATAGGATGTTCCATTATATCAAAATATTTTTAATATAAATAAAATTTTCTTGACAGGGGTTTTAAAAGGGTCTATAAAATATTTGTGGTTTTGGATGATATTAAACATGAGGTAAAGAACCTCCACATCGGAAAGAAGATCCGGGAGCTTCGGAAAAAGGCAGGCTTTGTGCTCCAAGATCTTTCCAATCGAACCGGCCTTTCCAAACCTCTCCTCTCCCAGATTGAGAAGGAGATGGTCTCCCCTCCCATTGCCACCCTGCTCAAGATTTCAAAAGCCCTCAACACGAATATCAGTTTCTTTTTTCAGAATGACGGATCAGAGGAAAAGGTCGTCGTCGTAAGAAAGGATGAAAGCAAAGTGATCGACTCCCGGTATTTTGGGAGGGAGGAGAGTGGTTACTATTACGAGGCCCTCGCTTTTAAAAAACCGAAAAAGTATATGGAACCCTTCTTGGTGGAGTTTAAACGAAAAAGGGTGGATCAATTGTCCTATTTCAGCCACGATGGAGAAGAGTTCATTTACCTTTTGGAAGGAACTCTGGAGTTCAGAACGGAGGATCAGCATTATATTCTTCAGCCGGGAGATTCCCTCTATTTTGAATCTTCCATCCCCCATGCCTATCGGGCATTGGAGAGAAGAAACGCCAAGGCGTTGTCCGTTATCTATCCTGGGAGATAGAAGTCCTCTCTCCCGTTATATAGGGACAATTCATGAATTGCCCCTATGGGGGGAAGGGATTGATCAGGAGCGAGTGATGATCGAAATACGATTTCATGGGAGGGGGGGGCAGGGAGCGGTGGTGGCGTCTAAAGTTCTTGCGGTTGCCTTTTTCCACGAAGGGCTCTATGTCCAGTCTTTTCCTGCCTTCGGAGTTGAAAGGCGCGGGGCTCCTGTGATGGCCTTTCTGAGGGTTGATCGCGAGCCCATTCAGTTGAGGGTGAACATTTATCAACCCGATCACATCATCGTTTTAGATCCCACCCTGATAGGAGCTGTGGATGTTACTTCCGGCCTGAAACCAAACGGATGGATTCTGATCAATTCAAGTCACTCTCCCGAAACATTTAATGATCTGAAGAATTTTAGAATCGCCACAATCGATGCGACCTCCATTGCCATCCGAAATGGTCTGGGTTCCCGAACAAACCCGATCGTCAATACAGCCATCCTGGGATCCTTCTCGAAGGTGAGCGGGCTGGTGGGAATTGATTCCATTGCCCTGTCGATCCGTGAAGAGGTTCCCGGAAAGAAGAATGAGAATGCCAAGGCGGCAAGAGAAGCCTATGCAGAAGCGAAGGTTTAAAGGCAAGGGTTAGGATGCCCGTTTCGTTAAAAGGTTAGGTCATAAGTGTCTAAAATCTTTTAGACGTACCCCCTTGACCTAATACCAAACGGGCTTCATAGCCTTACTCCAGACCATACACTTCGCCAATACCAGGATTGGTGAGATGACCAAACAAATTACCTTTAATAAGGTTTCTGAGATGCCGATGATTGCTGTCTCCTCCGGAGATATGGAGTGGAACAAAACCGGAGCTTGGAGAACGCAGCGTCCTTTTTATGAAGACAAAACCCCTCCCTGCAGTGCGGCCTGTCCGGCAGGAAATGATATCGTTGGTTTCATCCAGAAAATGACTCAGGAAGATTTTGAAGGGGCCTGGAATATCATCAAGGGAGAGAATCCTTTTCCAGGAGTCTGTGGCAGAGTCTGTTTCCATCCATGCGAGTCAAAATGCAATCGCGGATCGTTTGATGAGCCCATCGCCATCCATAGCCTGGAGA
>Ga0194125_10006086_pt1 | contig 17994 bp, 12 predicted proteins | sample TA2KigC250mmetaG_FD_148626 | JGI IMG/M metagenome (GOLD analysis project Ga0194125, IMG submission 148626) | Freshwater microbial communities from Lake Tanganyika, Tanzania - TA2015034 Kigoma Deep Cast 250m | ecosystem: Environmental > Aquatic > Freshwater > Lake | place: Tanzania: Lake...
TCTCCTCACAGGCTTCCAGAGCGTCCACCGCCAGCGCCCCCACATTCCCTCCTCTCCCTCCACCCTTACAAAGGCTTTCCCCCCCGAAAATGTGTGCCCGGAAATTTTCGAGGCGTGGGGCGATTTCCATAACGCTTTGCTGCGTAACGAGTTGCACCGCGCACATTTTTCGCCAATCAGCGCCCGTTTTTCGTAGCACTTCAGCCGAATGAAGTGGAAGTTTGGAGTGCGGCCTTCAGGCCGTATCCTGCGCCCCAGATACGGGCTAAAGCCCGCACTCCGAACCCGGCGCACCATCTGGGGGTCACGCTTGGCTCTCCACTTCATTCGGCTGAAGTGTTACGTTTTTTCGAGTTGACTCCCGGGCCTCCCCACGCTATGCTGCCGCCATGTCGTACCGCCGCCGCATCGTTGTCCCTGGCTACCCCCACCTTGTCATCCACCACGCCGCGGCGCGCCAGCGGCTCTTCGTCAGCCAGGCGTGCGTGGCGGCGTATCTGACGCACCTGAGGGCCTCGACGGAGCGCCTCGGAGTCCGCGTGGCTGCCTACTGCCTGCTCCCCATGTCCGTGCACCTGGTCCTGCTCCCGCCCTCGCCGGCGGCGCTCTTCGGAGCATTGCAGCAGACCCATCGGCTGCATGCGGCCTCGCTCAACCGATGGAAGCGGCGAGCCGCAGCACGCTGGGCGGGCAAGCCGCTCATCTGCGCCCTCGACCGCGCCCACCTGCCCGGCGCCGTGCTCTACGTGGAGTCCGCCCCTGCTCGTTGCGGCGTGGCCCGCTCACCGTGGAAGTGCGTGGCGTCGAGCGCGGCCGAGCGGGTCGGCTTCGCGCCCAGCACCGGCCTGCTCTATCCCACCGAGCTGATGGTGCCTTGGCGAGCGTGGCGCTGGAAGGAGCTGTTGCGGGAAGGCTCGGACGACGCATTCGTGGCCCGGCTCGAGACCCACGCCCGCCGCGGCTGGCCACGCAAGACGTGAGGGGATGAATGGATGATTGGATGGTTGGATGATTGCCTGACACTCATCCATTCATCCAATCATCCACCCATCCACTTCGTCTACCCCAACCCCAGCACATCGGCCATCGAGTATCGCCCCGGCGGCTTGCCGGCGAGGAATCGGGCGGCGCGAAGGGCGCCCCGGACGAAGGTGTCGCGGCTCGTCGCAACGTGCCGCACCTCCACCCGCTCGCCCTGGCCGCCGAAGAGGACGGTGTGGTCGCCCACGATGTCGCCCGCGCGGACCGCGTGGAAGCCGATCTCCTTCACAGTGCGCTCGCCGACCATGCCGTGGCGGCCATGCACCGCCACCTCGGCAAGGTTGCGACCTAGGCCCGCGGCGACGGCCTCGCCGAGGGCGAGAGCCGTGCCGCTCGGGGCGTCCTTCTTCTTGTTGTGGTGGGCCTCCACGATCTCCACGTCGTAGGCGTCGCCCAGGGCCGCCGCCATGTCGCGCACGACGCGCAGGAGGACGTTGACGCCGAGGCTCATGTTGGCGGCCAGGAGGCAGGGGATTTTCTTGGCCGCGGCTTCGAGGCGCTTGTTGCCCTCGGCGCCCATGCCCGTGGTGCCGACGGCGATGGCGATGCCGCGCTCGGCGCACCAGCCAATCATCGCCAGCGCCGAATCGGCGTGCGAGAAGTCCACCGCAACGTCCGCCGCCACGTCCCCGCGGGGCGTGAGTGCAACGCCGATGGGCTCGATGCCCGCGAGGGTGCCGGCGTCCTTCCCCATATCCGGGTGGTCGGGGCGCTCGAAGGCGCCCGCGATGGCGAACTCCTTGTCCTCGGCGGCGAGGGCGATGATGCGGCGGCCCATGCGACCCGCCGCGCCGTTGACGATGAGACGAATCACTGCTTTCTCCTCAAGCACAGCGTGGTGATGACGCGTGACGCGTGACGCGTGAGAAGACCTCGGGCAGGTTCTCTTCTTGTCACGCGTCACGCGTCACGCGTCTGTCTTTCCCCCATCGCGGCGCTCTATCTGTTGAGCACCTTGACCCTTAGATTCCGGAACTCGACTTTGGGGCCTGTGCCAATGAAGCCGATGCGGCCGGTCTTGCGATGGAGGCCGGGGTGGGCGGCCAGGCCCAGGCCGTCGGGCGTCTTGCCGCTCTCGATGATCGCCGCGAGATCGGCGTCCACGATGACCGTGCCGTTGAGCTTGACGACGACGCGGCTGCCGTGGGCCGTGATCTCCTGCTCGTTCCATTCGCCCACGGGCCGCAGGTGGCCCGGCTTGGCCGGCACGACGCCGAAGATCGAGCCGTGCTTGTACCAGCCCGGCATGCTCTTGTAGAGGGGCGAGGCGTCGTCGAGAATCTGAATCTCCATTCCGTCCTTCGCCCCCTCGCCGCCGGGCGGGGTGCGGATGGAGACGCCGCTGTTGCCGTCGGGCGAGAGCTTGAACTCGAAGCGGAGGGTGAAGTCCGCGTAGTCCTCTTCCGTCCAAAGCCGGCCGCCGGCAGGGCGGTTGGAGAGGATGGCGTCCTTGGCGGCATAGCCCTTGAGTGCGCCTGCCCAGCCCGCCAGGTCGCGGCCGTTGAAGATCGGCACGAAGCTCTCCTGGCCGTCGTGGGTCGGCCCTACGACCCCGTCGGGCTCGGGAATAGCCTCGGCGGCGGCCAGAGCCGCCGCAACGCCGAATGCAAGGAATCCAGCGGTCCACCGCATGGCCGGGCCGCGCTCCGCTGTCGGGAATCCCCCCGCTATTACCCTAGCGCAAAGGGGCGAGGGGCGCAAGCGAGGGGCATGGGACGGGTGCAATAACGGATTTGCGCGCTGCCCGTTCTCGTTCGTAGTTCGGCGTTTACGCGGTTCTTCTGTCTGTCTTAGCAGCCCTGAAGACCGCCTGAAGGCCGAACTACGAACCGGAACGCCCCCTCCACCGTGCAAATCCGTTACTGCACCCGCATGGGACCGGTGGGACGTGTGGGACCCGTGGGACCGGTGGATGGCCTGTCGCACAGGTCCCACGGGTCCCACAGGTCCGACCGCGCCACCACTATCTCACCGTCCCCACCCGAATATCCACCTCGTCGCGGCGCTGGAGCTTGTCTATCGCGCCGTCCTTGATCCAGAGGATGCGGTCGGAGACGTCGAGCATCTTGTGGTCGTGGGTGGCGGTGACGACGGTGACGCCGGTCTCGCGGCTCAGTTGATGAAGGAGGCGGATGATCTCCTCGCCGGTGTGGAGGTCGAGGTTGCCGGTCGGCTCGTCGGCAAGGATGATGGCCGGCTCGTTGGCGAGGGCGCGGGCGATGGCGACCCGCTGCTGCTGCCCGCCCGAAAGCTCCCAGGGGCGGTGGTGGAGGCGGTTGCCCAGGCCGACGCGGGTGAGGACCTCCTCGGCACGCTTCGTCGCCTCGTCGTGGCTCTTGCCGCTGAAGAGGAGGGGCATGGCCACGTTGGCCGTCGCGGTGTAGGCGGGGAGGAGGTTGTATGCCTGGAAGACGTAGCCGATGTGGTTGCCGCGGAAGTGGGCGAGTTGGCGGCTGGTGAGCGTGGTCAGGTGGACGCCTGCGACCTCGACCTCGCCGGAGGTGGGGCGGTCGAGTGCGCCGATCATGTTGAAGAGCGTGCTCTTGCCCGAGCCCGAGGGACCCATGATGGAGAGGTATTCGCCGCGGTAGATGTCGAGCGACACGTCCCGGAGCGCGCGCACGGTCGCGCCGCCGAGCCGGAAGTCCTTGTTGAGGGCGCGGATGCGGATGAGCGTCTCTGGCATGCTACTGGCTCTCGAAGGAAGCAAGCCCTGCCTCACACAGAGGCCACAGAGAACGCAGAGAGGACGAGGAACCGGGGCAAGGAGGGTTCCTGAACAGCGGGATGGTGGTTCTCTGGCTCATCTCTGTGGTCTCCGCGGCCTCTGTGTGAGAACTCCTGTGGTTCCTCAGAACGGGAGCTGGATGATGGCTTTGCTGAGGAATGTGATGCCGATGCAGAGGGTGGCCAAGAGGCCCATTCCGCACATGAAGCCGGCGGTGACGACTGGGATGTACTGGCGCCAGCGAAGGCCGAGGCGCCGCTGGAAGTAGTAGCGGCCGATGAGGGCGCCGATGAACTGGGGGAGGATCGAGTGGGGCATGGTCTGCCCGAGGCCGCGAATGAGGCCGTAGATCAGGAACGTGGGCGCGCCCAGGGCGCTCAGGCCGGCGAAGAGCGAGACGCCGAAGCCCGTGCCCACGCCCACGATCTTCCAACTGAACGCCTCCTCGAAGATCGAGTACTCCCCCAGGGTCGAGGAGTAGACGATGCAGGTGTTCTGGGCCTGGAACTCCCACATTCGCTGGGCGAAGGGGTAGACGGCGGAGGGGACCTCGGCGAGGCCCCAGACGAAGTTCATGAAGAAGATCGAGCTGACGATGATGATGGGGTAGAGGATGAGGTTGGCCTTCCAGATGCTCGTGAAGCGGGTGCCGGTGAGCTCGCACTGGCGGTAGAAGACCGTCATGCCGCCGTAGTTGGCGATGGGGATGGGGACGAACCAGCAGGCGACGCCGCGATAGCCGCTGAGGATGAGGCTGGCCTCGCGGATGAAGGGGACCTCGACGACCTGGCCCGCGATGCCTTCGAGGCGGGCCGTAACGTAGCTGATGACAGGGGTGTAGACGAAGCCGAGGATGACGAGGACGAGCATGACGCCCGGATGCCATTTGATGAGGAATCCGGCGACAAGGATGTAGATGGCGGTGACGGCGAAGTAGACGAGGAGGATGAGCCAGGTGCGGATGTCGCCGCGACCGGCCATCGGGGCGAGCGCGCTGGGCACGGCCTCGCCTCCGGCGCGTGCGGCCCGCCGGGCGCGAATCTGGCGGAGGACCGTAGCGAAGCCGCCAATGGCGATGGCCACGGCGATGCCGATCTGGAAGCTGAAGTAGAAATCCACGTTGTTCTTGAATAGCGTGTTCATCGTATTGTCGCCGGGCGTCCAGGAGGTGAGGACGCCGTGGCGATAGAGGAAGGGGTTGGCGACGATGGTGCAGAGGAGACCGATGAAGCTGCCGAGCATGGCGAAGAAGGGCAGCACCATGCCGATGAGCAGGTTGCCGAGGTCCCAGGCGATGCCGGTGGCGACGGCGGGCAGGTAGTGCTGGGTGGTGGCCGTGAAGTCGGAGAAGGGGATGGGGAAGATCTGGATGGGCTTGCCGGTCATTGCCCCTGTGAGGGTCGGGATGCCGAGGTAGACGGCTCCAAAGACGAGGCCGAGGGCTCCGCCAATGGAGAAGACGCGCCAGCGCCAGACCTTCTCCGCGGCGGCGGCGTCCTTCGCCTCGGCATCCTCGGCGAGTGCGAGGACGCCCTGGACGCCGATGGGTGCCATCGGGAAGGGCAGGCGCTCGACGTCGCTGGTGAGGCGGAAGAGGCCGTAGCCGAGGACCATGTTGGAGAGCTGGCTGAAGAAGGTGCCGAAGATGATCAGGCCGATGACCGGCAGCCAGTCCCAGTGGAAGAACGAGCGTTGCGCGTAGGAGGTGGATTCGGGCGGCGGGGCGAACCAGGCGGGGAGGTCCTTGGCGATGCCGAAGGCCGCGGCGGGGTCGCTGCGCACGAAGAACTGGTTCCACAGCAGGCCGTGGAAGGGCATGGCGATGATGGAGCCGGCCATGAAGAAGAGGACGAAGATCTCGGAGCGGTTGAGGTAGCGGTGGGCGCGCTTGGCGACCTCGACAAAGAGAATGACCGTGACCCAGGTGGCGGCCTGGCCGATCTGGTGGGTGCCGGCCAGGAGGCCCATGTAGATGGCACCTGGGACCATGATGAGGGCGATGAAGAGCGCGCCGAAGAGCGAGCTCCAGGTGAAGCCTTCCTCGAAGGAGGAGGGGACCTCCGTGAGGGAGCGGAATTCTTCGAGTTCTCTGTCCACGCGGGGCGGCATGCAACGGGTCCTTCGGTCGTCCCTTTGGTCCCTTGGGTCCCTTTGGTCCCTTGTCCGGAAAGGGACAGAAGGGACCAAAGGGACCCAAGGGACAAAGGGGTCAAGAGTCGCCTTGGGTCAGGGTTCTCTGCCTATACAGCTCCATCGTCTCATGCGGCAGTGCGCGCCAGATGAGGAACTGGCGGCGCAGGTCGTCGAGGAGCGCCTTGTTCAGGCGGCGCCAGTCCTTCGGCTGGCCCGACTTTCGGGTGATGCGGATGGCAACGACATCAATGCCTGGGATCTCGCTGGGCCTGCTGCGCAACTCGAAGGCTTGCGTCACGCCGAGGTCGAAGGGCGCGAGGGCAAGGTCGGCGTCGAGGCCAAGCTGCTTAGCCTCTCCGCGCACGAGGCGGGCGTTGCGGGCCATGAAGCGGCCGAGGCCCGTGTCGCCGAAATTGTCGAAGTGCTCCTTGAGGAAGCTCACGACCCCCGTGATGTCGTATTCGGAGACGGTGAAGGGGAACTCGAGGTCGAGGACGTCGCCCTTTGGCGGCGGGAGGCGCCAGGAGCGGAGGATGCCGGGGTTCGCGCTGCGCGATGCCTTGATGGCGGGGTAGATGGCGGAGACGAGCACGGTGCCCATCACGATGAGGATCGTGGCGATGGCGTTGGCCGACGAGTAGTTCATCTCGGGCACGCGGACGAGGCCGTAGGTGGCGAGCCAGGAGAGCAGCTTGTTCGTGCCCTGGGCCAGGAGGTAGCCAGCCATTCCGCCGATGACGGAGTAGACGAGGGCCTCGGCGAAGAAGAGGCTGGCGACGTGTGGCGGGGCGAGGCCGAGCGAGCTGAAGGTGTAGATTTCCTTCTCGCGGTCGGCCACTGAGCCGAGCATGGTGCCGAAGATGACGAGTCCGCCGAGCAGGATGGGGAAGACCAGGTCGCCCGCCCCGCTGGCCTCGACGAGCGTGCCCAGGACGTGGCGGTAGACCCCCTCGCTCCGCGTGGCACTGACGGGCAGGGGGAAGGTCTTAGCCACTGCCTCGGCCAGGTCTGTGGCCGAGCGGGTGTCGGGGGTGTAGAGCGTGACGGCGTGGAGGGTTGCGCCCATGAGGCGTGCGTTGGCGGCGGAGACGACGACGACGGAGTCGGTGGGAAGGTACGCCCAGTTCTGCTCGCCCTGGGCGGTGAGGGCGGCCTCGCCGCTGGCCGTCTCGCTCACGGCGGTCCTCATCTCCACGAAGTCCACCGGCAGGATGCCGTTGCCGTCCATGTCCTTCGCGGCGGAGACCTGGCTGGGGTCGAGAAGCGTGCCCACGGTGAGGGGCAGGCCGCCGACGAGCACGGGGTCGCCGGGCTTCACCCCGAGCCGGTCGGCCACGGCCGTGGTCACGAGCACAATGCTCTCCCAGCGGTCGGCGTTGGCGCCGAAGAGCGCTGCAAGGTCGGGGCGGTGGGCGAACTCGCGGGCGTCGAGGCCGAGCACGCCTCGGAGGGCGAGCGGGCGGGCGCCGTCGGCGCGGGTGATGAGCGGCCCCTGGTTTTGGGGGGTCTTGGGCGAAATCCAGAGGCGATTGCAGGCCACCGCGGCCTTGCCCCAGCGAGGGCCGAGGACGTCGAGGATGTCGGGGTTCAGCTCGGTCCAGCTCACCTTGTGGAGGAACGCGCCGGAGTAGCCTGGGGAGGCGCCGACGAAGAGCTTGACGATGCCGGTCTGGGTGCCGAAGGAGGCGAAGCAGAGGATGGTGAAGGTGAGCATGACGATGGTGATGGCGGTGAGGGCGGTGCGGAGGGGGCGGCGGCGCATGGTGGAGATGCCCATCGCCATCGCGGCCATGACCGTGCTGAAGCGGGAGACGTCGGCGGCGTGGACCGTGCTCGTGAGGCCCTGAAGCACCTTGAGCTCGACCTCGAAGCGCCGCATGATGATGACGATGACGAGGGCGGCCAGGACCACGACGGCGAAGCCGAGGAAGATGATGGTGGGCGTCTGGGAGATGGCGAACGCCGGGTGGGTGAAGAAGAGGATGAGGAAGGTGAGGGTGAAGAAGGCGGCGAACCAGGCGATCTGGCGATAGACGTTCGTGGCGCCGACCAGGAGGCGCTCGGCGGCGAAGGCGAAGGGGACCGAGAGGCCCAGGAGCACGAGCACGGCGCGAACCAGGTCGTTCAGCGTGCTTCGCGTGAGTTCGTAGACGGGCTGCTCGGCGAGGAAGGCGGAGGCGGCGATGGCTTCGGCCTCGGCGACGGCGGGCGTCTTGGCCGCATCCAGGAGGAGGTCTTCGGCCTCGCCGTGGAGCTGCTCGAGCGAGGAGTTGACGATGCCGCGGGAGCGGAGGACCTGCATGCGGGCCTCGTTGAGGCGCCAGAGGTCCCGCGCGGAGAGATGCGCCGTGCTCGGCAGCGGCCAGGGTGGAGTGGTTGAAAAGCCGTCCCCTTCCCAGTCGTGACGCGTGACGCGTGACGCGTGACCAGACCCGAGGCCGACGAGTGCTCGGAGGCCGAAGAGCTTGAGGGTGTCCTCTTTCGTCTCGCAGTACCAGTAGGCCACGCCGTCGAGGGTCTGGGTGAAGGAGCGGTCGTCGTCGAGGGGGCTGTTGCCGCGCGCGCGGAGCACCTGAATGGGGTTCGGCTGGAGCTGCGGGGGCAGGACGGCGGCCCCGCTGCGGCAGGGGAACATGTTGAGGCGGGTGGCTACGCCGCCGGCCGAGGCCACGTCGGACGCCGCGCTCACCTGGCCACAGGGGTCGAAGCGGGCGGCGAAGCCGGCGAGGTTCCACGTGTCCTTGCGCACGGGGCCGAAGCCGTAGGAGCCGTTCTGGTTCGTGCGCAAGACGATGAAGTCGTCGAAGGCATACGGCTTCTTGGGCTGCCAGGTGAGGTCTGTCCAGGGCGCGGCGCCGCGCTTGCGGATATGAAGTTGCAGGATGGCGTGGGGCATCTGGCGGTCGGGCATTGGGCTGCCGGGCAAGCGGCCCATGGCCATTGGGCCGCGGGGATGGTAGTCCGACGGGAACTCGGGGAAGGAGTAGAAGGCGTCGGGGACGATGCCTCGGCGCAGGGAGAGGCCCTGGTGGCTGGCGACGGCGGCGATGAGGGCGCAGGCTTCGGCGGCCTGGGCCTCGATGCGGGACAGGTCGAGGGCGGCCAGCGTGTCGTCGGGCGTGCCCTCGCGGGGCAGGCTCTCCTGGGCCGTGGCGAGGGCGAGGTTGTAGATGCCGAGGCGGCCGGCCACCTCGCCGCTGTGGATGAGGAACGGGGCGGCCCAGAGCAGGCGAGGCGGGTCGAGTGTGCCATCGGCCGATGCCCGCTCGAAGTGGCGCAGGGGCGATGGGGAGGCATCGAGGGACTCGGCGGCGCGGAGGAACACGGTCTGTATCTTGCCGTAGAGGCCGGGGTCGTCGCCTGGAATGTGAATGGCCGAATCGCCGCCGATGGCGAGGCCCCAGCGGGGCGAGGCGTCGCCGAGGAGGAGGGAGACGTGGAGGCTCACCGAGAGCTTGCCCACCAGCTCGTGCAGGCGTTTGTCGGCGAGCAGGGCGCGGCGCTCGGCCTCCAGCTCCTCGGAGCGGCTCGTGGTCTCGCCACGCAGCTCGGCGAGGGCGGCGGGAAGGATGTCCGCGGCCTCCTGCGTGTCGCGCCCGCGGGCGAGGACGCGGAGGAGGGCGTTCCAGCGGTCCTTCTCGGCCTCCTTCGCGGCGATGGCGGCGTCGAGCGCCGCGTCCGCGCCGCGCGCGGCCTGTGCCTTGCGGAGGTCGTAGAGGGCCTGGCGCAGCTCGAAGGAGTGGGCGGCGGCGTTGCGCTTCAGGCGCAGCACCATCTCGCGGCGGACCGGCGAGTCCACGGTGAGTGGGTTGGGCTTGGCCAGCAGGGAGCGCATGTCGGCGAGGAACAGCTCTTCGGTTTCGAGCGATGCGGCGCGGTTTCCGAGCTTGATCGTGGCGTCACTGGCCTGGTCGAGGACGCGGTAGAGCGCGGCGGCGCCTGCGTGGCCGCGGGCCTGGTTGTCGAGGAAGGCCAGGAGCACGTGGCGGCGGGGGCGATTGGCCTTCAGGTGCTCGGCGAGCCGCAGGAGGGCGGCGCAATTGGCCGCACCGCGCGCGCCCGGCGACAGGCGCGGAACCTCCCCGAACGTGTCGAGGTTCGCCGCCACGATGAGCATCTCATCCACGTTCTGGTCGAACTTCGCGCTGGTGCCCCTGAAGAAGGCCAGGACGTTGCGGCCTGTGGCCCCGCGCCAGGGGGTCTGGCTGCGGATGGTTGCCGTGGCGCCGTCGGGCAGGTCAGCGCGCGGCCCCGCGTAGTAGAAGCGCGGCAGGTTGGCGTTGGCGATGGTGTGGTGGCACTCCCAGGCCCTCGCCGGGCCATTGGGCACGAAGATGACCGCCTTAGCCCCCAGGCGGAAGGCGCGGAGCCAACTGCGGCCGCAGTTGTAGTCGAGCACCACGATCCTGCCCTGCGGCGAGCGGTCACCGAAGTCACCGAGGCCGCCCGCTCCGGCGTGGAGCAACTGCCCCGTCAGCCCGCCGGGCGGGGTGCCGGGCGGCACGATGCCGTTGGGACGCATGGCGAGGAGGTGTTTCGCGTTTCGCGTTTCGAGTCTCGCGTTGCCGGCGTTGGCTACCTCGATGGTGCAGGCTTCGCCAACCTGCGCGCTCGGGAACTCCTGCACCACCACCTCGGCACCGAGGGCATCGAGGCGCTTCGCCACGTAGTCAGCCGCTGCCCCGTACTCCGCCGTGCCGCTCAGGCGATGCGGTGCCGCCGTGAGCGCCGCGCAGTCGGCCCCGAACTGGCCCTCAGCCGCCATTGCGGCCGAGACCAGGAGGAGAAGTGAAAGGAGGATAGCACCCCGGCCGCGGGGAAGCCATCTTCCCTCCTCAATCATCCTCGTCCCTCGTCCTCGTCCTCGACTCTTCTCCCCCCAAGCTAAGTGCGTCGCCCCACAAGCAACGGGACAAGATGGCGGGCGGTTCGATGTCTTGCTCCCGAAGGGAGCGTAGTTGGTAGCCGGCGGCTTCAGCCGCCGGACTCGGGCGCCAGAAGTAGAGAAGTCCCGAAGGGACGGCAGACACGCGCGCCGGGGCGTCTCCCGTGGGTTTCTGCCGTCCCTTCGGGACTGGGCCGCGTGCGCTCCCCGATCCGGCGGCTGAAGCCGCCGGCTACCCACTGCTGTCCCTTCGGGACTGAACCGTGTCCCCTTAGCTCTGGTGCGCTGTACCAGGAACATCGAGGACGAGGGACGAGGACGAGGGACGAGGACGATGGGAACGCGTGGTGGTCGGCAGCCGCAGGGGCGATTGCTGTTCATCACGCTGTCTCCCCTGCGATTGAGCCGACCTCGACGTGGACCTCGTCGCGTCGGGCGATGCGCTCGATGCGGCCGTCGCGTATCCACATCAGGCGGTCGCAGATGTCCATCATGCGGTGGTCGTGTGTCGCGCAGATGATGGTGACGCCGCGCTCGTCGTTGAGGCGGCGCAGGATGTCGAGGATTTCGCGGCCGGTGTGGAGGTCCAGGTTGGCCGTCGGCTCGTCGCACAGGAGCACGCTGGGACGGTTGGCCATCGAGCGGGCAATGGCCACGCGCTGCTGCTGTCCGCCCGACATCTCGATGGGGCGATGGAACCAGCGGTCGCCCAGGCCCACGGTGCCGAGCAGCTCCATGCCGCGCCGCCGCGCCTCGTCGGGCGCCACGCCGCCGAACGCCATCGGCGTCGTCACGTTCTCCAGCGCGGTCATGTACTGAATCAGGTTGTATTCCTGGAAGATGTAGCCGATCTTGCGGCAGCGCAGGAAGGCCAGCTCGATGGCCGTGAGCTGGGCCACGTCCACCTCGTCAATGAACACCCGCCCGCTCGTCGGGCTGTCGAGTCCGCCGATCATGTTGAAGAACGTGGACTTCCCCGAGCCCGACGGCCCCATGACCGAGATGAACTCACCCGTGTAGATCGCCACGTCCACGCCGCGCAGGGCCTCCGTCAGCACGTTCCTGATGACATAGTGCTTCTTGAGGTCAATCGTGCGGATGATCACGCGGCGGCCGGGAGCTTCCAAGGTGTCACACGCCTTCCAAGCGGGGATGGGTGGATGATTGGATGAATGGATGGATGGCCAAGCCAGGAATCCTCTGACAATCATCCACCCATCCAATCATCCATTCATCCTCTCACTGGATTCTCATTGCTTCCATGGGGGCCAGCCTCGCCGCCTTGAGCGAGGGGTAGACGGACGCGATGGCGGCGAGGAGGACGCCCAGGGCCGAGGAGACGGCGATCATCAGGGCGGTCTCTCCGAGGGGGAATGAGGCCGTAACAAGGGAGCCGTAGGGCATGAACATGCGGGCGAAGCCCAGGAGCGTGCCGAGCAGTGCGCCCACGATGCCGCCCACCGCACCGAGGAAGGCGGCTTCGAGGACGAACATGAGCATGATGAAGCCGTCGAGCGCGCCCAGGCACTTGAGCGTGGCAATCTCGCGGAAGCGCTCCGTGACCGACATGAGCATCGAGTTGGAGATGCCCACCACGCAGACGAGCATCGAGGCGAGGAGAAGCCAGTCCATCCGCTCGCCGCAGCCGGTGAAGCCGCCGCTGGCGACGGCCATGCGCTCGGCCCGGGCGAGGGAGCGGGCCTCGTCCTCGGCACTGGCCAACTCGACCAGGCGGCCGGCGGCCAGGCCAGCCGCATCGCCCTGAGCCGCCTCCTGGCGGGCCAGATACCAAGCCGCGCCCCTGTGGTGGCGCAGGAGGCCCCAAAGGACGCGCGCGTTGACGTCGTTGGGCAACAGGTCCAGGTAGCCCGCCACGGCCTGGCGCATCTCGGGCGTGCCGACCGACTTCTCGACGAGGCGGGCGTCGCGCGTGCGGCGGGCCTGCTCGGCGACCCGGCGCGCCGTCGCGGCGTCGAGGGCGAACCCGGCCGAGCGAACCACGTCCCCGAACGCTCCCTCGGCATCGGTGAGGGCCTCGATGAGGCTTCGGCCGTCGAGCTTGGCGGCCACGGCGGCGATGGCCTCGGCGCGCTTCGCCCGAATCGCCGCGACCTCGGCCTTCAGCGTCGGCCACGCCCGCAGGAAGCCTTCGAAATCAGCGAGAGGGGCAGGGAGGCGAACCGAGCGCATCGTGGCGAGGCCCGCTCGGAAGCGCTCGAGGGCCGCCGGCTCCTGAAGGGCGTCGAAGGCCTCCGGGCCGGCCGCACCGCGGAGAAGGGCGCGCCGCCGAGCGTAGTCCAGCCCTCCGAAGAACCGGAGGTAGGCGGCCGCCTGCCGCGCGGCGTCGCTGGGGACTTCGGGGAGAATCTCCTCGATGGAGCCTGCGTCGGTGAGGCGGGCGACCCAGGTTGCGGCGAGGCGCAGGTCGGCGATGCGGCCCGCCGCGCGCCGGGCGATGGCCCGGCGAATCAGGCTCTCGCTGAGAATGTTCATCAGGAACGCCACGGCCACGGCGACGACCCCCACCGTGACCATCGAGCGGAAGAGGCGGTAGCGCACGCCGTTCGCCGTGATCTGCACGGTGCGGCGGAAGCTCAGGACCGGCTGCTCGCAAATCTCGATGGCCTTCACGCGCGCTTCACTCCCGTCCCGTGGGGAAGCCACGAGAAGAGAATCGAGGACGACGACGAGGACGAGGACGATTGGGCACTGCCGACTGCCTCCTGCCGACTTGGCTTGCCGCCCTCACGATGGGAACACCATGAACCGTTTCGGCGGCTCGCCCCACACCAGGTACGAAACGGCCCCGATGATCATGGGCAACAGGCCGCCGAGCATGTCGCCCGCGATGACGCCGATCATCAGCGGCTTGAGCCGCTGGTAGGCCGACGCCCCACCGTACTTCGTGACCGCCACCTTGATCAAGCAGCCGATGAGGAACGAGAAGGCGAAGCACCGGCTCTGCCACGTTGCAAGCACGAGGAACATGATGGGGTGGAACGGCCACCGCGGGAACCGGAGCCGCGCCGCGGCGAACCCCAGCGTTAGCCCCAGAGCGATGGCGAACGCCAGCACGCAGTCGCGGTTGGGCGCCAGGCTCTGGAACCACGCCCAGCCGGAGTGCTGGCCCGCCTCCTCCAGGTTGCCCTGAGCCTTGAGCTTCTCCATCGCGCTCACCGTCGCGTCGAAGGCCATCTTCGGCACATTCTTCGTCCAGTCGTCCGTCGTCTTCCCCACCCCCTCGTTGTAGTGGCAGTAGAGCGTCACTGGGACGGCCACGGCAAAGGCGACCAGGATGGCCACAACGCTCCACACGGCCACCCTGCCCAGCTTCACGCGATTGGAGTCCACCAGCTTGAACGCCTGCACCGTGAACGGCATCACGGCCTCGCGGGGGTCAATGAGGAGGAGCGATGTCACCATGAACATGATGAGCATGGCCTTGGGGCCAAGCGCCTTCGACCCCAGGAGGCCCCACAGGATCACGCAGGGGAAGTGGTAGGCGTGGAGATAGAACGCCCCAGTCTCGGCCACAAGGCGGCTGACCACGGTGAAGATGATGACTGCCCCGGCCGTGTAGAGGAGCGCGAGATACCAGTCCAGCCCCACCAACCACAACTGGAGGGCAAAGAGCGCCGAGCACGCCAGGAACACGCGGGCCGCCCAGACCGACTCCTTCTCGACCTCCTCCGCCGAGCGGAGGCCCAGGCCCCGGCGGAAGACGTTCAGGTAGTAGTGCCGCCCCGTGTAGACGAGGACCAGGAACATCCCGAAGTAGGCGCCGCCGAAGAGAAAGGTCTCGACCTTCAGCGACAGGAATCCGCCGCCGCCGAGCGTGACGCCATACCCAGCCAGCGTGCCTGCCACCCAGGCATAGACGTAGCCTGCGATGCCCAGCGAGAACGACACGTCGGTCGAGAGGAAGAACGCGAAGGCAATCACCGCGAAGTACAGCGTGGGGTTCATCAGGTTGTACATGTACTCGCCTCTCACCCGCTGGAAGGCCGGGATGTACTCGATGAGCGACTGGAAGTCGAACGTGCGTTCCACGCGGATGAGGTAGCGGGGCCACCACACGACCGCATAGTTGTTCAGGTGGATGGCGAGGATGGCGGTGCAACCGATCCAGAACAAGCGGTTCTGGAACACCCAGCCCCGCGCCTCGCCCTCCTTTGGCAGCAGGGCGTTCGCGAAGGAGACGATGGGGTAGGGCATCTGCTCGTGGCTCGACCATTGGCGGTGCACCACGAGCGCGAGCGCGATCATCGCCACCGAGAACGCCCCCAGCAGCGGCAGCCAGAAGGCCAATGTCCGCGCCCACGCCGACCACGGCACATCCCAGAAGGACACGCTCTGCCCCCCGCTGCCCATGCCCTGGACGAAGCCGTTGAGCGCCGTGCTCTCGTCCCTCGAGATGTCGGCCAGCATCTGCCTCGGCACAAGCTCCATCACCCCCGCCTCCTTCCACCCGGGGGTCGTCCGCTCGTACTTGTGGGGCAGCATGAGGAACGTGCCGAAGTAGTGCATCAGCCCGCGGCCGGGCACGTAGCAGGCGGCGAGCGTGAGCGCGATGATCACCGCGAGCTCGCGCCCCGTCAGCGCCAGCCGCTTCGACGCCCGCAGCAGAAGGGGGTTCACGAACAGCAGGAAGAGCAGCAGCCCGCCGTAGACCGAGATCGGCATGTAGTTGCCGACCAGAAACGTCTGCCGCATGATGAAATCGTTGAAGAACGCGAAGCTGCACACGGCAGCGGCGGAGAGGAGGCCGATGATGATGGCGACCGGTCTCATCGAGTGCCCTTGCGTGCTTCGCGGGGATGAATGGATGAATGGATGGTTGGATGATTGACAGAGTCCGCTTGGCTCTCTCTCATTCATCCATCCATCCACCCATCCATCCACCCATCCATTCATCCCTCCTTCATTGCCACCGCCAGCGCCCCGCGCTGGACCAGTTGGCTCAGGTAGCCCGTCACGGCCACGCGGGCCTCGTGAAAGCTCAGGCCGTGCTCGACCGCGAAGGCGTCCACAATCGCCTCCACCGTCCGCTCCCCGTCGCACAGCGCCCACACCTGCGCGCCCAGGGGGTCGAGGCGCACCGTGCGTGTCGGCTTCAGCGGCACCACCCACGACAGCGGCGGCACGTGCCAGCGCGGGCGCTTCCGCCTCACCGCGACGGCCAGCTCACCCGATGCCTCCCGAACCGTCTCCGCCGCCGCGTTGGGGACCGGCTGCGCCGACAGCATCCTGCGCCACGAGCCCTGCTCAGCCACCCAGCGTCATCCCTTCGCAGCAAGAGAGCCCCTGCCTCGCGTTCGCGGCAACACTGGGTCCGCTGATACTCACGTGATAGAGCCGCCCATCGCGCGGGCACAGCCACGCCGCCGCCGCGTAGCGAGTCGGCCCCCGGAAAAGGCCGCCCCGCCGCAGGCCCTCGACCACCTCGACCTCGTGCCCGCCGGCCTGGCGGCACAGGCAAGATGCCTGCGCCACCTGGACCTCGACATCGTGGGGCAGTTGCCGCCGAAGCCACTCCCCCACCGAGCCGTGGAGCCATTGAGGCAGCATGCCCAGCCGCTCGAACGTCTCGGACCGCGTCCCACGCGCATCGCGGAACACGAGCCGCGCCAGCGCGGGCTGCACCACGCATTCAACCATATCCAGCCCGTCCGAGGCAAGCGCGTCCAATCCGAACGCCCGCCAGCGCCTCAGCCCCCCTGCCCCACCCGGCTCAGCCCCCACGCTGCCCAGGATGCTCGCCTCCAGGGCCGTCTCGAGTTCCCCCGGCCACAGCAGCACCAGCTCCACGAGGCAGCCCTCTGTTCGTAGTCCCGCCTTCAGGCGGTCTTCTTTGCCCGTCACAAGCGCCAGATAGCGGCTGAAGCGCGAGACGGCCTGTTCCCCGTCGTGCCGTCTCAGCCCGTGCCAGTCGCCCACTCGCGCGGGGGCGGCGTCGGGCATCGTCCCATCGAGCCGCAGCTTCGCCAGGTAGTCGGAGGCCAGGCGCTTCATGTCCAGCGGGCCGTTCACTGCCTGCCAACTCAACTCCGCGCGGAACTGATACCGGTCCGCCCACGCGCACCGCCCCGCCTGCGCGCTCCGCGAGAACTGGAGCATCTCCCAGTCCTCGGGTAGCTCGATGCGAATGCCCCGCCAGACCCACAACTGCATCCTGCCGCTCCTTGCCTCGTTGGGGGGATTCTACTCGCCCCTGCCCGCGCCCGCAACCAAGCGAAGCCGCGGCCCCGTACGTGTTTAGCGGGAGGGGCTTCTCCCCCTCCCCCTTGGGGGGAGGGCCGGGGTGAGGGCGCCTTCCACGAGGCTGGCGAGGGCACAACCACCCTCACCCCAACCCTCTCCCCGAGGGAGAGGGGGGAAACGCTTGCATGGCTAAACAGGTACGCGGTCCCGGCTGCGGGCATGGGCCGTTTATGTCCCGGTGGTCCCTTTCGTCCCTTATGTCCCTTCTCGTCCCTATCTCGAACAAGGTGTCATCGCACAAGGCGGAATGGGCGAGATCGTCCTTTGTGTTGACCGCGACATCCGCCGCCCCGTCGCCCTCAAGCGCATGCTCGCGGCCACCGCGGGCGACCCAAGCCGTCGCGCTCGCTTCATCGAAGAAGCCCTGGTCACGGGGCAGCTCGAGCACCCAAACATCGTGCCCGTCCACGAACTCACCCGCCGCGACGACGGCTCGGTGTACTTCACCATGAAGCTGGTGAAAGGAAAGTCGCTCGCGGACATCATAAGGGACATCAGGGACCACAAGGACCACAGGGACACGGAGGGGAACAATATTGGTGGCACAGGCATCTTGCCTGTGGGCCACAGGCTGGAAGCCTGTGCCACCGCACCTGGGCAGCCCTCCCTGGGCGACCTGCTACAGGTTTTCCTGGAGGTTTGCGATGGCGCCTGATGTCATAGAAGGACTAACTGGAGTCCAGCGAAGGCAGGGCAGGGAACTTGGTCCATTCTTGAAGGGTCCAGATGTGGTCTGTAAGACCCGCAGCCTGAGCAGGCGAACGTTTGGCCCGACCTTCTTGGCGTAGCACTGCACGGTATCCTTCGCATGGTCGACCAGGCGTCCCGTCTGGCGAATCCCGCACCCCACCCCCTGGTATGATGTCCCGGTCGGTCTTCAAGATCAGATCTCTTCTGTTCTGTCTTTGATCGACCGGGGGGAGAGGTGGCGAAGAAGTGACCAGAC
>Ga0194125_10006088_pt1 | contig 17992 bp, 16 predicted proteins | sample TA2KigC250mmetaG_FD_148626 | JGI IMG/M metagenome (GOLD analysis project Ga0194125, IMG submission 148626) | Freshwater microbial communities from Lake Tanganyika, Tanzania - TA2015034 Kigoma Deep Cast 250m | ecosystem: Environmental > Aquatic > Freshwater > Lake | place: Tanzania: Lake...
CTGAGAAGAGGGAATGGCAGGCCTTGGCTGGCAGGCTTCGCCTGCCGGGCCGGCTGCCGCCGGCCCAAATGAAAAGACTTGACATCGGCCGGCCTTCTCATGGAAGCCGCGACCGTCAGGGAGCGGTCTTCTCCGGCGTCGCCTCGCGCACCAGCTTCCACATGCAGCGCCCGCAACGGCTGGGGCAGGGAGGGAATTCCTCCCCCTCGGCAAAACTGGCCGGACGCTTGCACACGTCGCACCAGTAAATGCCCGTGACGGGGACCCGTGCTCCGGGTTTGTGTCTCATGCTGAAGCTCCTAGGATGATGTCGGCAAGCTGAAGGAGGTTGTCCACGGTCAGATCCGGCGCTTCGGCGGCCAGGCTCTCGGGCTGGAATCCATAGGTGACTCCGCAGACCTGAACGCGCGCGTTGCGCGCGGTGCGCACATCCACGGCGCTGTCGCCCACGAGCATGGCCCGCTGGCGCGCCACTCCCAGTTCGCCGAGCAGCGTCTCGACTCCCACCGGGTGGGGCTTCTTCTGCTCGAAGCTGTTGCCGCCGTAGACGCGGGCGAAGTAGTGGCGCAGCGCGAGGCCCTCCAGGATGGCGCCGCTGATGCGCACCGGCTTGTTGGTCAGCACGGCCATGTGCACGCCGGCGCGCGCCAGCCGTTCCAGCGCCTCGGGCACGCCCGGGTAGGGCCGCGTGCAATCCAGCTTGTGCGCGCCGTACCAGTCGAGAAAGTACTCCAGCGCCCGGGCCAGGTCCTCGGCAGTGGTCCCGGCAGGCATGGCCCGGCGGATCAGGGTTGGCGCGCCGTCGCCGACGTAGGTGGAAATCAGCCCATCGTCGATAGGCTCCAGCCCCAGGTGAGCACGCGCGGCGTTAACCGCATTGGCCAAGTCCTGCTTGGAGTCCACCAGGGTGCCGTCCAGGTCGAAGATCAACAGATCCATCGTGTCGTTCTACAGCTCCTGACCGCCCAGGCCGCGGATGCCTTTCTTCCTGGCCTCGGCCCACAGCTCCTTGACCTTCTCGTAGCTCTGCTTGAAGCCCTCTTTCACCTCGTGGGGGGCGACTCCCGCCATGACGCGGGCAGCTTCCACAACGTACGGGGCCAGCCTCGAGCGGGCCACCGAGTTGGGCGGGGGGTTGACGCTGAAAGCCATCAGAGCCATGACGACCACCGCCCCGATCAACGCTCCGCGCAACAGGCCGAAGACGCCCCCCAGCAGCCGGTTCAACCAGCTCAGCCGCACGGCCTTGATCAGCTTATCCACCAGCCAGCAGGTCAGCGCGCTGACGGCCACCACGCCGCCCAGGATGACAAAAAAGCCGATGGCGTTGGCCAGTTGTTTCGAGCTAAGGTGGGGCAGCAGAAGCGCTCCCACCAGGCCGTAGAACCACAGGCCGCACACTATGCCCACCACCAGCGCCGCCAGGCTGATGACTTCCCGGGCCAGCCCCGCGCGCAGTCCGCCGATGACCGACAGCAGCAGGATCAATCCCAATACGATATCCAGCCAGTTCACCGTCTTCTCCGTCTTTCGTGGGGCAGGCCCCCGGCCTGCGAGCCGACCCCCAGGTCGGCCCCTCGGGCAACCGAAAACGCCGGCCAGGGGGCCGGCGGCGGTCCAGGGGGACCGCCCCACATGCGACTGAATAGCATTCAGCTAAAGCTCCTGCCCCGTCAAGGCCCGGTAGGCGTCCTTGTATTTCTCGCTGGTCCGCAGCGTCACCTCGGGCGGCAGGGGCGGCGCCGGAGGCTGCTTGTCCCAGCGGATGGATTCCAGGTAGTCGCGCACATACTGCTTGTCGTAGGAGGGCTGCGGGCCGCCGGGCCGGTAGGTCTCCATGGGCCAGAAGCGTGAGGAGTCCGGGGTGAGCACCTCGTCGGCCAGGATCAGCTCTCCGTCCAGCAGGCCGAACTCAAACTTGGTGTCCGCGATGATGATCCCCCGGCCGGCGGCGTAGTCAGCGGCCCGGCGGTAGATGTCCAGCGTCAGGTCGCGCAGCCTGGCCGCCAGCTCCGTGCCCGCCTCGCCCGCGGCTTCCTCGAAGGAGATGTTCTCGTCGTGACCGGTTTGAGCCTTGGTGGCGGGGGTGAAGACTGGCTCGGGCAGCTTGTCGCTTTCCCGCAGGCCCGGTGGTAGCGGGATGCCGCACACGCCGCCCGTGCGCAGGTAGTCTTTCCAGCCCGAGCCCGAAAGGTATCCGCGCGCCACGCACTCGATGGGCACGATCTGAGCACGCTTGACCAGCATGGAGCGGCCCTCCAGTTGGTCCCGGTAGCGCGGCAGCGGGTCGGGGTATTCGTCTGCGTTGGCGGTGAGGAGGTGCGTGGGCACGACATCGCGCAGGAAGTCCAGCCAGAACAGCGTGAGCTGGGTCAGCACCCGGCCCTTGTCCGGGATGCCGGTGGGCAGCACGTAGTCGAAGGCGGACAGGCGGTCGCTGGCCACGATGAGCAGGCGATCGCCCAGGGCGTAAATGTCGCGCACTTTGCCCCGTGCCAGCAGCTCCACTCCCGGCAGGTTGGTTTCGCGAATGACAGGGGTGTTCGGCATAGGCTCCTCTCAGGCTTTCGAGATCCGCTCCCAGGTCATCTCGGCGCCGCGCACCATGGCCTCCAGCGCCATGATCGCCGTCAGGGTGCTCTCCGCCGCGGAGAAGGCGGCGTTTTCGAGCTTACCCGTGCGGCAGCCCTCGATGAATTCGTTGACGGCATCCTGGGTGATGTCGTGCTTGGTGACGGCCTCTTCCGGCTTCTGCTTGTCGCGCCAGATGGTGTAGCCGCGGCGGGACACGTTCACCGCGCCGTTCTCGCAGATGAAGGTCTCGGAGATGTCCTGGAAGCCGGGGGTGCGGAACTGGTTGGCGCTGTAACTGAACACCACGCCGTCGGCGAATTGGAAAGTGGCCGCCAGGTTGTCGTAGATGTCGCCGTACTTGCGGATCTGCCGGCTGCCGTAGCCGGTGGCGCGCACCGGGTGGGCGCCGGTGAACCAGTTGACCACGTCGATGTTGTGGCAGTCCTGCTCGACCAGGATGTCGCCCGACAGCTCGCGGTAGAAGAACCAGTTGCGGATGCGCTCCTGGCTGGCTGGATGGCCGGTCTTGATGGCGGGGCCGCCGCCCAGCCAGGCGGCGCGCACCATCTTGATGCCGCCCAGCTCGCCCGAGCGGACCACCTCGCAGGCCCGCCGGTAGTCCTGGCCGTAGCGCTGCTGGTAATCCACGGTGATGCGCCTGGCGGGATCGGCCTTCTTGGCGGCCGCGATCACGCGGCGGCAACCGGCCGGATTCACCCCCGCGGGCTTCTCCATGAAGATGTGCTTGCGCGCGGCCACGGCGGCCTCGAAGTGCTCGGGATGCAGGTACGCCGGCGTGGCGATCATGACCGCATCCACGTCGCTGGCCAGCAGATCCTTGAGGTCCTTGTAGCGCCGGGCGCCGGAGTACTTCTTGGAGCCCTCCTCGAGCCGGTCCTCGTAGATGTCGCAGATGGCGGTGATGCGGGCAAACTCGTTCTTAGCGGCCAGCCCGCTGATGTACAGGCCCCGGTTGCCGCACCCGATCAGGCCGATGGAGAGGGCCGAGCTGGCCTGCGAACCGCGCACCGCTTGCGGCGGCGCGATCATGAAACTCAACGCGGCGGCCGCGGGCGCGCCGGAACGGCGGATGAACTCGCGGCGGCTGGCATCTTGACTCATAGAACTCCTCCTCGACGACTACGGCGGTGAAGTAACCCCTATTATACTGGGTGAACGGATGAAACTCTCGGTGCTGATTCCGGTTTACAACGAGCGCGCCATGGTGGAGCGCTCTCTGGCGCAGGTGCTCAGCGTGCCGCTGCCGGAGAACATGGACCGGGAGCTGGTCGTGGTGGACGACCACTCCACCGACGGCACCTCCGCCATCCTGGACCGCCTGGCCGCGGAGCGCCCGGAGATCCTCCTCATCCGTCATGATGTCAACCAGGGGAAGGGCGCCGCGGTACGCACCGCCGTCCAGCACGCCACCGGCGATTTCGCCATCATCCAGGACGCTGACCTCGAGTACGACCCCAACGACTACGCGGCCCTGCTGCGGCCCCTGCTGGACGGGCACGCCGACGCGGTATTCGGGTCGCGCTACATGGCCGGCGAACAGCGGCGCGTGCTGCCCTTCTGGCATTCCATGATCAACCTGGGCCTCACGCTGGTCTCCAACATGTTCTCCAACCTGCACCTGACCGACATGGAGACCTGCTACAAGGCCTTCCGCACCGACTTGTTGAAGAGCATCCCCATCCGCTCGAACCGGTTCGGCATCGAGCCGGAACTGACAATCAAAGCCGCCAAACGGAAGTTCCGCATCTACGAGGTGCCTGTCAGCTATCACGGCCGCACCTACGAGGAGGGCAAGAAGATCGGCTGGAAGGACGGCGTCCGGGCCTTGGGCACCATCCTGCGCTTCTGGGCCATCGATGACCTGTACTCCCAGCCATACGGCCGCGGGCATCTGAACAACCTGACTGGCACGCCCCAGTACCTGAACTGGGTGGCGGGCCTGTTGCGGCCGCACCTGGGCGACACGGTGCTGGAGATCGGCGCGGGCATCGGCAGCTTCGCCGGGCGGCTGATGGGCCGCCGCTACGAGTACGTAGCCGCGGAAAAGGACCCGCTGTACCTGCACGCGCTGACCAACCGCTTCCTGCGTACCCCCAACGTTCGGGTGTTGGCGCTGGATCCTGCCGCGCCGGCTGGCCTGGCGGAGCTGGGGAACGGCTTCGATACGGTGCTCTGCCTGAACGTGCTGGAGTATCTGGAGGACCCGGGCGCGACCGTAGCCGCGCTGGCGGGAGTTCTGAAGCCGGGCGGCCGGGCGATTGTGCTGACCCCGCAGGGGCTGGCGCTTTACGGGCCTATCGACCGCACCCTGGGTCACCGGCGCCGTTACCGTGCGGAGGACTTGCGCGAGCTGCTCGGGCAGGCCGGGCTGCGCTGCGAGAAGATCCACCAGTTGAACAAGATTGGGGCGCTGGCCTGGGCCTTGTACGGCCGGCTGCTGCGCCGCAAGTCCATCAACAAGCTCTCGCTGAAGATCTTCGACAAGACGGTCTGGCTATGGCGCCGCATCGACCCGCTGCTGCCCGGCCGCGGCCTGTCCCTGATCGCCGTGGCGCGGCGCCCGGAGTGAGGCCCGGGCTTGGAAAGGGTGTCGAGACCAGATTGCCGCTTAGCTCCTGTAGTCGCGGTCCATGCTGCGCTACGGGACCGCCTCACAGATATTCCGAGGGAAACTTCCAGGGATGCCGATAGACGGGCCTGGCGAGCCTGGCCGCTTGCTTGTCGCCGATGATCTTCTCGGTTTTCGGATCAAACCGCACCGAGCGGCCCAGCTTGTAGGAGAGGCTGGCCACGGTGATGGCTAGGTCCACTCTGTAATGGTAGTTGACGCTGCAACTGGTTTCCTTGCGACTCTTGATCGAATCCAGCCACTCCCGTTCGTGGCCGGGCGAGGGCGCGATCGACTCCGGCGGCGGCGTCCTGTCCCTTAGAAGATCGCCCTCCGGCACGATCTCATGCCTGTTGTAGTCGGCCAACAGGGTGCCGTTTACGCCTTGAAAGTAGATGCCCAGGCGGCGGGCCGGCTTTCCGCGGCCGAAGTCGAATGCGAAGCTGCTGGCGCAGTTCATCGTCCAGGTCATGGTGAAGTTGGGATAGTGCCAAATCACCTCCTGGGTGTCGGGCCCGTCGCCGTCGTCCTGGATGACAAAGCGGCCTCCCGCGCAACTGGTGACCTCGGGCACGCCGAGGTCGAGCGCCCAGATCGGCAGGTCGATGATATGGGGCGCCATGCCCGGCGTCCAGCCGTGGGTGTAGTCCCAGAAAGAACAGTGGTTGTAACTGTTGGCATAGAGCAGAGCGTTGAACTGCCTTGCCGGGCCGGGACCCAGCCACATTTCCCAATCCAGACCTTCCGGCGGGTCCTGCTTGGGCGCGCGCCCGATGCCGTTCACCCCCTGGTTCATGACGTTGAATGTGCGCGCGACGCTGATCTTGCCGAGCTTCCCGGAGCGAATCCACTCCACCACGCGACGGTAGTTCGCGCGAGCGTGGATCTGCGTGCCGATCTGGCTCACTCGCTTGTGGCGGTTGACCGCGTTGCGCACCGCCAGCGTCTCGGCCGGGTACAGGGTCATGGGTTTTTGCAGGTAGATGTCCTTGCCCGCCTTCACCGCCTCAATGGCCATGAGGGCGTGCCAGTGGGGCGGCGCAGCGATGATGACGGCGTCCACGTCCTTTCGCGCCAGCAACTCGCGGTAGTCGGTGTGCCCGCGCGCGGTGTGCTTGTGCAGCTCGAGGGCCTTTTCGCGGCGGTCCCGCGAGACGTCGCAAATGGCGGTAACCGCCACGTCGGGGTACTTGGCGCAATTGGCGAGATTGGCCCGGCCCATTCCGTTGACGCCGATGATGCCGAGGTTGATGCGGTCGCTCGGCGCGGACCGGCCGGCCCTGCTTAGCGCGGCTGCGGGAATCACGATCGGCGCAGCGGCCATGGCCGCCTGGAGCACGCGGCGGCGCGACAGGCCGCGGGACTCTGATGTTTTCTGCATGCGGTCTCCTCCTCTCAACTTCCTCCGGCGACTCTGACCATCGCCATTATGTTCTCCGGCGGCAGCGGCGCGGGAAGGGCGCAGTCGGCGTTCAGAATGAAGCGCGGCGTGCCGGGGTAGCTCTCCACCACCTCCCGCGTCTTGTGTTCCACAACCTGCGGGGTTCCCAGGGCCAGCACGCCGCCCGGATCGACGTTGCCCGTGAAGGTGACTTGCCGCCGGATGATCTGGTGGGCGCGACGCAGGTCGGTCTGGTGGTCCAACTCCAGCGCCCCCGCGCCGCTGGAGAACATGGCCTCCAGGATGAGCTCTGTCTTGCCGCAGATGCGCAGCATGTAAGGAAGGCCCACAAGATCGCCTGCGGCGACAACCCACTCTCAGCTTGCCGGCGAGCTAAGGATATCATACAGTATATTCTGGCAATGAACAAACGGTTCTTGGACCGAGTGCTCCCTGATCCGTCACCTCCGGCCCTAAAGGCCGGGCGCCGCGACCTTCGTCGCCGCAACACTTGGCTGCTCCTGCATCTGCTTCAGACCGAAGGACCCAGCTCGCAGGCAGAGTTGGCCCGGCGGTCCGCTCTTAGTCCGGCCACCGTCTCCGGGATTCTGCAACCACTCGTCGAGGCGCAGATCCTGGTCGAGGAAGGAAAAGCCACCTCGGGCCTGGGCCGGCGGGCTTCCATCCTGGCTTTCAACCGCCGCACGGCGCTGACGGTCGGCATTTCCATTGACCAGGAAGAGTGCGAGGTCGGGCTGGTGGACCTGTCAGCCCGGGTGATCGACCACGCCTCCGCCAGTTACCCGCGGTACACCGAGCCCCACGAGGTCGTCGAACTGGCGGCCTGCGGCGTTTCCGCGCTGATCGAACGCAACGGGCTGGACCGTGGCGCGTTGGTGGGCGCCGGCGTGGCCGTCCCGGGCCTCATCGACTCGAAGTCCGGCCTGGTCTGCGTGGCCGCGAACCTGGGCTGGCGTCAAGTCCAGTTGCGCGCCCTGGTGGAGCAGAGATTGGGGCTGCCCGTCCGCGTCGAGCATCTCGGCCGGGCCAAGGCGCGGGCCGAGGCCACCTGGGGGAAAGGGAAGGGACACCGTAACTTCGTCTGCCTGGAGCTCGGGTCGGGGATTGGCGCCGGGGTGATGGCCGATGGCCGCATCCTGCGCGGCGCGGGAGCCATCGCCGGCGAAGTGGGTCATACCCCGATTGACTCGGCAAGTCCGCGCTGCGCCTGCGGTTTGAACGGCTGCTGGGAGGTCTTCTGTGCCAGCCCGGCCATCCGTCGGCGGCTCGCCGAACTGCTGGACTCGGGCGCCGGCGCCGGGACGGTCCTTACGCCGGATTCCTCGCTGGCCGATATCGGGCGAGCTTACGAGCAGGGCGATCCAGTGGCGCGCGGCGTCATCCAGGCGACTGCCGCGCACCTGGCCCGCGGTCTCGTCGGCGTGATTTGGAACTTCGATCCCGAGATCATCATCCTGACCGGTCCGGTGATCCGGGACTGTCCAGGCCTGCTCGAGGCGACCGGGCCCATCCTGAGCGGCTTGGAGGCGGCGCGCAGATTCGACGTGCCGCTGGTCGCCGCCAGCCAGGGGTCCGATGCCGGCGTGGTGGCCGCCTCTTCCATCGTTTCTTTGCACCACATCCAGGAACTGGCCGGCGCCGAGCGGCGGGCGCATCAGCCGCAGTTGGCGGTGACCGGCTAAGGTTCCAGGTTTGTGGCTCGCACAGGTATTGACACCGGGACGGGTGTGGCATATACTCATTTCGTCAGTAAACGAAGGAAACCGGCCCAGCGACCCCCCTTCGTAGGCTGAAGCCGGGGGCAGTCCCGCGGCGTCGGCGGCCTGAGTTCTGAAACCGGGAGGTCGCTCATGCTTCGAACGTTCCCTATCCTGATTCTCAGCTTTCTTCTTCTGGCCACGCTCGTCGCTTCGCCGGCGCTGGCCCAGGTGCTTTACGGATCCGTCGTTGGCACGGTCGAGGACCAGAGCGGCGCGGTCGTCTCCGGAGCGGCCATCACGCTGACCAGCAGGTCCACCGGGCTGGTCCGGGAAGCGAAGACCAGCGGTGAAGGCCGCTACACAGCCCCGAATCTGCTGCCCGGCAGCTACGAGCTCAAGGTGACAGCCACCGGCTTCCGCACGTTTACCAAAACCAATGTGGAAATCAGCATCAACTCGGTCACCCGCCTGGACCTGAAGCTGGAACTTGGCCAGGTGGCCGAACAGATCACCGTGGAAGCGGTGGTGGCGGCGCTGCAAACGGACAAGTCGGATGTTCGCGCCGAGGTCACCAGCCAGGCGGTCGGCAATCTGCCGCTGGCTGCTTACCGCAACTTCCAGAACCTGATCGACCTGGTGCCGGGCTCCACCCCCGCCAATTTCCAGAACAGCGTGGGATCGACGCCCGGCCGCGCGCTGACCACCAACATCAACGGCACAGCGCGCAACAGCAATAACGCCAGGGTGGACGGCGCCACCAACGTATACATCTGGCTGCCGCACCACATGGTCTACGTCCCGCCGGTGGAGTCCATCAGCACCGTGAACATCACCACGGGCTCTTTCGACGCCGAGCAGGGGATGGCCGGCGGTGCGGCGGTGACGGTGGCCACCAAGTCCGGCACCAACGAGTTCCACGGTTCGGCCTTTCACTACCACGACAACCACCGTTTGAAGACCCGCAACTTCTTTCTTCCGGCTTCCAGCGGCAAGGCCAAGTCGATCTTCAACATTTTCGGAGCCACGCTGGGCGGCCCAATCGTGAAAGACAAGCTGTTCTTCTTCGGCAGCTTCGAAGGCACCCTGGAACGCGCCGGAATTACCCGTCCCACGGATTCGGTGCCCACTGCCACGATTCGAAACGGCGCCTTCAGCGGCCTCCCGGTCACGATTCACGACCCCACAACGGGCAATCCCGACGGCACCAACCGGCAGCCTTTTGCAGGCAACGTGATCCCCGCGGCGCGAATCCACGCCATCAGCAAGAAGATCCAGGGCATGGCGCCGCTTCCCAACATGGCCGGCACATCTCAGGGGACGCTGAACAATCACTTCAGCTCCGGCACGGAGAAACTCAACCGCTACAACTACGACTTGAAGGTCAACTGGAACCCGACCAGCACCTTGTCCATCTGGGGCAAATACAGCCGGATGGATGCGGCCGTCGATTCGAGATTCGCTTTCGGCGAGCTGGGCGGGCCAGGGCTAAGCCGGGCCGGGGCGCCCGAGGTCTCCGACGTCGGCGTCAACATCCCGACTTTCGGCTACACCAAGACGTTTTCGCCGACGTTCCTTCTGGACGGCACCATTGCCATTACCCGGCATGACAACTTCGGAGTGTACCCGGGATACGGGAAGAACGTCGGCAGCGATGTGTGGGGCATCCCCAATACCAACGAACCCATCGTATCCGGACCCGGAGCCGACCGCGTGAAGGCCGCCTGCCCGGGCCTGGCGGACGGCGGCTGCTACACCGGCATGCCCTCGATCAACACCGGCTTTACCGCCTGGGGCAACACCGCCGGCTGGCAGCCCTATTTCTACAACGAGCGCTCGCTCACCTACACCACCAATGCCACCCAGATGAGCGGCGCGCACGAGCTCCGCTTCGGCTTCGACATGGTCCGCTTCCAGATGGACCAGTGGCAGCCGGAGGTAAGCGGCGGACCGCGCGGCGCCATCACCTTCAGCGGCGACGTGACCGGCGCCAGAGGCTACACCTCCAACTATCTCAACAACTACGCCACCTTCCTGCTGGGCCTCACCACCCAGATGCAGAAGAGCGTGCAGTTGTTCCAGTACACCAACCGCGAGTGGCAGTTCGGCGGGTTCGTGCGCGACCGCTGGCAGGTTTCGCGCAAACTCACGCTCAACATCGGTCTCCGCTATGAGTATTACCCGCTGATTACCCGCAAAGACCGAGGCATCGAGCGGTGGGATCCCGCGACCAATCTGGTCTACATGGGCGGGGTCGGCAACAATCCCAGGAATGCCGGCATCACGACCAGTAAGAAACTGTTCGCTCCGCGCATCGGATTTGCCTGCCGCCTGACGGAGAACACGGTGATCCGCAGCGGATACGGCATCACCTATGACCCGCTCCCCTTCTCGCGGCCTCTGCGGGGCATGTACCCGGCAACCATCGGCTCGACATTCGTGTCGGCCTCGCCGTACTCGTGGATTGACACGCTGGATAAGGGCATCCCGGCGATTCCGATTCCGGACACCAGCACCGGCATCATGACCCTCCCGCCGACCATCGACATGGGCCCGCGAAGCTCCTGGGGCGGCCCTCTGTCCCGGGGATACATCCAGTCCTGGAATTTCACCCTGGAGCGGAAGCTGCTCGCCGAGATCGTGGCTAGCCTCGGCTACGTCGGCACCCAGACGGTGCACCAGTTGATCGACCGCGACATCAACGCCGCGCCGCCCGGCGGAGGCCCAGCGGGGCGGCCGCTGGCGGCCACCCAGAACCGCCGCATCGGGATGTCCATGTGGGACGGCATTGCCAACGGCAACTACCACGGCCTCCAGTTGGCGCTCAACCGGCAATTCAGCAAAGGATTTCTGATGAAGGGCGCATACACCTGGTCGAAGGCCATCAATATGGCTGATGACGACGGCTGGACCGGGCTGGGGGGAGGATGGAACTGGGGGCCGGTCATGTACCGCAACCGCGCACCGGCAGGGTACAACCGCGAACAGATGTTCACCCTGGGCTTCGTCTATGAGCTCCCGTTCGGGTCGGGGAAAAGCTGGGCAACCTCTGGACCCGCTGCCCTGCTGCTAGGCGGGTGGCAGACTAACGGCACCGTCGCTGCTTACACCGGGTCGCGCTTTACGGTTTCCGCCTCGGGTACCGAGCTGAACGCCCCTGGCAACAACCAGACCGCAGACCTGGTGACGCCCGGCAAGGTGAAGATCCTGGGCGAGATTGGCGCGAACAAATCCTGGTTCGATCCGCTGGCTTTCCGGCAGCCCACCGGCGTTCGCTTCGGAACCACCGGCCGCAACACCATGGTCGGCCCGGGCATGTCGAACCTCAACCTGAGCCTGTTCCGCACGTTCAACGTAACCGAAAGACTGAAGGCGGAATTCAAGGCGGAGTGCTTCAACATCGCCAACACGCCCAAGTTCTCCAACCCGGGCTCCGGCGTCGCCTCCATGGTGCTGAATCCCGACGGCACCATCCGGACGCTGAACAATTTCTCGTCGATCGTGAGCACTTTGCCGAATCTGGCGGCTCCCTCCGAGCGCCAGTTCCGCTTCGGCCTGAAGTTCAGTTTTTGAGCCGCGGCTGGACAGACTGCGGCTTGTCTTACAATCAGACCGATGCCGACCAGAAGAGAGTTTCTGGGCGCGGACGGAGCCGCCGGCGCCGGCGTGGCCTTCTTCGGTCATCCCGGCAACCCGCGTCACCCCAATGCCTTCTTCGTCATGAACAAGGCGTTCGGATACATGAGCGCGGCGCCCACCTTCCGTGCACCCTTCGATCTGGCGGTGAACCGGCCGCTCCGGTTCCACTGGGGCGTGCTGGTCCTTCCGGGGCAGCCGCAGGCGGAGCAGCTCGACCGGCGGTTCGAATCCTGGAGCAGGGGGAAGTCATGAGCAACACGTTGGGAGCGGCCGTTCTCGGCACGGGCGACGTGTCGGGCGAACACATCCGGGCGTACCAGTCGAACCCGCACACCGAAGTGCGCGCCATCCTGAGCCGGGACCGGGCCAGGGCGGAAGCCAAGGCCCGCCAGTACAACCTCAGCCACTGTCGCGCTTACACCGACCTGGATGAGTTGCTCAGGTGCGACGACATTCACGTGGTTTCCATCTGCACGCCCCACCATCTGCACGTCGAGCAGGGCGTCGCCTGCGCGCAGGCGGGCAAGCATGTGGTGGTCGAGAAGCCGGTGGCGCTCGACCTGGCCGGACTGCGGAAGCTGGAGTGCACCATCCGGGAGCACAAGGTTCGCAGCGTAGTCGGCTTCGTGTTGCGCTGGAACCCGCTGTTTGAGACGATTCGCGCCATCCTGGCCGACGGCGCGATCGGCGATGTCTTCTATGGCGAGGTGGATTACCTGCACGGCATCACCCGCGACTACGGCCTTTATCCCTGGCTGCGGCAGCGCGCTTTCGGCGGCACAGCCCTGCTGACCGCGGGTTGCCACGCCGTTGACGGGCTGCGCTGGTTCCTCGGCAAGGAAGCCGTGGAAGTTCTCGGCTATGCCAATTTCAGCAAGGGCAATCCCCTCGATTACGAATACGAGCCGAACAGCGTGATTTTGGTCAAGTTCGAGGACGGCACGCTGGGCAAAGTCGCGACCTCGATCGAATACGTGGCACCGTACACTTTCCCGATCGTGCTGATGGGCAACCAGGGCACGATTCGCGACAACCGCCTGTTCACTAGGCGCTGGCCCGGGCAGACGGGATGGGCCACGATCCCCTCGATTCTGCCCGACAGCGGTGCGGTCACTCACCATCCGTTCGTGGCTCAGATCAGGCATTTCCTCGAGTGTGTGCGGAGCGGCGCCGAATCCCACTGCAACGTGGCCGATTCGGTCAAGACCCACGAAATCTGCATCGCCGGCGAGATGTCGAAGCTGGAAGGCCGACCGGTGAGGTTACCCCTGTCATGAAACGTTCCCGCATCCTCCTGTGGGTGGCTTTGACGGCGGCTGCCGCCGCCGCGGACCTCCGGCTGGGGCTGGTGGGCACCGATACTTCGCACGTGACCGCGTTCGCCCGGCTGCTGAACGACCCTTCCTTGCCGGAGCACGTCCCCGGGGCGCGCATCGTCGCCGCCTACAAGGGCGGCAGCCCGGACAACGCCACCAGCGCCAAGTACATCGACCGGTTCACCGAGGAACTGCGCACGAAATGGGGCGTCGAGATCGTGCCCGACATCCCGACGCTCTGCTCCAGGGTCGATGGAGTGTTGCTCACCAGCGTGGACGGACGGACGCATCTGGATGAGGCACGGCAGATCTTCGCCTCGAAAAAGCCGGTTTGGATCGACAAGCCGCTGGCGTCCACGCTGGAGGATGCCCGCGAAATCGCGCGCCTGGCCGCCGCCGTGGGCGTCCAGTGGTGGACCAGCTCCAGCCTACGGTTCGCGGACATGATCACAGGGATGAAGAAGGACGGCATCACCGGCGCGGTCACCTGGGGACCGGGACCCTTTGAGGAGCATCATCACCTGGATCTTTCCTGGTACGCCATCCACCCCATCGAAATGCTCTACGCGCTGATGGGTCCGGGCTGCGTGGAGGTGACCCGCATCTACACGGAAGGCGCCGATGAAATCGTCGGACGGTGGCAGGACGGACGGCTGGGCAGCGTTCGGGCGATGCGCCCCTATGGTCCGTACGGCGCCGCCGCCTTCCGTGGAAGAGAAGCGATCCAGACCGATCCCAAAGCGTCCACCGGTTACCGCCCGCTGGTGGTGGAGATCGTGAAGTTCTTTCAGACAGGCGTGGTTCCCGTGCCGGCCGAAGAGAGCCTGGAGATCTTCGCCTTCATGGACGCCGCGCTGCGTAGCAAACAGGCCGGCGGCAGGCCCGTGGCGCTGCGATGACTCCCCGCCAGCGCTGGGAAGCAGTGATGCGCGGTGAGTGCGCGGTCCGAACGCCGTGCGACTACTGGGGAACGCCCGAGATCACCTCCCGGCTGAAGCAAGAGCTGGCGTGCCCGACCGATACTGCCGCCTGCGCGGCATGGAGCAGGCGCTCCAGGACCTGCTGGCCGGTCCGGCGCTCGCCGAGGCGATCCTGGAGCACATCGCAGCCTGCGATCTGGCGCTGACTCGGCGCATACTGGTCGACGTGGGCGATTCCCTGCTGTTCTCCGCCGAGGATTTGGGAACGCAGGAGTCGTGGCTGATGAGCCCCACCCTGTTCCGGTGCTTGCTCAAACCCCACGTGGCGCGGTTAATCGACCTCGTGCATTCCTGCGGTGTGAAGGTGTTTCACCACGACGACGGCGCCATACGGCCCTTGTTGCCGGAGCTGATCGAGATGGGCATCGACCTGCTGAATCCGGTCCAGTGGCGCTGCCGGGGCATGGAACGCGAGGGGCTGGCGCGCGATTTCGGTGACCGGCTGGTCTTCCACGGCGGCGTAGACAATCAGTACACGTTGCCGTTCGGCACTCCTGAGGACGTCCGCCGCCAGGTGCGCGAGAACATCGCCATCTTTGGCGCTGCGCGCGGCTACATTGTGACGCCCTGCCACAACCTCCAGCCCAACACCCCCACGGCGAACGTACTGGCTCTCTACGAAGCAGTCAACTGAGCGGAGCCTCGTCCGGCTGCCGCCGCGGCTGCCTTCGCGGGCGCCTTGAGGCTCTACCAGTGGAACACGATCGGGGCGCTGGCCTGGGACCTGCACGGCCGGCTGCTGCGCCGCAAGTCCATCCACAAGCTCTCGCTGAAGATCTTCGATAAGACGGTGTGGTTATGGCGCCGCATCGACCCGCTGCTGCCCGGCCGCGGCCTGTCCCTGATTGCCGTGGCGCGCAAGCCGCTACCCCATTCTGATTCCTGACTTCTGACTCCTGACTCCCTGCTCACGAGCGGTCAGGGGCTGCGCCGTGCTCCTCAGCCACCGCTCCAGGACGGCGGCGAGCTGCTTTGGATGCACCGGCTTGGTGATATGGTCGTCCATGCCCGCGGCCAGGCAACGCTCCCGGTCTTCCTTCATGGCATGCGCGGTCATGGCCACAATGGGTGTCCGCGTGCCGTTGCCCTCCAGCTTGCGGATCGCGGCGGTAGCCTCTAGCCCGTCCATGACCGGCATCTGGATGTCCATTAATACCAGGGCGTAGCTCTCCTGCCTGAACTTGATGACGCCCTGATGCCCGTCCGACGCGACCTGAACCTGGTAGCCTGCCTTCTCGAGCATCCGCTGTGCCAGCCGTTGGTTGACTGGATGGTCTTCGACCACCAGAATGCGCGTCGGCTGGTCCGCCACGGCCAGGCCGTGCCAGGTCTGCGAGAGAACAGGATTCTCCGCTGGCGCGGCGGGCTCGAATGGGATGGTGAACCAAAACACACTCCCGCAGCCGGGTTCGCTCATGACGCCGATCCGCCCTCCCATCGTCGTGACCAGGCGCTTCGAGATTGCCAGCCCCAAGCCGGTGCCCCCGTGCCGGCGCGTGGTCGAGTTGTCAGCCTGGACGAAGGGCTCGAAGATGGCCGCCTGCCTTTCCACCGCGATCCCGATCCCCGTGTCCCGGACCTCGAACCGGACCGTGATCCGCCCGTCCACCACGTCGGCGGCTTCCACCCGCACGCGAATCTCACCCCGCTCGGTGAACTTGAGGGCATTGCCCACCAGATTCGCCAGCACCTGCCTGACCCTTACCACGTCCCCCCGCACCACCCCGGGCGTCCCTTCCCCGAGGATGTAGCCGAGCGAGATGCGTTTGGTCCGCGCCTGCGGCTCCCACAGGGCGGTCACCGATTGGACGGTGTTGGCCAGGCTGAAGGGCACGCTCTCCAGCTCCATTCTGCCCGCTTCGATCTTGGACAGATCCAGGATGTCATTGAGGATGGTAAGCAGAGACTCCGCCGACGCCGTGACCGTTGAGGCGTACTCGCGCTGCTCGGCCGCCAGCGGGGTCTGCAACAACAACCCGGTCATTCCCAGGATGCCGTTCAGTGGCGTGCGGATTTCGTGGCTCATGTTGGCCAGGAACTCGGATTTCAGGCGTGACGCATCTTGCGCCTTCTCCAGGAGCGCCCGGATTTCACGGGTCTTGCGCCGGATGATCCGGCGCAAGGCGGCGATCACCACCAGCGCGGCCAGCACCAGGGCGACGGCCAGGCCCGCGCCCCACCACAGGTAGCGGGTCTTGACCATGGAGACCGCCTGGAGGATCTTCAGGTCTTCCGCCGTGCGCATGCGCACCTGCCAGCCCGCGAGCTTGTCAGCCATCGTGCGCGGCGCGCTGATGCCCGTGACCTCCACCTCGGCTCCGGGAAAGACGCCGTCGAAGACCGACAGCGCGCGGCTGCGGAGGGGCAAGTAGATTCTCGGGGGATCCCCGTTAGGCCCCATGTAGGCTGACCACACGGTTTCCCCCCAGGTGATCTTGGACACCGCGCCCAGGACCGACACCAGTTCGCCGGCGTGGCTGCCGCTGGCCGCTTCCGCGAGCGAGATCCTCCGGGGCACGGGCGCGCGACCGCTGCCCAGCCGTTGCACACCCCGTGCCTGGACCCGGAGCTCTCCGATGCGGGAAGCTACCACCCAGCCTTCGATCTCGACCTCGTCACCCACCGCAAGGGTCGCCGGCTGCTCGTTCTGTACCAGGATGCCAGAGGTGTCGTCCTGGAAATACAGGTCCCTCGGCAAGGTCAGCAGGCCGGGCGGCACAGTGACGACCCCACGCAGCGCGCACGCCAGGCGCTCTCCTTTCGGCTCCGGCCCCCGCAAGTCCTTGGCGGCACGGATCTTCATGGGCGGGAAAGCCGGGGCGGAAGGCTTCGGCGGCTGCCCGCTCACGGGTGCAAGCGAGCCGCACAGCACTGCCACCAGCAGAATTCCGCGGCCGCTCATGAACACACCACTTCGCTCGCCAGCATGGTCCTTCGTTGTCATATCGACCGCCGCCGGAGAACCTTCGCTAGAATGACAGTCATGCCCCTGAGCTACCAGTTCCGTCAATCAATCTGTAGCGAGGTCTTCGACAAATGGCCCTTTGCCGAGGCCTGCAAGGCAGTGCGCAAAGCCGGCTACACCGGATACGAGATCGCACCCTTCACCCTGGCCGAGGATCCCGCCGCCATCCCGGCGGACCAGCGGCGTGAGTACGCCTCTATCATGCGGGACGAGGGCCTCACCTTTGCCGGCCTGCACTGGCTGATGGTCACCCCCAAGGGTTTGCACGTTACTACTCCGGACCAGGTTCTCCGGCAGCGTAGCTGGGAGTACGTCCGCGGGCTGGTGGACCTGTGCGCCGACCTGGGACCCAACGGCATCATGGTCTTCGGTTCTCCCTACCAGCGCGGCTCGACGGGCGGGCTCAGCGCCGCCGAGGCCACCCGCAACTACATCGAGGGTCTGGCCGGTGTGGCGCCCCATGCCCTCGCGCGCGGCGTGACCATCCTGGTCGAAGCGCTGCCCGTCCAGCAGTGCGACGTGGTTACTTCGCTGGAAGAGGCGGCCGCCATCGTGCGGCAGCTCGACACGCCCTCCATCCGCACCATGTTCGACGTGCACAACGCCATCAACGAGACCGAGCCTCACGCCCTGCTGGTGGACCGTTACTTCGACCTGATCCGCCACGTCCACCTCAACGAGATGGACGGGCGTCATCCAGGGACCGGGGACTACGACTTCCAGCCGCTGTTCCAGACGCTGGCCCGGCGCAACTACTCGGGCTGGGTTTCGCTGGAAGCCTTCGACTTCA
>Ga0194125_10006091_pt1 | contig 17987 bp, 11 predicted proteins | sample TA2KigC250mmetaG_FD_148626 | JGI IMG/M metagenome (GOLD analysis project Ga0194125, IMG submission 148626) | Freshwater microbial communities from Lake Tanganyika, Tanzania - TA2015034 Kigoma Deep Cast 250m | ecosystem: Environmental > Aquatic > Freshwater > Lake | place: Tanzania: Lake...
GCATGCCGGAAGAACAGGTCCTGCAGCGCAAGTGCCTACCGTGCGGTGAAGACGAGGATGAGGATGAGGTTTTGCAGACCAAAGAGGTGCCAGGGTCAACCCCGGCCGTGGGGTCGATGGCGGGCGTCCCGCCTCTGGTCCATGAGGTGATCCGGTCCCCCGGTCAGCCCCTGGACCCGGCCACCCGAGCCTTCTTTGAGCCTCGCATTGGCCATGATTTTAGTCAGGTGCGGGTGCATACTGATGAAAAGTCTGCAGAGTCAGCCGATACTTTATATGCGCGGGCTTATGCTCTAGGTAACGACGTTGTATTTAACACAGGAGAATATCGGCTGGATACACCAGGAAGGAAACGATTATTGGCGCATGAGTTAACCCACGTGGTACACCAATATCATAACAACGTCAGAATGATACAGAGGGCTGAGGTTGATGATAACCCAGCGTTCTGCTTCCCTGGCAGAGAGGGGGTAGCGCTCCAAGACGTTAGTGGGCATATTAATCGTTGGATTGTTGAGGCACGTCGGACCGCAGAGGCCAACGCACTTCATATTGTCAATGCGGTTTATCAAAACTTAGGCTCCGGTGGAGTAAGGTCCAGAGTCGAAGAAAGACTTGCCGGTCTGCCCCAAACTCATGTCCGCCACGTGCGACCGGCGGAATCTAGATATAGGGGACAGCAATGGTTCCCAGGCATAGCGGCGCAGTTGCGCACCAGACGTCTTGCCCCCGTGGTTAATCTTTGCGGTGTATGTGTTGGTGCGGACAAGCTTGGACACTTCTTTGCCCAGGGGTATGAATACTTTCGCATCGGACAGCGATTACGCCAAAGAGTTAGAAGCTGGAGTCGGGAACAGAGGGAAAGATTTGAACAAAGAGTAACGCCCCCCTTACCAGCCGAAATACAAAGAGCGCTGGGTTCGTTTTCGGAGATATTACCATCAGAGACAACTGAAGCTCGCTTTGAAATCACAGAAGAATATCGGGAAGATAGGCTAGTAGAAATATACACGAATGAGTTTGGTAAGTGGTTGGAAGGGTTCGAACATCGCCTGCCCCCGGAGGAAGTAAGATGGATTAGACGTTTTGATGTTATTCCGTCTTGGTATCATGAAGGTGTCTATGGAGAATCATTCTCTGGCGTACTTTCCCGCGCTGATCTTGTTGCAAACGATTCGGGGGGAAGATTTTATATTGACTTTTGGCGTAACCCTACACAAAATCCAAATATCTGTGACTATGTAAATGGTAACTGGAATGAGCATCATTACTTAAGTACGTTTGTAGAGCTACCGACTCCTACCGGGCCACGTTCACGTTCAAGTATTGCAGAGGAACCTTGAAAATATAATTTTATCAAAGATATTTCATTACCAGTATATATAATATGACGATAGACATATTGAATCAGAGGCTAATTTAAAAAAATAAAAACCTGAATAATAAAATATAAACCATTTTAAAGGACATCTTGACATTGTTATTATCTCTAACTTCGCTTCCGTCCAGAAATTTGCGGGGCCACATTGTGAACTCGACTGCATCTGTTATGGTGCCGTCCTTCGTTCAGGAGGTTTTGCAATCCCCCGGCCAGCACTTGGACTTGGCCACCCGTGCCCTTATGGAACACCGATTCAACCATGATTTCAGCCGGGTGCGGGTGCATGCCGACGAGAGGGCGGCGGAGTCGGCCCGGGCCGTTAAGGCCCTGGCGTACACGGTGGGGCAGCACATCGTCTTTGGTAGCGGGCAGTATAATCCGGATGGGCCTGCCGGTCGCAGTCTCCTGGCCCACGAACTGACCCACGTGGTGCAGCAGGCGCAGACCGGGCAGCTGGCGCTCCAACGGCAACCGGCGGGGTCAGAAGAGCCCAAAAAAGAAGAAAAGGAGACCGATGTCGGCGAAGTGGTGGTGGAGGGCTTAAAGACAGTGGGCGAACAGGCCAAAGACAACAACCCCAAGGTAAAAGAAGAAATCATTGAGCCGGTGAAAAAATATGCCAAAGAAAAAATCTGGGGCCGGCTGAGCACCGGCGAGAAGGTATTGACGGTGGGACATGGGGCCATGATGGGTGGCCTGACCCTGGGTCCTCTCCTGGCCGACCCTCAGGGCCGCGAAATGCTCGAGGATATCAATCTGGGCGCACCGTTTTCCCTGGTCCCCTATATGCCGCTTACCGGTTTTAAATATCAGCTTCCCAGTGCCGAAAAAGGCCCCGAACGGCTCTTCCGCTTTGAAACCACCTTTGCCGGGGACGACTACCTCAAGTTGCTGCAGGAGAAGATACCAAACATGCCGGAGATGTCGTTCACCGTCAATATGCAATGGGGCTACGACCCCGCCTCGGAGAAATTGAGCGTGCTCGGCGCGCAGGGGCAACTCGGGCTATTCCCGGGTGTGACCATAACCGGCGGCGCTTATAAAGGTTTGTTGCCGACCCCGGAAGTCTCCCTCACCCAGGAGGGCCGCATGGTGGAAACCAAAAAACGGCTGCCGGAACTTCCCGGACCGGCGCCGGTGTCGGATGTTCGCTTCATGATAAACGTGGATTTGTTGAAACTTAATCCGCCTTTTCTGAAAAGGCAGATCCGCCAGTTTCAAAGAAACTTTTGAGAGGACAAGGACGGTTATTATGACCACCTTCCCCAATTCGCCCCGCATTGTAAAAGGCGGCATCGTGCTCCTGGACCCCGAGACTGCCATGGTGCAGCGGATCATCACGCTGCAGTACAATCCCGACACCCTGAGCCGCACTCTGCAGGTGCAGGGAGTGGGGGGCGAGTCGGGGGACCGCTCCCAGGCCCTGCGCCTCAAAGGCCCACCGGTGGAGACCATCAAGCTGGAGGCGGAGATCGACGCCACGGACCAGCTGGAATTCCCGGATAATAATGCCGACGCGGTGCAGCACGGCATCGCTCCCCAACTGGCGGCCCTGGAAACCTTGATCTACCCGGCCAGCAGCCGGTTGCTGAGCAACAACCGGCTGGCCCAGGCCGGGACCCTGGAAATCGCCCCCATGGAAGCCCCCTTAAGTCTCTTCGTGTGGAGCAGAAACCGGATCGTGCCGGTGCGGCTGACGGATTTCAGCGTCACCGAGGAGGCCTTCGATCCCTGGCTGAATCCCATCCGGGCCAAAGTGAGCCTGGGGATGCGGGTGCTCAGCGTCGACGATCTGGGCTTTAGCCACAAGGGCGGCAATGTTTACCTGAGCTATCACCAGAATAAAGAGAATCTGGCGGCCCGGTTGAAGGCCGGGACCTTCACCACCCTGGGGATCGGAGGGATTCCATGAAAAACCCCTTGCAAGCTCTCATGGAAGAAGCCGCCAAGGCCAATCTCTTCCCGCCCACCAGTCGCTATCACGGCATCGGCACGGCGGTGCTGACCATCCCGGAGGGACGCCCCGTCGTCTATCTGAGGCGTCGGTTCATACCCCCGCCGGAAAACTTTGCCCTGCTGCAGGAGCACACCGTCAGCCAGGGAGAGCGGGTGGACAATCTGGCGGCCCGGTATTTAGGCGACCCGGAACTGTACTGGCGGCTCTGCGACGCCAACGCGGTGCTGCACCCCGAGGACTTAACGGCCGAGCCCGGCAGCAGGATCCGGATTACGCTGCCGGCGGGCATACCAGGGATTGCTAATGCTTAAAGGGATTAACCTCACCCTGATGATCGGCCCCGCCGTCCCCGTGCCGGTATCCCAGGATATCCTCGAAGCCCTCACCAGTATTGAGGTCAATTCTTACTCTGGGAGTCAGCAGAGCGGGTTTGAGCTGAATTTTACCCTCAGCAAGCGCTCCCCCCTGCACACCCTGTTTCTCCTCACCGGCGGGGCGTCCATCCCTTTTGTGCGGGTGGTCATCATGGTAACCATGAACGGCACCCCCGAAGTCCTGATGGACGGAGTGATGACCCATCACCAGGTCCGGCCGGGGAGTGCCGGGGGGGAAGCCACCCTGACGGTGCAGGGCAAAGATTTAACCGCCCTCATGACCCTGTTCGATTTCAGCGGCCTGCCTTTCCCGGCCATGCCCTTTTTTACCCGGGTCCTGCTCATTCTGGCCAAGTATGCCGCGTTCGGCATCATCCCGAAAGTAATTCCCAGTATCCTGGAAGATCTTCCCATCCCCATCGAACGCATTCCCCGCCAGCAGGGCACTGATCTGTGGTACATTCAGCTCCTGGCAGGGGCTGCGGGCTATGTCTTTTTTCTGGAACCGGGTCCGGCGCCGGGAATCAACGTTGCCTATTGGGGTCCGGAACTTAAAGTGGGCGTGCCCCAGCCGGCCTTGAACATCGATATGGATGCCCACACCAACGTGGAGTCCCTGAGCTTCAGTTTTGACAAAGAGAAAAAGGAAATTCCCGTTGTTTTCATTCATGAACGCTTTTCCAAGGCACTCATTCCCATCCCCATCCCCGATATCACGCCCCTGAATCCGCCCCTGGGTCTGGTGCCGCCGATTCCCGTGAAGATCACCTATCTGGAGGACACTGCCGGGATGCCGCCGCTGCGGGCCGCCCTGCATGGCCTGGCCTATGCCTCGCAGCATGCCGATGCGGTGTCGGGAACCGGCACCCTGGATGTCCTGCGTTACGGCAGAATCCTCAAGTCCCGGCGGCTGGTGGGGGTCCGGGGGGCCGGAGCAGCTTTTAACGGCCTCTATTATGTCACCAAGGTCACCCACTCCATTAAAAGGGGTGAGTACAAACAGAATTTTGAGCTCAGCCGCAATGGCCTGCTGTCAACCGTGCCGGAGGTGCCGGTGTAATGGAACCCCAAAGATTCTATGGCAAATATCGGGGAACTGTGGTCAATAATGTGGACCCCATGCTCCAGGGACGCATCCAGGCCCTGGTGCCGGATGTCTCCAATGTCATGTTGACCAGTTGGGCTGAACCCTGTGTTCCGGTGGCCGGCATGCAGATGGGCATCTTTGCGGTACCGCCCATCGGGGCCGGTGTTTGGGTTGAGTTCGAACACGGCGATCCTGACCATCCCATCTGGACCGGTTGTATCGTGGGCAGCGCCGCCGATGTGCCGGCTGCAGCCCAACTGATTCCCCTGGCGGTCCCCGGTATTACTCTGCAAACGACCTTGCAGAACTCCCTGGTGGTCTGCGACCTGCCCCCCACCCCCCTGACCGGGGGCATCGTCCTGAAGAGTGCCACCGGGGCCATGATAGTGGTCAATGACTCAGGCATTTATATCCAAAATGGCCGGGGCGCCTCCATCATGCTGGTGGGGCCCACGGTGACCATTAACCAGGGCGCGCTCGTTATAACCTGAGGCACAGTGCTGCCAGCAGAGGAGGAATTCAACCATGCCAGGACCCTTGTTGCATGTAGGGGCCACGGTGCTCTGCAGTCATGGCGGCCAGGCCCAACCCATGGCTCCCAACCCCAGGGTTCTGGTGAACGGGATGCCGACGGTCACCCTGGTCGGTCCTTACGCCGTGGCCGGCTGCGCCCTGCCGCCGCCCCCGGCTGCCAATGGGCCCTGCCTGACCGGCCAATGGCTGACTGCGGCCACCCGTCTGCTTTCCAACGGGACGCCGCTGGTGCTGTTCGACAGCCAGTCGGTCTGTGCCCCCACCGGAACACCTCTGCTGGTAATCGTCACCCAGACGCGGGTGATAGGTATGTGAGGCTGCGATGCACTTAGACTTTCCTTGCCATTTCGATCATCGGGGCCGCACTGCGGAATGTTCCTATGAAAAACACCTCCGCAACCTGATTGAACAGGTTCTGTTCACCTCCCCGGGTGAGAGGGTTAACCGGCCCACCTTCGGCAGCGGACTGCTGCAGCTGCTCTTCCAACCCAACAGCGATGAGCTGGCTGCCACCACCCAATTCCTGGTGCAGAGCGCCCTGCAACAATGGCTGGGGAATCTCATTCACCTGGAAGCGGTGGTGGTGGAGCATGTCGACTCCACCCTGACGGTAACGGTCCAGTACACTATCCTGCGCACCCAGCAGCAGCAAACCGCCCAGTTTACCCGGGGAGTATAGCGCCATGATCTACTTCTGCTGTGAGGAACCCCGCCGGATTGCCGTTAACAGGCATCCCTCGTTAAACGGCATCGATTTCCTTGAGGTAGTGGATTCGCCTGAGCTTGCCCTGGAAGAACGGCAAAGGACGCTGCTGGTATATTTTGTCAAGCCCCTGACGGTGGCTCTGTCTTCGAAAAATATCAAAATTGAGGGCGGGGAGCGGCTCCGGGATATCCGCCTTGCCGGCGAGCCCACAATCGCGGGTAATCTCCTCACCCTCAAGGTTGTCTCTCCGGGTGATTTCTCCACCTACACCCTGCGGCTGGTCCGGGACGCCGCGGAGGCGCAGCCTCCGGCGGGTATCGATCCGGTGCTGGCCTCGGTCAATTTTTCCTTCAAGGTCAATTGCCCCAGCGATTTTGATTGCCAAAAACTGCGCCAGTGCCCCGAAGATTTCCAACCTGGCCCCGAAATAAATTATCTGGCCAAAGATTACGGCAGCTTCAGGCAGGCCATGCTGGACCGCCTGGCCGTCCTGGCGCCCCGGTGGCGGGAGCGGAATCCTGCCGACCTGGGCGTGGCTTTGGTGGAAATGCTGGCCTATGTAGGCGATCACCTGAGCTATCAGCAGGATGCGGTGGCCACGGAAGCCTATCTGGGCACTGCCCGGCGCCGTGTCTCTCTCCGGCGTCATGCCAGATTGGTGGATTATCACCTGCATGAGGGCTGCAATGCCCGGGTCTGGGTCCAGGTGCAGGTGGGGGTGGAGGAACTCGATCTGGCCGAAGGCGTCCCCCTGTCTACCAGCCTGCCCGGGGAAGCGCGGTCCGTGGTAACCCCGGCTACTCTCGCCAGACTCCTGCCGGTCCAGCAGCCCGAAGTCTTTGAGACAATGCACCCGGTGACCCTGCGGCAAGAGCACAACACGCTGTCGTTCTATACCTGGGGAGCGCGGGAGTGCTGCCTCCCACAAAATTCCACCCGGGCTACCCTCTCCGGCCATCTTCCCCACCTCAAGGCCGGCGATGCCCTCATTCTGGCCGAGGTTGTGGGCCCCCGCACCGGCAGAGTCGAAGACGCCGACCCGGACCGGCGGCATGCCGTCCGTTTGAACCATGTCTGGTTAAGCCAAGATCCCTTGGGGGGACTTTTACAGGAACCACCGCACCACCAGCCGGTGGATGTCACCGAGGTCTCCTGGATGCCCGAGGATGCCCTGCCCTTTCCGCTCTGCTTGTCGTCCCGGACCGACCCGGATCATGGCCATCGCTATCTCTCCGAAGTCAGTCTGGCCTACGGCAACATTGTTCTGGCCGATCATGGCCTGACGCAAACGGCGGAAAGTCTGGGGGCCGTGCCCGAGCCGGCGCTTTTTCTGCCTCCGGACGCCTCCGGCCAGCGTTGTCAGGAACAGCCGGCCACCCCCGTGCCGGTGCGCTTTCGCCCTTTTCTGAAAGAAAAGCCACTTACCAGGTGGACACCCTACGAAGACAAGGTACTTTTCAGCCTGCCGGGCAACCCTCAGCAAGAAGCCGATCTCAACGCCGGTCTTATCCCGGACGAACTGGAGCTGGCGTTCCTTCAGCAGGGAATCACCTTTCGTCAGGCTGCCGTCAGCGTTCGGGGGGGCCATGGCATCTGGTCCATCAGCGACGGCCTAGCAGCCGGGATTATCAAAAAGGAGGACGGGCATTTTGCCGCGTATCACCTGCCACCCTCCGCCACCGCCATCATACGGCGCTCCGTGGCGACCGCGATGCCGGCCATAACTTTACGATGCCACAATACCCTGGCGCCCCCCTGGGAGCCAAGGCGGGATTTATTGGCCAGCCAGGCGGCGGACCACCATTTCGTGGTGGAAACTGAAAACGACGGCACCTCCTTGATTCGGTTCGGCGACGGCCGGCATGGCCGCCGCCCGGCTGCCGGAACTGCCTTCACTGCTACCTACCGGGTCGGCAACGGCAGAAGGGGAAATGTGGGGCGGCAGGCCATCGCCCACCTGGTGAGTGATGATCCTGGCCTTCTCAGTGCGGTGCCCAAAGTGTGCAACCCGCTGCCGGCTTCCGGAGGGATGGAGCCGGAAGCGCTGGCCGAGGTCCGCCGGGACGCGCCCCAGGCCTTCCGGATCCAGGAGCGAGCCGTCACCCCCGAGGATTATGTCCTGGTGGCCCAACGTCACCCGGGAGTTCAAAAGGCAGCCGCCACCTTCCGCTGGACCGGGAGCTGGCACACGGTCTTCGTCACCATCGATCGCCAGGGCGGCAAGGTAGTGGACGATGCCTTTAAGGATGAAATGAGACGGCATCTGGAAAAATACCGCCTGGCCGGGCATGATCTGGAAATAAACGGCCCCCTCCTGGTCCCCTTGGAAATTGACCTGCTGGTATGCGTCAAACCGAATTATTTCCGCGGTGATGTCCGGGCGGCGCTCCTGGAGGTCTTCAGCAACCGGATTCTGGCCGGGAATCGCCTGGGAGTTTTCCATCCCGATAACTTTTCCTTCGGACAGCCGGTATTCCTCAGCCCTCTGTACGCTGCGGCCCAATCCGTCCCGGGAGTAAACTGGGTCCGGGTGACTAAGTTCCAGCGTCAGGGCCGGGATAGCACCGTTGCCCTGGAGGTTGGCAAACTGGAGCTGGGGCGGCTGGAAATCGCCTGTCTAGACAATGATCCCAACTTTCCTGAGCGGGGCGTGTTACGACTGAATATGCAGGGGGGGAAATGAACCTGACCAAAAATCCGGCCCACGACGGGTTTGACGACTGCGGCTGTTGTGAAGGGCTTACCACCGTCACCCCTGTAGCCATCAACAACCAGCCCGGACTGAAGGCCATCGCCTACCGGGTCGGGAAACATGCCGACTTCAAGAAAAGCCTGCTGGCAAGCCTTTCCACTTCATCCCTGGCCGGACTCAGTCGGCTCACCAGCCGGGATGAGGACGACTTTGCCATCGCCCTCCTGGACGCCTGGGCCGTTGTGGCCGATATCCTCACTTTCTACCAGGAAAGGCTGGCCAACGAATCCTATCTGCATACCGCGACGGAGAACCTGTCGGTCTTTGAGCTGGCCCGCCTGGTGGGCTATCGACCCAAGCCGGGCGTGGCCGCCAGCACTCTCCTGGCTTTTACGCTGGAAGAATCACCAGGATTGGCCCCGGGGACCATACCCTCCGTCCAGGTGCAGACCGTGCCGACCGCGACCAGCATTGACACCGGCACCCAGGTGCGCAGCATCCCCGGTCCGGAGGAGCAGAGTCAGACTTATGAAACCGTGGAAAAGATTGAGGCCCGGGCCGAGTGGCACGCCATTAAGCCCCGACTGACGCAACCTCAGGTCATCCACGGCTTTACCACCCGGATCTTCTGCGAGGGCACCACCACCTTGCTCAAACCGGGAGACGGCCTGCTCCTGTTCCCGGCAGGGGCCAGCATCCCCATGTTCCGGGAGGTGGCAGAGGTTATCCCCCGGCCAGAGGAAAAATATACCGAGGTGCTTTTGGAGCCTTTAACAGTAGAACAAGTGGATTTTATCAAAGAGATGGCGCCTCAATATTTCACCACTCCGGTTGAAAGCGTCATGTATTCCGGGACAACCTCCAAAGGCGGCGGGAACAACCCCCACAAAAAAGCGGTGAATCAAGACCATGGCGTCGGCCAGAAGGCGCAGGGCGGCAATACTCCTTCCATGACCGACGGCAATCCCTCTTCCGGGTCGGCGGGCAGTCCCCGGGTCCTGGCTCTGCGGGTGCGCGCCGCGATTTTCGGCCACAATGCCCCCGACTGGAACAGCCTGCCCAATTTTCAGAAATTCGGCGAATGGACATACACAGAGGAAAAAACATGGGACTTTGTGGACGGAGTTTACGCCGGCAGGGATACCAGTTGGGCTGAAACCACTCTGGATAAATATCATGGGGAGGCTGCGGGAAGTAAAAATATTTTTCTCGACAATACTTATCATAGCATCACCAACGAGAGTTGGATTGTTTTACAGGGCAAGAAGGCCAGCCGGGCCTATCAGGTGGCTGACAGCAGCGAGCTCTCCAAGGCGGACTTCACCCTCAATGCCAAGGTGACCCGCCTGAGCCTGACATCAACCGAGGATCTAGATAAATTTGACATCAGGACCACCACGGTGCTGGCCCAGAGCGAAGCGTTGGCCTTGGCGCGCCAGCCGGTCCAGACGCCGGTCTCGGATAAAACCATAGACCTTAACGGCGCCGTGGCAGGTCTTTTTAAGGGCCAGAAGATCATCCTCGGCGGGAAAATTGATGCGGCCAGCCAGGATATCACCTATGAAAGCGGCGTTATCAATAAATCCGAGGTTGTTCCTCCGGAAAACTATACCCGCATCACCCTGGAAAAAGCCCTGCAGCATACCTACCTGCGCCGGACGGTGACCCTCAATGCCAACGTCGCCTGGGCGACCCAGGGGGAAAAGGTGAGCGAAATCCTGGGAAGCGGGGATGGCAGCCAGGGATTTCAGAAATTTATCCTGCACCACGCTCCCCTGACCTATGTCAGTTCCGCTAAACCCGGCGGGGTCCAATCCACCCTTGAAATCCGGGTCAACGACCTGTTGTGGGAAGAGGTGGACTCCCTCTATGGGCGCGGCCCCACCGAACGGGTCTATTGCACCTGGACCGATGCTTCCGGCCAGACCGTGGTGCAATTCGGCGACGGCCGGACCGGCGTCCGGCTCCCCACGGGCCGGGAAAATATCGTCGCCAGCTACCGCAAAGGGATCGGTCTGGAGGGGCTGGTCAAGGCCAAACAACTCAGTCTGCTCATGGAGCAGCCCCTGGGGGTCAAGGGGGTAACCAATCCCTTTGCCGCCTCCGGGGCTGACGACCCTGAGAAATTGGCAGACACCCGCCAGAATACTCCCCTCACCCTGTTGACTCTGGGCCGGGTCGTCTCACTCCAGGATTATGAGGATTATGCCCGGGCCTTTGGTGGCATAGGCAAAGCCCTGGCCACCTGGTTCTGGAACGGGAAACAACGAGGTATTTTGCTGACCGTGGCCGGCCCCAAGGGAGCGCCGGTGGAGAAAGGGGAGACGGTGTATGATAATTTGCTTGATTCCCTCAGGCTCGCCGGCGACCCTTTCCTTCCCGTCTGGGTGGCCTCCTATCGACCCTGTCACTTTAAAATTGTTGCCAAGGTCCGGGTTGATCCAAATCTCGTACGGGAGAAGATCATCCAGCAGGTGGAGGCTGACCTGAGAGCCGCCTTTTCCTTTGAAGCCAGGCAGTTCGGCCAGCCGGTAACTCTTTCCGAAGTCGTGGCCACCATGCAACATGTCAGGGGCGTCCTGGCAGTAGATGTGGACAAGTTATCTTATCGTGACACCCATGGCAGTACCTGCCTCGGCTCACAGTTAGAAGGTAAACAGCAGCAGGTTATCGGACCCAGCCCGGATAACTCCCAGGAGTCCATGCTTGCCGACCTCCTGATAAAGCAACCCCGTTCTTACCTGACCGCGGCCCTCCCCCGGCTTGGGGTCAATAACACCCTGATTGGCGCAGAACTGCTCACCCTCGAGCCTGACCCGTTAGAACTGGGAGTGATGCCATGAGCCCGGACAAGAATAAACTCCTGGAACTGCTGCCCATTATCTACCGGTTGCGAGATGCCGACTCCGGGGCCCTGGAGGGCCTGTTGGCGGTCATTGCGGAACAGGTGGGAGTTCTCCAGGAGAACCTGGAGCAGCTTTACGACGATCTCTTTATCGAAACCTGCGCCGATTGGGTGATCCCCTACATCGGCGACCTGATCGGCTACCGGCAGTTGCACCACGTGAGACCTCAACAGGTCAGCAGCCGGGCCGAAGTGGCCAACACCATCGCTTATCGACGGCGCAAAGGGACCGCCTCCATGCTGGAGCAATTGGCCCGGGACGTCACCGGCTGGGACGCCCGGGTGGTCGAATTCTTCCAGATCCTGAAAACCACGCAGTATCTGAACCACCTGAGAATGGCCAATCTTGCTTCACCTGACTTGAGACAATGGCAGCCTTTGGAGAATCTCGGGACAGCCTTTGACAGCCTGGCCCATACCGTTGACATCCGCCGAATTTCCTTAAACCGGGGCCGCCATAATATTCCCAATATCGGCATTTTCCTCTGGCGGCTTTCGGCCCAGTCCCTGCGGCGGGGGCAAGCTGCCCGGGTTGACGACCGCCGCTACCTCTTTAATCCCCTGGGCAGCAACCTGCCCCTGTTCACCAGACCGGAAGCGGAAGACGAAATTACTCACCTGGCGGAGCCCTTAAACGTGCCTTTGCCCATCAGCCGGCGTCGGCTAAACGAGTATTTGCGCGCCTATTATGGTCTGAATCAAAGCCTCTGTATCGCCGGCTGGGACGATATCAGCAAGATTAAAGTGTGTAACCTGGCCGATGCTGATTCCTCCGGAACCGTCTGGGCCCATTCGCCGCCAGCCGGCCACCTGGCCATCGACCCGGAATTGGGCCGCATCGCCTTTGCCGAAGACCAGGATTCTCCTCCCGTGGTCACCTTTCATTTCGGCTTTAGCGGCAATCTGGGCGGGGGTGAATATAGTAGGGCCGCAACTATCAGCGCCGCCGTGGAACCCGTGGCGCCGGTGCCGGCCCTCCATCCTACCATCCAGGCAGCCATAAGCAGTCTGAGCGGGGCCGGGGGAGTGGAAATTCAGGACAGCTCCACCTACCCGGAGAACCCCGTCATTCACGTAGGGTACGAGCAGGCAATGGAAATCCGGGCCGCGGAAGGTTGCCGGCCCTTCCTGAAGCTGACCGGACCATGCACCATTAGTGGGTACAAAGATGCCACCCTAAGCTTGAACGGCTTGGTTATCGGCGGTGACACTCTCCAGATCGAGGGCGATTTTCATGTCATCCGCCTGATCCACTGCACCCTCGTGCCGGGTCTGGCCCGCAAAACCTCTGGAACTCCCCAACACCCGGATAAACCGAGCCTCATCGTCACTTCCCCCTTGACGCGGCTGGAAATCCAGCACAGTATCGTGGGCGGCCTGAGGATCGCCGCTGGCGCCCAGGCCTATATTGTCAACAGTATCATTGATGCTACTGCCACCACCAACATCGCCTACGCCGGGATTGATTCCACGGCAGCCGATCCGGTCCCCGGCGCGGCCCTGACCCTGAAAAACAGCACCGTTATCGGCACATTGCATACCACCCGGATGGAGCTGGTGTCAAACAGCATTATTCTGGCAGAGGCGGCAGCAGGGACCCAGCCGGTCATTGCGGAAAAAATCCAGGAGGGCCGCGTGCGATTTTCCTACCTTCCCCTCGAATCCAAGGCGCCCCGGCGCTATCATTGCCAACCCGCCAGGGTGGAAGATGTCTCCCGGGTAAAGCCGGTGTTTACGTCCTTGCAGTATGGTGACCCCGGCTATGGCCAACTAAGCACCAGATGTGCCGCCGAAATCAGACAGGGAGCCGACGACGAGGCCGAAATGGGCGTCTGGCATGATTTATATCAACCCCAACGAGAAATTAACCTCCGGCTGCGTTTGGCGGAATACCTCCGCTGTAGTCTAGAGGCCGGGATTTTTTATGCAAGTTAATTACCACCAGGAGGCCAACCATGAAGGGTGATTTCAGCCGCCAGACCTTCGACCGGAAAAAACATTACCGCGGCGTTCTCATGCAACAGGGGCGCGTACAGGTTGACGCCGACTGGAATGAACAGGTTCACCTTGAAGATCACCTCAGAACCACCGAGGCACAAGATGTCATCGGATTTGTGGGAGCACCTAAATACGCCCCCGGCTTCAAGGTCGGTCTTACCCCTGATAATAAGGACCTGACCATTGCGCCAGGCCGGATGTACGTGGCCGGCACGCTCTGTGAAATTGATCCCCAGGCCGTTGCCGTTCTTAAACTAGAAACAGACAGGATGGAGCTGGCCGAGTTAAACCTGGATGGCCAGGAGCTGGAACAAGGTCAGTGGATCGGCCTTATTGCCCCTGAGGTGGCCGTAAATTTCGTCAAAATCAGTGCAGTCAATGCCTCGGACCGGTCCCTGAGTTTTACCCCAGCCCTGACTGCCCAGGAAATTGCCGATCTTACCAAAAACGGGCTTCCCCTGGTGCAGCGCTGCCTGACGTATGCCACCCAGCCCCACTATCCCCTGGATGCTGCCATACCCGAGGACGGGTCCTATCTCGTCTATCTGGATGTCTGGCCGCGTCATGTCAGTGCCATCGAAGATCCGGCCATCCGGGAGATTGCCCTGGGCGGGCCGGATACGGCTACCCGGATGCAGACCGTCTGGCAGGTCAAACTGCACGAGGTCAACGATAACCTCGATTGCAGCCACTTTCCGCCGGGCTGGCGACACCCCGATGACTCTTATACCGGCAAGCTCGCAGCTCGCACTTCTCCAGCCCCTCCCGCCCAGGAACCCTGCCAGCTTCCTCCTGGTTCGGGCTATCAGGGCCTGGAAAACCAGCTTTACCGGATTGAGATTCATCAATCCGGCGGCGTGAATGATGCCACCTTCAAATGGTCTCGGGATAATGGCTCAGTGGTGACCGGGGTGATACCGGCCGGTGGTCAGGTGATCGAAGTCCAGGACCTGGGCCGGAGTGAAAACCTGGGCTTTGCTCCCGGACAGTGGATCGAGCTTCACGGGGACAGGCTGGAACTCTTAGGCGAACCCGGCAGCCTGCTCCTTATCGACGGCATCAAACCTGCGGAGAAACAGATTACCTTTCAAAGCGGCGTCTCTCTGCCTGACCCGGCTGAGCTAGGGCCTCATCCCAGGATTCGCCGCTGGGATCAGGGGAAGGATGCCCCGGCTGCCGGCATTACCATCACGGCTGATTGGATCCCCCTGGAAAACGGTTTGGAAGTCCGCTTTAGCGGCGACACCTTCCGGAGCGGCGATTACTGGCTGGTACCTGCGCGGACGGCTACCAGAGAGACCCAGGGGCACATAGAATGGCCTTTTGACGACCTAACCGGTGCACCTTTGGCCCAATCTCCCTTGGGAATACAGCATGCGTATTGTCCCTTAGCATTGGTAAAAAGTGCCAACCAGGCTTTTTTACCACCTCAGCCCACCGACTGCCGCAAGATCTTCCCCCCTCTGATTGAGGTGGCCGAAGAGGTCGGCCCGGGCCAGGTGTGCTGCACCATTATTGTGGGGAATGGCCAAGACAGCCACGGCGACTTCGACGATCTGCAGGAGGCCATAGAAGTCATTAAAAGCCTGCCGACCGACAGGGGCTACCAGATCTGCCTCCTCCCCGGTGACTATGAAGGAAATTTCATAATTTCCGGCCTGCAGAAACTCACCATCAAGGGCTGCCGCTGGCAGACCCTCATCCATCCTAAAGACCCCGACGAACCGGTATTTCAGCTGATCGATTGTCAAAGGATTGTCCTGCAAGATCTCGACATCGTGCAGATGACCGGCATCGGCATAGAAGCCCATCACACTGCCAATGGCAAACTCTCTGATCTGGAAATCCGGGCCAATAGAATTCATGCCAAAACGCACGCCATTAAAGTGACCGGCGGGAAAAACATCGCCATCCAGGACAATCAGATCGTCATGCTTGACTCGGAGGCCAGCCGTGCCGCCATTTTCCTGGCAGGGGAGGAAGGGCTCATTAAAGACAATATTATTTCGGTGGAGCCTGCCCAGAAGAACAAACAGGTAATCGATATCGGCGATAAAGAAACCTATCCCAACCCCCTGTACGAGTGTACTGACCCGAAAATTCTTTACCGAGAGAAGAAATTCAAGAAATATGCAAATCATGTCTGGCAGAATCCTCGCGACATGGTCAATTGGATGCCAACTGCAATCTACCAGGGCTCTGGCGGCATCCAGATCGGCGGAGGATCGGAAGCCGTCAGGATTATCGGCAACCGTATCCTGGGCGGCTCCTGGAATGGCATCACCCTCGGTGATTTTCCCGAAGACTTGCTGGCGAGATATCAAGATTATAGAAATTCTGTCGTTTTTAATAGATTGGACCCTCCAGCTAAAGAAATCCTTGCTGGCCAGTTCAAAAGTTTCCTGTACGACATCTCTATCCAGGACAACCACATCCAGGGTATGGGTCTGAACGGCATCGGGGTTTTAGGGTTCTTCTCGCAGAAAAATATCGGCGAAATCGTCTGCGTTGAGGGCCTGGCCATTACGAATAATCTGATAAAAGATTGCCTCAGACAGTTGCCCGATTATCTCAAGCAGCTCCCCTCAGGAGACAAGGCCGACCTGCTCCCGGAAATGGGTTTTGGCGGTATAGCCCTGGCCGACTGCGAAAAGGTGGTCATTCGGGAAAATACCATCCAGGACAACGGTGAGAGTCATCTGGTGCCGGTCTGTGGCATATTTATGCTGCATGGCGAGAAAGTGGATATCTCCGATAACCGTATCCTGAATAATGGCAGGCGGGATACCACTACTACGGGCGGCATCCAACCGGGCTGGCGAGGCGGGATTGTCATCGCCTTGAGCTTTAGAGAAATGATCCGGGAATATATCCAGGAGAAAGAGCTCTTTTATCACGATGGCATTCCGGCGGTAAAAATTCACCATAATATTGTGACGCAACCCGTGGGTCGGACGATCTCCCTCATTGCCTTCGGACCGGTCTCCATCGTCGGCAACCAACTGACCTCCCTGGGGGTTGATAACTCAAGCCTGGCCGCCTTATTAGCCGGCTGTGTGTTTATTCAGAACCTGGGGGTCTCCAAAGATCTGCTCGCAGCCATGCTGTTGCCATCCTATCGCGCCATGGCCCGGACTGCTCCCATGACCACCCACGTTTCGGTCCAGGCGCAGGCGGGAATAGGTGCAGCTGCCGCCCTGCTCTATCTCCCCAGCGGCAGAATTCTGTTTGACAATAATCAGGTCACGCTGGATATGCTGACCCCCGGCACGCAAGGCGCCATAAGTTCTCAACTCCTGGTCTCCCTTGATGACGTTTCTTATAGCAGCAATCAGGCGGAATGCACCTCATTTTTCGACGTCCTCTTTTTCGACGTGGGCCTGGTCGGCGCAACCGTCCGCACCTGCAACAACCGCTTCCAGGAAGGTTTTACCTTGACGCCCTGCTCCCTGTTCTCCCTGGGTTTCATGAATACCGTGGTGGGCAATCAGGCCACCCATTGCCTGATACCTCTGGGAATACCGATGTTTGTTCAATATTCGGCCAATTCCATCCTCGTCAACTTCAACTGCGCGCCATTGTATGAAACCACTGCGTCTTATTTCAAAGTGCAAAGCTTTGCCAAACAATAGTTCGGCTCCCCGCAGAAGGAGCCAATGAGGTATTTCCATGGAAAAGAGACAGATCAGTGACGATGAGTTTGTCGGTAAACTTGATGCCTCTTTAGATATGCTCGAGACCAGGCGCGCCGAGGACCTGGAACGCAGCAAACTTTTCCATACGGTGAAAAATAAAGCCCTGAGGCGGGAACAGAGCCGCCTGGCGGGAAAACTCGGCCAAAACCATCCCAGGGTCAAGCAGATGGCCTCCAGACTGGCATACCGCGAAAAAATGCTAGTCGATCTTGAGGAGGAAGCTGCACGGGCCCAGGTTCGGGTCCCCGCCTTTGAAGCCGACCAATGGCTGGTTCATGGAGTCGTGCTGGATAAGAATCGGAAAGGGAAGAGCGGCCTGACTATCGGTATTTTTGATGCCAAGGGGAAATGGCGCCAGGATTTCGGCTACGGCTGCACCGATGCCCGCGGCTACTTTTCCATTATACATACCCCCAAAGCTGCCGCTCAGATGGAAGCAAAGGTTCTGCCCCAGTATTATCTCTATGTCCTGGATCAGGCTCAGAGAATCCTGCTAAAAGATACGACCCCTCTCCCCCTGGAGGCCGGCTATATGTACTATCGCCGTCTCCTGCTTGCCGATAGTGCCGGGGTGTGTCAGGCACCTCCAACAGATTATACCGAGGGGACGATGGCTCCCCCTGACATCTGGATAGTACGCGGCCGGGTAGTTGACGAG
>Ga0194125_10006097_pt1 | contig 17977 bp, 16 predicted proteins | sample TA2KigC250mmetaG_FD_148626 | JGI IMG/M metagenome (GOLD analysis project Ga0194125, IMG submission 148626) | Freshwater microbial communities from Lake Tanganyika, Tanzania - TA2015034 Kigoma Deep Cast 250m | ecosystem: Environmental > Aquatic > Freshwater > Lake | place: Tanzania: Lake...
TCCTCGACGGGACCTGCTCGGTCCTGACCGAGGAGCAGTGCACGGTGGCCGGTGGCTTCCTCTGGATCGTCGACGAGGACTGCGTGGATGACTGTCCGCCGGTCCCGACGGAGAAGACGACCTGGGGGAAGATCAAGGCGAACTACAGGTAGTCCAAGTCGGGAGCGCATACCCCAGATAGGACTGCCCGACGCACAGAAGGCCCGTCCCCGCAAGGGGGCGGGCCTTCGCGTGAGATCGGCAGCCCCTAGACGAGCGTCACGGATACAAGCAGACCGGCTCTAGACCCCCCGACCCGCCGAGTTTGTCTGGCTCCCTCCGCCGAGGACTGCCAGAGCGTAGAAGACGATGGCTCCCGCCGCGGCGACGCCGAGCGACTCGACTCCCGGGGCCATCGGGATCCGGATCGATCGATCGCAGACGCTCCTTGCGCGATCGTCGAGACCGCTTCCCTCCCGGCCCAGCATGATGGCGGTAGGTCCTTCGAGCAGAGTTGCGGAGAGCGGCGCATCCCCGCGGGGATCGAGGGAGAGGATGCGGTAGCCTCCCCTGCGCAGGCTCTCCCAGAGTGTCTCGCCGGGAACATCCACGCAGACAGGAAGGCGGAAGCAGGCGCCCATGGCGGCGCGGATCGCTCGCGGATGAAATGGATCGACCGTCCCCTCGGTCGTCACCGCGCCGATCAGGCCCGCGGCGCACGCGGTCCGGATGAGCGACCCGGCGTTTGTAGGATCCTGCAGGCCGTGGAAGACGGCGAGAAGGGGGCGATCTCCGGCGTCCGCCGCCGCGAGGAGGCTCGCCATCTCGCATCGCGGACGAGTGAAGACGCCGACCGCTCCCTGGGGGGTCGTCAGGGTCGAGATCGCGCGCAGGACGGGGGCCGAGACATGCGCGACAGCAGCCCCCCTGAGCGCGGCCTCAGCGCGAATCGCTTCCGCGGAGGAGTCGGCGGGGTCGAGGAACAAGGCCTGGGGGGCGAGCCGCGCCTGCAGCGCCTCGCGGACGAGCGTGATCCCATCGGCGAGCAGAACTCCCTCGCGGCGGGCTTCGCGGACATCGCGAGCGATCCTCCTCGCAGCCTGAACGCGCGGGTTCTGCCGGGATCGCAGCATCTCCGTCGGAGGGCCCACGGTTCCTCAGGCGCTCCTCGAGAGGATCTCCTCGACGAGCCGCCGCACGAGGGTGGGATCGACCTCGTCCTTGTGCGACTTCATGACGGTCCCGATGACGCGGCCGGAACCGGAAGGATCCGTGATCCCGCTTTGCGCGATCGCTTCCTCCACGATCCTCCGCGTCGCGGTCTCATCGAGGTGACTCGGCAGGTAAGCGGACAGGAGATCGATCTCCCACTTGAGCTTCTCGATGTGGCCGCGCCCCGCTTCGCCTCCCTTCTCGAACTCCTGGATCGAGCGGTTGAGCTGCTTCACGTAAGTCGCCGCCACCTCCCGAACGATCGCGTCGGTCAGATCCCCCTTGAAGCCGGGGGAGGTGCGCTTCTCCGTCAGCTTGCTCTTCAGCATCCGGAGACAGTCAGCGGTCCGCAGATCGCGAGCCTTGATCGCAGCATGAAGTCTTTCATCGATCTCTTGAACGAGACTCATCGAAACCTCCCTTCGCAGGACTCTCAGCGCGCGGCCCGGGAGCGGCAACCCGACACCCCTCTGGGATCCTCAACGGTTCCCGACGCCCCGCCATCTTCGTTCGGCCCCGGGCGTCCAGGTCGTATCGACTCCGGCGCCCCGCTCGGCGTCGAGCGGGATCGCCTCGTTCAGCCCAGGCTGGGTCCAGAGCCTGCCGTCGCCGGCGAACGCCTTCTCGGTAGGGTAGGCGTCACGCCCGCCCGTGTCGAGGAAGAGCCCGATCGTGTCGATTCGGTCCCGAAGGCCTCCGCGCGAGTCCGTGTTCGCGCGCCCCAGGGACGTCGCGGCCGTCACGCTGTAGGTGTCGTCCCCGGTCAGATCCCAGAAGATCCCGATTCCGTTCGCGTTCCCGCCTCCCAGGGAGAGATTCGGAGCGTCGTAGCGGTCGTCTCCCGCGCCCTCGTAGAGGAATCCGAGGGAGAAGTCGTGTCCGGCGCCCTGCGCCATGTTCATTGTGGCCCGATAGCGGTCCTCTCCCGCCGTGTCCCAGAGGACTCCCAGGGCGAAGTGCGCGCCGCTTCCCTGGACGTACCAGATGCCTTCATACGAGTCGTTTCCGCTCTGGTCGGCCAGGATTCCGATCCCGTACCAGTAGCCGCAGCCTTGCCCGAAGACGCCGCAGCGGTAGGTGTCGTCGCCTTCGCCGTCGGCGAGAACGCCGAGCCCTCCGGCGAGAGAGCGGCCGTCCACGAAGTCGGCGCGCTTGCCGAAGCCGAAACCTTGCGACAAGGAAGCGTTGTGCTCCTCGGTCTGGGCGGCCGGGTAGCGGATCCGCTGGTCGTCGGCTTCGTAGATGTCGTCGCCCGAGCGATCGACCAGCACACCGGCGCCGCGCACGTAGCCGTATCCCTGCGACTGCTGGAAGGCGCGGTAGGAGTCTCTCCCCGCGAGGTCGGACAGGATCCCGACGCCGAAGAGCCCGGCCCCCTGGCTCGCGGTGAGGGCGTCGTATCGATCCTCTCCGGCCCCATCGATCAGGACTCCCGCGCCGCAGAGTCCGGCGCCCATGCAGAGATGCCCGCCTCGGTAGGCGTCGTCGCCGGCCAGGTCGATCAAGAGGCCGACGCCTGCGACCCCTGCCCCGAACGCCGGCCCCAGCGTGTCGGCCGCGAGATACCGGTCGTTTCCCTGCAGGTCGATCAGAATCGACACCGGCGTCTCGTGGGTCCCGGCCCCGCCGCCCGCGTACCAGTCATCGCCGCCCGCATCGATGAGGATGAGGGGGGATTCCGGGCCGTGCCGGTCAGGCCCTTCGCCCGCGAGGACGATCGGCCCGCACGGCGTCGCGACCCGCCAGCTCCGCCCCATGCCCGCCGAGTGCCGTCTGACGATGGGAAGGGTTCTCTCGACGGCGATCAGCAGATCGGAGATGCCCGCGTTCCAGACGGCCTGGTCGATCGCCCCCGCCCTCTCTTCGAGACGGCGCTGAGAGGCCGGATCCTGGGCATCCGCCGCCGTCCCCAACAGGTATGCGATCGCGTCGCGCTGCAGAGACGCTTCGGCGTTCGGCCCGAGCGAGGCGAAGGCCGCATGCCGGGCATCGATCGCTCTGGCGGCGGCCGTCACCCAGATCGCGAGGGCCAGATCGAGCGAATCCGGAAGCTGCGCCGCCGCGGAGCGGATCAGCTCCTCATCCTCCGGGATCATCGGCTTGCGCGCCGACTTCCAGAGCGCTCGAAGCGCGGCGGGAAGTGGATCGCGCTCGGGAAGCGAGGCGCGCAGTTCTTCCGCAGGATCTCCGATCAGACCCCTGCGGACGCCGGTCCCCAGCCGGGATGTCGCTGCCATGTAGATGTCGCCCGGGCGCTCCGCCGCGCGGAGGAGCTGGCGCTGCAAGATCTCGACATCCCCGGGGATCCTGAGGGGCCGCTGCGTCAGGGCATCGAAGAGGGGCAGCTTCCAGCGGTCGCCGCCCCAGAGGGACATGTCGAGGAGGTCGAGGCGCAGACGCTCCGGGGCGAGGTCGACCGCGGCCAGCGCGTCGCGGATGGGGGATGGAACAGTCGGATCCTGAGCCCTGGAAGCCGCGGGCGCGAGCAACGGGATGGCGGCGATCAGGAGGATCGACGCTTCGTGTCGGGCAGTGCGAACGAAAGACATGTGGGCCTCCGGTTGATCCGAGCCTCGCTCACCGCATCGCCGCGAGGAGAGCGGGGAGCAGCAGGACGCTGAGAAGCGTGGCGAGCAGGATCGTGGAGGCCACGATCTCAGCGTTTCGCCCCGCCTTCTGCGTCAGTACGACATTGATGACGGCCGGCGGCAGCAGCGCATAGAGAATGAGGACTTTTCGCAGCAGCCCTTCCGGACGAAGGAGCCAGAGCGCGACGACGAGCCCGCCCGCGCCGCTCGCGTAGCGCAGCGCGGTCGCGAACGCCGCCTCCCGGAGGCTCGTCAGGCGCGTGCGGGCGAGGGCGTCCCCGAAGAGGAAGAGCATGATCGGAACGGCCGCCATTCCGGCGAGGCGCGGAACCCGCATCGCCATCTCCGGGGGCTCGAGGTGGAGGGCCTTCAAGATTCCGGCGAGGACGGTCGCCCAGAGAGCCGGCTCCCGTATCGCCTCCCTCATCCTCGCTCCGCCGTGGAGCAGGAAGATCCCCACGGAGAAGAGCGCCAGGTTCGTCACCGTGTAGCAGAGCACTCCCCGCGAGAGCCCCTCGGTCCCGAAGTTCGCGAGGAGGAGCGGGAACGGGAGGTTGGCCGAGTTCACGAAGGCGATCGGCATGAGGAGCTCTCTGCGATCCTTCCACCCGATCAGTCTCAGGAAGATCGATCCGATCAGGAGCCCCGACCCGATCTGGATCAGCGTGGCGGCGCCCGCGATGGCGAACTCGCGCCCCTCGATCCTGGAGTCGAGGATCGAGCTGAAGGCGAGGCATGGGACGAAGATGTTCATGCCCAGCCGCAAGGTCCCTGTCAGGTCGGGCCGCAGCCGGCGCGCGTAGATCCAGGCGACGGCGATGAGGCCGAAGACCTCCACGACAGAAGCGACGACCGTCAGCAGGTTCTCGCTCATCTCGCGGCCTCGCGGATCACTGCCCGCCCCTCAGGCGGTTGCTCGGGATTTCCGGTCGCATCGGAGATAGACTACCGGCGTGGGATGCGCGCGCAACCCCGGAGGGGTCATGCCGACCGATCGTCTGTTCGATGCCGATCCGTACCGGTTGGAGTTCGAAGCCAGGCTGGTCGATCTCCGGCCGGAAGAAAAGATGGCGGCCTTGGACGCCACCGCCTTCTTCCCGGAGGACGGCGGCCAGAAGTCGGACCAGGGGAGCCTCGGCGGAATCCCCGTGGTCGGTCTCTCCGTCGATCCCGATGGAACGATCTGGCACCGGTTGGAGACGGCTCCGCGGTGGGAGATCGGGACTCTCGTCCAGGGACGCGTCGATGCGGCCGTGAGGAGGGATCACCGCCAGCAGCACTCGGGGCAGCACATCCTCTCGCGCGTCTTCACCGGTCTCCTCGGGGCCCGGACCCTCTCGTTCCACATGGGTGAGGTCTCGTCGACGATCGATCTGCCGATCGATCCCCCGACCGATGAGGTCCTGGCCTCGGTGGAAGAGGCGGCCAACGCGGTCGTCCTCGATGACCTCCCGGTGGCGGTGACCGCGGAGCCCCGGGAGGGGCTCCTGCCCCTGCGAACGGTGCACATCGAGGGGCTCGAGTCCCAGCACTGCTGCGGGACTCACGTCCGGCGGACGGGGGAGGTCGGCCCGATCAAGATCCTGCGAACGGAGAAGGCGAAGGGGGCGCTACGAGTCCACTTCGTGTGCGGAGAACGGGCGCTTCGCCTCTTCCGCGGGCTTGCCGCCGGGGCCGACCGGATGGCGCGCCTCCTCAGCGCCGGTTGGCTCGATCTCCCGGACCTGGTGAGCGGGGCGCTCGATCGCGCCAGGGAGATGGAGCGGCAGCTGCGGCTCCTCAGGAAGCGGCATCTGTTCCTGCAGGCGGAGCGCCTCGCCCGCGAGTCCGCGAGGCTCGACGACGGCACCCTCTGGGTCGCCTCCTGGATGGAAGGCGCGGACGCGGAGGGGCTGCGCGAGGCTGCGAACGAGATCCTCGGGCAGGGGAGGGCACTTGTCGTGCTGGCCGGGTCGGGAGAACCGAACCGCGCGGTCTGGGTCGCCGCGCGAACCGACGACCTGCCAGAGAAGCGCCGTGTCGATGCCGGAAGGTTCTTGCAGGAAGTTCTCGCGCCGCTCCAGGGACGGGGAGGGGGAACCCTCCTCTTCGCGCAAGGCTCTTGCGGCGCGGACGAGGCCGCCTGCAAGGGGCGGCTCGCCGCTCTTGCCTCCCCTATCGCACGACCGTGAAGGGATCGGGGGCCGGGGTCGTGTCGGACCAGTCGATGTCGACCGAGGCGACCTGCGCGATCCTGGGGCCGACGCGAAGGAAGGCGATCAGCTTCTCCAGGGATGCGGCATCGCCTCGGGCGACGACCTCCACCGAGCCGTCGGGAAGATTCCGCGCGAAGCCGGCGAGACCCAGGGCGAGCGCCTCCTCGACCGTCGTCGCGCGGAAGTAGACCCCCTGGACCCTCCCCTTCACGATCGCCCGGAACTGTCTCCGCGTCGCCATGGAGGAAACGTTCCGCCTTCGTGAGTCGGCCGTCAAGGGCGCGCCTCCGCCGGCGGCGGGACCGCGGCGGCCGGTGCAACGAGTCTTGCGCCGGGAGGATGAAGGGGGCAGCCGACGCGTTGACATCGCTCCGGCTCAGGTGGGAGAATTGTCTGGCGATGAGGCAGGGCGGTTTGCCTCGGGCAAGAGCTTCGGACGGCGTTTCGCCGAGGCGGGACTTTCCCTGGGGACGAGCGCTCGCGCACACCCATCGGTCGGAGGGCCAACCATGCGAACGATCCACGGGGCCGGCCGGACTCCCAGAACCGCAGTCGGAAGCTCGGGCAGAGTGCGGCGGATGTTGATGAGCGTCTTGCTCGGGACCGTCATTCTGGGGGCGCTTCTCGCATCCCCGGCGGGATCCTGCCGGTTCTGGGGCCTCGTCGGCAGTTCCTGCCCCTCGTATCTCGTGACGGACCATCTCCGAGATGGATCGATCGAGAATCTCAAGAACCTTGGCGGGATGAATCGCGACGGCTGGGGATTCGCCTACTACCCGAGCATGCCCCGTCCTCTGTTCAACGGGCCGATCGCCAGGAGGGGGGGAGCGCCAGCGAATCATCCGCACGACCCGGAGTACGATCTGGCGGTCGACGAGATGAGCCTGATGCGGCCGAAGGCGGCTCTGGGCCACGTGCGCGCGGGAACGAGCGGGCATTGGGGAATCCCGAATCCGCACCCCTTCGAGCACGAGGGGATGGTCTTCGCCCACAACGGCACGATCTCGACCGCCACGCTCGTCATGTTGCTGACGGAGGACGATCCCGGCTACTTCGACACCCATCCGACTGACTACGTCAACGGCTACATCGACTCGGAGCTTTACTTTCTCTGTCTCCTCAAGTTCATGCGCCAGAGGTCCGACCTCCCGCGGGCGGAGGCCCTTCGGGAGGCGGTCCGGCGCGTCGTGGCGGTGGCGCAATCGAGCAGGCTCAACTTCGTTCTGACCGACGGCGATACGCTCTTCGTCTTGAGGTGGTCTCCGTACGACGCGGGGGATGCGGTGCGGTACACGCCGGCGACGGGCGCGGCCTCCAGCTACTGGATCGCGGCCTCGCAGGTCCTGGGATCGAGCGCCGCGGGCTGGGGAACGCTTCCGGAGAGGTCGCTGGCCGTCTTCGTGCCGGGTCATCGGCCCAGGTTTCTGAGGATCGACATGATCGCCCCGACCGAGACGGAGGAGGCTCGAGCGGAGATCGGCGCGGCCTCGCCCAATCCGATGGACGGAGAGATCGGCATTCCGATCGTCGTTCCCGACGGAGGGGCTCCCGTCGGGATCGAGGTGTACGACGTGCAGGGCCGGCTTGTCTGGAAGGAGGGGATCGAGAGTCTCGCGCCCGGTCCCGCCGTGGTGCGCTGGGACGGATGCGACACTCGCGGAGATCCCGTGCCCCGGGGGGTCTACTTCTGCAGGATCGTCGTGGGCGATCGGACGAGCGAGCGCACGATCACGGTTCTGCGGCGCTAGCGGGCAAGGGAGCAGGCGGAACTCGCCGGCGCGGCCGGGCTCCGTCCTCCGGAGGCCCGAGCGGGGACACTCCGCTCCTCCTCCTTGCGCCCCAGGTCTCACTGACCTACGATCGCGCCAGCCCTTCGGGGCGGGGGGACATCAGTGGGCCGGCGCGCGGAAGCGAGGGGAATCCGGGCGTGCTGGAGCGCTGGCTCAGAGAGCGCTTTCCCAAGGCGCGGTGGGAGGCCCCGGGCGACAAGCTCGGGGTCCTTACCCACCGCGTCCGCATACCAGGCCGGGGTCCGAGCCTGCCCGAGGGGCACCTCTTCATCGATCTGGAGACCCTCGGCTTCGTCGGGCGCCCTCTCTTCCTCGTGGGGCTCTTCCACGCGACGGGACGCCGGGAGGGCGATCTGATCCAGCTTCTGGCCCGCGACTACTCCGAGGAGGAGGACACGATCCGCTTCTTCTCCAAGGCGTTCGCGTCGATCCCCACCTGGGTCACATTCAACGGCAAGAGCTTCGATGTGCCGACGCTCCACCTGCGGTGCGCCTACTACCGGATCCGCAAGCCGAGGCCGGAGGCGCACGTCGATCTGTTGCACCTGGCCCGTAGGCACTTCAGCGGCGTGCTGCCGGACTGCAGGCTGAAGACCCTCGAGAGGCGGGTCTGCGGGCGTTCGCGGATCAACGACCTGGATGGATCGGAAGTCCCGAACGCCTATCATCGATTCGTGCGCGAGGGCGACCCGAACTGGCTCGAGCCGATCCTTCGCCACAACCGCGACGACCTGATCACGCTGGCCGAACTCTTCCTTGTCCTGGAAGAGATGGGCGGGGAGGGCACTTGAAGACGAAGACCAAGCGCGGCGCGACAGACTTGCTGGGCCGGGTTCTGCTGCTCGCGACCGAGAACGGCCAGGCCGTCCATGTACACGAGATTCCGCCTCGGGAGGCGAGATCCGGGCAGCCGTCCCGCCCCCTTCTGCCCGCGATGAGGGAGACGCTCGATCGTATGGGGATCGGCGCCCTCTATACGCACCAGGTCCGCGCGGTCGACATGATCCGAGAGGGGAAGGACGTGGTCATCGTGACCGGGACAGCGAGCGGCAAGACGCTCTGCTACAACATCCCCGTCCTGGAGTCGATCGCGGCCCATCCGGAGACGCGCGCCCTCTATCTCTTCCCCACGAAGGCGCTCGCGCAGGACCAGCTGAGAACCCTGCGCCGCTTCCAGCGGCCCGATGAGGAAGCGGGCTCGCCCGATCCCGGCGAGGAGGAGGCGGCGGGCCCCTTCGCGTTTCACGCGGGGACCTACGACGGCGACACCCCTCCGGCCCTCAGGACCCAGCTCCGCGAGCGGGCGAGCATTCTGCTCACGAATCCCGACATGCTGCACAGCGGGATCCTGCCCAATCACGCCAGGTGGGCCGAGTTCTTCGGCCGGCTCGCCTACATCGTGGCCGACGAGATCCATGTCTATCGCGGGATCTTCGGCTCCCACACGGCCAACGTCCTGCGCAGGCTGCTGCGGATCGCGGAGCACTACGGCGCCCGCCCGCAGCTCGTCTTCGCCTCGGCGACGATCGCGAATCCCGGCGAGCTGGCGGAGAGATTGAGCGGCCGGGCCTTCGCGACGATCGAGGAGGACGGCTCGCCTCGGGGGCGCAAGCACTTCGTCTTCTGGAACCCCCCCCGGATCGATCGCGCCGGCCTCGAGCGCCGCTCCTCGAATCTGGAGGCGCGCGAGATCTTCGTGAGCCTCCTGCGCGCCGGTTTCCAGGCGATCGGCTTCGTCCGGGCGCGCCTGCTGACGGAAGTCCTCCTCCGCTACTGCCAGGAGGAGCTGAGAAGGGACGGCGGGGGCCTGGCGAAGAAGATCCGCGCCTACCGCGGCGGATACCTGCCGGAGGAGCGCCGCGCGATCGAGAGGGCTCTCTTCGACGGCGAGCTTCGCGGCGTGATCTCGACGAACGCACTGGAGCTCGGGATCGATGTCGGAAGCCTGGACGCGGCCGTCCTCGTCGGATTCCCCGGCACGATCGCGAGCACCTGGCAGCAGGCCGGCCGCGCCGGGAGGCGCGAGGACGAGTCGGTCGCGGTCCTCGTGGGTCACAACCTTCCGATCGACCAGTACCTGATGCGGCATCCCGCCTACTTCTTCGAGAGGAGTCCGGAGCACGCGGTCATCGACCCGCAGAATCCGCACATCCTGCTCTCGCATCTTCGCTGCGCCACCTATGAGCTGCCCCTGCGCCGGCAGGAGGAGACGACGTGGGGCGAGTACGCTCCGGCGATCCTCGATCTCCTCGCCGAGCACGGCGAGGTCAAGGAGGTCAAGGGGCGCTGGTTCCATGCCAAGGAGGGGTACCCGGCGGCGAACGTCTCCCTGCGCAACGCGGCGGAGAATGTCTACACGATCGTCGAGACCGGCCGTCCCGACGGGAACAAGGTTATCGGCACGATCGACGAGCCCTCGGCCTTTCCGCAAGTCCATCCCCAGGCGATCTACATGCACGACGCCGAGACCTACCTGGTCGACCGGCTCGACACCACCGAGAAGGTGGCCTACATCCACCGCGCGGACGTCGACTACTACACGCAGGCGATGTCCGACAGCCACATCGAGGTGGTGCGGACGGAGCTGGAGAAGCATCTCCTCGCGAGCGAGGTCGGTTTCGGCGACAGCAACGTCCACTCGAAAGTCTGCATGTTCAAGAAGATCAAGTTCGGCAGCCGCGACTCGATCGGCTACGGGAACCTCGAGCTTCCCAGCCAGACGCTCGAGACGATGGCCCTCTGGATCGCCCCCTCGCTCGACGCGCTCACGAAGGTGACCCGGTACGGAAGGGTCCCCGCCGAGGGTCTCTGGGGGATCGCGAACGTCCTGCCCGACGTCGTCTCTCTCTTCGCGATGTGCGATCCGATGGATGTGGGGACCGTCGTCGACTCGAAGAACGTCGGCGTCCCGGCCGTCTTCCTCTACGACAAGTATCCCGGCGGGCTGGGATTCGCCCAGAAGGCCTACCACATGATCGAGGAGGTCCTCGGCGCCGCGCTCGATCTGATCCACGCCTGCCCCTGCGAGGACGGCTGCCCCTCTTGCGTCGGCGCGCCGCTGCCGCCGCACATGCAGCAGGATCCCGATGTGATGGGCAAGGGGAGGATTCCGGACAAGGAGGCCGCGCTCGTCCTTCTGCACGCTCTTCTGGGAAGGCCGGACTATGTTCCGCGGGCGCCCGTGAGCGAGGCGCGCCTCGCGCGGGTCGAAGCGGAACAGGCGAAGATCGAGCGGAAGCACGCGGCGGCCGCGAAGGAGGAGACCCTTCCACCCAGGATCGTGACCCCTCTTCCGTCCGATCTGGCGGCGCGCCTGCGGCGCCGCCTGAGCGGGGTGTCGAGGGGCGGGTGAGTCCGCATCCGCAGTCCGCTTCGCGGGCTTCTCTTTGAGGGGCCGATCCGGTAGAATCGATGCGACCGGAATCAATCTGGGCCACTGGGCGAGGGCTGCCCGTGGGGCGGGAGGTCTGCATGCGTCGCGCGAAGGTTCTCCTCTGGACTCTGATCTGCTGCGGGCTCGCCGCGCCTGGCCCCTCCGCCGCGCAACCGCCTCCCGCGATCAACCTGAGGCTCCCCTCCGACGCCGCGGGCGGGGGGACGCTCGCCATCCGCCTCACCATCCCGCCGCAATCCGTGGGGGCCCGCTACGCGGACGGCGCGCCGGTCCTGGTCTTCGTCCCCGGCGGCCAGTCCGTCGGGGGGCTGAACGGCGGGGAGTCGTACGCGATGGAGGGGTTCATCGCGGTCACCATGATCTTCCCCGGCGGGACGAGCGGCGGATTCCACAGCGACGGCGTCTACGACTACAGGGGCCAGCGGTGCATCGATGCCCTGCGGGACGTTCTCCTCTTCGCGGGCGGGAGGAAGGCCGATTCGATCGGACGGACGATCGATCAGGCGGTTCCCGTCCATCCGCTGACCGAGATGGTCGGCATGATCGGATCCTCGAACGGCGGGCCGATCAGCATGGCGACCCTCGCGGCGCACGGATCGCAGCTCGGGTTCGTCTCGACATATGTCGGATGGGAGAACCCGACGAACGACCAGACGGTCCTCGTCGAGGCCGGGGGGAGGTTCTACGACTGCGATCCGGCGTCCGACGGCGACGGCAACGGGATCCCGACCGACGACGGCAAGAATCCCTACTTCACGGCCTACGCCTCATCGACCCTCGAAATGGAATGGGACCGCCTCTCGTACGATCCCGCCTACTCGTGGGTGGTGAACGACCCGGCGGGGCAGCATCCGCCCGTCGCTCGGCAAGGGGCGCTCTTCTACGACGGCAACGGCAACGGGGTCATCGATGCCGTCGCGGGGGATCCCGACTGCTTCGATGTCGACGGGAGCGGCAGTCTCGACTACGGCGAGGACTATCTTCTCCGGCCGACTCCCTCCTACGAGAGCGGGGCCCTCTTGCTCCACTACTCCGTCGGGGCGACCGCCGAGGCCGAGACCCGCGGGCTGTTCGGCCCCGTCTGGCCGCCCGATGTCGCCGCTTCCTCTGCGTGCGACCTCTTCTGGTCGATGCGCGACGCGACCCGGCGCTACGCGGCTCTGGCGGCCGCCCGGCCGGATCTCCGGTGCACGCTGGCCTTCGCGGCCGCGGACCACGTGCAGGCCTCCGATCCCCATCCCCATGTCCAGCAGGCCTACGATGGGCTCCGCGCGGGAGGGATCTGGTGCCGGCTGAACCCCGATGAGTCCTATTTCCGGCTGATCGATGGGAGCCCGGCCGCCCCGCCGGCCGACAACGATGCGAATCTCACCGCGAACTGGCCCGGGCTGACCCAACACGACGAGGACTACCCCCTTGCGAGCAGCGTCGCCTCGCTGGCCGCTGTTCTCGAGATGGCCGACAGGGCGCACGCCGGAGTCTGGATCCCCAATCTTTCGGGCCCGGTGACGTCCGCCGCGGATGTCGGAGCGGCGTCATCACTCTCGATCGAGGCCTGTCCTCATCCCGCCCAGCGCGGGAGCCTTCTCAGATGGCGCGGGATGGGTGAAGGGCCCGCGCGGATCAGGCTCTTCGACGTGGCGGGAAGGGTGTGCGGAGAGCGACGTCTGGAGGCGATCGCGCCGGAGGGCGCGATCACCCTGGCGGCGATCCCGGATCGATCCTTCCTTTGGCGGACGGGCGTCTACTGGGCCGAGATCTCGAGCCCCGGCGGCGCGACCGCCTGCAGGATCGTCTTTCTGGGTCGCTGAGGGGCCCGATCAGCTCACTTCCTTGGCGATCTCGAGGAACCGGGCGTAGGGGATCGCGGTCCACGACTCCGCCTTCACGGCCCCGCGGGAGAGCGAGATCAGGGAGACCTTGGCGGCGATCTCTTCGTCGGCCGCCTCGAAGATGTCCATGAAGTCATAGGGGCCGAGTAGGGCGTAGTGGGCGATCCACTTGACGCCGGGGCACTTCTCCTCCACCGCGGCCTTCCACTGCCGTCCGATCTCCGCCCTGTGGTGAAGCTCCCTCGTGATCTCCGGTGAGAGCTTCGTCATGAGAATGAAAGTCGCCATCCGATACCTCCCGCCATCATCTGGCAGCTTGCCGGGGAGCGTCCGGCTCCGTCTCGATCACGGGATCGTCCATTCCCTCCATCCAGAAACCACGGACCATCCTCGGTGTGTTGAACGCGAAACCGGGAACGCCGTCCGGCCCGAGCAGGATCACGCCGCCGGCTCCTCCGACGCGGCGCGCGAAACCCTGGATCGCCCTGCGTGCCGCGCGCGGGACCGCCGCGCCGCGCGGTCCGTGGCGAAGCGGTCCCCATGTGATCTGGGTCGTCGCGATCGGGTGCGGAGGCGGAAGCTCCCGTCCCCTCGCCCGCCAGTCGATCGTGAGGGTGTCGATCTCCTGCACCGCCCGGAAGGCGAGCAGATCGCGCAGAATCGCTTCTCCCCAGCCCGTGCTGCCGGCCGCTCCCATCCCGTTCTCCGCCCACGTCCCGGCCCCTGGGACGGGACTGTCTCCGACGCGTCCGGCCAGCGTGTTGGGGGCTCCTCCCGTTGATGTGGCCGCCGCCAGGTCACCGCGGGCATCGCAGCAGAGCGCGCCGACCGTTCCCAGGGGTCCGGGAGGGACGGAGTCCTCCTGCGGAAGCGAGCCGTCGAAGGGCTGACGCGTCTTGAAGTCTTCGATCCGATCCAGGAACCGCTTCCGTCTGGTCTCGCGGGGCGAGAGAAGCTCCTCGAACGAGCAGGCGGGGATTCCGGCGGAGCGGGCGAACCTGGAGGCCCCCTCGCCTGCCAGCATGACCGCCCGCCCGTCTTCTAGAATGGCGCGGGCGACCCTGATCGGATGCAGGACATCGGTGATGCAGGCGACGCAGCCGGCCCCGAGGGTCCGGCCGTCCATCACAGACGCGTCCATCTCGATCCGCCCATCGAGGTTGAGGACCGAGCCGCGCCCGGCGTCGAAGGTCAGGTCCTCCTCGAGGAGCGCGACCGTCTCGACCACGATGTCGATCGCCGGCCGCCCTTCGAGGAGCAGCGCGGTCCCCCGGGTGAGGGCGGCGAGCAGACCCGCGCGGTGATCGGCGATCTCCGCGTCGGGGATTTGCCAGGCGCCGCCGTGGACGATCAAGCTTCGCATCGTCGATCCGAGTCGATCGTGGCGAGCATCTCCTACCTCCGTGACCCGCAGATGCTATACTGCCCCCGGAGCCGATCGATCCGCAAGCGCAGAGGCGAGCGCCCGCTGACCGGTTCAGGCTCTATCGAGAAGGCGAGGTGATGAGCATGGGCTCCGGAATCCACCACATCATCGACAGGCAGGTCCGTCGCTGGGAGGCCGAGGCGCGGGCGCGCCGGCAGGCCATCCATGATCCGGCGGTCCAGCAACCTTCCATACGCCCCTGGGTGACCATCTCGCGCGCCTTCGGCTCGGGCGGGGGAGAGATCGCCCACAGGCTCGCCACGGCTCTCGGATACCAGATCTTCGATCGGGAGATCCTGGACGTGATCGTCGAGGAGGGTCGTTTCCGAAGCGCGATCCTCGAGTACCTCGACGAGAGGGACCGCTCCTCGCTCGAGATCTGGATCCAGGGGATCCTCCACGGGAACCTCGTCGACAAGGGCGACTATCTCCGCACGCTGATCGGAGTGCTCGGATCGATCGCGATGCACGGCCACGCGATCATCATAGGCAGGGGGGCGAACTTCGTGCTCGATCATCGCCGGGGAGTCCACGTCAGGGTGGTCGCCCCGCTCCCCCAGAGGGTCGAGACGATCGGCCGCCTCAGGAGTCTGTCCTACGCGGAAGCGGAGAAGCTCGTGCTCGACACGGACCACGAGCGGGCCGCGTTCATCCGGCACCACTTCCATCGCGACATCGACGACCCCCTCGCCTACGATCTGACGGTGAACACGGGCTGGATCGGAATCGAGGGGGCGATCGCGCTGATCGAGCACGGGCTCCGGCGGAAGCTCGCGCATCAGCCGAACGTGCGGTTCTAGATTCGGTCGACCGCATCCGGGGACGCCCGCCTGGCGCATCCGCCCGGTCTGGAGAGGGAGAGGATGGAAGAGAGCGCTCTCTACGACGTGATCGTGTTCAGCCCGCATCCCGACGACGCCGAGATGACGATCGCCGGGACCATGATCCGGCTGGTCCGTTCGGGGCGTAGGGTCTTGAGCATCGCCCTCACCGGAGGAGAGAAGGGGACATTCGGAACTCGGGAGACGCGGGCGCTCGAGTTCCGCGCCGCGAACGAGGTCATGGGGAGCGACGGCAAGATCCTGGACTTCCCCGACACCGAGGTGACGAACGGCCCCTCGGGTCGCCTCGAGATTGTCCGGCAGGTGAGGCTCCATCGTCCACAGATCGTCCTCGCCCCCTACCACACGAATCGCTTCGGCCACCACGACGGATCGGCCAACTCCGATCATTGGGCGACCGGCCAGCTCGTCCGCGACGGGCTGAAGCTCGCGCGTTTCCGCAATGTGATGCCCGAGGTGCCGCCCCACGACGTCGATCGCCTCTTCTACTACATGGTCCCGAAGGATATGCTGCCGACCTTCGTTGTCGACGTGACCGATGTGATCGAGGACGTGCGCAGGGCGATCGGCGCGTACGAGACCCAGATGAAGATCTGGCGCGCGGAGAACTCGATTCTGGAGTTGCTCGTGGCCCTGCGGCAGTTCCACGGGATCAGGATCGGAAAGCGGTACGGAGAGGCCTTCCTGAGCGACGAGGCCCTCGCCTTCGGGCCGGATCACTTCTTCACGGCCTAGATGCCAGCGCTCTGATCGAGTCCCCCTACGGGACTGCGGACGCTAGTCGGGCTTGCGGAAGAGGTCGTCGAGCTTGCGCTTCGCCTCGGCCGATCGGTCCCGGGGGGCGAGCGCGCCGGGCGCCTGCGCGAGCTGGAAGAAGTCGCAGAAGTTCGACCTCTCGCGGTCGCTGACCCAATCGGCATTGGGCTCTCTGCACTGGTTGTTGACCCCGGGATCGTGATGGCGGCAGTTGCGGCAGGCGTGGAGATCGCGCCCGCAGCCGGGGCACTCCGACTCCCGCGGCACCGAAGCCATGGGCGGATAGGGAAGTCCTGCGCGGCAGAACCAGCAGGCGGGCATCCTCACTCCTTCCTCTTCCTGCGCGGGGGCAGGGTCGGCTCGATCTCCCCGCGCAGCTCGGCGGCCCTTCCGAGCAGCGCGTCGTGGGCGTTCCTGGCAGGATCCTCGAGCACTTCATCGAGGAGCGCATCGAGGATCCTGCCGATCAGCGGTCCTTCGGCGATGCCGAGCGCGGACATGAGGTCGTGCCCGTCGATCTGCAGATCGCGCACCGACAGAGCCTCGTCGCGCGCCCGGATCTCGGCGATCCTGGAGCGCAGCTCCAGGAGATGGCCGCTCACGCCGCCTCGCTTGAGACCGTTGCCGAGCGTGTCCGCCGCCCGCACCGCGAAAAGGTCCTCCATCAGCTCCGGCCCCACCGCGCGGACGAATCTGCGCACTGCCGCGTCGGTCCAGTCGCTGTTGTAGTGGAACATGTGCTGTTCGACGAGGTGCACGACCCGTTCCCTCTCCTCGCCGGAGTAGCGGAGCCTTCGCAGGATCTGGTCCGCCATGCGCGCGCCCACGACCTGGTGATTATAGAAAGTGACCCGGCCGGCCGCCTCATGGCGCGTCGCGACCTTGCCGAGATCATGCAAGAGCGCGGCCAGGCGGACGATCTTGTTTTTTGCGGGGGCTTGATCGGTCACGCAGAGCGAGTGGTGATAGATGTCGAAGGCGTGGTACCGGTTCTGGCATACGCCGTAGGCGTCGGCCAGCTCGGGGAGAAAGCGCTCGAGCAGCCCGGTCTCGAGAAGGCGCCCGATCGAGATCGAAGGCATGGGTTGGGTCAGGATGCGATCGAGCTCCTCCCGCACCCGCTCCATCGCGATGGCGTCGATCAGCGCGGCGCAGCGGACGATCGCCAGGTAGGTCTCCTCCTCGATCTCGAATCCGAGCTGCCCCGCGATCCGGACCGCGCGGAGCATCCTGAGCGCGTCTTCACGGAACCGCTCCTCCGCGCGTCCGACGCAGCGGATGATCCGCCGCCCCAGATCGGCCCTTCCGGCCTGCGGGTCGATCAGGCGGCGCTCGTGGAGGTCGAAGGCCATCGCGTTGATCGTGAAGTCGCGCCGGCTCAGGTCTTCCTCGAGCGATGCGGTGAAGGAGACCGAGTCGGGATGACGGGCGTCGCTGTACCGGCCGTCCCTGCGAAAGGTCGTGACCTCGTAGGTTCCGTCCGTCTCCATGACAAGGATGGTTCCGAAGCGGATCCCGACCTCCACCGCCCTGGGGAAGAGCGAGCGGACACGCTCCGGAAGGAGATCGGTCGCGAAGTCCCAGTCCTTCACCTCGAGGCCGAGCAGGTGATCCCGCAGCGAGCCCCCCACGGCGCAGGCTCGGCCGCCGGCACGCAGGAGGGCCTCCGCAGTGCGCCGTGCGCCCTCGGGGAGCGTGGCCTCGAAGGAGTGGACGAGGTCTTCCATGGAGTCGTGCTTCCTCAGCCGTGGCCGCGGCGCCGCGTGGCGCCGCCGCAGTCAGTCCTGCCCGAGTGGTCGATTCTACCCGATCGGGGCCCGGCAAGGGATGTCGTCTCGGCCGGCTCCGCAGTCCGGGCCCGCCCCTCTCGGGACAGGCCCCGTACAAGGCGATCGGCTTGACGGGTCGGTTCGGGGAGCCGATATCCTATCCCCGTCCTCAGCACCAGCCTGACGGAGTCCTC